>Ga0207671_10000927_pt1 | contig 36826 bp, 19 predicted proteins | sample KBSC24metaG_FD_184352 | JGI IMG/M metagenome (GOLD analysis project Ga0207671, IMG submission 184352) | Corn rhizosphere microbial communities from Kellogg Biological Station, Michigan, USA - KBS C2-4 metaG (SPAdes) (version 2) | ecosystem: Host-associated > Plants > Roots > Rhizosphere > Soil...
ACCGTGATCGGCGACGGCGATATCGTCGCTCAGGTTACCTCTCAGACAAACACCGATCCCGGCGCGCAGGCGGGCATTCAATACCGCGACGGCACAGCGCCGGGCGCGATCAATGTAACCCTGGCCGCGACGCCGGGAAATACCCTCGTTCTCAGCTCTCGCAAGTCGACCGGCGCGGCCACGACAACTCTAAAAACGGCAGCCCTGCCGGCGCTTCCAATCTGGCTGCGCATGAAACGGACAGAAGCCAGCTTTGTCGCCTACACCTCGTATGACGGCTTAAACTGGACACAATTCGGCACGGCCGCAACAGCGGCCATTTCGGATACCATTGTCGGCGGCCCTGTTGTCAGTTCCAATCTTGCCACTTCCGAGTCCTCTGCGGCCACATTTGAAAACGTCGTGGTCAGCAATCCCAAGTATGGGTGGGCCAGCACCGAGATCGGTTCTTTCACCACAGCCGGTCCGCTACAGATCTATCCTGACACCTTCTCCCAGTCGGCAGGGCCGGGCTTGATAGACGGAAACGCCGATCAAATGCGGTTTACCTACATGCCGATAATCGGAGACGGCTCCATTCAAGCCCGCCTTTGGGATATTCAAACCGATGGAATCAGCAATCCGAAAGCCGGCGTGATGATACGGAGCGATCTCACCCCTGGGTCGCCATACATGGGCTTACTCGGCGGATCGTCGGGAGTTCTGTTCCAGCAGTACCGTTCCACCACCGGCGACCAGACAAATCAAGGATTAGAACTCAGTTCCCATGCCACGCCTATCTGGCTGCGAATAACGCGCACGGGAAATATATTCACGAATCAGTGGAGTAATGACGGAGCAAACTGGTCTAAGGCGTCCAGCAGTACGCTACCCGGTATCGGGGCGACGGCGTACTTCGGCATAGCCACATCCGGCGGCGGCGCGACAACCCAAGCGGATTTTGACGATGTCTATGCGACCCAGTCCTCCCCTTTGCCGGCAGTTACTCTCATCACCCCGCAATCCTGCCCGGTCAATTCGGAGGGATTTACACTCACCATCTTTGGCTCGGGCTTTACGCCGCTCACCAAAGTCCGCTTCGGCGGCTCGCTCCGAAACACCACATTCCTGGACGCCAGCACGTTGGCGGTGGATATTCCAGCCTCCGATCTCGTCACCCCTCGCACAGCCCAGATATTGGTGACGAACCTCTCGCCGGGTGGAGGTTCGGCTGGAGCGGCATTCAAGATAGGCGCCATTACAGGCGCCGCGCTGACAGGCGTCCCGATCGGTTCGGCGCCCGCGTCCGGCTCAGCGCTGGCGAATGCCTTCGACGGCAACACAGGCACGTACTATAAATCGGCTGCAGCAAACGGAACCTGGATCGGCCTCGACCTGGGCCAGATTCACAAGATCATCACCGCTGTCAAAATCACAGGGCAAACATATCCGCTTGACGGCGGCAGGATCCAGGCGGCAAACTCTTCCAACTTCAGCGACGGCGTCATCCTGGCAACGGCGCCTACCGGGGCTGGAACGACCTTCGCTTTGCCCATCAGCAGCTTGAGCAGCTATCGCTACATCCGCTTCCTGGGCGCACCCGGAACCTACAGTTCCGTCGCGGAACTTGAGTTCAACGGCGGCTACCCACCTGCCCCGATCCCGACGATTACAGCGTTGGGGCCGGCATCCGCCTATGCCGGAACGCCGGGCATCACCCTGTCTGTTAAAGGTATAAGGGTTTCCACGGGTGATGTCGTCTATTGGAACAACAATCCGCTGACGACGTCCTCACCCGGCGGAGGATACTCCGTACTGACCGCTGTTGTACCGGCATCGCTTCTCACGACGGCGGGCACGGCGCTGATCACCGTCGTCGGCACAGGACCGTTGGGACCAACGCAAGGCGTGTCCAACGGCGCCGAATTCGTAGTCACACCTGCGCCTAAAGTCACGGCCCTCGCCCTGTCTGCTCCCACAGTCCTTGGCGGAACATCTCTCACAGCCAAGATCACGATCTCGGCAGCCGCTCCAACAGGCGGCTTGAAAGTCGCCCTGACCAGCAGCAAGACGGCCGCTTCGACGACATCGCCCGTAACCGTGCCGGCGGGGCTGACAAGTGTAACCGTTCCAATTACGACGATCCCTGTGGATGCTTCCACAACCCTATCGATCACGGCTTCGGTAACCGGCGCTAACGCCTCGGCCAACCTGACCGTGACGCCCCCGGCATTGAACACCCTCACGGTAGCTCCGGCCAGCGTCAAGGGTGGAACCGCAGCCAAGGCAACCGTTACACTCACCGGCAAAGCAGGACCAAGCGGCGTCACCGTCACCATCTCCGCATCCGACAACACGTCGATCCCCGCAGGCACCGCCGTCAAGGTCCTGGCCAACGCCACATCGGCGATCCTCACGTTCACACCGCCGCCTGTGGCTGCCGACAAAGCCATCACCATCAAGGCCACGGCCGGAGGGATCATCAAGACCGCTCCGCTCGCGGTCACCGCTCCGGTATTGACCACAATCGCCACATCCCCCGCGACCGTGCGCGGCGGACAGGCCCTCACGGTCAAGGTGATCATCAGCGCGGCCGCGCCGGCAGGTGGGCTGAAAGTGACGCTGACAAGTAGTTCGACTTCGCTTCCGGCTACTCCTGGTTACATCACGATCCCGGCGGGAGCGTTGAACGCAACCCTGGTATTGACATCGAAGACCGTAACGGCCAGCACGACGGTGACGATTACGGCGAAGTTGAACGCGGTGACATTGACAAAAACAGTGACTGTTACGCCATAAATCTCGCCGCCGGCCAGGTCATCTCTTCTGCTTCTCGGAGCGAGAAGCAGAAGAGATTTTAACGTAGTCTAAGTAACTAAAATGGCATAAATTGTGCATCTTTAGAAATTCTAATCTAGCATTCACTTTAATCACGATGCTTCTTCAGGTCGGGATTGCGACAATCGATTTGCGTTCCAAAAGGATGACAAAGAATGTCCCGCAACCGTTTGTTTAGCCGGCTCTGCTGCGATTGGCAATCAAGCATTTTGCAGATCATGAAAGTGCACACGCCCCGAGCGGCTGCGCTTCTATTGATAACGGAATTGTTAGCGGTAAGCGCCTATGGCCAGGCTGCGCGCGTGGTATCGTTGGAAACGTCGTCGCCGACATGGCACACGGGTGACTCCGCAATCGCGATCTCCGACACGCTCCAGGTCAAAACCGCCAGTGGAAATGTCTCTTCGGCAAAGGTGCAGATAGCAGGCAGCTTCCATGGAGACCAGGATGTCCTTACCGCAAACGTCGCAGGCACAGGCCTGACGGCGCTATGGAATATATCAACGGGCGTACTCACCATTTCAGGTGTCGCGACTGCAAAGACCTACCAGGCGGCGCTGCGCACTGTCACCTACGGAAATTACGCAGCCATTCCCAATACCAATCCCCGCATCATCTCGATTACCGTCACCGACGGCGGATTTACGTCTCCTCCTGTAACACGCACATTGAACCTTGAGCGGATACTTCCGAGCACGACTATGTTCTCGGTTTCCTCGTACGGCGCAGTGGGAGACGGCGTTCATGACGATGGTCCGGCCATCGCGCAGGGTGTGCAGGCGGCTGCAGCGGCCGGCGCGGCTGGGCAAATCGCGGAACTGGACTTCGAAGGCAACAAGACCTACTATGTGGGAAGCGCTCCGGCCGGCGGCATTGCGATCAATCTCAGCAATGCCCACAACGTACGGATCATGGGCAACGGCTCCACGCTCATTGCGCGGCTTCCGAACCTGTTCCTCAACATCAGCGATTCTACCGGCATCACCGTATCGGGCTTCCATACAATAATCACTCCGCATCCGTTCCTGATGTGGACCGTGAAGAACGTCAACAGCGACACATCATACGACCTGCAGCTCGATCCCCAGTACGCCGCTCTGCCTTCGGATGCCGAGATCGCTCCCAGCCATTTCGCCCTGAGAGTATCGGGCAGCGACACTCAGGTCAGTCAGCCGGCCGTCTCGATCGTATCGATCGCGCATATTGACGCAACGAATGATGGACAGAAAATCGCGCGGCTGACCACTGCCCTCAACGATTCACAGGCGAGGTTTTTCCAGGACGAGAAGATCCTCACCGAACATCCCGACGCTCTGAGCGTAACGAATGCCTCCCCGATTTCCGTGACGGGAAGCCGGAACGTGCTCCTCGCCGATGTCGATATCGATGCCGGCATCGCCAGTGTGCTCAGTATCGCAAACAATAACGGACCGGTCACTTTCAAGCGCATCCACTGGGAGCCGAAGTCCGGCGACGCTCACGGCAACGGCTTCCTGACCGCTGTCCACAACATGACGAATGGCGGCAACCATGGCTCAATCCGCTTTGAGGATTGCGCGCTGATCAATGCGAACTACGACTACATTCCCATGCTGCCGGATTTGTTTTGGAATACCCCCATCTCCTTGCCGCTTCCCGGAGCCGTTTCCGAAGCGCTGCTCCCAATAAACACCGGCTCTCTCTTAACGCCAATGCCCGAAGCCGGGGATACGATCGCCGTCAATCTTGGGGACGCAACGGGGCTTGGCTTCAATATCGACCATGCGCGTGTGATCGCAGTGGCAAACCGGCACGTTGTGCTCGATCATCCCTTGCCCACGAGCATACCGCCACAATACCAGAACTTCGGATTGGGTTACTTGCGGTACGTGCTGGATTCCAAATATAACGATCCGGCAGTCATACGGCGATCGATTCTGTACGAGACATACTTGGGCGGCTCGGCAACGCTCGAATCGAATTCCCTCGGTTTCACAACGACGGCAGGTCGCAGTGACCTGATCGGCAATACGCTTACCAACGGGATCGATTTGAGGGGAGATGCTCTGTTCTTCTCCGGCAACTCGTGGATTCCTCCCACATACTCCACGATTTCCAGCCCACGGCAGGCTGAAATTTGGGATACGGTCCTTGGGATGGGCATAGATATCACGGGCGGGGTATTCGATCAGGACAATACCGGCGACGGCCTGATGCAATATATCAATATCTACGGGAATTCCAACATAAATCTTGCCCAGGATCCGGCGTATGTAACCGGCATCAGCTTGATCGACTTCGAGACGCTGAAGCCGATTCCCGGTTATGATCCCATTCAGAACAATCAGGTCATACCGCTGTCCACGCTTCCGACTACACATCTAAACCTGCGGGCGAATGGAGCCGGCACGTTCAACAAAATCACGTATGACGTTCAATCCTCACTGTTTACAGAAACCCAGACCCTCACGGCATCGTCTGCTCCCTACCTTGCCTATCCCCTCGGGTGGAAGCACGACGACGCTCCTTATTCCGTGGTGGCGTATCCGGTAAACGGCGACAATTTCGGCCGCGGTCATAGAGTGAAGTTCCGGGTTGCCACACTGCTGCCGGGATGGACAGGAACATCGATCGGATCCGCGCCAGCGCCGGGATCTGCTTATCAGATGGGAAACATCCTCACTGTAGCAGGGGCAGGCGGAGACATCGGAGGGACGAGCGACAGTGAAGAGTTTGCATCAAAAACCATCATCGGCGATGCTGATCTGGTGACGCAAGTCACCTCGCAAACGATCACCGCCCCCGGCGCCAAAGCGGGCCTCCAGTTCCGAGACGGCGCGCTGCCCTCCGCCACAAACGTGACGCTCGCGGTAACTCCGGGGAACCTCATTACTTTCCAGAGCCGGGGCGCAGCAGGCGGAAGCACAACACAATTCGCCTCTTCCCCCTACCCTGCCCTTCCTTACTGGCTAAGGCTCAAGCGCGCCGGAAGCAGCTTCTCGGCGTACACATCCGTGGATGGACAGGCATGGACACAGCTCGGGACGGCGCATAACGTCTCGATGCCGCAGAATGTTCAGGCAGGCGTTGCGGCAACCGGCAATTCCACTCTGGCGGAAACATCAACGGCGACCTTTGAGAATACAGTGGTCAGCAATCTATCGGACGGCTGGCTGGCTGCGGAAGCAGGCTCGTTCAGCGCGCCGGGGCCGGTGCAGTACCGAACCGATGGATTTGCCCTGCCCGCAGGCGCAGGCGATCTGGCGGGCGTCTCGGATCAGGCCGGCCTCGTCTATAAGCCGATTACCGGCGACGGGATCATACAGGCCCGTGTATGGGACATTGCCTCGGCAAGCGCCGGTTCAAAGACCGGTGTGATCGTTCGGGACAGCCTGACCCCATCCGCCCCGTATTTTGGGATCTTCGTTACGGCGGACGGCAAAATCGTGCAGCAGTGGCGAACGGCGGCAGGCGCAGCGACATCATCGACGACGCCCGTAACGGCGCCGGGAAAACCGGTCTGGCTGCGGGTGATCCGGCAGGGTTCACTCTTCACCGGCTCGTACTCGCTGGATCGCGTTACCTGGACGCTCGTCGGCCCCAAGAGCATTTCCGCAATCCACTCGGCGGCAATTTTGGGCCTCGCGTTATCAGGAGGCGGAGCGCCGGCCAGAGCCGATCTGGAAACGGTGGGCATCGGCAGCGTCTCCTCAGCGCCTGCGATTACTTATCTCTCTCCCAATGCCGCGCCGGCGGGGTCGGCAGCGTTCACGCTCACGATTTTAGGATCGGGCTTTTCCCGCCTGTCTACAGTCGTGTTCGGCGGCGATATTAACCTGTACCCCACGTTTGTGGACGAGAACACGCTAACGGTAAACATCCCGGCATCAGATCTGTCCACAGCGGGAACGGTCAACGTCAGAGTCTCCAACCCCGCTCCCGGCGGCGGAACCGCGACCACGGTATTCAAGATCGGCTCAATCACGGGCGCGAAGCTCACCGGCACACCGATCTCATCACCCGCCGCAGCAGGCTTCCCTGCAGCAAACGCGTTCGACGGGAATATCAACACTCAGTTCAAGTCCCTATCCACCAGTGGAGGCTGGGTGGGACTGGACCTGGGACGGATCCACAAGGTCATTACGGCGATCCAACTCCACAATCCGGCAGGCGCCCCCATCGACGGCGGCACATTCCAGGCAGCCAATAAGAAGGACTTCAGCGACGCCGTTACTCTGGCGACCGTGACGACAACGGCATCGCCTACCTTCGTCACCGGGATCGGGAACCTGGACAGCTTCCGCTACGTGCGCTATCTGGCAAAGCCGGGCACGTATTGCGTGGCCTTGGAGCTGGAGTTCGATGGCGGATATCCACGCGCGCCGCTCCCATCGATCACATCGACGGGCCAACAATATGTTTACGTAGCAGCTCCCCAGAACCAGGTGAACCTGATCGGCACGGGATTCAAACCCACATCGACGATACTCATAAACGGCATTTCACAAGAGACGATTTATTGGTCTGCAACATCCCTTTTCGTTTTCATTCCTCAATCGTTTACTATGACTACGGGCGTGCTCAACATGCAGGTTGTAAACCCATTGCCGAACGGCGGCTCATCCAATGTTGTCGAAGTGCCTGTTGTAGTGCAGCCGAAGATCGCTTCGTTCACGCTGTCTACCACTACGGTAACTGGCGGAACGGGGCTTACGGCCACGCTCAAATTGACAGCTCCGGCAATGCCCGGAGGCTTAACAGTCAGCTTCTCGTCGAGCAATGCCGTGGCATCTATTGCTCCGTCTCAGCTCATCCCTGAGGGACAAACCAGCATTACCGTTCCGATTACAACAAAGCCTGTGGATATAGCCGTCAACTCAGCAATCCAGGTAAACAACGGCGATATAGCAAGCGTCAACCTCAAGGTCAATCCTGCGGCGCTCAGCTCCATAGCGGTCAGCCCCGCAGTCGTAAAAGGTGGCGCAACGGCAAAGGTTACCGTTACGCTTACCGGCAAAGCAGGCCCCAATGGCGTGTCTGTAACGCTGGCCGCCTCCGACAATATGACTATCCCGCCGGGAACAACCATTGCGGTACCGGCCGGGACAGCATCGGCAGTGTACACATTCATAGCGCCTGCCGTGGCTGCCGACAAAACAATTACCATCAAGGCCACGGGCGCCGGGGTCGTCAAGACTGCTCCGCTCACGATCAGCGCGCCGGTTTTGACGGCGATTGCAACATCCACAGCGGCTCCACGCAGCGGGCAGGCCATCACGGTAAAAGTTACCATCAGCACGCCCGCTCCGGCTGCAGGCCTCAAGGTAACGCTCACCAGCAGCTCGGCGTCGCTCCCTGTCACTCCGGGTTACATCACCGTTCTGGCGGGTGGACTGATTGGATCGCTTACCGTCACATCGAAGACCGTGACGGTAAGCACTCCTGTGACGCTCACGGCGAAGTTGAATGCCGTGACATTGACGAAATCCGTAACGATCGCCCCTTGAAGCGGCGAAACGGCCATATCTGATCAGCTTCTATGGACGGCCGTAGATCCTGTGTTTATAAACGGAGGACACATCATGTCCCGCAGACAATTATCGTATCGACGTGACGGCAGTTCGCCGTCACGCTGTCTACGCGCCGCCAAAATCGCAGGCGGCGCACTATCTCTGTTGCTGCTTACAGCAATCTGCCCAGGTTCAGCCCAAGCCCAGGCTGCGCGGATCGGTGCGATGGAAACGTCGTCGCCGACATGGCGCACGGGCGATCCTCCGATTAAGATTTCCGATACGCTGATTGTCTACAGCGACAGCGGAAATATCTCATCTGCAAGCGTGCAGATCACCGGCAATCTCCACGCCGACCAGGATGTGCTGAGCGCCTCTACGGCCGGAACCGGATTGACCGCGACATGGACAGCCGCGACCGGCACGCTCTCAATCACGGGCGTCGCATCGAAAGCCGTCTATCAGACGGTCCTGCATTCAATCGTCTACACCGATACGGCAGCCGTGCCGAAAACGAACGCGAGAACGATTTCGATCACCGTTAAGGATGGCAGCGCAGTCTCGCCTGCGGCTAGTCGATCAATCAAGCTCGAATATGTCGCGCCGGCGACTGCGGTCTTCTCCGTTGACAGCTACGGGGCTGTCGGCGACGGAGTGACAAACGATGAGCTTGCAATCCACAATGCCGTTCAGGCTGCGGTCGCCGCGACGCAGGCCGGTCAGGTCGCTGAACTGGATTTCACGGGCAGTAAGAATTACTATGTTTCCTACCTGCATTCAACCGACGACCGATGCGCTATCAATCTCTTCAATGCGCACAATCTGAGGATAAACGGAAACGGGTGTATCGTCACGACCGATATAACCGATTCGCCATACACGGCGTACATGACATTCTTAATCGCCGACGGTTGCACTAATGTCACGATTTCCGGGTTCAATCATCGATATTCTCCATTGCCGTACCTGACATGGTTTCAGGTCGCGAATAACTATGACGGCACGGCAGACTATCGGCTTGCATCCGGCATACCCGATATGCCGCCGCTCGACAGCGGGCCAAATCCGTCGAAGTATTTCAACTGCTTTGAGTCCGGCGAGCATACGGTGCCGATCGGAGTTTCGTCAATAACGGAGATCGACCCCACCAACACAGCGCAGCATATCGCCAGGTTTTCATTCACATTTGCGGATTATCTCGATGTTGACGGATATACGATCATTACGAATAACCCTATTGCCGCACACAGCGATTACACCTACCCGGCATCGATTACCAATAGTGGAAATATCCTGCTAAAAGATGTGACGTTTCATGCGGGTGATAAATATATCCTGAACACGGAGCATAATCGTGGTCCGATCACATTCCGGAATGTTGTCTGGAATCCCGGATCGGCAGGCGTCGACGGCAACGGCGTTCTCTCCGTCTTTGGCCCCGGTATAAATACCGGCCCAGGCCGCGGCGCGATAACATGGGAGAACTGTTCCTTCTTCAACAACTACGATCTGGAGTTTGTCCCCCTACAGACCATAGCGTCACAGCCGGACACATGGACCGGCGGCATTGCCGCTTCTCCATCGCCAACGGAGTTCCTTTTCAAGGACAACGTTGATTCGCCATGGGACGGCCCCAGTCCGATGCCCGGCGATACCGTAGTCGCCCAGGACAGCGCCACAGGTTTGGCTATCGGACATGCGGTGATTGTCGTTTGCACAAATCACCATGTCAGCATCGACCGCCCGATCGCAATACCGGCCGGCGTACAGCCTCAATTCTACATAGCCGATCAATATGCCGACCCGATGGTTATGCGGCGCACCTATCTCGACGTCATCGGCAGCAATGGGCCGTTCACAGCCGAGGCCAACAGCGTTGCCGATACTTTGTCGGCAAACAACATCCATAACTTCGACCTGATCGGCAACGACTTTCTTGGCTATTTAAACTTCGCCCAGTTCCAGATCAGCGGACAATCTCAGGGCGCCAGCCACGACATCTATTTTGCCGGCAACGATTTCACGTCACTGTTCGAAGAAGATTTTTACTACACGGGGCAGGCCGAGTTATTCGATTCGCTCCCGTGGACGTTTCTTGGGGCCTTCAACAACAATCCAGTCTATACGCAAGACGACAACGGCAACCAGAACGTCGGCGTGTATGACGAATCGGCCAGGGTCAAGCTGGGAGATGCCGCATCCTACGCCACAGGCATCTCGCTGGTCGATAACGATACCGGCTCTCCCATTCCCGGGTTCAACCCCATCCACAACAACCAGGTCATCCCGTTGAATGCGCTCGCCGGCAAGCATCTCAATTTGAGGGCGAACATTGCCGGAACTGCGGATTCGGTCATATATGATATCGACACGACACAGAGTTCGCTCTCCACAGTTCTGACCTCGACGTCAGCCCCATATTCGGCATTCGCGGCTCCCTGGACCCCTGACGATGCCCGTTATTCGGTCGTCGCCTACCCGGCGAGCGCCGGCTTGAACGGCCGCGGTATCCGGGTGAAGTTCCGTGTCGCGAATCTCATGCCCGGCTGGAGCGCCGCTGCCGTGGGAAATCCGGCAGGCACGGGAACTGCCTACCAGATCGGCAATATCCTCACGCTCACAAGCGCCGGCGGCGGATTTGGCGGCTCGTCGGATACGGGAGAGTTCGCTTACAAGCCCATTACCGGCGACGCCGATATAGTCGCCCAGGTGACATCCCAATCGAACACGGACCCGGGAGCGCAGGCAGGTATTCAATACCGGGATGGAGCGGGCGACGGCGCGATCAATGTGACGCTGGCCGTAACGGCGGGCAACGCGCTTACTCTCTCCGGCCGAACGGTCACGGGCGGGGCTACATCGACGTTTTCAACGGGGGCGGTGGCGGCTCTTCCAATCTGGCTGCGCTTGATCAGATCAGGCAGCACGATCCAGGCATACCAATCGCTCGACGGACTGAGCTGGACGGCATTCGGCGCAGGCATAAACGTCACGCTGCCGCAAAACATCCTGGGAGGTCCCATCACCAGTTCCAATCTTGCGGCAGCAGAAACATCGGAGGCGACATTTGAGAATGTCGTAATCAGCAATCTCACAGGCGGATGGGCCAGTCAGGAAATCGGCTCCTTCACAACTGCCGGGCCGTCACAGTATCGCGCCGATGCCTTCTCGGTATCTGCAGGACCGGGCGCGATCGCCGGAACAGCAGATCAGACCCGTTTCACCTACATGCCGATTTCCGGTGACGGCATCGTGCAGGCGCGCCTCTGGAACACGCAAGCCTCCTTCAGGATCTCGCCGATGGCCGGTCTGATGATCCGCAGCGACACCACACCAGGATCGTCGTTTGTCGGTGAGTTCGATGTGCCGTATGATTACTTCCTCGCCACTGCAAAGATTGTCGGGCAGGACCGGCCTGCGGCCGGAAGCTCCGCGGAGAGTTTTGCATCGCAGCTCAATCCCCAATACCCGCTCTGGATGCGCATGACCCGCCAGGGAAATGTGTTCTCCAGCTACGTTTCCACAGACGGCTATCACTGGACGCTGCTTGGGACCAAGAATGTGCCGAACCTCAGCACAAACGCCCTCTTCGGTATCGCCGTAGCCGGGCAGGGCGGAACGCCCCTGCCCGGCTACAGTTCGCCGACCCGAGCGGATTTCGATAACGTCTATGCAGGCGGAGCGTCGCCGGTTCCCACAATTGCGCTCGTCACGCCGCAAGCCACTCCGGCGGGAGTATCCGGGTTTACGCTCACGGTTATCGGCACAGGCTTTACACCGCTGTCCAGAGTTAACTTCGGCAGCGATATAAGCCTTACGACAAACTTCGTCAATGCGAACACCCTGACAGTAGATATCCCTGCAGCCGATGTCGCATCAGCCACGACAGTCACCATAAAGGTGACTAACCCGGCGCCGGCCGGCGGCACGGCATCCGCCCAGTTCAAGATTGGAGCGCCCGCAGGAGCAAAATTGACGGGCACGATCATCGGTTCCACACCGGCCGCAGGCTCCGCGCTCGCAAACGCCTTCGATGGAGATCTCAACACATTCTATCAGTCCGCCGCGCCGGACAACACATGGATCGGCCTCGATCTCGGCCCCGTCCACCAGATCGTCACCGCAATCCAGATAAGCGGGCACGGATATCCCATCGCAGGAGGCAGGATACAGGCATCCAACGCGTCCAACTTCAGCAACGGCGTGTTCCTGGCAACAGTCCCCGCATCGGCGGGAACGACTTTCGTAGCGCCTATCGGCAATCTGAACAGCTTCCGGTATGTGCGCTATCTGGGAGCCCCGGGCACCTACAGCTCGCTGGCGGAGCTTGAGTTCGACGGCGGCAAGCCGCCCGCTCCGTATCCGGTCATCAACGCCATATCACCGGCCACGGTATACGCAGGCACGGCGGGACTGACGGTCAACATCACTGGAGGTCGTTTCGTTGTCGGCTCCACGGCATACTGGAACGGCACTGCGCTCTCCACGACCTACGTCTCCGGCGCTGTCCTCACTGCGTCGGTCCCCGCATCACTGCTGACGGCCGTGGGAACAGGCACAATCACAATCGCCAATCCGGGCGCGGTCGGCGGTGTATCAAACGGTGGAGAGGTCAAGATCACCGCAGCCCCCATCGTTTCAACGGTGGCGCTCTCCGCTCCCACCGCGATAGGCGGTACGATCCTAACAGCTAAGATTACGCTCTCGGTCGTTGCGCCGGTCGGAGGAGTGAGCGTCACACTGGCCAGCAGCAAAACTGCGGTCCAGCTGACATCGCCCGTGATCGTTCCTGCCGGATCGAATAATGTAACGGTCAACGTAAAGACAACTCCCGTGGACGCATCCACGGCGCTGACGATCACCGCGACGGCCAATGGGCATAGCGGCTCTGCCAACTTGACGGTCACGCCGCCGGCGCTCAGCACAATCACCGTAAGCCCGGCAACCGTAAGCGGCGGCACGGCAGTTCATGTTACCGTTACGACGACCGGCAAGGCCGGTCCGAGCGGCATATCGGTGGCGATGACCAGCTCCGATAACACAACGATCGCGCCGGGCAGCACATTAACAATCCTTGCCGGAACGTCGTCGGCGATCTTTACGTTCACGCCGCCGGCCGTAGCCGTCGATAAAACCGCGACGATCAAAGCTGCGGCTCTGGGAGGCGTCAAGACCGCTCCGTTTACGGTAAGCGCCCCCGTGCTGACGGCGTTTGCGGCATCTACAGCGACACCTCACAGCGGACAGACTGTGACATTGAAAGCTACGATCGGTTCTCCCGCGCCGGCCGCTGGGCTCAAAGTGACACTCGCCAGCAACTCGGCATCCCTGCCGGTGACGCCTGGTTATATCACCATTCCCGCAGGCGCTCTGATCGGATCTCTGGTGGTGACGCCGAAGACTGTCACGGCGAGCACTCCGGTTACGCTCACGGCAACGTTGAATGCAACGACATTAACGAAGGCTGTTACGATAGCTCCGTAAAAACTGACAGCCGCGAGCTTGTAGCCCCGCCATCCTTACGGCCGGCGGGGCTAACGTTTAAATGGCATGCCAGTCTGACAGGCTGGCATGTTTTTTGCCGGCATTGGAATCTTAATATTCGGCTGATTTAGCAAAGATGTTTGCCCTGCCACAATCTCGATGGCGAGTTTGCGATCTGAAATGGAGGACGTATCGTGTCCCACAACCTGTTAGTCCAATTTCGCGTCGGACAGTTATGGCGCAATCTACGCGCCACGAAAAGGTATGCGTCCAAGGCGACCGCGCTTCTACTGTTGGCGGGACTGCCGGCAGGAAGCGCGTATGGCCAGACGGCACGCATCGTTTCACTGGAAACTTCGTCGCCGGCATGGCACACCGGCGATCCGCCAATGGCGATCTCCGACACGCTGCAGGTAAAAAGCGATAGCGAGAATATATCTTCGGCCACGGTGCAGATCACGGGCGGTCCCTTTACGAACGAGGATGTCCTGAGCGCCAATGTCGCCGGCACAGGATTGACTGCGACCGCGAACCCTGCCTGGGGCGCCTTTACCATTACGGGCAAGGCCCCTCCGGCAACGTATCAGACCGTGCTGCGCTCCCTGACCTATACGAACGCCGCAGCCATTCCCAATACCAATCCCCGCCTTATCACCATCACAGTCACGGACGGCGCTTTTACTTCGCCTCCCGTCACACGCACATTAAACATAGAGCGCGTACTGCCTTCGACTGCGTTTTTCTCCGTGGCATCGTATGGGGCGGTTGGCGACGGCGTCCATGATGATGGACCGGCGATCGCCCAGGCGGTAAATGCCACTGTGGCGGCGAGCGCTGCCGGGCAGATTGCGGAACTTGATTTCGACGGCTCGAAAGCCTATTACGTCGGGAGCGCGCCCTCCGGCGGGTTCGCGATTAACCTGACCGGGGCAAACAACGTTCGGATCGCGGGCAGTGGCTGCACCGTCGTTACACAGCTTCCTGTGTTGTTCCTCAACGTTAGCCACTGTACCAGCGTCGCAGTATCGGGGTTCCATGTGGCAACCACCCCCTCGACCTTTCTGGCGTGGACGGTGAAAAGCAAGGTTGATCTAAGCACTTACACCCTGCAGTTGAATTCTCAATATGCAGCGCTGCCCGCCGATACCGAGATCGATCCCGGTCATGTCGCCCTTGATGCCTCCAATATTAACGCCCCCGCACAGAACGTATCGATCACCCATATTGACGCCGTGAATGATGCTCAGAAGATCGTCCGCATGACGAGCCCTGAGGGGAACTACCAGCCGAACATCCTGGTCGGCGATACGATCGTCACGCAGCATCCATTGGGACTGGCCGGCGCAGCCTCCGCGCCGATTGCAATTGTCAGCAGCGGAAATGTACAGCTCAAGGATATCGATACCAGCGACGGGCTGCAGCATGTGGTGAATGTTACTCGCAGCACCGGCCCCGTTACACTCAAACGCGTTTCATGGGCGCCGAGGACGGCAGACCATGGCGGCAACGGTGTGATAGCCGCATACTCCGGGCTTGGCTATGCGCTTAATCGTGGCTCCCTCACTATAGAAGACTGCTCGCTGCTCAATCCGGAAAGCATATCCATTCCGACATGGTCTGCGCCGCGCTGGAATAATCCGGCATCGAGTTTGCCGGCCGGAACGATGTCCGAATTGCTCATGTCCTTGAACGCCGGGGGCCTATCAACAACGCCTCTGGTAAACGTCGGCGACACGATCATTGGGCAAACTCAGGTGAGCTACGGCGAGGCCATTCCCAATGATCATGCGAAAGTAGTCGCTACCGCAAACCAGCATGTGGTTCTCGACCATCAGCTGTCCCCCTCTCTTTCAGCCTATCTGTTGGAGGATCAGTATCCTGACGCAGCCGTGATCCGGCGAACGACAATGCCGATGCTTATTACGGATGGTCCGATGACAATCGAAGCGTCCACAATAACCAACTACGCCGGCACTTCAATCCATAACGATTTCATTGGAAATACATTCGGCGATGTGCTGAATATAACCGGATACGATCTATTCCAGTCCGGCAGTTCGTGGCTGAACTTTTACGGGACCACGATGAGACGCACAAGACAGACGGAGATATGGGATACCGTTCTGGGCGGGCAAGTCGATGAGGTCAATGACGATGCAGCGTATGTCTACGATCAGGATAACGGCGGCGCGGGCGAGGTATTCATCTTTAACCCTTACACACCGCACACAACATACCTCGCCACGGATCCCTCATATGTTACGGGCGTCAGCCTGATCAACTTCGATACAAACCAGCCGATTCCGGGTTATGATCCCATCCAGAACAATCAGGTTATTCCCCTGGCGACACTGCCGACCAAGCACCTGAATCTGCGGGCCAATGTCTCGGGAGCATTCGATAGCGTCACGTACGACAGCAATTCGCAATTGCCGTCGGAAATAAAGATTTCCACGAACTCGACATCTCCATACTACATCAATCCGCTGGGCTGGGCGCATGACGACGTCCGTTACTCAATCGTGGCATACCCGAACCACGGAACATTGCGCGGACGCGGCCAGCGAGTGAAGTTCCGCGTTGCCGGCCTGCTGCCCGGATGGAACACCGTATCGATCGGCGCGGCTCCGCCTCCAACACCCGGTTCGGCTTACCAGATCGGGAACGTCCTGACTATGAGTGGAGCGGGCGGCGATACTGGTGGGACGGCGGACAATGAACAGTTCGTGTATCAAAACAAGAGCATGGGGCCGGGGCCGAATTATATCTTCGACCAGGTCGATATGGTGGCGAAGGTAACATCGCAGGCGGCCGGCAGTCCGGATGCCAAGGCCGGGCTGCAGTTTCGCGACAGCGCGGATCCCGCGGCGGCCAGCATCACGCTTGCCGTAACGCCGGGCAATCTCATCGTATTCCAGCGCCGTTATGCGGCCGGAGGGCCGACGACGACACTGGCTACTGCCCCCTATCCATCCCTGCCCTGCTGGCTGCGACTGCGACGCTACAGCGGCAGTATCTACGCATATTCGTCGCCGGACGGCATTAACTGGAAGCAAATCGGCACGGACACAACGGCTGCTTTTCCGCCGGTGGCCATGAACGGCGTTGTTGTAAGCAGCAACGATGCCAACGGGCTGCCGTCCACGGCGACATTCGAAAACGTGGCTCTGAGCAACCCGATACCAGGATGGTGGGCGTCAGATATAGGAGGGCTGCCACCGGCGGATCCTGTCCAGTACCGCCCGGATGCCTTTTCCCTATCCGCAGGTCCGGGCAGTTTTGCCAATTCGCCGGACAATGTCAGCCTAGCCTACCAGCAGATAGCCGGAGACAGCATTGTACAGGCCAGGACATGGGATGTTGGATCGGAGAGCCCGAACGCAATGGGCGGCGTGATCATGCGTCCTGATCTGGACAACTTCGGCCAGTACTTCGGAGTGTTCCTGACAGCAGACGGCAACATTGTGCAGCAGTGGCGCTCCACAGCTCATGGAGGCACTCTGACATCAGCCCCGAAAAAAGCGCCGGGACAACCGCTCTGGCTCCGGATTACACGAGTAGGCGATACCTTCACCGGCTACTATTCGATGGATCGGCTTGCATGGAATACGATCAGCTCCAAAAACATAACGGGGGTCGCCTCCAATATTGCAAGCGGCGTGGCGCTGGCGGGCAACGGAGCGACGGCGAAGGCCGACTTTGAAACGATAGGAACTTCAGGGGTCGCTCCCTCTCCCACGATCACATATCTCGTTCCAAACGCCGCGCCGGCCGGATCCGCAGGCTTCAAACTGATCATTTCAGGTTCGGGGTTTTCGCGCCTTTCCACGGTATCGTTCGGCAGTGATACAAGCCTGTATCCCACATTCGTAGATGAGAACACGCTCACTGTAAATGTTCCGGCAACAGATCTGGTCACAGCAGGCATGATCAAAATTGCCGTAACGAACCCAGCCCCGGGAGGCGGAAATGCGACAGCAGCGTTTACGATCGGCGCAGTCACCGGCAGCAAACTTACGGGCACACCCATTTCCTCGCCTCCGGCGGCAAGCTTCCCGGCTGCGAATGCGTTCGACGGCAATGTGAACACAGAGTTCAAGTCGATCTCGACCAGCGGCGGCTGGGTAGGAATGGACCTGGGGCGTATCCATAAGGTCATCACGGCGATCCAACTCCACAATCCGGCAGGCGATCTTATCAGCGGAGGCAGCTTCCAGGGCGCGAACAAGAAGGATTTCAGCGACGCCGTCACCCTAGCGACAAATACCAACCCGGATTCGCCAACGTATGTCACCGGTATCGGAGACTTAAACAGCTATCGGTACGTGCGCTACCTGGCCAAGCCCGGCACATATTGCGTGGCCGGAGAGCTTGAGTTCGACGGCGGATATCCGCCGGTTCCGCTGCCGACGCTTACATCTCTGAGCCGTTCCTATATGGCAGCGGGAAGCGCCAATACGACAATCGGGTTGACCGGCACGAACTTCAAGCCGGCATCGACTGTATTCGTAAACGGCACTTTGCAGGCATGCGCTTACAATTCGGCTACAAGTCTGTCGGTTACTTTAACCAAGGCACAATTCGCGGCCTCCGGCTCCATCACCCTTCAAGTTGTAAATCCGGCGCCGAACGGCGGCTCTTCCAATGTGATTGAGCTTCCCGTTGTGACTCAGCCGAAAGCCGGTTCCTTCACAATCTCGGCAGCGTCCGTGACGGGCGGCACGCCTCTTACCGCCACACTCACGCTATCCGCGCCGGCAACACCAGGTGGAATGACTGTGACCTTCGCTTCCAACAATGCGGCGGCGGTCGTCCCGTCTACGCAATTCCTGACTGAGGGCCAAACAGCGGTAACCATTTCGTTAATCACTAAGCCAGTCAATGCCGCAACCAACTGCACGGTTACGGCAAATGTCAACGGCAGTATGTCAAGCGCAAATCTGAAGGTGCTCCCGCCGGTCCTCAGCGCCGTTTCGGTCAGCCCGACGCCCGTAAAAGGCGGGACTGTGGCCAAGATCACCGTCACGCTGACGGGCAATTCCGGCCCCAGCGGTCTGTCCGTAGCGCTGACCGCTTCCGATAATACGACGATCCCGCCGGGAACAACCGTTATGGTTCCGGCCGGAACAGCATCGGCAGTCTATACATTCACACCACCGGCTACTGCTGCCGACAAGACAATCACGATCAAGGCTACGGGCGGGGGCGTAGTCAAGTCCACGTCTCTGACGATCAGCGCTCCGGTTTTGACCGCGCTCGCGACATCCACGGCTGCGCCACGCGGCGGTCAGGCCGTCACGATAAAAGTCACTATCAGCACACCTGCCCCATCTGCGGGCCTCAAGGTGACGCTGACCAGCAGTTCGGCATCGCTTCCCGTCACTCCGGGTTACATCACGGTTCCAGCCGGAGCGCTGATCGGCTCGCTGATGGTGACTCCGAAGACAGTGACTGCGAGCACGCCGGTAACGCTTACGGCGAAGTTGAACGCGGTGACATTGACCAAGGCGCTTACGGTAATGCCGTAGCCGCCTGCCTCCGCAGGGTTTGCGAGCTATTTGTGAAGGTACTTGGCGCAAGGAAGGTGAATAGTGATCTATCAGGTTCTTGGGGTTACAAGCATAAATGAACTCCTGGGTGTGCCACAACCACCGGAAAAGGGAGAAGCAATGACAGAAGTGCGTCGAACATTTCACGAAGAGCTCGCGAAGCTGCGAGAGGAACTTGTGGAGATGGGCTTGCTTGCGGAGTCCATGGTAGAACAGGCCGTCGAGGCTCTGCGGGATCGCGATCTTGCGCTGGCGGCATCAATCGTGGCGCAGGACGCCCGCGTCGACAGTCTGGACAGCGATATTGAAAAGCGCTGCCTGTGGTTTCTTGCGTCACAACAGCCGAACACACGGGACTTGCGGTTCATCAGCGCCTCGTTCCGGATGACTTCGGACCTGGAACGCATCGGCGATCATGCCGTCGACATGTCGAAAGTCTGCCGTAAACTCGCGCCGGGCACAGATGTCGACATTATCATTCCGCTGGCCGATCTTGCCACGGAGCAGTTGAAGCGCAGCCTTTCTGTGCTCAACGCATATGATGCCGATGTATTGGTAAAGATATTCGAACAGGACCCCGAGATAGACAACGCCTTCCGCGCTATGCGCGAAAAGCTCCTGGATGATGCTCCCGTCGCCCCCGCAGCGACATCGTTGGGTTATATTATCCTGCTCGTCGTTTCATTGGAACGCATCGCGCACCACGCCGTGCATATCGCGGAGCGCATCCATTTCGTGGAGACCGGCAAGCTGGAGGTTCCCCGGCGGGAGTGACCTTTCCCCCGTCGCGCCAGCGGCAGTTGACCGCCCCAGGATCTCCCGGCGGTTAAACTGCCCACAAGTGGCGCCCGCTGGATGAAGAATGCCTTCGGCATAAACCCACCTGCGTGGGTTCCTTGAGGTATCGCTTCGCTATGTATTAATGGGCTTCGCCCATGCGGGAATGAGCAGGGACTGAGCCCTGCTCCCACAGGGTCTCCAGGGGCAAAAAACCGGCACGGGGGCCGGGTTCCTGGAGATCTGCTCTACAGAAGCTTGGCGCGGGTTTCCATGAGGATTTTGCCGAGCATGTTTTTGCCGTTGCCGTCACCGATACCCCAGTAAGGGTCGTTCTTCGCATTCTCCACAATACGATCGTCACCGGTGCCGAGCAGCACGGCGCGGATGTCGGCGTAGGCGGTGAACTTGGCCATAACACCCTTCCGCATCACATCATCCTTGACCGTTTCCCAGTCGCTGCGCAGGGGCACGCTGCGATCACCGCCGAGCCATTTAGCATCCATGGGGCTTTTTGACTCCCGGATCAAATCAGCCTGCGGGTGACCGGGGAATTTCTGCGCCTGGAAGTAGTGTTCGACGGTGCGCCAATAAGCGCCGTCCAGCTCGATCCCATGCTTTGAGAAGTTGGAGAAGCAGCCGTACGGGAGGTCGCGTTCCCGGTAGAAGTAGATAATCCCCATAGTTTCCCATTATAGTGTTTTATAAACACTATATTACCACAAAACGGACGTTCAATCATCGTTTGGGCAGCCCGCGATGCATATGCGATTGCCGCTGTCCGGCATGTGCGGATCTTGCAGGAGCAGAACTGGGGCGGTGAAATGCCGTTATTATGTATTATGGATCGAGCACTATTTCGCCGCGTTCTCATTCTTACCGTATCTGTGGCGGGCTTTGTGTCGCTGGGATGCGGCAAAGAGAAGAAAGCGCCTGCGGTTTCGAATGCGGCATATCAGCAGGCCCTTCAGGATGCGAAGAAATCGGGCGTAACGATCACGGCTGCGTCACTGGCGCAGCCGATGCCTCCAGCCCCTCAGAATGCAACTCCGATTTATGTGCAGCTTATGTCGGCGCTGAAAGCTCGCCCGATGAGCAAAAGCGATCAGGCTGCCGAGTTGAAGGGGCGGCCTCCCTATCCCACGCCGACGCCCCGGGAGCTGGCAGCGGCCCGCAGTCTCCTCATTCGCCGATCCGATGTCGTTAAGTTTATGCACCAGGGGGCGGCAAGGCCGAAGTGCGTGTTCAACCGCAACTGGGCGAATCCGCATCCTGCAGGGATCCTCTTTCCTGAGTATGCCTCCATCCGCGAAGGCGCGCGTTTTCTGACAACCGAGAGTATCGTTATGGCCTGTGACGGCAAGGGATTGGCTGCTGTCCAAAACGAAACCCTTGGGTTCACACTTGCGCAGCATGCCGGCAGCGACGATATATTGATCGCCTATCTCGTGCGAGAAGCTATCAATGTCATTACTTTCTATGCCCTGCAGAAGATCATTGCCGTGAGACATGGAGACGCGCGCGTGGCAAGAGCTGTCAGGCTGGCGATCGATCGGAACTGGCAAGCGCCCAACCCGGTTGCGGCGCTGCAGCATGACATGGCAATGGGGCTGACCGAGATCGAGACCATGCGCACGGAAAGGCAGCAGGGCGTGCCGTCGAAGTTATTCGGCATTGCGATCCCACGGAGCGCCACCGATGCGGAGAAACAGCACTGGGACGAGACCATGAATGCGAACGGCATGTATTTGCTGACTCAAAACGAGAAGACCATTAAGGCGATGGAACTCCCCTATTCACAGGCTCGCCTTGAGGTGAAAGCAATCGAGGCTGCCAACGAGAGCGATCAGCCGGCGAGCCGCAAAACGGCCAGCATGTGGGAAATGGAGAAAGACTCTGGGCATTTGATTGCGCATCAGTTGATGTACGACGCAACCGGGATCGTCGACAATAGAGCTCGTGAGACGGCTGTTGCCGAAGTAACGCGCACGGTTGCGACACTCTTTGAATACAAGGCCATGCATGGCGCATTCCCTGAGGCGCTTGCGAATATGAGGCCGTCTGTCCCGGTAGATCCTTTCGATCTTAAGCCGTTACGGTACCGGCGGGAAGGCAAAGGGTTTGTCGTGTACAGTGTGGGACCGGCGCTGGATTATGATGGGAGCGTGAGGATGGAGAAGGCGCATCGCGCAGAGAAGCAGACGGAAACGGTATTTCGATACGGGGGATGAGACGCAACATAAATACCCCCGCGCAGGATAAAATCGTAGCGCCTTTCCCCTGCCCTGGGAAAGACGCTGCGATATACGCAGGCGGCTATCAGTCCTTGTTATCGTCGGCTCTGCTCACCTGGATCAAGGTCGTGTTAATTACGTCTACGTACATTATCATGTATTTTCTTTCGCCATGAACGATCGAATAATGTTTTCCAGGGTGAAACCGTGCCCTTCGGATGGTCGCTGTGACCCATTTTAATGCGCCGTCCCAATCCGGAGCGACGTTCTTCACAAACACCAGCATTCGGGTGGCATTTCCAATGTTCGCCGTATTCGCGGCTTCCTGACCACCAGCATTCTCAGCTGTAGCCTCGATGACGGTTATGGAAGCCGTCCAAACGTTATCATGCTCGCCCAATACTTGCATGATCGATCCAGCAGGATCGGCAGACGGACCGCTGAAGTTCAGTCGCCCGCCGGATGGATCGCCCTTTTCCATGTCATAGCTGTCGCTGAGGTGGTTCATGACCTGATCGTAGGTCAACCCGATACCCTTTGCGGCTTCCGCGCTCGTGGCGTCTGCGTCCTGCCGTCCGATATCAGTCTTTTGATCGTGCGCGCTATCCTGAGCATCCTTCTTCACAGCGACATGGGTTGGCGGCAGCGGTTTTGGAGCAGGGGAAGAAGGTATGGGAGCGGCCGGCGGCTGCGGGGGTGACGGCGAAACGGCAATTATAACAAAGATAACGGCGAATACGCCTGTGACTGTCCACTTGGCGCGCGCCGTCCACTCAGACCGAAACGTCCACATCAAGGCAAGACCGAAAGGGAAGCAAAACACCAGCATAAGGAGTGTAAAGATCGTGCTTGCAAACCACGGCTGCGGCCGTTGTGGTGGAGTGTAATAAGGTTGTGGACCGTTCGGCGGCTGGAACATAAATCGCGACCTCGCTTACTGGAACAGAAATCTTAATGATTATATGCTTAATTTCGAGAAAAGGGCAAACATATCCTCTTCGGCATGGCTAAAACTATGGTGAAGGGCATTACGCCATAGCCTGATTCAGAGAGTTTACATGCCACTATGCATCTGCGATTTTAGGAGCAATACTAATCGCTTGCATTGGCAATATGCCTGTTTGCCTGATTATTTTGGCACAGATTTCGATAGAGGGGTGGATACAGTTAAAACAAACACGCGAAGGAGACAACAATGATGTCAGCGTCTTACGGCAGCTTTCGGCAAGCAGCCGCACTGATTATATCCACCATCGCCGCGGTATCGCTCTTCAGCGCCGTCCCGGCTCATGCGCTCACAGAGGCGCAACAGGATGCCGCGATTCAGAGCCTGCAACTGGCAGTATCCAAGCTGCAAACCACCGTGAGCAGCCAGCAGACGAAAATCGACGCGCTCACAACCAAGCTCCAGTATGTCACTGCCAGCGGGCACGACTTAACGCTTACAGGCAACCTGCATGTGGTGAGCGGTGTGGGCCATACCAACTCTACGCCAAATGGGTTGGGCAATATCATCATCGGATACAACGAAATGCGGACGGGAGACGGCGCGATCAATAAGCGCACGGGCAGTCACTGTCTGATTGTGGGATCGCAGAATAACTACGCGTCTTTTGGCGGAATTGTGGCGGGCTCCGGTAACACTATCAACGCCGATTATGCGAGCGTAACGGGCGGATATGGCAATACGGCGTCGGGCAAATACTCTTCGGTGAGTGGAGGGTTCACCAGCACGGCGTCCGGCAATTATTCATCGGTGGCGGGTGGATATTCCAACATTGCCGGAGGCAGTTACGCCGAGGTCTCAGGCGGCCGGATCAATACGGCATCGGCTCCATGGTCGTCGATCAGCGGCGGATACGGCAATATGGCGTCGGCCACTTACGCAACGGTCGGCGGAGGCAACGGCTTTCTGGCGAACGCGGCGTATGCGTTTCTGCCCGCGAGTGCGTCGACGGAGAGTTTGCAGGGCTTCCAGACGCAAATCAGCAGCTTGCAGACCAACGTAACGGCGCAGGGAAAAGTGACAAACCTCTTCTCGTTCTCGACAGATCCGACGCGCAGCGACCATAAGGCTAACACGGAGGTGACGATGACAGGTGTGAACCTGCATATCGTCAATGGCCTGGGGGCGACCAACGGCGAGCCGAACAATCCGGGCGACACGAGCAATCCGGTGGTCAACGGGCTGGGCAACCTCATTATCGGATATAACGAAGGAGGGGGATCGGATTTTGCCGTGCGCACGGGCAGCCACAACCTTGTCATGGGGGTATTTTCAAACTACTCATCCTACGCGGGCATAGTGGCCGGACGGATCAACACGATCAGCGCACCGTTTGCCTCCGTCCTCGGCGGCGACGTCAACACGGCGAGCGGGACATATTCATGCGTCCTGGGCGGCAGTTCCAACGTGGCCAGTGGAGGAGAATCGTCCGTCTCAGGCGGCTTCAACGGCAAAGCAAGCGGTGACCAGTCATCGGTCAGCGGGGGATACAGCAATAGCGCCAGCGGACTAAACTCAACCGTAACAGGCGGCGCAGGTAATACGGCCACCCGCTCAGCCGCATCCGTCAGCGGCGGACAAGGAATTACAGAAGAAGCGGATTTAGGCTGGGCAGCGGGGACATATCACACGCCATAGGAGGCTTCCCGGTCCCGCTCAGGCCTCCCTCAATGCCTGCAAGCGGGCGTCCGGGGAAGATTAAATGATGGATCGGTTATGACTTGAATGTAATTTGCCGGTTCATGTTTCCTAATCCTTTGAAGGCATGAGGCATTGATCATGTCAATCTATTGGTATGGAAAGGATGGGAAATATGAACCGGCAAATCAATGGAAGCGTAGCAGTCTTTACACTGGCAGTGATCGGGATCGCTCTTGCATCAATATGCTCGGCCTCGCCGCCTGATAATGCTGCCGTTCAACAGACAGTGCAGAATCCGGCCGGGGAGAGGCTGATCAAGGCTATTAGGGAGCGCAATGCCTCTCTTGTAGAAGCCGCGTTGAAAGACGGAGCGGATATTGAGGTATCCGGCGGCGATTACGGGATGAACCCACTCATGCAGGCGTCAGCTGATGGCTCAGTCGACATGGTGAAGATCCTGCTTCGACATGGAGCCAATATCAATGCCGAAGCAAGAATGTTCGGCTTTATGCCCCTGGAACGAGCAGCGTGTAAGGGGCATGAGGATGTCGTCAAATACCTGATTGCTCATGGCGCAGATGTCAACGCGCATGTCAGCAAACATGGAACTTCGGCGTACTTAGTGTATGAAGGAATCAGTCCGCGTAACCTCACGCCCCTTACATCAGCGGCATATTGTGGCAGCATTCCAATCATCGATATGCTGCTGAAAGCCGGCGCTAAGATAGATGGACAGGACGGCTCTTCTTATACCCCGCTGATGTGGGCCGCATCCATCGGCAATCGAGATACCGTAATCGCCCTGCTCAAGCGGGGAGCGGATCGCACGGTAAAATCAGATACCGGAAAGACTGCCCGAGACATGGCCATCCAACACGAAAATATGGAAACCGCCGAGGCGCTGAAATAAACGCTTCTGAACTCCAAGCGTAAAGCCGTAAACCATGCTGCCGCTCCATGAATATTAGAGGACGTTTAGCTTGTATCCCATAGAGGGTAAACGTCAACACTATGTTTCATTGCGAGGCAATAGAGGCAAATGTATCTCTATTGAGTTGTTCATAAGGAGTGCACATGACAATCGGAATTAAAAGACGCTTAATCGGAGCATCGCTGGCCGGTATTTTAATGGTCGGCGCTGCCGGCTGTTCACAGGATGAGCCGCCGCAGACCACGACAGTAGTTACGCCGGCGCCGGCGCCGAAAGATACAACGGTCGTTGTGCCTTCGGCTCCTGGCCCTGCAGGCGCGCCCGGCCCCGCCGGAGCCCCTGGTCCTGCCGGAGCGCCGGGAGCATCAGGAGCACCGGGACCGTCGGGCGCTTCAGGAGCGCCAGGACCGGCAGCGCCGGCGCCGAGCGGGAATTAAGAAGCCCCATTCTTCCATTGAAAGCCGCCCGACAGGACGATCTGTCGGGCGGCTTTGTTGTTTGTGCCCCCAAGGCCTTGCAAACCTGCGAGTGAGTCAAGAAGGAATCCTCGCAGCGATTCAAAAATCGACTATTGCGCGGTTTCAGCCTGTGGTATACTAGTATTGCAAGAGACTATTGCGAGAAAAACAGTATTTTCTACAGCCATGGCCTCAAGGAGCGCACAATATATGACAGCAGAAATCAGGAAACGAATCGCCGGAGCATCTCTGGCCGCCCTCCTCATGGCAGGGGTTGCCGGCTGTTCTCATGAAGAACCCAAACCTACACCGGTCGGGGTAATAGGCACGTCGGGAGCGCCCGGCCCGTCGCCTGCCCCTGGACAGCCAGGAGGAGCCCCAGGACTATCCGGCATGAGCGGCGCTCCAGGACCGTCCGCGCCACACTGAATAAGCGGGCCGCCCTTTAGAGGGTGGCCCTATCCGCATTTCTGCCGGTAACCTCCCCTCTCTATCGAACTGCCCAGCAAGCCACGAACAGCTCTATATACGCAGTCGGAGCCGATTCCAGCCCCCCGTGCCGTTGACATGATTTGCCTCCTCTGTTATAATCGCCGCAAATAGAACATTATGACCGAGGGAATTATTTCATGGGTACCGTGGTCTACTCAAAGGGACAAAACGGCGAGCAAACGTACAATGCGTCACGCCTGTTTTTCGCATCCTGTGTCGCGCTGATCGCCACCGCTCTTGCGTTTACCATTCGCGCTACGGATGTGGTGCCGGCTCTTCAGACCCAATTCCACTTCAGCATGGAAACGATCGGCAATGCCACCGGCATTCTCTTCCTGGGCTACAGCATCTCACTGGTAATCGCCAGTCAGTTGCTGGATGTTCTCAAGATGGGCCGTATGCTGGCGATTGCGTTCTGCTGCCATCTTGCGGGTGTGATCGTGACAATCACTGCGCAAGGTTACAATGGTCTGTGGGGCGGGGCTTTGCTCCTGGGGCTGGGCAGCGGCCTGATCGAGGTGACGATCAATCCGCTGATCGCGACCCTCTACCGCGACGACAAGACGGCAAAGCTCAATCGGCTCCATTCCTGGTTCCCTGGCGGAAACGCAATCGCCGCGGTGGGCGCATGGGGATTGACGAATCTCTTCGAGCACAGCCTCACCAGCCAGCAGCTCTGGCAGCTCAAGATGGCGGTGATCCTGATCCCGGTGATCGCCTACGGCGCTCTGTTCCTGGGTCAGAAGTTTCCGGAGACGGAGCGCGTGCAGTCGAATGTCCCCACGAGAGATATGTACCGTGAGCTGCTGAGGCCGCTGTTTCTGCTGTGGGTGTGCTGCATGCTTCTGACGGCTTCGACCGAGCTTGCCACGACGTCGTGGATCCCCACCATTCTTGCCGGCAAATCCGGCGATCACCAGATCCTGGTGGTGGCCTGGATCAACATCATCATGCTGGTTGGCCGGATGTACGCCGGCAAGGTCGTCCATGCGCTCTCTCCAATCCGCATGTTGATCGGATCGGCGTTTTTCGCGCTGATCGGCCTGCTGGCTCTGGGCACGATCCACGGCTTCGCGCCCGCGTTCTTCGGCGCAACGCTCTTCGCGATCGGCGTCTGCTATTTCTGGCCGACGATGCTCGGGGTGACGTCGGAGCGCTTCCCGCGCGGCGGGGCGTTTCTCATGGGCGTGATCGGCGGAGCCGGAATGTTGTCGGTCTACACGGTCATCCCTATGATCGGCAAGGTGCTCGACGCCCACAAAGACGACCCTACTTTCGGCTTCAAGGTGATGGCCATCCTGCCGGCTGTGCTGATCCTGGTATTCAGTGGAGTGTATTTCTTCGACAAGTCTCGTGGAGGGTATAAGGCGGAGATCCTGGGAGAAGAGCCTGTCAGCGCGAAGCAAGTGGCGGCTCGGTAAGCCCCCGCCAATAGTGTTCAAACAGGGCGCTCCATCTTATCGCCTCCAGCCCTAAAGGGCTTCGCTGACTGGGTAGAGGCTGCCCGCCTTCGCGGGCGTCGGAGGAAGATGCGCCATTCGATAACGTTCTTAACCTTCTTAGCGCCCGCGAAGGCGGGCAACTTAAAATGTTAGCCCAGCCCTGAAGGGCTGGGTAGACAGATACTCAGCCTTATTTGAACAGCATTGCGTTCCCCTCTATCTCGCCTGCCCTGTGAGCCTCCTCCTCGCATAATTTTAAGATAGTTCGCTACAGCTGTGTTTTGGCACAGATTTCGATAATAAGCAGGATTACGACTTGAACGCACCACGCGAAGGAGACATTACTAATGTCAGCGTCTTATTTCCTATTTCGACGGGCTCCGGCCCTGAGTCTGGCAGCGCTTGCCATGACTGTGCTCTTCAGCCCCACGCCTGCCCATGCCCTCACTGAGGCGCAGCAGGACGCTGCTATCGCCAGCCTGCAAAGCGCCGTGGCTACTCTGCAGTCTACCGTCAGCAGCCAGCAGACGACGATCAACACATTGACAACCAAGCTTCAGTATGTGACCGCCAGTGGGCACGACCTGACGCTTACTGGAAACCTGCATGTGGTGAGTGGCGCAGGCCATACCAACTCTGCGCCCAATGGGCAGGGCAATGTCATCATCGGATACAACGAATTACGAACCGCGAGTGGATCCGTCAACGATCGCACGGGCAGCCACTGCCTGGTCCTGGGGTCACAGAACAACTATTCATCGTATGGCGGGATGGTGGCAGGCTTCAGCAGTTCGGCGTCGGGCACTTATGCAACCGTGACAGGCGGGTACGGCAACACCGCGAGCGGCAGCTATACGGCGGTGAACGGCGGCAAGGCCAATACGGCATCGGCGACATGCGCCGCAATTGGCGGAGGAAACGCCAACACGGCTTCGGCGAATTATGCGGCTGTGGGTGGCGGAACAGGCAACAGCGCGAATGTGGCGTCGGCGTTCCTGCCGGCGAGCACGTCGACGGCAAGCCTTCAGAGCTTCCAGTCACAGATCAACGGCTTGCAGTCATTGGCGAATGGCTTGCAGACACAGGCGAGCAACCTGCAGGCGGCGGTAACAGCGCAAGAGAAAGTGACGGATCTATTCTCGTTATCGACAGACCCTACTCGCTCTGATAGCCAGGCGAACACGGAACTGACGCTGACCGGTGTCAACTTGCACATCGTCAACGGACTGGGCGCGACTAACGGTAACCCGGGCGATCCCTATAGCACAGCAGGCGTCGTTAACGGCCTGGGCAATATCATTATCGGCTACAACGAAACCAGGGTTCCTGAGAACACCGACCTGCATACGGGCAGCCACAACCTTGTTATCGGGGTTCGGCAAAACTATAATTCCTTTGGCGGGCTTGTGGCCGGCTACTACAATGACATCCTCGCCCCATACGCATCGATTACCGGTGGCAACGATAACATCGCAACCGGTCTTTTTTCATCGGTTACCGGCGGCTACCTCAACTCTGCCGTGGGCTTCGCGGCGAGTGTGAGCGGCGGCCAACAGAACTATGCCAGCGGCAACGAGTCAAGCCTGAGCGGCGGCTACTTAAACACCGCCTCTGCACATTGGGCCAGCGTAAGCGGTGGAACCAGTGTTCTCGCGTCTTCGGATTACACTTGGGCCGGAGGGACGCTGCACTCGCCGTAGACGCAATACAGATATGACGAACAGCGAGAAACAATGGAATGTGGGCCGGTCTTTTGGCAAAAGACCGGTCCACTTACGCGTCCACGGTATTCACGTACGCGTGTAAGCTCGTCAAGCGGAATATTACGAAGCCACCCGCAGCGCCCTGACAACCTCCGCATTATCGTCTCCGACGTTTCGGGCATTCTCCAGAGCCACGTCGAGCGCCGTTCTGCCGCCAGCATCCCGCAGGTCGCGATCCGCTCCACATTCCAGAAGATGCCTGACAACATCAGCGCGCCGGCGGTAGGCTTTCGCCAATCGCTTCTCTTTCTCCGCACCCCAATTCGAGGCATTTCTGACTCCTGGGTTCGCGCCAGCCTCGCGCCCCAGCATCCCGATCTCGCTATCCGTAGGCACCTCACCCGCCACATACATCAGCGCACTGCGGCCGGAAGCGTCCTGAAGACCGATATCCGCGCCGCCGGCCAGCAAAGTTTTGAGGGTTGACTGCCGGGCGGCATGGGCCGCATACATCAAGGCCGTGCGCCCTTGCGCATCTCGCGCGTTGACATCGGCGCCATACGCCAGGAGATGACCGGGCATCGCGTCGAAGAGTCCCATCTTGATCACAAACATGAGGACGGTTCTGCCCTCGTTATCGCGGATATCGATACTTGCCCCATGCCGAACGAGGAAATGCACCAGATCGTCCCGATTGGCAATAGCCGCTGACCACAAGGCAGTCGTTCCCCAGCGGCTGCGCTGGGCGTCCACATTGGCTCCGGCCTCCAGTAAGATCTCACTCGTATCTATCACCAGATCGCGCTTGCAGTGCGCCGCCGCCAGGTGCAGGGGAGTGTAACCGGAGATGTCCGACGAATTCACGTCCGCGCCAAACCCCAAGAGCAGCCGCACGATCTCCGGCCCGCGTATTGCCGCCTGGTGTATGGCGGACTTGCCCAGGTGGTCCACAGCATGGAGGTCGGCCCCGTGATCGAGCAGGTAACGGGCGACGTCTGCATGGCCTTGCAGAGATGCAACCATCAGCAGCGAGCATCCGTATTTATCGCGAGCGTTGACGTCCGCGCCGTCGTCAATGAGACGGATGAGGGTATCCAGATCGCCTTTGTGGGCAGCTTTGTGAAGAGGGCTCTGTTTCATTGACCTTCCTGTGAATGACTGCGTTTTCCATGGGCAAATGGGATTAACGCCCCGCCCGTCAAACATGGTAGTATAAGCAATATACCGCTGAAAGGAGAGAGTTATGAGCCTGCATTTAGACGTGAGCCCGCAGGTTGAGGCGCAGCTATTCGACTACGCCAGACGTGAGGGCATCGATCTATCTACGCTTATCGAAAAGATGGTTCGTGAATACCGTCCACTTCCGACATCTGCAGAGGACGACAAACTCGGCGGAAAAACGTTAGGCGAAGTTTACGGGCATCTTTTAGGCACAGTTAGCGCCGAGCCTTCAGACCTGGCCAAGCATCGAGACAGCATACAGGCATCGGAGATCAGCCCAAAGAACGCCGCTGCTATTGCCCAACTTCAGGCCTGGGCACAGGAAGACGCAACTGATGATCCCGAAGAAATCCAAGAAGCAGAAGCGGATTTGAGCGAGTTCATACAGAACCTCAATCGAAATAGAATCGAAAGCGGAGAAAGGCCACTGTTTCCGTAATGCGCCATATTCTGCTCGATTCATACCCTCTCGGACTGGCGTCCAAGCCTGTTCGAAGTCCTGATGTCATAGCCATCACGAATTGGATAACAGTTATCCTTGCGGCCGGGCATCAAATCTATATACCAGAAGTCATCGATTATGAAATTAGGCGAGAACTCTTGCGGGCAGTGAAAAATAATGGCATCAAGAAGTTAGATGGGCTGAAATCTATTTTGAACTTTCTGCCGATCAACAGCTCCACAATGCTTGTTGCAGCGGAACTATGGGCTAAGTCACGACAGAGCGGCCTTGCAACAGGCGATCCAAAGAAACTGGATATTGACGTCATTTTGGCTGCACAGGCTTTGACGCTTGGTGTTCCAACAAGTGAGCTTATTATTGCAACATCAAACGTCAGCCATATATCTCGTTTTATTTTCGCCGACGAATGGCAAAACATCAAGCCGTAATAAGCGCTTAACTATGCAGCAACTACGATTGCTGCAATACCTCGATCACCTCGGCATTAGCATCCCCAACATATAGCGCGTTTTCAAGCGCTATATCCAGCCAGACATAGTGGCCATTTGGAGTTGCGTGACTTTCATAGATTCATGCCGAGCAATACGGCCTCAAACAGCGTATACCATATGGAAATGGAGTTAAGCCTGCGTCCGTTAAACGTGGTAGTAAAGCAACACTGTCGGAAGGTAAGAGAATCATGGATCCAGAAATCGAAGCCAGGTTGATGGCTGCCGCGCGTCAGCAAGGGATTAATATCGAAACTTTTGTCGAGAAGCTTATTGCGGAGCAGTTGACGCCGGATGAAACAACAGACGCATCGACCACAATGCGGAGAACGGCAACGCCGGGCGAGACAAACAACGAAGCCGACAAGGCTGAGGATGGATCGGCTAACTTATCGACGGACTCGGATGATACCGATGGCGGAGAAGCGAAAGGCCAGCGGCCTTAAAGGCGTATTGCCCACACCTTCCTTACAGCTACGATTGCCGCAGCGCGTCAACCACCTCTGTATTAGCATCCCCAACGTTTCGCGTATGATCTAACGCGATATCCAGCGCGGTTTTGCCGCCGACATCGCGCAGATCGCGATCGGCTCCGCAGGCAAGCAGATATCTGACCACCTCAGCGTGATCACGATAGGCTTTCGCCTCTCTATCAGCCCGCCCTAGCGCATCCGAGCCATCCCACACGCCAAACAACATCTGCCCTATAGTCAAGCGTTTCGGCGGTTCATTCGCCGCGTACATCAGCGCCGTGCGACCGTGGGCGTCCCGGGCATCGATCTGCGCGCCGTTCGCCAGCAGAATATCGACCAGCGGCTTTCGAGCAGGCTTCACCGCATACATCAATGCAGTGCGCCCTTCCGCATCCGCGGCATCGACATCAACACCGAGCACAAGGAACTTAGCAGGTATGGCTGCGGAATGCCCGGAAATCACCGCATGCATGAGAGTGGTCCTGCCATCATAGTCCTTGACATATGGATCGGCTCCATGCCCCAGCAGATAATCCACCAGATCGTCTCTCCGAGCTCTGGCAGCAGCCAGCAATGCGGTCGCGCCCGATTTATTGCGAGGCGCATCCACGCCGGCACCTGCCGTGAGCAAGACATCGCATATTTCCAATGTCTTACCGACGGCTCCGTGCGCCGCCATCTGCAGCGGAGTATGCCTGCCGAACTGATCCAGCATGTTCACATCCGCCCCGGCATGTACAAGAAGCCGAACGATCTCTAAAGCACCGCTCAATACGGCAAGGTGAATAGGAGAATTCCCAGAGCAATTCACGGCGTGGATATCCGCCCCCTGGGCAATTATTAACTGAGCGGCGTCCGTCTGGCCGGTCAGGCACGCGACCATCAACGGCGAGTTTCCGCTCGTATCTACGGCGTTTATGTCTGCTTCCTGGGCGAGCAGGCTGTGAATGCAGGAGACGCCGCCCGTGTAGGCGGCTGCGTGAAGCGGGGTTGGAGGCATTGAGTCTCTCTGGTAGTATAGAAGCTCTTTTGAGATTCTTTGGCGAGGTTAAGATCGGGTTCATAAGGTTGGCAGGCTTCGCTGAGAGGCATTTTCAACGTTGACCGCACAATTTCAAGTGCCACGAGTCTACAGAATATCACAAGAGAAACAAGACATGTCACGTACCATACAACAGATATGCAGCGCGATTATTGGTATGAGTTCAACGCGCTCTTAAATCAGCGCTCTACTACATTTCAACCAGGCATCCCGCATGATAATTGGATTGAACTTGACATCCAATTGGAGCATGCACACATTTCTCCATTGATGAATACTATTGACCACTGAATTGGCGTGCAAATTGTGCTTACAGGAAGCCATCATTGATGGCTTCCTGACGCCGTTCAATGTCAAGCTCGCGACGACATTTTGAAAGAGCGTTTCAATGGTTAGATGGTCTTCAATCATCGCATGATCAGCCGTAGGCTGGCCAAAATCGACCGGCCTACATCCACAATGTATGCAGGGTGAACTCAAGCAAAACATCACTTCATTACAGCAATGATAGTACCAGGTTGCGGATGGAGGTATTCAGGATCGATTCTTCCGGCACCATCGATTTGCCTGTACCAATATCCCTGCAGATCCGGCGAAATTGGCCCCATTAGGCCTGGTGTAAAACGCCAGGCAATGGAGTTATCGACTGAATAGATCGAATTCTCATTGCATTTTGGTAAGCCCCATTCTTCGTTAAGGTAGTCTCCTGTTGGAAGTGCCTCATCATTCAGCCACTGCAGCAGATACTGATGTGTATCTAAATCATCCATATAAGAGTGTTTTGCAGCCAGAGGGAAGTCTGAATGAAATGCAGGTGCAATCTTATATGATCCCGGTATAGCGCTACTCCAAACAGGAACCAACCCATCGGAATAGTTGCGTGTTTTCCCAGCCGCATATTCAGCCGACAACCCGGTAAATACAGAGGGTTGTTGAGCATCGTTTATCGCTTGATACGGCTCCTTTGATGTAAGAACATCATACCATGGAAGATATTCATCTCTGTCTCCGGCAACTGATCCGTATTGTATCAATGAATTGAAGGGAGAAGGCAAACTGGATGTTCCTCCGGTAGGAGAATGATAAATCAGATACCTTTGCCAAGGGCTATCGATTGCCATCACTTCCATTGAAGGTACTCCTGTTGGAACTTTGAGAGAAAGTAGGCCAATCAGTTCAGCTATTGTTCCCGAACGCCCACTCTTTGCGTTCGCCAATGACACTCCGGTTGACGAAGGACCAAAATAGGCTTCATTAACATAATTAATTAGTGGAACACCACGCCACATGCTCCCTAAAGTAAATACTTTACGAATATCGTGCCCATAAACAGGAAGTGTAAAAGGAGGAATATGATAGTCTCTTCGGTACCAACGGCTTGGACCGTATGGATCACTTGCGTTGGTAGTATCTGCAGCTATATACCATCGTGTAATGACACCACCATAACTATGTGCTACGACGTCTACATGAGTTGTCTCAAGATACTTTCCAGAATAATCATTAAACGATATTCCGTCTAGATGTGACGTTGTCGAAGATGCGTATATTACTTTTCCGCGTTGAATAGATTTCAGAGTAGAATCTATTGTCGATTCAAGTCTGAAAGCCGCCATTTCGACAGGGCCATTTCCTTTTGACATAGTTGAATGGTCAACTGTTGTGAATGGGAATCGTGCACTAGTAATCCCTCCAGGAACGGAGTTATCAAAGAACGTTGACCAGTCGTCAGGGTTACCATTGATTCCATGAACTAGGATAACAGCCGGCCGCGCCAAGGTTATATGTTTATCTGCAATGATATAATTTTTACCATCAGCTGTATGGAAATAGACATTTACAATAACATCCCGTGTTGCATTTACTGTAATATCGCTTAGTTGTTTAGGTTGCTGTATATAGTTAAACTCACGCGGCGGATAATAATATATCAGCCCATTACCGGTTCCGGGTAACACCCAACCAACGTTTCGATCACCATTAATATCCCTGGTTGTGCCAGTGTTTTCGTTCACAATGGAAACCCCCGTTACAACAGCGGAAGGATATTTCGGAATATTGAAAAACAGGTGTGTTTGTTGAGAGATTGGCATATTGTAACTATTATCACATACTATGCCTGAAGCTTGAGGGGCAATTATATGTGCCGAGGTGACCGAAAGATAACTTGCAGGTAAACTTGTTATAGTCTGCGTAGAAATCTCGTTTTTCCGTGAACTCTCACCCGTATTATTTACGGCAGTGACCACGTAAAAATAGTCGGCAGATATATCGGAAACATTATCAGTGTAAGATGTGATGCCACCTGTAACAATTCCAATAGGTACAGTGCCTTCTTCCCCAGGTGTATTCCCTCTGTAAATATAATAAGCTAAAGCTCCATTGATTGCATTCCAAGTTAATGTGATACTATTTGAAGATGGCGTAATACTAAACAGTGAGGGCTGAATGATGCTGCCGGCCCCCGCGGTCAGAGCTACTGCCTGACTTGGCTGTCCCAAACTATCTTGGGTTACTGCCGATACTGTATAAATATAAGAGAGGCCTGAATATGCGGTATGGTCAATAAATTTATTGACATTGCCCGTGAACAGTATTTTAGAGTTCGATCCAGACAGATCTACCCTATTAACTATGTATGACGTTGCACGAGGAATAGTGTTCCACATAAGTGTCGGTAGATTGCTGACTATGGTGCCCTGGAGATCAGGCGCCTCAGCCTGAGTACTGTTGGGTGTGCCGCTGACTTCGGCCGAACGTGGACCTTCACTTGCCGCGTTCAAGGCCGTAATCTTATAGTAATACCGAGTGCCGTTGTAGGTGTTGTTGTCCTGATAAGATGCTGAAGCCGTTGAAGAATAGATCTGCTGTCCTTCTTGATTGGGCGCTGTTGATCGATACACATAATAAGTCGTCGCACCGGGAACCGCAACCCAGGAGAGCCTAAGAGTGCTCTCGGAAGCCGTGACGATCACTTGGGTCGGAGCACTAGCCTGCATTATGCATGAACGTTTATGTCTGTCTGCTTAGCACCTTGGAATAGGCTTGCTACGGACGGAAATTATGCCTCCATATTGCTGTGGCAGTTATCGGCGGCAATTGGATTGGTGATCTCC
>Ga0207671_10000930_pt1 | contig 36675 bp, 27 predicted proteins | sample KBSC24metaG_FD_184352 | JGI IMG/M metagenome (GOLD analysis project Ga0207671, IMG submission 184352) | Corn rhizosphere microbial communities from Kellogg Biological Station, Michigan, USA - KBS C2-4 metaG (SPAdes) (version 2) | ecosystem: Host-associated > Plants > Roots > Rhizosphere > Soil...
ACGTCGCTGCCACCCAGCCCGCCTGCCCCCTCGCCCGCCGCGCCCCCACTGTCGCCGCTCCCGCCGCCGCTGGCGCCCATGTCACCGCCGGCCGCGCCGCCTTGTCCCTGATCCGTCATGCCACCGATCCCCGCGCTGCCGCCGGTGCCGGTCCCGGTGCTGCCGCCGGTGCCGGTCCCGGTGCTGCCGCCCGTGGACACGACCGTCGTGCCGCCGGTCCCCAGCCCCACGACGGGCTCGCACGTGCAAGAGGACGTCGTCAACGAACAGGAGGCCCCGCAGACCAGGCCCGAGCCACAGTCCGAATCCTGCTGGCAGCGGTCGCCGCGCCCCTGCTTGCATCCAACGAACAGGCCGGCGCTGACCAGGAGCAACAAGGTCGCGTTCCGGAACAGGACTTTCGCTCCGCCGCGCGCAAGAACCCGGGTCGCCCTCTGTCGCTTCATGGTGGTGCGTCGGGTTAGCACGAGAGTCCGTTCGATGTCCATGGGCAGCCGCGGGAGCGTTGCCGGCCCGGGCCGGCCGCCGTGGTTTCGCAGGGTTCTGGACAAGCTTGGAGGGCCGCTTTCGCGATCGGGTTGCCCGGGAAATGCACCGTGTCGTCCGGTCCCGAATTGGGCTACGTTCTCCGCATGCGCGAATGCCTCGGCTGGCCCAAGAGCCTCGGAGCGTGCCTGGCCCTGGGGGCCGCTCTGGCCGTCACGGACGTCAGAGCGGCCACGCCGCCCCCCGGCGGCCTCTCGTCACCGCCCGCCTCGCCCCCCATCCTGGCCCCCCCCGCCGTCGCGGCGACCAAGCCCGCCGCGACGAAAGCCGCTCGTTCGTCCGGCAAGCGCCTCTCGGCCGCGGAGAAGGAAGCGCGGGCGTTCCTGGACGTGGTGGTGCCCCTGCTGACGCCCGTGCAGACCGTCGGCGCGCAGATCGAGTGGGTCGCCGCCACCGACGTGACCCCCGAGCACACGGGCGCGCGCGCCGGCGCCGACAAGGCGCTGGCTGCCCTGGCCGGCTCGAAGACGATCATCGAGCACGGGCGCGCCCTGCTGGCCAGAGAGAAGGAGCTGGAGCCGCTGACCGCCCGGCAGCTCCGCAAGCTGCTGCTGGCCGCCGCCGAGGCGCCGGGCACCATCCCCGACGTGGTCGCGAAGCGCGTCGACGCGGAGACGCATCAGGCCGCCCTGCAAGACGGCTACACCTTCTGTCTGCAGCCCAAGCCGGGGGGCGGATGCCTGCGCCCGGTCAGCGCGAACGACATCGACAACACCCTGCTGAAGTCCCGCGACCTGAACGAGCGGCTGAAGGTCTGGAACGCCTCGAAGGAGATCGGGCGCCCCCTGAAGCCGGGGCTGGTCGAGCTGCAGAAGCTGCGCAACCAGGTGGCGCGCGAGCTGGGATATTCGTCGTTCTTCGGGCTGCAGGTCGCCGACTACGGCATGTCGTCCGGCGAGATGATGGCGCTGCTGGACCAGACGCTGGAGACGACGCGGCCGCTCTTCGAGCAGCTGCACTGCTTCGCGAAGTACACGCTGGCCAAGCGGTTCGCCCGCCCCGTACCGGTCACCATCCCCGCGCACTGGCTGGGCAACCGGTGGGCGCAGCGCTGGCCCGGCCTGGTCGAGCAGGCCAACCTGGACGCCTACTTTCGCGGCGCGAAGGCCGAGACCATCGTGAAGAGCGCCGAGACGTTTTACACGTCGCTGGGCTTCCCCTCGCTGCCGGACGCGTTCTGGCAGAGCTCCGATCTGTACCCGGTACCGGCTTCGGGGGCGCGCAAGAAGAACGCCCACGCCTCCGCGTGGCACATCGATCACGACCAGGACGTGCGCTCGCTGATGAGCGTGGAGCCCGACGAGCAGTGGTTCGGGACCGCCCACCACGAGCTGGGTCACATCTACTATTTCCTGGCCTACAGCCGGCCCGAGGTGCCCATGCTGCTGCGCGAGGGCGCGAACCGCGCCTTTCACGAGGCGGTGGGCGAGCTGGCGCGCCTGGCCAGCGAGGAGACGCCTTATCTGCACCAGATCGGCGTGCTGCCGGCGAAGGTGAACCCGGATCCCAAGGACTGGCTGCTGCAGTCGGCGCTGGACTCGATCGTGTTCATCCCGTTCTCCGCCGGCACCATGAGCCACTTCGAGCACGACCTGTACGAGGACGAGCTGCCCCCCTCCGAGTGGCAGGGCCGCTGGTGGCAGTACGCGACCCGGTTCCAGGGCATCACCGCCCCCAGCGCCCGCCCCGACGACGGCTGCGACGCGTGCACCAAGACGCACATCAACGACGATCCGGCGCAGTACTACGACTACACGCTGGCCAGCCTGATCAAGTTCCAGCTTCACGATCACATCTGCACGCAGATCCTGAAGCAGGACGTGCGGTCGTGTAACTACGCCGGGCAGAAGGCCGTGGGCGACTTCCTGCGCGGCATCCTGTCGCTGGGCGCGACGCGCGACTGGCGCACCGTCATCAAGGACGCCACCGGCGAGCCCATCTCGCCGCGGGCGATGATGGCCTTCTACCAGCCGCTGGTGGAGTCGCTGGCCAAGGACAACGCCGGGCGGGCGTGCAGCCTGGCGCCCCCCACCCCATGACCGCGTTACGAGGACTGGTGGTGGCGCTGGTGGGCGGTGCCGCGGCCCTCCTCGCCACGCCCGGCGCGTCGGGGCTGGGCCCGGTGCAGCGGCAACCCTTGCCGCCCCGCCAGCTGGACGCGCCGGCTGACTCGCCGCCGGGCGCGAAGATGCCGGCGCCCCCCGAGCTGGCGCTGCCCCGGCCCATCCGGCAGGGGAGCGCGCAGGACGACGGCGACGACGGGCCCATCGCCAAGCAGCGGGGCGTGGCCCTGGGAATGTTCGCCGAAGACGTCGGCTTCTCGTACCGACCGCTGCTGCGCGAGATCGCGGCGCTGGGCGCCACCCACGTCTCGTTGATCGTGCCGCTCTACCAGAGCAACGCGGCTTCGACCTCGCTGTATCTGCACACCCGGTTCTCGCCCACGCTGGAGCTGCTGGCGGACACCATTCGCGCCGCGCGCCGCGAGCGGCTGGAGGTGACCGTCTTTCCCATCGTGCGGCTGTCGAACCCCGGGCCCGACGAGTGGCGCGGGACCCTGGCGCCCAGGAGCCGTGGCGCCTGGTTCAAGAGCTACGGTGAGCTGCTGGGCGATCTGGCGGCGGTGGCCGCCCAGACCGGCGCCACCCGGCTGGCCGTGGGCAGCGAGCTGTCGACCCTGGACGGGGACCTCGAGCCGTGGCAGCCGCTGATCGAGCGGCTGCGCGCCGTCTTCCCCGGCAAGCTGGTGTACTCGGCCAACTGGGATCACTACGGCGACGCCAAGCTGTTCCAGCTGGTGGACGAGGAAGGGGTGGTGGCCTACTTCCGCCTGCGCGAGTCGGCGAAGGCGCCCGACACCGAGGCGGCGCTGGCCGCCGCCTGGCGCAAGCAGAAGGACGAGCTGCTGCGCTGGCACGCCGGCCACCCCCGGCCGCTGGTGCTGACGGAGGTCGGCTACCGCTCGCGCGCCGGCAGCACGGTCGCCCCCTGGGACGAGACCAGCGGCGGCACGCCCGATCTGGAGGAGCAGCGCCGCGCCTTCGCCGCCTTCCGGCAGGCCTGGGCGGGCGAGCCGCGGCTGGAAGGCGCCTACGTCTGGAACTGGTACGGCTGGGGCGGCAAGGACAGCGTGGGCTACACGCCGCGGGGCAAGCCCGCAGAGCAGGAAGTGCGGCGCCTGCTGCAAGACCTTTAGAAGACCTGTAGAAGACCCGGCAGCCCTCCGAAGCCCTGCGAGCGACCGGTGCGATCGCGGGCGGGCGAAGCCGACGCCACCGGAACTGGCGCGATCGGTTGCTTCAGTTTCCGGCCGTCCCCGTCGACGATCTCTGGATAACCGTGTCTTCATGTGGGCAGTTCGCTTACCGGCGGTCCGGCCCCGGGCGCCACGGCGGAACCTCGCGGTGAGGACGCTGCCATCGGCGCCCTGCCGCGGGCGGCGCAGCACAGCGCCCGCGAAGCACGCCGCGCGCGTCTCCGCGACGTGGCTGGTGCTGCTGCTGGCGGCGACGGCAGCGCCCGGATGTGGCGACGACTCGCTGACCGTGACCCTGGGATCGGGCGGCGCCGGCGGCCAATTCGCGGGCGCCGGCGGGCAGTCCAGCATCGATGGCGGCCCCGGCGGGATCGCCGGCATGGATGCCGGCCCCGGAGGCAGCGAGGCCGGTGGAGCGGCCGGCGGGAGTGCCGGCGGCGCGGCCGGTCTCGCGTCCGCGGGCGGACACGCCGGACAGATGGCGGGCGCTGCCGGCCACGCCGGACAGGGCGGCGCCTCCGGTGGGCGCGGCGGCAGCGATGCTTGTGGCGCGGCGGCCTGTATCGAGGGCGCCGCCCGCTGCAGCGGCAACGCGCCCCAGGTCTGCCGGCGCGATGACCTGGGCTGCACGTTCTGGGGCACGCCCGCCAATCAGCCACCGGTCTGCAGCGCGCATCAGGCCTGCGTTCCGGCGACCGGCACCTGCGTCTGCAACGACGATCCCCGGTGCGGCACGCCGCCCGCCAGCGGAGATTTCTGCGTGCAGGTGGGCGCCCCCAGCCACGCCAGCTGCAACCTGGCCGCGGACGGCTGCTTCACGGTCAGCACGGACACGCCCTGCGCGGCCGGCCTGGTGTGCGACACCGCCGGGGCCGCGTCAGTGGTCCCCACGGGCATGGCGTGCGGCTGCCCTCAGCCGCTCGAAGACCAGACCGGCCAGCGCCTGGCGCTGCTGGGCACGGCCTGCACGACGGCACAGGCAGCGGCAGGCGCCCGGGTGGGCTCGGCGATGGATCGGGCCGTGCTGATCTGCCGGCCTGCGGGCACCTGTGACACCTGGCAGGTGTTCGTGGCCTGCCAGGCGCAGCAGCTGACGGGCGGCCTCGATCCCGTGACGTCCCGGCCGGCGTGCGTCTGCCCGCGACCGGCGACGGCCGGCCAGTACTACGTCGATCCCGATCCGGCGATGTCGACGTTCATGACCGGCCAGCCCACCGGCGTGCAGTTCCCCGGCGCCTGCCGCTTTCGCACGCTGACCACGGCGCTGGCCCAGCCCGACGTCACGCAGGTGATCGCCGCCCATGAGTCGTCGAGCAACGTGCACTTCAAGACGCTGCGGGGCACCCCCGCGGTCGCGAACTGCAACGCGCCCAACTCCTGCGAGCGGTTCCCCATGGAGGTCCCGCCCGGCGTGCACGTCTTCACGACGGACGAGGGCAGCTTCAATCCCGCCCACTACGTCATCGACGTCGATGCCACCACGACCAGGGGCTACGCGGTGCTGCTGAACGACGGCGCGTTCCTGCAAGGCTTCACCATCGACGCCAGCGGCACGAACACCACCGGCGTCAACGCCGGCACGCGCGTGGCCGCCGTCGTGACCAGCCCCATCCTGGGCGGCTGGTCAGGCACGCCCGTGGCCGCCTCCGTCACCGCGCGCCTGGATCAGGTGCTGATCCTCGCCAGCGCCACCACCGCGGGGTCCCAGACGGCGCTGCTGCTGCAAGGACAGGCGAGCTGGACGGCCACCTTCCTGACCATCGTCGGCGGCGCCGGCACGAAGCGCGGCATCGTCATCGACCACGCCACCGACCCCGTCGCCGGCACCACGGCGGCGCTGGCCGCCAGCCACCTGAACGTCGCCGTGACCGGCGGCACCGGCCAGATGGCGATCGAGCTGGGCAGCGATGGCCGTGACAACGGCGTGGCCGGCCTGCCCGGCCCGCTGGCCGCCGACGCCGGCAACGTCCTGACCGTCACCAACGACGCCCGGCTGGACGGGCCGACCGCGCCCACCCCCCATCGCCTGAACGTCGGCTCCGCGGGCGTGGGCCTGCACGTCTTCAACGGCACCGCCACGCTGGCCGGTGTGGACGTCGTGGGCGGACCGCAGGGCTTCACGGGGGTGAAGGTGGACCGCACCAGCGGAGCGGCGGCGCAGGGCGTGACCCTGGCGGGCGGCTCGATCAGCGGCGCCGGCACCAGCGGGGGCGTGGGCGTGCTGGTCGCGGGAGGGTTCGCCACGCTCGACGGCGCGCACGTGACCGGCGCCGACGGCTGGACCGGTTTGCTGCTGCGGCAGGCGCCGGGCAGCGCCAGCGTGGCAGGCGACGTGACGCTGACCGGGACCGCCGACGCGCCGACCATCATCGACGTGGTGACCCCGCTGGGCGCCACGGCCGCCACGGCCGGCATCGTGGTCGGCCTGGGCGACGAGCAGACCACCTTCGACGTGACGGCGCCCCCGGCCGACGTGGCGCTGCCCCGCCTGACCATCGACGACAACACCCGGGTCACCCACTACGTCGACGGACTGGTGGTGAACAGCGGCCACGTGACGGCCCGGGGCAGCAACGTGCAGCTGACGGCGAACCTGCGCGACGGGTTGCAGGTGCTGTCCTCGCTGGCGCTGGCGGGGACCGATCCCAACGACCCCGCCGCGCGGGTCACGTTCGTGGGGACCGCGATCACCGGCAACGGGCGCGCGGGCGTGCTGCTGCGGGACGTGGTTCCGGTGCTGCTGGATCGGGTGACCGTCAGCGGAAACGGCCACCCGCTGGCGGGCAGCGCCCTGCCCGCTTTCCCCGACGGCAGCGGGGGAATCGACGTCCAGCGCAGCCAGCTGGGGGCCAGCGGCGGCGCCTTCCCCGCGGTCATCGTGAACAGCCTCGTCGCCGGCAACGTCGGCTGCGGCATCACGCTGTCGGGGGGCGGCGACGATCTCGTCAACCGCACCACCAGCGCCGACGGCGTGCGGGTGTGCGGCCTGGGCACCGGCTTCGCGCTCGACGGTTCCCCGGTGGGCTCGCCCGCCGGGCGGGTGGCCGGCGCGCAGCCCGGGATACGCCCCGGCGACCTGACCACCGAGTTCCCGGCGCCGCTGGGCATCTTCGGCGGGCGCACCAACGTGGGGGGCAAGGTCTCCGCCTTCATCAAGAACACGCACGTGCAGAACAACAGCGGCGTGGGCATCTACGTCACCGAGGCGCGCGATCTCGATCCCACCCTGACCGCCGACGACGTCACGGACGTGAACCTGCAGAACAACGTGGTGACCGGGAACCTGATGGCCGTCGCGCCCACGGGCTTCGAGCCGGTGGCCGGCGGCATCTACTTCGTGACCAGCAACCTGACCAGCACCGACGCCACCGGCACGCGTCCCGTCGAGGTGAGCGACCTGGGCTGCGAGGATCCGCAGGACGCCGCCGTCGATCACGCCGTGTGCACGCGCGTGCGCATGTCCACCTTCCTGGGCAACACGGTCACTTGCAACGGCCGCGCCCAGCTGGCGTTCGGCCTGCCGCAGCGGATCAACACGTCGGCCTCCGGGGTCTCGCCCGACGGGGACTGGGACATTGGCAGCGACGGAACGATCGTCGGCCTGGACCTGACCATGCGCTGCGCGGACGCCGCCTCGCCGAACACGCTGGCGGGGTACTCGTCCTCCGCGGCGAACGTGGGACTGGGCGTCCCCGGGCTGGCCACCACGCCGGACGGGGTCAGCCTGGTGCACGTGGGCGCTTACGGCGTGAAGTGGAACGCGGGTGCCATCGTGGCCGGGGCCGACTTCGCGCCCGGACTGGCGCGGCCGCCCCAGGGCAACGGGGACTTCGCCCACTGGGGCGTCTGCCCGGACGTCGTGCCCGCGACCTGCCCGGTCGCGCCGACCGCTCCCTGAAAGACGACCGCGCCTGGCCCACCCTGCGATCGTCGCGGGTCTTCGCCTGGCCGGCCGCAGTCAGCGATTTCAGTCCTGCTTCAGCGTCAGCTGCACCCGGTTGCCGGGGGTCGAGGTGCGCGGGTCCAGCAGGAAGAGGCGCGGCGCGGCCTCCGGCGCGGCCCGGGCCAGGGCGTCCCGCACGGCGTTGGCGCGGCGAAGCGCCAGCTCCCGCAGCTCGTCCCCCTCCACCCGGAGGTTGGCCAGGATCAGCTTCTCCATCTCGGGCGGAGACAAGACCTTCTCGCTGCCGTTGGGGGCCCGCGGCTTGGGGAACCCCTCGGCCCGATAGACCGCCGCGATCAGCTGCGCGCGCTCGCCCGGGTCGATGACCAGCGCGTCGTCCGCCGGCGACGCCTGCCCCGCCTCCGCCAGGGCGCGCCGCTTCTGGGCGCGCAGCTTGCGCTCGTACAGCTCCTGCCGCAGGCCGCCCTTGTCGCTCTGCGGGTCCGCCAGGCCCTGGATCTCGAACGACAGGCCGGGCCGTTCGCGCAGCGCCCTGGCGATCCCCTGCAGCTTGGTCAGTCCCTTGGGTGGGACCCGGGACAGGCCGCTCGCGAACTCCAGGTAGGACTCCTCGTCGCCGCCGCCGAACGCCTTCGCGATCAGCGAGAACGGCGCGGTGACCGCCTTCACGATCAGGTTGCCCAGCGTCTTCAAGATCAGCGGGCCGAGACGGAACTGGGGATCGTCCAGCGAGCCGCTGATGGGCAGATCGATGTCGATGACGCCGTGGCGATCCTTCAGCAAGGCGATGGCCAGCTTCAGGGGCAACTTCACCGCCGTGGGGCTGTCGACCTTGTCGCCGAAGGTGAACTGGTCCAGCGTCAGCTTGTTCTTGGCGTCCAGCTTCCGCCCGGCGATGCGATAATCCAGGCTCAGCGACAGCTTCCCTTTCTCGATCCCGTAACCGGCGTAGTGCCCCGCGTAGGGGCTGGTGGGCGGCAGTTGGAAGTCGCTGAGGCGGATCTTCAGGTCGACGAACAGATCCTTGCCCAGGGGATTCATCTTTCCGTCGATGGTCAGCGTGCCGGAGTGATCGACGGCGCCGCGCAACGACACCTCGGCGGTGCTCTGTGGATCGCTCGACAGGCCGCTGACCCGCCCGCCCAGCTCGGTCAGCTGCGTGCTGTAGTTCGGCCTGATCAGGCGGTCGGTGAAGCTGACGTCGCCGCCTTGCAGGGTCACCTGTCCGACCGTCACCTTCATCGGGGCCGCGGCGGGGGCAGCCGCACCCGTGGCCGGTGCCGGCGGCGGCGGCGCCGACCGGGAAGGCGCGGCCGCCGCCGGCGCCGGCGCCGCGATGTCCTGCAGGTTGAAGTGCGCGTCGGGGAAGATCATCAGCTTGGCGGTGTAGTCCGTCAGCGCGATCTCGCGCACCGCCACCGCCGGCGGCGTGCTGGTGAACTCGATTCCCCCCACGTGGAACGACTTCCACGACAGCAGCTTCTCGTTCTTGTGCCCGTCCAGCGCGTCGAAGTGGGCGACGTCGAAGTCGCCGGTGAAGGCCACGCGCCGCTCGGCGTGCGCCTTGGCCGCGGGGGGCTCGACCTTCACCTGCCCCTTCAGCGAGACGGCCCCGTCCGTGATCACCAGGTTGACCTTGTCGCGGAAATACGGCTGCAACGGCAGGATGGCGAGGTCGCGCAGGTCGAACTTCACGCTGGCCGCCAGCGGCTCGGCCACGGCGCTGCCGCCCACCTGCAGCTTGCCGGTCTGATTCAGCGTCGCCTTGACGTCGAAGGTGGCGCGGCTGCCCGGCTTCGTGGACAGCCCCGCCGCGTGGACGCCCAAGCCGTCCAGGGCCACGACGGCCCTGGGCTTGACGGCGCGGTCCTCGAAGCGGGCGCCCCATCCCTGCAACTCCACGTTCGCCACGTCGACGGACCACGCGGGCGTGGCGGGCGCGACCGGCGCCGCCGGGGCATGACCGGGCGGGGCCTCCGCCTTCGCGGCAGGCGCCGGCGTCACCAGCGTTGTCAGGTCGATCACCCCCGCCTCGTTCCGGGCGGCGCGCACGCGAAGGTCGTGGCTGGCCACCTCGCCCACCTTCACGGTGTGCGCGTCGAGATCGACGCCCACCTTGCGCACGGCAAGCTCCGCCAGTCTGAAGAACTCTTCGGGCGGCGCCTTGCTAGCGGCGGCGCGGCGCCGCAGCTTCAGCTCCGACACCTCGATGAAGGCGTCGTCCAGGCTGACGCTGGTGTGATGACCGGCCTCCGCCAGGTGATACCCGGCGCCCAGACGCACGCGTCCGTCCGCCACCTCGAACGCCAGCCGATCCTGATAGTAAGGCGCGAACCGTCCGGGCTCGAGGCCGTCGAGCGTGACAGTGCCCGCCGCCGCGAACGGCTCCAGCGACAGCGTCCCCGTCTGCGCCAGCACGCCCCCCGGCACCGCCGTCAGGTGCGTGGTGACGGTGGCGCGCGCGCCGGGCGCGTTCGACAGGTGCGCGACGTGGACGCTCAGGTCGCGCACCGTCTCCACGAACGCGGGCCGCACCGTCTCGTCCCGCAGGTGCACGTTGATCTTGTCGAGCGCGAGCGCATCCACCACGAAGCGCGGTCCGCCGGAAGGCGCGCTGCGCCCGCGCGGCTTCTCCTTCGGTGTCTCGTGACGGGCCGGCGGCCCCGTCGCGGCCGGCGGTGCCTCCGGCAACAGCCGCAGCAGGTCGATCTCCCCGTCGTGCAAGCGGCGCGCGTAGAGGTCCAGCCCCGACAGCGCCACCTTGTCGACGTGAAAGTCCAGGGCCGACAGATCCGCCCGGCCCAGCTGCACCTCCAGCGTGTTCAGGCTCAACACCGGGGCCCCTGTCGGCCCCTGCTGCCGCACCGCCAGCTCGTCCAGCGCCACGCGGCCCTTCAGGTTGACGCTGGGAACGTCGCCCACCCGCACGAAGGACAGGTCGAGGGCCACCGTCAGCTTGCCCGACCCCAGGCGAAACTTCAGCGGCAGCGGAACGTACGCCTGATAGCGAGTCAGCTCCAGGGCGGTCAGCCGCAGCTCCAGCGTGGTCTCGAGAGATCCCTTGAACGGCTTGGTCTTCCCGTCGATCGCGAAGGGCGTCCCGTCCAGCACCAGCGCCAGCCCCGGCTTCACGAAGGTGTCCAGGTCGACCGGCAACGTCGACACGAACGGCACGCCCACCGATAGATGCGCCAGCTCGTGGTGGCCTCCCGTGGGCCGATCGTCGAACGTGACCTGCCCCTCGCTCAGGTGAATGTTGTTCAGCGAGAAGCGCGGCGGTCCGGCGTGCGGCGGCTGGGGAGGCGGCGCGGGCTTCCGCGCGGCGTCCGCCTGAAGCTTGGCCAGGATGTCCGAAAAGTTGTAGGCGGTCAGATCGCCGAAGCCGCCCTCCGTCTGGCGGGTGTGCACCAGATGGGCGTGCAGCCCCTCCAGCCTGATCTCGTGCACGACCGGCGCGCGCCGGAACAGCGACGCCCACTGCACGTTCACGAAGAAGCGCTTCCACCCCACGAAGGGGGCCACCCCGTCGCTCTCGTAGAGCTGGAAGTCGTCGATGCCCAGCGAAAGAGCGAAGGGGTTGACGTGAACGGCGCCGATCGAGGCGCGGCGCCCCAGCTGCTCGCGCAGCTGCGATTCGGCGACGTGCCTGATCACCGGCGGAAGCACGAAGAAGCCGAGGATGGTGAACAGCAGCAGCGACACGGCTGCAGCGATGGACAGGCGCCGGAACCAGCGTCTTCCCCACAAACCTGCTCGGGGGGCGGCCTTTCCTTCATCCCTGTCCGGCGGTGTGCCCATGTCGCGCCCCTTTTACCCGGAAATGCCGCCCTGTCTCGAACCATCGCCCGGCGCCGTCGCAGGAAGAGGCCGGAAGTGCTGGCCCCACCCCCGCAGGGGGCCCCAGCGCACACTTCCGGGCGCGCGTCAGCCAGGATTCGACAACGGGCCCGCAGCCGGTGTTTGATCGCGGCCCGGTGCGGACAGCGATCTTCGTCGCGTTGAGCGTCGTCGGGGGATGCTCCTCCCTCGTGGCGAGACCCGTGCCTCCCCGTCAGGCCACCGCCGGCGCCGACACGGTACGCCTCGACCACTTCAAGCACGATCGCCTGGCGCTGGCCGTGCGCGGGCCGCATCGGATCACCGCCGTCGGCGTGATGCCTGCCGGCGCGCCCCCGACCCTGACCTGCGTCGCCGGTGCCGGCGGGGCGCTCGAGCTCGGCGCGGAGGGTCACGGCGTGAGCGCGCAGCCCGGCGAGACGCTGGTCGAGGCGCGGCTTCCGCGGCAGCCGATGACCGAGGCCCTGGCGACGCCGTCGGTGGTGGTGGTGCAGCTGGACGGGGTGCCGCCCCCTTGCCTGCGGCTGACGCTGTCCTCCCTCGACCCCGGGTACCGCTGGTCGTTTCCCCTCTACGACCATCATCTCCAGATGGGTGGTGGGCTCACGCTGTACGCGGCCCGCGACGAAGCACACCGCTGGGGCAGTGGCCTGGAGTGGGAACTGGCGCACCTGGGCCGCTGGTTCGGGCGGCTGCGGCCGACGCTGGCGCTGCGGGCCCGCACCGGCACCGATGCGCTCGCCGTTCCCGTGGGCGCGCTGGTGCTCGGCTACCCGCTGGTCGGGGAGCGGGTGGCGCTTGGTCTGGCGGCCGGCTATGACCTGACCCCGGCCTGGTCGCGTCGCTTCGCCGACGGCGACCGGTTCAAGTGGACGCACGGCCCGCGGGCTGAGCTGCACCTGACCTACCTGGGACCGCGCCTGCTGGGCCTGCCGCCCGCCTATCGGACCAGCGGGGCCGCGCTGGTGATCTGGGTGGGGCGCACCGATGCCGAGCGCCACGCTGCCGATCAGGTGGGGCTGGGCCTGGCCATCAACTGATCGCCCGGGCGTCGCGCCCATGGCTGCCGCGCGCCCGCGCCGTCCTGGCCGGCCCGGCGGCCGGCGGCTACGATCTGCCGCCGTGAGCCCAACCTCGCCTCCGTCATCCACGGCCGCCGCCACGCCGTCACGTCTGTCGCCCGCCGCCTTCCTGGGCAAGCATTCGTTCAGCAAGCGGTTCTCCTCGCGCCGGGACCTGCTGATGGTGGGGTTGCCCACGCTGCTGGTGGCGCTGGCCGCCATCGCCGTCGGCGTGAAGGCGATGGGCTTCGCGCCGCCCAACACGATCCGCTTCATCAGCGGCCCCGAGGGCAGCGGCTACCGCGGCCTGGCGGACAAGTACCAGCAGGTGCTGAAGCGCTACGGCGTGAAGGTCGAGATCGTCCCGTCGCGGGGCGCGCTGGAGAACCTGGAGAAGCTGGCCGACCGGTCCGTCAAGCTGGACGTGGGGCTGGTGCAGGGCGGGCTGGCCGAGGGGCACGACATCACCGGCCTGCACTCGCTGGGCAGCGTGTTCGCGCAGCCGTTGATGATCTACGCGCGCACCAAGGAGCCGATCGAGCTGCTGTCGGCGCTGCGGGGCAAGCGTCTGGCGGTCGGCGCCGAGGGCAGCGGCGCGCGCGTGCTGGCCCTGAAGATCCTGAAGGCGAACGAGATGGATGGGCCCCCCACCGTGCTGCTGGATCTCACCGGCGAGGAGGCTGCCAAGGCGCTGCTGGCGGGCAAGATCGACGCCGCCTTCCTGATGGGCGACTCGGCGACCCCGCAGGTGATGCGGAGCCTGCGCGAGGTGCCCGGCATCGAGCTGGTGGACTTCCGCCAGGCGGATGGCTACCTGCGCAAGTTCCGCTTCCTCTCCAAGCTGACGCTGCCCGAGGGCGCCATGGACCTGGGCAAGGACTATCCGCCGCGCACGCTGCAGCTGATCGGCCCCACCGTCGAGCTGGTGGCGCGCGACAGCCTGCACCCCGCGCTGTCGGACATGCTGATCGGCGCCGCGCGGGAGATCCACGGCGGCGCCGGCCTGTTCCGCAACGCCGGCGAGTACCCGGCGCCGCTGGCCCGCGACTTTCCCATCAGCCGCGAGGCCGAGCGCTACTACAAGTCGGGCGAGCAGTTCCTGTACAAGCGGCTGCCCTTCTGGCTGGCCAGCCTGGTGGACCGGTTGCTGGTGCTGTTCTTGCCGCTGCTGGTGGTGATCGTCCCCGCCACGCGGCTGGCGCCCACCATCTACAGCTGGCGGGTGCGCTCGCGGATCTACCGGTGGTACGGCGCGCTCATGGCCATCGAGCGCGAGCTGCGCAACCCGAACGACAAGGAAGAGCGCGAGAAGATCCGGGCCCGCCTGGACGAGATGGCGCTGGCCGTGCGCGAGGTCCGCACCCCGCCCTCATTCGCCGATCAGCTGTACGCGCTGCGAGACCACATCGCGGCGGTGCGCGAGCGGCTGGACGGCGGCGTCCCCACCTGAACGATCAGTGCATGGCCCCGGGGGGCGCGGCACCCGCGCCCATCATGGCCCCGAACAGCCCGCCGATCCCCGCGATGCAGGAGGGGGGCACGGTCAGGTCCACGGTCAGCTGCCGGCCGGAGGCGTCGCCGGTCACGCCGCCCAGGATCGGCACGGGCGCCTTCAGCAGGCCCAGCACCATCTGCAGGCGCGGATCCGCCTGCCCGTTGTTCAGCGCCTTCGCCACGGCCAGCCCCTGGCGCAGGTCCACGTAGTAGTACAGCGTTCGCCCGCCCGCGAGCGCCAGCGCCTCGGTCAGGCCCCCCGTCATGGCGCCCTTGTTGGCGCCTTTCGTGGCAGCGTCGGCCTTGGCGGGCGCCTCCTTCGCGGGGGGCTTGGCCGCGCCCATCGCCACCAGGCGGGCCTTGGCCCCCGGGCCCATCGTGAAGGCCAGCTTGTCTCCGGCCGCGCCGCCGACGACCGCGCCGTAGATGTCCAGGCCGGCCTTGCCCATCAGCTTCTTCATCACGCCCGTCGTGTCTCCCGGCAGCGCGAACGACACCGTCCAGTGCACGGCGCGCAGCTTGCCCGCGGTCTCTTTCTGGGCCCGCAGCACCTTCGTCTCCACGCCGCTGCCCGTGGTCTGGGCGCTGACCAGCGCGGTCAGCGCCGCGCGATCCGTGGCCTGCAGGGCGGCCTGCAGCTTGGTGGCCGCGGCGGCGTCCTTGATGGGATAGATCATCTCCATCGACAGCTCGGGAGCCAGGCGCCCCACCATCGACAGCGTGCCCGTAAGCCCCCCGATCAGGGCGTCCAGCAACGTCGCGGCGGCGGCCGCCCCCTTGGGCGCCGCCTTGTCGCCGGCGGCAGGGAGCCGCGCGCGTTCGCGGCGCAGCTGAGCCAGCGCGCGCTCGCCGTACCCCGAGCTCACCACGATGCCCGCGTCGTCCTTGGCCAGCAGCAGCGGATCGATGGGCGCCGGCGCCACGATGCGGCTGGCGGCCTCCAGCTTGGACGCGGTCTTGGCGTGCAGCCGGGACAGCAGCGTCACCCCCTTGTCCGGGTTCAGATCCAGCGCGATGTCGACGGTGGCCAGGTCGGGAGCGTAGGCGAGCAGGTCGCGGAGCTGCTCGCGGCCCTCCGGCCCCAGCTTGTTGCCGGCGGCCGCCGAGCGGCTCTCGATCTCGGCCAGCAGGCGCTCGCTGGCGGTCTTCACGTCGGTGCCCATGGCCCGGGCCAGGCCGTCCGGATAGATGACGACGGAGACGTCGTCCTTCGCGGGCGCGCGCCGCGCCTCCAGCGCCAGGTTGCCCGCCTGCACCAGCGCGGCCTCGGAGTCGGCGAACACCACCGCATTTCCAGCGGGCATGAACCATCCCCGGCCGTTGGTGCGGCTTTCGATGATCCAGACCGGGCCCCGCCGTTCCACCAGCGTACCGACGCCGGCCAGGAAACGGCCCACGTCCGTGCCCGGCTTCAGCGGGAAGCTGAACGCCGCGCGCACCGGCTCGCCGTGGCCGAAGCCGACGACCGCCCCGGACACGGGCGCGTTCAGATCCAGCTGCGCGGCGAGCTCGGACGGGATGCCCAGCTGGCTGAAAGCCATCTCTCGCACCGCGGCCGCGTCGAGCGGCAACGGCGTGGCCTTGCGGGCCAGCGCCAGGCCGGAGTCGAGGGCATGATTCAACGTGGGAGCGATCAGCGTCGCCACCAGCGCCGCGCGCGCCACCTCGGCGGGGACCAGCACCAGCGGCGGGGCCACGGGCGGCGCGGCGGGGACGGTTGCCGCGGCGGCCGCCGTCTTCGGCGCGGGCTGCTGGGGCTTGGCGCACGAACCAATGCTAAGAGAAACGCAGAGCAGAGCCGTGACACCGACGAGAGAAGAGGTCCTGGGCATCGGCGCAGGATACTGCGGCGGGATGGATCGCGAAACGGGAGCGGGAAGTTGCAGAGCCGGCGGGGGCTTTGCTAGCGTCCCCGCCGGTGAAACGACCTGGGACGCGCGTGGGACGTAGGGTAGCGCTCGGACTCCTGTCGATGTGGTTGGGCGGCTCCGGTCTTGCCGCCTGCTCGGGGTCCAACCCGCGCGATCAGCGCCTGGGCATGGACGCTGGAGCCGACTTCGAGGCCCCGGTCGCCACGGGCGGGGTCGCCGGTGCAGGCAGCGGAGGCACGGCCGGAGCTGGCGGCGCCATCGGCTCCAGCAACGGCGGCAGCGCCGGTGCGTCGGCGGGCGCGTCCGGCGGCGGTGGCGGCGCGGCAGGCAATGGCGGCGTGACGGGCCAGGCCGGCGGCAACGGCGGCGGCGGCGCCCAAGGTGGAAACGGCGGCAGCGCCGGCGCGACGGCCGGTAGCGCCGGGGCCACCGCCCAGGCCGGGGTTCAGAACGATTGGACGGCGGGGCCGGGAGCCACCAAGATGCGTCTGGTCCCGCTGTCGTAGCTCCCGCACCCGTGGAGAGTTGCAAGAAAAAGGAAAGGTTATGCAGGTCGTCTGCTCCAATTGTCAGCTGAGTTTCCAGGCGCCCGATGGGGCGACTGGGCTGGTTTGTCCCATCTGTCGCAATCCCTTGCGTGCGCCCGAGGGCTCGGGCCCGGTGGACACCGGGCCGTCCAAGCAGGTGCTGGACTGGGCCGGCGGAACGCTGGACGATCTGGTGGCGCTGCTCAGCGGGCCGGCGTGGTCGGCCCGCATCGAGGTGCTGCCCGCCAGCGGAGGCAACGCGGTGGGCGAGGTGCAGGTGATCGCGGGCGGCGTATCCGACGCGATCTTCGAGGGCAAGTCGACGCACGAGTCGCTCGACAAGCTGCGCGCCGTGCCGAACGCCAAGTTCCGCATCGAGCCGCGCCTTCCCAACCCGGCCAACGGCGACCTGGCCGCGCCCGGCCCCGAGCAGGGCAAGCTGGAAGAGCGCCCCCTCGCCACGCTGATGCGCTACTGCGAGGAGTTCGTGCTGACCGCGGGCATCGAGGTCTGGCGGGCCAGCGAGAACGCCAAGGTCGAGTACAAGCGCGGCGAGATCGTCGGCGTCACCGTGGGCGGCATCGACGCGCCCGAACGGCTGGCCGAGGTCATGAAGTGGTCCTCGGGCAGCTACCGCCTGGTGGTTCCCAAGCTGTCGATCCCCGACAAGGCGCCGAAGGCGGCCGCCCCGCCGGCGGTCGTCGCCCCGCGCAGCATGGGAGCGGCCAGCAAGACCATCTTCGGAATGCCGGCGCTGGATCCCGCCGCCATCGCCGCCGCCGCCGACAAGGCCCGCCTCGCCAAGTCTGGCTCGGCGTCCGGCTCGGTGTCCGCCCCCGGCGTCACGGCGCCCGCGCCGCTGCCCGGCGCCACCGCCGCTGCGGCGCCGCCGGCCACCCCCTCTCCCTCCGCGCCCGGCCTGGCGGCCGCGCCGGCCGCTGTTCCGCCGGCTCGTCCCGCCGCCTCGGGCCGCTCCGCCACGACGGGGCCTTCGGTGGCGCCCACGCCCCCCGTCGTCGCGCCCGCCGCGCCTCAGGCTCAGCCTGCGGTCAGGGCCAGCACGAACCGCACGATCTTCGGGGTGGCGGCGCCGCCGCAGCCGTCCCCCACGCCGTCGACCAGTGTGCCCGCCCCGGCGGCCGCGCGCCCCAGCACGCCGGCAGCCGCCGCCCCGGCCGCATCCCCGCCCGCGACCCCGACGGGCTCGGGCGCCGCCGCCCGACCGACCACGGCCGTTTCCATTCCCGCCGTCGCCGCGCCACCGCCGGCGACGGCACGCACCACCTCCCCGGCCCCGACGCCCGCGCCGTCCTCGACCGCGGTCGCCAAGACGAACGAGAAGACGGAGAAGGCCCCCGCGGTGGCCAAGAAGCAGAAATCTCAGCCTCCCGCCACGACGACGGAGGAGTCCAACCTGCCCGCCAAGGCCAAGCCGAAGTCCGCCGGCACGCCCGTGTGGACCTACGTGGGCGTCGGCTTCGTCTTCGGGCTGGCGCTGCTGGGCGTCTATCGCCTGGTGATGATCCTGGCGCACTGAACGGCGCGGCCGCTCCGCTGATCGAACGAGGGGGCAACGGACCAACTGATGTCGCGGATCGCGGAGGTTTATCGGCGGACGCGGAAGCCGAAAGATCTGCTGTGGAATCGGTTCGTGGCCCGGCCGCTCGCGGCGGTCGTGCTGGTGCCGCTCGAGCACACGCGCGTCACCCCCAACCAGGTCACGCTGGGGACGCTGCTGGTCTTCCTGGCGGCGATGCTGACGCTCGCGCTGGTGCCCACCTGGGGTGGTCTGCTGGCCGGCGTGGGCGTGCTGGAGCTGGCGTACGTCCTGGACTGCGTGGACGGCCAGCTGGCGCGCCTGCGCGGCACCTCCACCCCCATCGGGGCGCACCTGGACTTCCTGATGGACGAGCTGAAGGCGTTCCTGCTGGTCGCGGCGGTGGGGGTGCGGCTGTGGCGCGCCGACGGGAATGCGCGCTGGCTGCTGGAGGGGCTGCTGGCGCTGGTGGCCGTGGCCTCGGCGATCAGCCTGACCACCTTCCTGCGTCGGCCCGAGTACGCGGCCGCGACCGGCACGGCGCGCCAGCAAGGCACGGGCGACTACGGCGAGGGCTTCGCCGCCCCGGCGGCGCCCGCCAGCTTCTCACCGAAGCGGGCCGTGGGAGCCGTGGGCAGCCTGATCGTTCACTATCCGAGCTACATTGTCTTCGTGGCGCTGTTCAATCGCATCGACCTGTTCTTGCACGCCTACCTGCTGGTGAACGCGGCGCACGTGGCGCGCTCGCTGCTGGGCATCACCTGGAAGCTGGGCCGGAGCGCGACGTGAAGGCCATCATCGTCGCCGCCGGTCGGGGCCGGCGCCTGGGCCCCGAGACCGCCGAGCTGCCGAAGTGCATGGTCACCGTGGGCGGCAAGCCCATCCTGCACCGCCAGCTGGAGGCGATGCGCGCCGCGGGCGCCACCGACTTCGTGATCGTGCGTGGCTACCTGGGTGAGCGCATCCAGGCACCGGGCTTCGCCTTGCGGTTCATCGAGAACCCGCAGTGGGCCAGCAACAACATCCTGACCTCGCTGATGTACGCGGCCGACGAGCTGAACGGGGACTTCCTGTTCTCCTATTCGGACATCGTGTTCGCCCCCGCGCACGCCAGGCTGGCGGCGGCCTCGACGGCACCCGTGGGCCTGGTGATCGATCGGCTGTGGAAGGACACCTACGTGGGCCGCGTGCAGCACCCGCTCTCCGAGGCCGAGCTGGCCTCGGTGAAGGACACGCCGGCCGGTCCGGCCGTCGATCGGGTGGGCAAGACCGTCGTTCCCGCCGACCAGGCGGTGGGCGAGTTCACCGGCCTGGCGAAGTTCACGGCCCAGGGCGCGGCCGCCCTGCGTGACGTCTGGTCGCGCGCGCTGGCGGATGGCCTGGAGGCGCCCTTCGGGCGGGCCGCGCAGCTGCGGCAGGCCTATCTGTCGGACGCGCTGAACGCCATGGCGGACGCAGGGACCCGGCTGGCGCCGCTGTACATCGACGGGCGCTGGCGCGAGATCGACACCGAAGAGGATCTGTCGCGCGCCCACGGCGTGGTCGACACCTGGAGCTGACGAGGTCGCGTGCCGGCGCCGCCCGCCAAGGACCCCGCCCACTGGCTGTACCGCTTCACGGCGGAGGAGTGGCTGGCGGCGGCCGACAACGAGCTGCGCCTGTGCGCGGAGGCCCTGGGCCGCCGCGCCTTCCGCCCGGGCGTGACGCTGGCCCGCCGCGCCGCCGGCATGGCCTGGAACGCCGTGCTGATCGCGCAGCCGGATGAGCTGGCGCGCGCCGGGCGCAGCTACATGGAGCACCTGGCGGCCCTGGCGGACGACGAGACGGCGCCCGATGACCTGCGTGCGGCCGCGCGCGAGCTGCGCGACACCGCCCCCGCGCCGCCGACGCTGATCAAGCTGGGCGGCCCCAACATGGCGCCGCTGGAGGCCGCCACGCGCGTGGTGGCCCACGCCCGCCGGCGCGCCGCGCAGGACACGGTCGAGACGAGCTGACCGTCGCCGCGAGGGACGGCCTGCCAGGCGGTTCCGCGCTTCGTCACGTTCGAGTCACGTCAGCGCGGCGGGCGGTGCACTTCATGCCCGTGAACGGCGCCCGTCGCGTACCGGCCATCCCCGTCGGCGTCGAGGAACACCGGGTTCGTCAGCGCGAACGGGTAGGCGGTGAACGTCTTGCGATCGCCCACCACGGGCGTCAGCGCCTTCTCACCGTCCACCCGCACCAGCACGTAGCTGTCGGTCTTCACGTCGAAGTCGAACGTCTCGTGGAAGCGGACGGCGGCCGTGCCGCCCGCCGGAAGATCCCAGCGCTTGAGCGGCTTGCCGCCCACGATCAGCTGCACGTGATCCACCGACACCCAGGGCGCCGCCTGCACGGTGATCTCGGCGCGCACCTTGCCCCCGCGCGCCGGGACCAGGTCGCCCATGGTGCCCCCGTTCACCAGCAGCGACACGAACGGCCCCGTGGTGAAGAAGCAGCGGTGCGCCCGCACGGCGCGCGCCACCTCCTTGCCGCTGACCACGGCCGGGTGATCGTCCTGCACCTTCACGTAGTTGCGCGGATAGCCCCCGATGTTGAAGGTCAGGTGATGGGTGTCCGAGTTGCCGGTCGCCGTCACCAGGTGACCGTGATCGAGCAGGGCGAACCAGTCGTCGACCACCCGGTCGACGCTCCGGCGCACCGGATCCTGGTACCCATTCATGACCTCGACGGCGTCGAAGTCCCAGGAGAACCCCGGCCGCTCGGCGCGATCGCCGCGGGCGTCGAAGTGGGCGATGTCGAAGTAGCCGATCTCGGCGTCGATGCGCGGGTGGTGCACGTCGATCACGGCGTCCGGCGCGTTCGTGCGCACGTCCCGGAAGAAGTCGTCGGGGCGCCGCCCGTGTACCAGCACGGCGCCCTGCCCGGCCCGCTCCAGGTCGGCCGGCAGCGGAAACGCGCCGAAGTGCCCCCAGGAGCCCGTCGTCAGCTCGTCACCGATGGCGCTGGTGATGAACGTCCCGGCGCCCAGCTCGCGGATGTACGGGTCGTAGTCGGACACCACGTTGTGATCGGTGGCGACGATCATCTGCACGTCGTCGGCCACGAACTCGAAGATGCGATGCTGCATCGGCACGCGCGAGTCGGTCGAGCGGGCGGCGTGGACGTGGAAGTCGGCGGAGATCCAGCCGGTGGTGTCCACCACGTGTGACAGCCGCGCCGTGACCAACGCGCCCGCCGCGCCGATCTTCACCTTCCGGACGACCGCGATGTCCCACTCGGGCCCGCGGCTGATCGTCACGTCGTAGGTCCCGAACGGCACGTGCGCGGCCCCCACGCCCGCCAGCGACATGATGCGGTTGTAGGCGGCGATCGCCTTGTCGCCCTCCGGCCGGCCGATGTCGACGCGGGTCAACTCCGGATCCTTCGTGCCCGCCACCCCCACCAGCGTCAGCTTGCAGGGGATTGGTTCACCGGTCCGGGCGTCGCGGACGTCGAAGGACAGGCCGCCCTCCGGCTCCAGCCGCGGTACCGGCGCCGGCGGCAACGCAGCGCCCGCGGCGCTCCGCCACCGCCCGGGCCAGAACAGCGCCGTCGCGCCCGCCAGCGCCAATCCCAGCACGAGGGCATGACGCGGACCGGGGAACCAGGGGCGGGGCGGCGGGCGGAGGGACATGGGCCCGATTATCGCCGCGGTTCGCCAGGCGGGCCACCCCGCCTTGACCCACCCGACACCCCGGCACTATGTTACGCGGAAGTTCGCCCGCCGCGCTCGTCCCCAGTATGGGCGCGGATCGACTCCAGGGGTCCGGGCGGCGGGTGGCAGAAGTCTGGGCAGCATCCGTTGAAACAGTCAGGGACAGGGCCGGCGCAGCAGTCGGCTGCCAAGGTCGGTTGCAAAAAGTCGGTTGATCGAACGGCAAACCAAAGGAGAATACGAGACTCATGAAGAAGGCTGATCTGGTGGACCTCGTGGCGCAGCAGCGGGGATTGCCCCGACCGCAGGTGGAAGCGACGGTCGATTCGCTCATCGATGCGGTGGCCGAGGGTTTGGCGAAGGGTGAGCGCATCGATCTCCGCGGGTTCGGCGCCTTCGCGGTGCGAGAGTCGGCCGCCCGTTCGGGTCGCAATCCGCAGACGGGCGAGCCGATCCAGATCGCCGCGCGCCGGGTGCCGACCTTCAAGGCCGGGAAAGAGCTGCGCGATCGCGTGAACAAGACGGGCAGCTAGTCGCGAGCCAGGAAGCAGGACCACGCCGCAATGGGTACGCGTCTTTTCATCGGCAACCTCTCGTACAGTGTCAACGAGCAGGAGTTGAAGGAAGCCTTCACGTCGGAAGGCATCGAGGTTCGTAGCGTCCGTCTGTCGCTCGATCGTGAAACGGGAAGGCCCCGCGGCTTCGCGTTCGTCGAGACCGAGACGGACGCAGGGGCGAAGGCCTCGATCGAGAAGTTGTCAGGGCGCGTGCTGCAGGGCCGTCCCATCATCGTAGAAGAGGCCCAGGCCCGCACACCGGGCGGGCCTGGGGGCGCGCGTCCGCCCGGGGGCGGTCCGCCGCGCTTCGGCGGTCCGCCGGGTGCCGGGGGCGGCAGCGGTCCCCCCGGTGCGCCCCGGCCGGGCGGCTTCGGTGGCGCTCCCCGTCCCGGTGGTTTCGGCGGCGCCCCCCGTCCGGGCGGCTTCGGTGGCCCAGGCGCCGGCGGCCCGCCGCGTCCGGGCGGCTTCGGTCCGCCTCGTACCTTCGGCCCCGCTCCCGACGGCACCCCGGGCAGCACGCCCGAGCGCCGGCGCGAGCGTCCCGAGAAGAAGAAGTCCACTCGTCCGAAGCCCGAGGAGCAGGAGCGCGGCAACTGGCGGTGGAAGGGCAACGTCGACGAGGACTAGTGCGCAGCAGCGCGCCGGGGGGCCTCGCTCCCCGGGTCTTCGACGAGACCGAACAGGCCAGCGAAGAGGCGGGTGACGACTTCATCCGGCTCTCCTTCGCGGTGCCGCGCGAGTGCGATGGCTGGCGGCTCGATCACTACCTGAAGTTCAGGATCGGACGGCTCTCCCGGACGCGCATCCAGGAGATCATCGGCACACAGATCTCGCTGGTGGGGCGCAAAGCGCGCCCCTCCACGGCCGTGCGGGCCGGCGAGACGGTCACCTTGACCCGGCCGGCGCCGGCCGAGCCGGACGTGCCGCGGACGTTCGCCGTGCTGCACGAGGATCCGGCGTTCTTCGTGATCGACAAGCCGGCCGGGCTGCCCATGCACACCACCGCCAAGTTCTGGCGGAACACGCTGGTGGCCGTCCTGCGCGAGGCGTATCCGGGGCAGCACACGGAGATCTGCCACCGCATCGATCGCGAGACGTCGGGCGTGATGTTGATCGCCCGCCAGCCGGAGGCCGGCGCGTTCCTGAAGGAAGCCTTCGCCACCCGGCAGGTGAAGAAGACCTACCTGGCCCTGTGCAAGGGCCAGCCTCCGGACGAAGGCCTCATCGACCAGCCGATCAAGCTGCTGGACACGCCCACCCACGTGATGATGGGGGCCGCGGACGATGGGCTGGCGGCGGTGACGCGCTTCCGGGTGGTGCGGCGGTTCGCCGGCCACGCGCTGGTGGAGGCGTCACCGGAGACGGGCCGACAGCACCAGATCCGCGTGCACCTGGCGATGCGGGGCCACCCGCTGGTGGGCGACAAGCTGTACGGCGCCGGCGAGCAGTACTTCATGGAGGCCTGCGATCGCGGCATCTCTGCCGAGCTGCTGGAGCGCTTCGATGGCCTGGCCCGCCACGCCCTGCACGCCGCCCGCCTGACGTTCCCCCACCCGGTCACACGCGTGCCGCTGACCTTGGAAGCCCCCCTGCCCGCCGACCTGATCGACTACATGGCCAGGCTGCCGGAGCAGCCTCAGGACGCGGCGTTCACTTCGGCGCGCTCAACTCCTCTTCCACCAGCCGCTTGACCAGCGCCGCCTCGAAGCGGCCTTTGTTCGCCTTCATGATCTCGCCGACCACGCGGCCCACCTGCTTGGGATCGGCGGCGCCGGTGCGGGCGATCGTCTCGCGCACGGCCGCGCGCACCTCGCCCTCGTCCGCCGCCTTGGGCAGGAAGCGCCCGCACAGCTCGATCTCGAAGTCGATCTGGGGCAGCGCCGCCGCGCCCCGCTCGCCCACCGCCACGTACTCCTCACGCGTCTTGCGCAGCTGCTTCTGGTAGCTGGCGATGACGTCCAGCCACAGGGCGTCGTCCAGCGGGCCCTTGAAACCGGCCGCGGTACGGCGCTCCATGTGCTTCGTCTTGATCATGCGCACGCAGTCGGCCGTGCGCATGTCGCGCGAGCGAATGGAATCCTTCAACAGCTCCCCGATTTGCTCTTCGATGGACATGGCGAACGTAAGACGTTAGCAGGCCGCCGGGAAAGTCTCCATGTCGCGTCGCCGCGAACGTCTCCATCTTCGCGGCGACCGCGGACGTCGAGATGATCGCGGCCGGCGCGTCACGGGGTCAGGCAGGCGCTGCGCGTGGTCCAGTCGCTCCCCCCGCGATCGTCGCGCACCACGAACGTGAAGGTGATGGCCACGGGGGCCGCCACGTCCTTGGCGTCTGGCGCGTCCCACTTCATCTGGGCCACCGGCGCGTCGGACGGGTCGGCCGCATCGACGAAGGCGAACGCGTTCTGGAACTTGCCCCGCGTGGAAAACGGTGACAGCTGCAGCGCCTCGCGCCGCGGGGTGGCCACCGGAGGATCGCCGAACGGCAGCGTGTAGCGCTCGCGGTCGCTGCCGGCGGTGGCCAGCCCGACCAGGTGAGCTTTCGTCCCGGCCGTCACGAGGGGCCCCGTCGCGCAGGGGTCCCCGCCGTCGGGCGCCGGCCAATCCTGCCCGTCGAAGGTGAGCCCCCGGTCCGCGGTCGGGTTGTGGTTCACCGTGTCCGGACCGCCCAGGGCGATGCTGACGGCCGCGGTCGTGCCGGGCGCGCCGGCCGCGCACCCCGGCAGGCCGCTCTGCGCGTCGAAGGTGGGCGCGGCGCCATCGCAGATCCGCCCGTACAGCAGCACGCTGGTGGCGGCGCCCAGCACGCCGGCGTCGGGCATGGTCAGGGTCAGCGCCGGCTGCGGGTCGCTGCCCTGATAGACCGCGTAGGGCACGCCGCCGCAGGTCAGGTCGCCCGGCAGCGCCGGCTGGCACAGCGCGAACGCCCAGCCTTGCCGTCCGGGCGGCGTGGGGCCGCTGACCAGCCAGCTGACCGACGCCGTCTCGCCGGGCAGCGGCGTGGCGCGCGACGGCGCATCGGTCCCCGCCGTCACCCGCGCGCCCAGCACTCGCGTCGTCTCGATCAGCGAGGCGGGATCGAACGTGGGCCCACAGCCGGGGCCGAGCGCCAGCGCGGCGAGGGCCGCCACGAACAGCCGCTGCCCCCCGGAGGAGCTCATCGGCCGCCCGCCGCGAGAGCCGCTCGTCACTTCGTCCGTCGTCTTCATGGTGTCTCCTCAGATCTCGCCGCGCAGCCCGAGGCTGGGGATGATGGGCAGGCCGGGGATCGTTCCGGACCGCGTGAAGTTGTAGTTGTAGACGCGCCCCTCGTCGCTCTGGCGGTCGTAGGCGTTCTGCACGTCCAGGTACAGCGCCAGGCTCCCGGACCTGATGGTCCAGGTCTTCTCGAGGCGGACGTCCAGGCGATGGAAGGCGTTGCTGCGGTCGCTGTTCACGCCGCCGTACACCGCCTTGTACGTGTCCGTGTTCGCGTTGTACACGCTGGCCACCACCGGCGTGAACGGATTGCCGGTCACGTAGCGAAACGTGCCGGACAGGTTCCAGCTGTGGCCCAGGCGATAGCCCCCCGACAGCGTCAGGATGTGGGTCTGGTCCCAGTTGAACAGCCGCCAGGCGTCACCGGCGTGATCGCGGCGCTCGCTGCGCGACAGCGTGTACGACAGGAAGCCGGTCGAGCGCTCGGTAGGGCGCAGCCGCGCCGACAGCTCCCCACCGTAGATCCGGCCCACGCCGTCGTTGTTCAGGTTCTGGCCCGGCAAGGGGCTGTTGACGGTCAGCAGCGACAGGCGCTTGTAGAAGCCCTCCACGGTCACCAGCAGGCGCTCCCCCACCTGCCGCTCGAGGCCCAGGCTGTAGTGCTGGGCGCGCGGCGCGCGCAGGTGCGGGTTGCCGATCATGGGCAGCGTCTCGGAGAAGTCGGGCGCCTGCGAGAACAGACCGATCCCGGCCTTCACCGTGGTGGTGTCGCTCAGCCGGTAGCGCGACGTCAGGCGCGGATCGAACGTCCAGCGCCGGATGTCGCCGATGTAATCGGCGCGCGCGCCCGGCACCAGCGTCCAGCGGTCGGTGGGGCTCCACAGCGCCTCCACATAGCCGCCGGGCCGCATGAAGGTGATGTCGCGGTGAAGCTGGTAATCGGTCTGGCCGGTCAGCGGCCCGAACGTGGTGGGATCGCCGTCCAGCTGGGTGATGCGCGGGCCGTTGTAGTTTCCGTTCAGGATCCAGGTGGCGGCGGCGTCCAGGCCCGCCACCACGCGCAGGCGCTCGTGCGCGCGCAGGCGCCACTCCGCGCGCAGGAAGGCGTCGTAGCCCGGCACGTCCAGCACCACGCCGGGCCCCACCGCCTGGCCGAACTGGAACGGCCCGCCCGTCACGCTGAGCTCGTGCTCCAGCGCCGGCGAGTACTTGTGGTCCCAGAACAGCTGGGCCCGATGGAAGCCGCTCGACTGGCTGATGTTGCCGCGGATGGTGGGGTCGGCGTCATCGGGATGCGCCAGGATCAGCTTGAAGTCGTCGTACGAGCCGTACACCATCAGGCGGAAGCGGTCATCCTCGGAGGGCTTGTAGGTGACGAGGGCCTGGTAGTCCCAGTACACAGGCGCCGCCAGCACCTGGATCTGGTCCTTCGGCACCAGGTGGTCGAAGAAGAAGTCGATGTAGCTGCGCTTGGCCGCCACCGCGAAGGACAGGTGCTTCGTCAGCGGCCCCTCGAACAGGAACGAGCTGTCGAGCAGGTTGACGTCGGCCATGCCGTGGAAGCCGTCGGTCCTGGGATCGCGCACGCCGACGTCGATGATGCCGCCCATCTTCCGGCCGAAGCGCGCCGAGAAGTTGCCCGGGTACAGGTCGATGCGGTCCAGCAGCCGCGGCTGGACGAAGCTGGTCAGCCCGCCGAAGTGATACAGGCGATTCACCGGCGCCCCCTCGAACAGCACGTCCGAGTCGGCCGGCGAGGCGCCCCGGATGATCACGAAGTTCGCCAGGGGCGAGCGGGCCACGCCCGGCATGTATTCGATGCCGCGCAGGGGATCGCCGCGCGTGCCGGCCAGGTTCAGCAACTCGGACGCCTGCAACGTCCGCTTGGTGGTCTCGCGCGCCGGCGCCTCGACCGTGGCGGTGGCTCCGTACTCGAGCGTGCCGTCATCGGACCGCGCCGGCACCGGGGCGCTCAGCCGATACGTCACCGACGTCAGGTCACCGGCCGAGATCTCCTCCTCCGCCGTGAGGGGACCGAGCTGGGGCGCGGCCACCTGCACGCGGTACCGGCCGGGGGGAAGGTCCGCGAACGTGAAGGCGCCGTCGCCAGCGGTGGTGGCGGTTCGCCGCTCACCGTCGGGGGCGAGCAGCGTCACCGCGGCCCTGGCGGCCGCGCGCTCGGCGCCCCGCACCAGGACGTGCCCCTCCAGCACGCCCGTGGTGGGCGGCGGCGGTGGGGCCGGTGGCGGCTGGAACGCGTAGCGATACCGGATGCGCGCCGGGATGGGCTGCGTGCCCCGCCGCGCCGGCTCGAACACGAAGCGGCGCGCCGCGGCCTGCGCCGCCTCGTCGAAGCCCTCGCCTGCCGGACCGGTGACATGGACCTCGGTCACCGCGCCCGCGGCATCGATGCTCAGCTCGAGATCGACGCTGATCAGCTGGCCGGCGTGGGCGTCCCGGGCGGCCGCGGGATACTCGGCCTCCACGAAGGTGAGCAGTCTGGGCGGGGTCAGGGCGCCGGCAGGGGCCGGCCCGGGCGTCTCCGCGCGGGCGGCGCGCGCGATGGCCATCACCGCCAGCGCGATGACCAGCGCCAGACGAATTGCGATGCGAACTTTGACGTGCATGGATGGGCTCCTCGGTCCCACCCCGGCGCCTCAGCACCGTCCGTGCCACGCGAAAGGCCCATGAATTCGCGGCGATCAAGCGTCCGCCGAGCAGCTGTCCGCGAACACGACCGGTCAGGTGTCCGCCCCCGCCGGACACGGCAGTGAACGCGCTCCGCCGGCTAGGCCCGCCGCAACAGCAGCAGGTGTTCCTGGCGCGGATGGCCCTTGAAGATCTCGCGCAGGCGGCGGTCGTGCGTGGCGCGGGCCTGCGAGGCGCGCGCGATCGGTTCCAGCCCCAGCGGCGCCGCCTGCTCGGCGATGGTGGCGGGCGCATCTTCGGGCTGGTTGCCCAGCACGCCGTCGCCCACGATCAGCAGGGCGTGACCGCCCGGCATCAGGATGCGGGCCATCTCGCTCAGCCACTGCCGCTGCGAGGCGCGCCAGGTGGCGGGATCGGCGCCCAGCCCGGTGGTCGCGGTGCGGGCGCCCAGCTGCGCGCTCTCGAAGGATCGCCGCGGCAGCTCCAGCCAGGTGAAGCGTACGTCGTGCTGGGCCGCGTAGTCGTACGTCCCCGGATAAGGCGGCGACGAGACGATGAGGCGGGCCGCGCCAGCCGCGATTCCTTTCAGCTCACGGGCGTCGCCCACCCGCACGACGGGCGGGGGCGTGCCCGGCGGCGTCCGCCGCTCCAGCGCCGCCAGTCCCGTCGCCAGCTCCACGGCGCGATCACCCAGCAGGCGCGACGGCACACCCCGGGCGATGCGCTTCGCCTCGCCGTCGCGGGGCGCCTCGGGGCCCGCCTTCATCAGCTTGACCAGATTGGCCGAGAAGCACAGGCGAAGGGCGTTGCCCACCGGCTGGCGGGGCACCTCCATCACCAGCTCGCGCAGCGTGAACAGCTCGAACGCCACGTGGGGAAAGAATCTCTGGAACTCGGGCCCCGCCCACGAGGGCAGCTCGGGCCGGCGCCGCTTGCGCGCCTCCTCGCCGGCCAGCTCGGCGATGCGCCGCGCCTCGGACACCAGCAGCTCGCGGTGCGCCTCGCCCAGCAACGTCGTGCGCGCCTGCGCGATGGCCACCCCCAGCGGGCTGGCGTCGTTGCCGATGGCCACCCGCCCCAGGCCCATCGCCTCGGTCAGCACCGTGCCCGATCCACAGAACGGGTCGACCACGGTGTCGCCGGCCGCGCTCCAGCGGGTCAGCGCGCCCCGGGCGATCGACGGATGCAGCCGGCCCGCGTAGGCGTGAAAGCCGTGGGTCAAGGCGCGCGCCAGGCCCGGATCGACGTCCCACAGCCGCGCCAGCGCCCCCGACTCGGCGGCGTCGCCGGCCGTCTCGACGGGACCGCCCACCGTGGAGAAGGCGCGGCGCTGTCGGGGCACGCGCGGGGGCGTGGGGTTGCCCGGCCCCTTCGCCGCGAACCGCACCGGCGCCGGTTCGTCACGGCGCGGGGGCTTCCGTTCGATCACCACGCGATCGCCGGGCCGCTCGCGCGCGGCGCGTTCGCCGGCGCGCTCACGCGGGGCCGCGCTGGAGGCCGGCCGCCTCTCGACGGTCTGGCCGGAGCTCGCGCCGGCACCCTTGCCGGATCTCTCGTTCGAGGTCTTGTTCGATGCCCTGCCTGACGTCTTGCCCGACGTCTTGCTCGAGCTCTTGTCTGACTTCTTGCTCGAGCCTCTGGCGAAGTCCTTGAAGAAGCGCTCGCCAGACGCCTTGCCGCCGGTTCCGGTTGTTCTCATGCCCATTTCGACGACTCGAAGACCCCTTCCAGCAGCTTGTCCACCTCGGATGCCACGCCCCGCGCCGTCTCGGTGCCCAGCACCTGCAGGGCCGCCCGGATGTCTTGCAGGTTCCGCAGCTGCGAGAACAGCTGCACGTCGGAGAGCACCTCGCCGCCCAGCAGGATGCCGCGGATGACCTGCAGCTCGGCCAGGATGCCGTCCAGGTCCGCCGCCGCCGCGCCGGCGCGCCGCTCCTCGGGGTTGTCGCGGTGGTGCCGCTCCAGCACCGGACCCACGATGTCATCCAGGATGGCCACCTGCTCGGGGCTGTTCCAGACGTGCCGAAGGATGAAGAAGTCCCCGTCGTTCACGTTCGGGCGTCCGTCGAGGATGGCGCTGGCGGCGAACAGCTTCAGCAACTTCACCACGCGCCGGTCGCTGATCGAGATCCCCTCGGCGCGGATCTGGAACACGAAGCCCTTGTAGCGGGCCATCCAGTCCTCGGGGAACGTCAGGAACTGCCCCAACCGGGCCTGGATGCGCCGGATGTCGTTCAGCGAGATGATGTGGGCCACCGTCTCGTTCGCGCCCGTCAGCTCGGCGATCTCGCCGCGGATGCCGCGGTCACACAGGCCCCGGAAATGGAAGCTGTCCAAATTCTCGGACAGCGCGCGCACCAGGAACCGATCGAAGATGGCCCCCAGCGCGTCGTCGTTGGGGATCTCGTTGGTGGCGCCGTACAGCGAACAGAGCGGCACCTTCACCGACTGGCTGCCCGTGAAGAACCGCCGCTCGTTCAGGATGCTCAGCAGCGCGTTCAGGATGGCCGAGTTGGACTTGAAGATCTCGTCTAGGAACACGATCTCCGCCTGCGGCAGCATGGCGTCGATGCGGCGCACGAACGTGCCCTCGCGGAAGGCCTTGATGTCGACGGGCCCGAACAGCTCGTTCGGCTCCGAGAAGCGCGTCAGCAGGTACTCGAAGTAGCGCGCGTCCACCAGCCGCGACAGGTGACGCACCAGCGCCGACTTGGCGGTGCCGGGCGGACCCACCAGCAGCATGTGCTCGCCGGCCAGCAACGTGACCAGCATCAGGCGCACCAGCTCGCCCTTGTCCAGGAACCGCTCGTCGAGATCGCGCGCCACGTCGCGCAAGCGCTGCGCCACCCGCAAGACGTCGGCGTCGATCGGGCCGAGCCGACCTCTGGAAGCGCTCTCGCTCGCTGTCATGGGGACGTCACGGGGGTGGGGAAGCTCCTTATACAGCATCCGTGATCGCCGGGCCGGCGGCGAGCGCCGGCCAGGCTTGCGACAGCGGGCCCGCCGCGGCCAGGGCCGTCACCTGCAGCGCCATCGACCAGCGCGGGCTCTCCTCCACGCGATGGGCCTCGAACCAGCGGGCCAGGTGCTGCGTGAACCGGGCGTCCAGGTCCGAGCGCGGCGCGACGTCGGCCGGCCGCAGCAACGCGGGGCTGCGCCGTTCGGCCGCCGCCAGCAGCACCGCCAGCTCGCGGCCCGCCACGTCCCCACCGGGCCGGTCACGCTCTTTCCGCGCGTCGCCGCCCCCGCCGAACACCAGCTCCAGCCAGACCAGATGCGCCAGAAAACCGAGCGCGAACGACAGCGCCGCCGGCGTCGGAGGATAAGCGCCCGACACGTCTTGCCTCGACACGAACCGGTACAGCGCATCCGCCAGCGCGTCGCCCACCGGCCCCAGCCCCGTCTCGATCAGGTGCCCCGCCACCAGCCGGCAGCTGGCCGGGAACCGCAGCGCCGACAGCAGCCGCCCCCACGAGGGGGCCGGATCCAGCCGCAGCGGATCCAGCGCCTCGCCGAGCGGGCTGGCCTCGGTCAGCGCCACGAAGGCGGGCCGCGCCGCCGCGGGGACGCCGACGTCCCGCAACCACGACCGCCGGATCACGTCGACCTTCACGTTGCGGACCCGGGGGAGCGCCAGCAGGCGCGCCGGCGGCTGGCGGCCCACGAACGTCTTCTTCCCCAGCCAGTAGTGGACGGTCCGATCCAGCCGCACCACCTCGGGCAGGCGGGCCAGCAGCGAGTGCCGCGCCAGCAGCACGCCCAGGGTGGCGGGCGGTCCCAGCGACGCCAGCGCCGCCGCTTCCGCCGCCACCCGCTCGACGCGGGCGTCCGACCCCACACCGGTGGCGATGGCCGGGTGGGCCAGCGCCAGCAGATCGTGAACGGCCCCCCCCAGACGCCAGGTGTCCTCGTCCATCCCCGGCGCCGGCGCGTGCGGCACCAGCGGCAGCAACACGTCGTGCCGCGCGCGCGCCAGGGCCTCGGCCGCCTCGGTCTCGATCGGATCGGGGGTATGGGGACCGACGCGGCGCAGTCCGGCCACGCCCCGGCCGTGCGCGCGCGCCAGCGCCTCGACGGTCTTGCGCGACAGCGGCCGATCGATGGCCAGCGTCCCGCCGCGGACCAGAGGCAGCAGGAAATCCGAGACGAAGCGGCGCCCCACCCGACCAGTCTACGGCACGGCGCCGCCGCCGCGACACGCGCCAGCGTGCCGCGGGCGGCTGGCGCGTTGGCGGCCCTGCCCCGTCAGTCGATGACCGGCGCCCCGTTCGGATTCAGCGCGCTGGGGGGCGCCGGCTGATCCGGCTCGGCCGCCGGGGCGTGCTTGGGCGGCCGCGGCGGGGCGGGGCGCTTGGCCGCTGGCTTCGCCGTCTCGGACGCGGCCGTCAACGCCAGCTCCTCGGGCGGTGGCTCGTCCACGAACTCGACCTCGCGCGCGACGTACCCGGGCGCCGAGGCCCGCAGCACGTGTGGGTGGTGATCGATCGGCAGCGTGCGCTCGAGGCGACCGATCCCCGCGGGCTCTCCATCCAGCTCGATGGCGGCGGACTCGGGCGTGACCGTCACCATCGCGCGGAACGTCTCCGGGGGGCGGGGCGGTGGCGGGTCGGCCTTCATGGCGACGGGGGCGGCGATCGGCGGGGGTTCCACCCTGGCGGGCGGGTCGTGCCGGGCGGTCGTGGCGGGCGGGGCGGTCGTGGCCCCCACTGGCACGTCGGCCGGAGGAGGAGAGCGGCGCAAGATGAGCAACAGCCCCAGACCGAGGGCGGCCGCCACGCCCGCGGCCACGGCGATCTTGGCTGCGAAGCCGGGGCCGCGCGAAGGTTTGTTGACGTCCCAGGTCGCCACCGCGGCCGCCGCGGCCGCGGGCTCGATCATCGGACGCGTCTGATCCGGATTGTTCTGCCGCTTGTCGGACCGCTTGTTCTGTCGCTTGCCCGGCTCCGACCTCTGTTCGGGCGCGTCGAGGGCGTTGTCCCGCTCTGGACCGGCGTGCTTCCAGGCTGCCAGCGCCGCCGCCTCCTCCGGCGTGTCGGCGCCGAAGGCGTCGGCCCACAGCAGGCGGGCCCGATCCGACGCGAAGGGCAACAGCATGCGGCCCAGCTGATTGACGGAGGCGAAGCGCTGCCTGGGATCGACGTTCATGGCGCGCAGGATCACACGCTCCAGCTGCGGGGCCAGCTCGGGACGCAGCTCCCGCGGGGGCGTGGGCGCGCCGTTCACGATGGCCTGGAACACCATGAACAGGTTGTCCGACTCGAACGGGCGCTGACCGGTGAGACACTCGTACAGGATCACGCCCAGCGCGTACTGGTCGCTGGCCGAGCCGGCCGACTTGCCGTCCATGATCTGCTCCGGCGCCAGATAGAACGGGGTCCCGATCATCGCGCCGGTCCCCGTCAAGGTGCCGGCGCTGACGGTGTCGGTCCCCTTCGAGATCCCGAAGTCCAGCACCTTCGGCTGCATGCCGTGCGGTCCCTGGGCCAGGAAGATGTTGTGCGGCTTCAGATCGCGGTGAACGATCCCGGCGCCGTGGGCGGCGGTGACCGCGGAACAGACCGGCAGCATGATGTCGACCAGCTCGGCCTGCCCCATCTTCTTCGCGACCGAAAGGCGCTGCGCCAGGTCTTGGCCCTCCAGGAACTCCATCACCAGGAAGGCCTGCCCGCCCTCGTTCCCCATGTCCGTGACGTCGACGATGTTCGGGTGGCGCACCTTCGAGGTGAGCTGCGCCTCGCGCAGGAAGCGAACGCGCGCGCCCGGCACCGCGGCGATGGTGGGCCCCAGCACTTTCACGGCCACCCGCTTGCCGATCTCGGTGTGCGAGGCCTCGTAGACCGCGCCCATGCCGCCCGCCCCCAGCAGCCTGACGATCTCGTACTTCCCGAGCCGCGTGCCGACCGGCAGTACGGCGTCGCCCGGCCCCTCCTCCGGAATCTCGCCGGAACCCGTCATCGTCAGCTTCTCTTTTATGAGGGCGACGTCGAAAATCCGCAAGAGTCACCGGGGATTTCCACGTCCAGACGGGGGATACGTCCCACCAGCGGCCCTGGGGAAGCGCTCGCGATCGGCGGCGCCGAACCCCCTGGAAGGGCGCCGCAGAGCGCGCCAAAGGCTGCACGATCGTCGTGCCGAATCTTGCACGGATTCTCCGGGCACCGAGCACTGAGGGGTGATGAGTCGCGCGCAATCCCCGTTGCCTGAAGCGGTCCCTGCCGTGGCACTGAATTCGCATGGTGGATCCGGCGATGGCCACCTTTCACGAGCTTCGGAGCGTCCGATGATGCGGTTCAACCGGCGGGGTTGGCTGCTCTCGATCCGCGCCAACGAGCTGTCGGACATGGATGCGGCGCTGCTACCCGCCGCGCTGGCGCTGCAGGCGGCAGTGATCGCCGACGGCCTGACCGATCAGCCCTTGTGGGTCGGTGAAGATTGGGGAGCCCGGGCACGGCGGGCCCAGCGCCGGGCGGCGCGCCTCTCGCGCCCCGACCCGCGCCGGCTGGCCGCCCGCGCGCACGCCCGCCAGCGCCCCGTGGCAGGTCCGGCGCCGCTGCCGCGCCGGTTGTCACCCGCCTGAAAACCCGCACCTCACGAACGAACGGGACATTCCTGTCCGGAACACGTCGCGCCGGCGCGATCTGCCCGCGCCGCTGCCGCCCGCGGCTCCGCCAGCCAGCCAGCCTCCTGGGGGCCTGGCGTCGCCGATCGGCCCGCTCAGGGCCGCTCGGACAGCAGCGCGCCGAGCCGCTCCAGCAGGCGCGGCCACCCGGGCTTCATGCCTTCGAAGGCCTGCCGGCTCAGGGGTGAATCGAGATCGAACCCCTCCTGCACGAACGTGAGGCGCGTCCCCTGTCCTTCCGGCGTCAGGCGGAAGGTCAACGTGGTGTCCAGAGACGTCGTCGCGAAGCGGTAGCGCAGCAGGCGCTCGGGTTCGACGGCCACCACTTCGCAGGGTTGCTGGCCCCACTTCCCCATGTCCAGGCTGAAGCGGTGCCCGACGACGGCCCGCACGTCCCCGGGCGCCCACCAGCGGGCGTGCAGCTCGGGCGTGGTCAGCAGGCGCCACACCTCTGCGGCGGGATGGGGAAAATACTGCTCGAGCTCGATCTTCGCGGGCTGGGTCATGGGCCGTCCTCCTTCTTTCGCCTCTCTTCGTCCAGCAGCGCGGAGAGGGAATCCAGCCGCTGCTGCCAGTACTTGCCGAACGTGGCGATCCACTCCTCCACGCCGGCCAGTGGCCGCGGGTCCAGGTGATAGAAGCGCTCCCGGCCGCGCGGTTCCTCGCGCACCAGGCGCGCCTTGCGCAGCACCTGCAGGTGCTCCGAGACGGCGGGCCGGCCCACCTCGAAGCGGGTGGCCAGCTCGCTGACGCCGCGCGGTCCGCGCCGCAGCTGCTGCAAGATCTCGCGCCGGATGGGGTTCGCCAGCGCCGAAAACACGTCGACCTCCGCCATGCCTCGTTCATACGTCGGATTATTCCGACGTGTCAACAAAATCCGACCGATCGCAAGAGAGGCGAGCGTTCGCGCTTGCCGCTCCGCCAGCCAGCTTGCGCGAACGCGTTTGCGGTGCCGTCCGCGGGGTCTTGCGCGCTCCAACGGTCGGTTATGATGCGCGCGTGCCCCCCTTCTTCCCGTTGCATCCGCCTGTCCGTCCCCCTGTCCGTCGCCGACGAAGCGTGCTGGTCGGCCTGGTGCTGGGCGCGTTCGCGCTCGCCGGTACGCGCGTCGCCCGCGCCGACTTCGCCCCGCCGCCGCTCGCGGGCGAACAACGCCCCTTGACGGCGGCCGCCCCCGGCGGCGCCGTCCCCGCACCGCCGGCCGAGACCAACGTCGCGCCCCAGCAGCCGGCAACGGACAGCGCCGCTCGCGCCGACACCACGGCGGCCGCCGCCCCCGCGGCCCTGCCCGAACAGCCGGCGGCTGAAGCCCCGGCCCCGGCCGCGGCGGTCTCCAGTCCCGCGCCCCGTCCCCCCGCCGTGGCAGAGATCGACGACGAGGACAGCCTGCGGGCGTTCAGGGACGAGAACGCCCCGCCCCGCTCGCGTCTGAACGTGGCCGCCTGGATCGGCACCGGTGTCACGGTGGCCCTGCTGGGTGTGGCCGCCTTCTACGGCGCCAAGGCGGGAGAGAAGGCGAGCGACGTCGATCGCCTGAGTCACAACTTCGATTCGGCGACGGATCTGCCGGTGGAATATGCGACGGTGGCGGACCAGTACACGGCCGCCATGCGCGACGGCAAGCACGACGCCCGCGTGGCGAAGGGGTTCCTGATCGCGGCCGGCGCCACCGCCCTGACCAGCGCCGCCCTGTTCATCATCGACGGCGTTCGCAAGCCTGCCGAGGGGGGCGGCGCCCGGAACCAGGCGCTGCTGACGCCGCTGGTGACCGCGCAGGGCGCCGGCCTGGGCCTGGGAGGCACGTTCTGATGGGCCGCCCGGGCGATTCCCGGCGGCATCGGGCGCGCCGCTGGTTCTGCCGGCTGGCCCTGGTGGGCGGAACGGCGCTGGCCGGTTGCTTCTCCCCCAGCACCCCGCCCTGTGCGTTCACCTGCCTCTCGGCG
>Ga0207671_10000933_pt1 | contig 36512 bp, 27 predicted proteins | sample KBSC24metaG_FD_184352 | JGI IMG/M metagenome (GOLD analysis project Ga0207671, IMG submission 184352) | Corn rhizosphere microbial communities from Kellogg Biological Station, Michigan, USA - KBS C2-4 metaG (SPAdes) (version 2) | ecosystem: Host-associated > Plants > Roots > Rhizosphere > Soil...
CGTAAGTCAGGGGTATTCGGACTTCAAGCGGCGCTGGGGTAACCGTAAGCTGGAAGACAACTGGCGCCGAAGCAACAGGGCAGCCAGCGATGCCACCGCAGCCTCTTCCCAAAGTATCGACCCGGATGCATCGCCCGACCAGATCAACAAAGGCAAAAACACCGCAACCGCAGGCAATTACAGGCAGCAGTTGATAAAAGAATTACCCTTAACGCCGCAACTCCTCGCGCAATCCAACACCCGGGTCTATAACGCCTATTTTGATATCGCTAATTTTTACAGGGACATTTTGGGTGATAAAAAGGAAGCCATCAATATTTACGAGCTGCTTTTAACCCGTTTCCCTGATAGCCCGGATAAACCAGCTTTATACTATAATCTATATCGATTGTACAGCGATATTGACGCAACCAAATCCGAATATTATAAAAATCTGCTGCTTAAAAACTACCCGGATACCCCTTATGCCAAAGTAATTTTAGACCCCGAATATAGTAAGCATTTAAACGACGCCGACGGAGAGATCACCGCCTTATATAACCAGGTGTATGATGATTATTCAAAAAAGGATTATAAAAACGCCATCAGCCACATTGATGAAATGCAGAAACAGCATCCTAATAACCGGTGGGCATCACAGTTGGATTATTTAAGGGCGATATCCGCCGGCTACCTCGAAAAGCTGGCACCTTTCAGGGATGACCTTACGCAGATCATAAAAAAATATCCAAACGATAAACTGATTAATCCGCTGGTACAGCAGCACCTGGCTTACGTGGATGCGCATCAGGCACAAATGGCCGCGCGCCCCTTTGCGTTAACCGATAAGGATCCGAACGAAGAACCGTTCATTCCGCAAACCGTTCAGCAAAATTACGTTAACCCGAACCCCAATAACCCGACTTCGGCTCAGCCAGTAACCAAAAAGCCTGTTGTTTCACCACCGGTAGTGAAACAACCTGAAACAAATCCGAAAGTTGCGAAACAGCCGGAAGTAAAGAAGCCTGCAGAACAACCACCTGTCACTGCTCCGGATATTGTACGGCACAATCCCGATATCCCCGTAGTTATCGATTCTGTTAAGCACGATACGGCAAGCCGGGTTGCAGTTGCTCCCGTCAAAAAGCCTGTTCCGTCGATATATTCATTACACGATAGTACCAACTACTATTTTGTAGTAAATGTAGGTACGCAAACAACTAACCTGGCGTCTTCGCGTTTTGGTATAGGGCAGTTTAACCGGGCCAATTTTGAGAACGTAGCCATAGCGCACCAATTGATGAATGTGGGCGATAACAATCAACTGATCTATGTGGGCCGCTTTTACAGCCTGGATGCGGTTAAAAAATATGCCCGTGCTATTATCCCGCTAATGCCGGATATTATGAAAGTACCGAAGGAACAGTACAGCTTTTTTGTCATCACGCAGGAAAACCTGGATAAGCTATCAAGCAAAGCCAGGTTGGATAGCTACATGGAATTTTACCAGAATAATTATTGAAATCATTACTATTGCCTAATATTTAATCGGACGAAAGATGATCGTAAAACTCAACCAGCAGGACATTAGAAGGTACAACTGGTATATATGGAGATTTTTTATTGGCGGCTTTTTACTGCTTGTGATACTTATTATAGCCACTTACCTGGGAGCTTTCGGGCCTCTGCCACCTTTCCGCGACATAGAGAATCCTAAAAGCAACCAGGCCTCAGAAATCATCTCATCCGATAAAGAGATATTAGGCACCTATTATGTAGAAAACCGGTCAAGCGTGACTTATAAAGATATATCACCCAATGTGATCAACGCACTTGTTGCTACCGAAGACGAGCGGTTTTATCAGCATTCGGGCATTGATTTCCGAAGGCTTTTCAGCATCATTTTTTTGAATATTTTCAAAAAACAAGGTGGCAGTACAATCACACAGCAACTCGCCAAAAATCTTTTCACAGAGCAGCCTTCCCGAAATGGAATTGTCCGGATAACGCAGAAGCTAAAAGAATGGATAACTGCAGTACAATTAGAACGTCATTATACCAAGCAGGAAATCATTACCATGTACCTGAATAAGGTCAATTTTGGTGCATACAATACTTATGGCATCAAATCAGCTGCACGAACCTATTTTAGTACAACGCCCGATAAATTAACTCCCGACCAGGCAGCATTATTAGTAGGAATGATCAATGGGCCAGGGTTATATTCGCCGATCAACCATCCTCAAAACGCTTTGAATCGCCGTAATAATGTCGTGCTTACCTTAATGGAAAAACAAGGTTATCTGAGCGAAGGCCAACTGGAAGAATTTAAGGCTAAACCACTCGGGCTGCATTTTAACCCGATCAATCATAACGACGGGCCGGCACCCTATTTCAGGGCGGTATTGAAAAAAGAGGTACAAAAGTTATTCCAGGCGGAGTCTATAGTCAGAGCAGACGGCACACCTTATGATCTCGACAGGGACGGCCTGAAAATTTATACCACCGTTAACCTGACCATGCAACAATACGCCGAGGAGGCACAGGCCGAATATATGCGCACATTGCAGGTGCAGTTTAATAACCACTGGAAAGGTTACAGCCTTTACAAAAGCATTAAAAACTTTAAGTTACTGCTTGACAGGGGCATGCACCAGTCCGACCGTTATAAAGAGGATACATTAAAAGGGATGTCGCAGGAGGAAATTAAAAAAGATTTCAATACGCCTGTTGAAATGGAACTGTTTACCTGGAAAGGCGATACCACCCGCACCATGAAACCGATCGACTCTATTGTATATTCAAAACTATTGCTCCGCAACTCGATGATGAGCATGGACCCATCTACCGGGTATATCAAAGCCTGGGTGGGCGGTATCAATTTTGAACATTTTAAATACGACCAGGTAAAAAATGGCAGCAGGCAGGTAGGTTCTACAGCTAAACCGTTTACCTATTCCATAGCGATTGATAATGCCTATTCGCCCTGTATGAAGGTGGACAATGTGCCGGTGAGTATTCCCGTGCCGGGGCAGGCTGATTGGGTTCCAAGGCAATCGTCATACGATCTGCAGCCGGGTATGATAACCTTACGCACTGCATTGGCCTTCTCACAAAACTATGTGACTGCTTATGTAATGAAACAGGTTGGGCCAGTGCCGGTAATGAACCTCATAAAAAAAATGGGCGTTACCAGTCCCGATCTGGGCCCATACCCATCTATATGCCTGGGTACTTTTAATGCTACTGTATTTGATATGACTGGCGCTTATTCTGTATTTGCCAATCATGGGATATGGACAGAACCTACTTTTTTGTTGCGCATCGAAGATAGAAAAGGCAATGTGCTATATACGCACAAACCCAAAGTGGTACAGGCAATGAATGAGCAGACGGCTTATGTAATGACCTACATGCTGAAAGGTGTGATAGAAAACGGAACAGGGTCAAGGTTAACCTATAAATATGGTATCCGTAACCCGGTAGCCGGAAAAACAGGCACCACACAGGACAACTCCGACGGCTGGTTTATCGGCGCGACGCCGCAACTGGTAACCGGGGTTTGGACAGGCTGCGAGGATCGCGATATACACTTCCGCTCTACCACATTGGGTGAGGGCGCCAATACGGCTTTACCTATCTTCGCCTTATACATGAAGAAGGTGTATGCCAATCCGGAATTAGGCATTAAAAAGAATGTGGATTTCGATCCTCCAAAAGCACCATTGACGATCACCCTCGATTGCAGTGCTTATGATCAGCAGGAACAAGGCACGACAAGTGATGTGGATAAGAAGTTAGGGTTTTGATTTTTGTTGGAAAGTTGAAATGTTGTAAGGTTGGAAAGTTAATAGGCTTTAGCCTATGACGAGTATCTATGGAAAAGTTTGATCACAAAGTCGCATTAAAGAATATACCACACAAACCCGGCGTTTACCAGTTTTGGGATACTGCTAACGAGTTAATTTATATTGGTAAAGCCAAGGACCTGCGTAACCGTGTAAATTCTTATTTTAATAAAGACCTTAATGTAAATGCCAAAACAAGGGTTTTGGTATCCAAAATACGCAATATCACTTTCACTATTGTTGATACTGAGGTGGATGCCTGGCTGCTGGAAAACAGCCTGATCAAGAAGCATCAGCCCCGGTATAATGTATTGCTGAAGGATGATAAAACCTATCCCTGGATCATTATAAAGAACGAGAATTTCCCGCGGATTTTCTGGACACGGCGTATTGTTCGGGACGGATCAAAATACCTGGGGCCTTATGCGTCTATCAGTATGATGCATGCCATTTTAGGGTTGATCAAAGAAACCTATCCACTGCGTACTTGCAACCTGGCTCTTACCCGCCAAAATATTGATGCCGGTAAATTTAAAGTCTGCCTTGAATACCAGTTGGGCAACTGCAAAGGCCCCTGCCAGAATTACCAGACTGAAAGTGATTACGACCATAACATCGGCGAGATCACCGATATCCTGAATGGGAAGATAGGCGCCGTAGTACGTAATCTAAAGGCTGATATAGATAACGCCGTAGCTAATTTAAACTTTGAACAGGCGCATCGCCTCAAAAGAAAGTTCGACCTGCTGGAGAATTACCAGAGCAAATCAACCGTAGTTAACTCATCCATTACGGATGTGGATGTGTTCAATATCGCATCGGATGAACGGTATGCCTTCGTGAATTTTCTTAAGGTAATGAACGGCACTATCATCCAAACGCAAACCATCGAGCTGAAAAAGCGCCTGGATGAAAGTGATGAAGAATTGCTCACGATCGCTATTTCTGAATTCAGGACGAGGTATGATAGTAAGTCTAAGGAAGTGATTGTGCCTTTTGACCTGGGTGTTAACGATCCGAAAATAAAATTCACCGTACCCAAGCTGGGCGAGAAAAAGAAGCTGCTCGACTTATCGTATAAAAATGTGCAATTCTTTAAAAAGGAACGGATAGACCAGTACGAAAAGCTAAATCCGGAAATACGCACCGAACGCCTGCTGACCACGATGATGAAGGACCTGCGGATGAACCAATTGCCAAGGCACATCGAGTGCTTTGATAATTCCAACTTCCAGGGGAAATACCCGGTGTCGGCTATTGTAGTTTTCAGGGATGGAAAGCCATCCAAAAAGGATTACCGGCATTTTAATGTAAAAACCGTGGAGGGGCCTAACGATTTTGCCACGATGGAAGAAGCCGTTCACCGGCGTTACAGGCGTATGCTGGATGAGGGCACAGAATTACCACAGCTTATTATTATTGACGGTGGCAAGGGACAATTATCATCTGCCATAAAAAGCTTAAAATTATTAGGGATCGATAAACAGGTTACCGTGATCGGTATTGCCAAGCGGCTGGAAGAATTATATTACCCGGGGGATCAGTATCCTTTGTACCTGGATAAAAAATCAGAAACCTTAAAGATCATACAGCAGCTACGTGATGAAGCACACCGTTTTGGCATCACCTTCCACCGCAAAAAACGGGATAAGGGCACGCTTGCTACCGAATTGGAACTGATCGACGGCATCGGTAAAACAACTGCCGAGAAATTATTGAAATACTTTAAATCTGTAAAGAAAATACGCGAAGCGACAAATGAAGAATTGCAGGAAGTAGTAAATCTAAAACAGTCAAAAGCGATCACCACTTACTTCAGGAAAGAAGTTGAGCCCGCAAATTAATCCATTCTGTCATTTCGACGAGGAACGAGGAAGAAATCTTCTACAAGCAAATAAAACGCAATACAGGCATAGAGCATACAATGTATAAGATTTCTCGCTACGCTCGAAATGACAACAAAATTGATTTAAATTCAAAAAGTCTTAAACCATTTCTGGCCTAAGACTTTTCCTTGTATAATATTTAGGTTTATTGGCTTAGTAAGACCACAAATTAAGTTCCCAATCCATCAGCTGCTTTTTCACCTTCTCAGCTTCATACAGCCTGTCTATGCCCTGTGCATAATCTTTAATACGCTCATCCTTATCATTAGATACTTTTACGATATAGCTTGAAAATATCCTTTTCATAAAAATGTCGTCATAACTTAAACCGGTAGCATCATTGGCCCTGCTAACCGCTTCCTTGGTAGCCAGTATCGGGCGTGCATCAGGAAAATATATCCAGAATGCTGGTTGGTAATCCAGGTTAAGGCCCGCTGCTTTTACCTTAATCATTGGCGCAATACCAATAATGCGTGGCTCGAATATAGAGCGCTGCCTGTCAAAAACCCAATCTTCCTTGATACGGAACTTAACAACGCTATCAGGATTAAATTCACCTGCGGTCATCGTAGATCCTATTTTATCACCGGTATTTTTATCAAATTTATCTACCAAAACGCTGTCCGCCATTTTTGATTTAGCCTGGGCTGCAGTAAGCGGTTTAACAAATCCATCGCCTCCCGGATCATCTTTACTACCTGTAGTAGCATCATAAGCGGTCAACTCACCGGCGGCGATAGAATTCATCAACACGTCGATCAACCTTAATTTAGGAGAAGCTAAAAACTGGTTCATCTTTTCACGAACATCAATTTCGCGCCATACACGTTTAGCATACGCCACATCCGATTCCCTGAGGTTTGGATAAGGCGTTACTTTGGCATTAAGAATATTAGCCTTCTTGTAATACCCATCAAGCGGCCTGTCAAATGGTTTTGACGGGGCTTTTTTGACAGTATCAGCCGGTGCCACTTGTTGTTGTGTTGGTGTAGCAGGCAGGTTATTTGTGGCTACAGGTTTTTTAGCAGCCGGTTTTTTTGGCTTTCTCTGCGCATAAGCACCAGCACACGCCAAACAAAGTACAATTACTAAAATTTTCTTTTTCATAATGCTTTAATTTGCACTTAATATTATATCTGCTAATCCGCGTTCTCCGCCCGGACCTTTAGCCATGATATTTGTAAATATTACCCTGCTGCCTGGAGTTAGTGAACTTAATGCAGATTTCATCTGTGACGATAACTCACTGCCCGTGGTACTAAAACTAACCGCGTCCTGGCGGGGCCTTAATATGATCATGTTAAACCTAACCACATCAAATTTAAGATCGAAGTAAAAATCTACCAGCTTTGCGAAAAGCTTGTCCTGCGCTTTTAAATTTGCTGTACTGGTTGAACCAGAGTTTTTACCGGCAAACTGTGCTTGAGGATCTGGTACACGTTTTATCCTGAATGGGTATGAACCTAAAACCTGCGTTTTACCTTTTGTTAATTCACCAGATACCGTAATTGTAGCATCGCCTGGAGAATTAACTGTTACTGAATAATCTCCATTACCACCGCTTATCGAACCATTTGATATGCTCACCCTTAAATCGCTTTTTGCGATACCAGGTGCCGAAATGGAAACCGGGTTAGCTACGCCGATAAATAATACATTCATTTTAGTAGGCGATACTGTTGCCGATGGCCTTGCCACCATATAGGTTTGTGGAGGTAATTTATAAGGCTTATACGTACCGTCGGTCTGTTTTACGTTTATAGTACCTGACCATGTATGTAAACCTTCGCTGCTTGTACTGCCGCTGTATTTTCCTTTTCCACCTTCGGTTGGAAGCCTTTTACCATCTACGGTAATTTCAGGAGTTGATTTGGAATCAGAAGCTGTAAGGAATACCTCAGCGTTATAAGGCTGGCCTACCAATACATAACTTGTTGGAGCAACAGCCACAGCAGTAAACTGATCCAGGTTTACCTGGGCCTGGTCAACTTTACCTAATAACTTTTTAACAACTTCGTTCTCTGAGTTTTTGATGTCCGACTGTATCTTTATAAAAGCGGTCATCGCTGCTCCCATCGGGATACCCTCACCAAAGTTTGCCTGTTCCCAGTCTTTGTTCGGAAAACCAGTGCGCGGCTTTGGCGGAACTGCCTGCAAAGCTAAATTCACACCCACACGATCTTTAGGATCTAAAAGCTTCAAAAGCGCTTCTCTTGTAGCATCAATTTTTTTATGCAGATCATAAGCATTTTTCCTTCTCTCTACCATCAGGTCAACAGAAAAATCCAAACCTTCGCGGCCTTCATAATCACCGGTAGCTTCACTCATGCCACCAGATTCTTTAACCAGTGTGGTTTTTAAAGATTCGATGTAAGTATCCAGGTCATTAGCCAATTTTTTAGCTTCCTGAGCTTTTCTGTAAGGCTCTTTGGCTCTTTCAGGCTCATCTTTTAACTTAGTAGCTTCAAATGCTGTAAATGCGCTCGTAATACCAGTTTGGACGTTAGTTTTTGAAGCATTTAAGCTATCACTTATATTTTTGAAGGAGTCCAGCAAATTCTCCGGTACGTCCAGGGCAATTAAGCCTAAAAGCACCAGGTATAGGATACCTATCATTCGCTGTCTTGGGGTTTCTTTACCTCCGGCCATTTGTTATATTGCTATCTTATTTATGTAAGTGTATAATTAATTAAGCGCGCGGCTGGCTCATGGCGGTTAACATATTGCCATATATGGAGTTCAACGAACTCAGGTTCTTTGCCAAACGTGCAACTTCAGCTTTAAATTGATTTGAATCTTCCAATGACTCTGTAAAGTTTGCCATCGTCTCAGACATGTTGTGGTAGAATTTGTTCATTGATTTCAAATGAGCGCTTGAATCCTGTAATTCCAGTTCATACACTGCATTCAATGCCGACAAATTCTTAGCCAGGTTATTTACCTGTTCGTGGTAAGCTTTTGAATCCACATTAGAGTTGGCCATTTCAGACAAATTAGCTGATGCCTGTTCAAAGGCGCTGCTCAGCTTATCATAACTTGCACCTGCGGACTTAACTTTGGAGGAAAACTCTGAAGTAGCCAGACCTGCATCAGCAACATTTGATATAGTAGATACTTTATCGCCAAATGTTCTTAAACCATCGCCAAGGCTGGTGATCAGTTCAGGGCCAATTTTAGCATCCGTTAACATTTTGTCTAAAGCAGCTGTGCTCGAAACACCGCTTCCGCTACCTATTTGAGACGATTTTGGCAGATCGCCTTTGAAATCTTCGCTCAATTCAGGATATACACGTGTCCAGTCGATATGGTCTTCTTCTTTTTCCCTTATAAAACCTAATAGGAAAAATAGTGCTGCCTCAGTTATCAGACCTGCCGATATAAATGCGCCGCCATAAGGCCAGTGCTGTATCTTAAATAGTAATCCAATGATTACTACAGATGCGCCCCATGATACGATATTGGTAATTCCGTAAGGTTTTTTATTCCCTGCTGCCATAATAATTTAAAAAAATAGTTTGATTGTTAATTTAGTGATTTATAGTACTGCAATATTTAGTGCTTGTCCTTAATGTCGCGGCCCAGGTATTCGGTTACGCAACGGAAACCGATGTATGATTTTGCGGTGTCCTGGTATTCATAGGTACGTGAACCATTTTGAAGGAAGTAACCTACGTCTTTCCATGATCCGCCTCTTACAACTTTACGTTTCAGCGCCGGGGCATCAGTTGCCTTGGCTTCATATTGAAAGGTTGGCGCAAGGTCATGTACGAAGGTGGTTGCCGATTCATCAAATGCTGATGAGGTCCACTCGGCTACGTTACCCGCCATGTTATACAAACCGTAATCATTAGGAAAATAAGAACGAACGTTTACTGTATAAAAGCCGCCGTCATCGGTATAATTACCACGGCCGGGCTTAAAGTTGGCCATTAAACATCCTTTTGCATTTTTGATATAAGGGCCACCCCATGGATAATCGGTTCCTATCCTGCCGCCACGTGCCGCGTATTCAAATTGAGCTTCATTAGGCAGTGCATAGGTTGCGCGATGTGGCAAACCATGTGATTCTTTATAGTTATCGTTATAGCGTGTGCGCCATGCGTTAAATGCCCTTGCCTGGCGCCAGGTTACCCCGACAACAGGATAGTTACGATAAGCAGGGTGTGAGAAATACCCCTCAACCATAGGCTCATTGGCGGCATATGAAAAGTCGCTCAACCAAACCAAAGTATCAGGATAAACCGGCACAGTATCTCTTACAACGAAATCAGAACGTTTTTTTGTTTTGTCGTTTTTGTAGTCGGCAGCCGTACGTAAGCTTAACAACGAATAGTTATATTTTAACAAGCGTACATCCAGTTCATTACGATCAAAAACACGATCATCCCCCTGGTAATACATGCCCTGCAATTTGGCTAAGTTAGCGGCGCTACCTTTTTTGGCGCCACGACTACCGTAATAAGATAGCGGGTAATGCTTAACATATGTCCAATTGATATATTTTTTGCCATTGGTGTTGGCCGCCCCTTTACCCTGGGGTTTAATAAAGTATTTATCGTCGTTAAGATAATTAGTGATCGCGATCGAGTCGCGTACCCAGTTGACAAACTGTTTGTATTTGGTGTTTGATATCTCGGTCTCGTCCATAAAGAACGGAGGAATGGATACCTGTTTTGTTTGGGCGATCTGGGCGAATGTTACGTCCTGATCGGTTTGGCCCATCAAAAATGAACCGCCCGGGACATACACCATGCCATAAGGAACTTCGGCCCTGAATGATCTTTGCGGTATGCCGGTTAGCTCGCCGCGGTCACCACCTTTTCCACAACCGCTTAATATGCCTCCGGCTAAAACTACTATTAAAAAGTATATCTGCTTCATTTTCAAATCAAAAATCAGTAATATCAATTATAACGCAAAAGTGACCTACTAATATATCAAATTAGATTAATCAATACACAAAAATGTTTTTTTATATGCAAACAAGTGCCACTTACAGTAACAAAAGTATCAATTAATAGTTATAATTTTAAAAAAATACTTTAACTATACCTTAATTAACTATCCATAGCGGGTATGCAAATATGTGGCATTATACGGCTTGTGGAATAAGAAAGTTGCAGGGAGATTGTATAAAATACTACAAATTATTTATTTACCAGCTTCACATATTGCTCTATCGCCATAGTCATTGACGGGGCGCCGGGTGTTGGAGCAGGTATATCCAAAATAAGACCCGCATCAAGCACCGCTTTGTGGGTAGTGGCCCCAAAAGCTGCTATACGCGTGTTATTTTGCTTAAAATCAGGAAAGTTTTTGTAAAGTGATTGTATACTTGACGGGCTGAAAAAGGCAATTACATCATAAAATACTTCAGCCAGGTCGGAAAGATCACTGCATACGGTGCGGAACAATACCGCCGGGGTAAAGTTGTATCCATTATCCAGCAAAAACTTTTGCGTTTCTTCGGCGGCGACATCTGAGCAGGGGTAAAGAAATTTCTCGCTGGAGTGTTTTTTCAGCACCTCGGCCAGGTCGGCGGCGGTCTGTTTGCCAAAAAATATCTTCCTTTTACGGTATTGGATGTATTTCTGAAGATACAAGGCTATGGTTTCGGATAAGCAAAAGTATTTCATCTCCACAGGCACCTCGAAGCGCATTTCTTCACAAATACGGAAAAAATGATCCGCGGAGTTCCTGCTTGTAAAAATTACAGCGGTAAAGTCCGAAAGAGTGATCTTCTCTTTACGAAAATCTTTTGCAGGCACCCCTTCCACATGAATGAACGATCTGAAATCGATCTTCAGGTTGTGCTTTTTCGCCAGCTCGGCATAGGGGTTTTTATCGTTCTCAGGTTTTGGTAAGGTAACCAGTATACTTTTAACCTTTTTCTTTCTTTCTTCCAAAATGCAATTGTATAAAAAACCTAATTCCTATATATTCAGCGCCTTTATCAGTATCAAAATGGGGCAAATTTCGAGGGCACAAAGATACACAAATAAATAAAACTTATGAAATAGAATGTTAGAAATGATATTTACGCTGCTCCGCAAGTACTGCCACACAAAAATTATCACGATCAAAACAATAGCCAATATCAACACATAACGGATCAGGTGATCGGCAAGTAAGCTGAAACAAACCGCCACCGGCAGGAACACAAAAGCGATGTTAAAATAGGTAAGGTATAAAACGGAAAGATATTCGCTCACCACCTTATTGATATTGAATATAAACCCTATCAATTTTAGTATCAGGAATTTAACTGCAAATAAGATCAGGATAATTAACGACAGGGAGATAAACAGCTGAACACCGCTTATGCTATAAAATACATGCCGGTATGCCGCCAGCTGGTATAGGAATAACCCAAATGTCAACCCAAATAACAGGAACAAACCTAAAAATGTCCAGGAGTTGATCATGCCATCCTCCCGGCTCACCTGGGCCATCATGCGCTTGCTGTAGAACGATTGCCAGACGCTTTCGACATCCTTACTCATGATGCGGTTTAAAATAGCAGTATAAAGCAATAAGGCGATGATGATCCCGATCACCCATTGATCCCGTGTTTGGCGGCCTTTACCCTCCCCTGCTATGCTTTTTGATGTGGAGTGGATATCCAGGAAACCATACCCCTTATACAAATACATTTTAAAAAGCGTATCGATCAGTTTGCTATGCCGGTGAGGATCACCGGGCCTGATATAAACGGAAGCTGACGAATCTAAAACAAACTGCTCCCTCGCCTGGAGCGCTTGCGCAATTGAATCAAGAAAAGGCAGGCGGGCGTTTTTTAAGGCTGACGTATCATTTGCGTTCGCAGCCGCAGTATCCTGCTGCGCGTAAGTTGTACCAGCCGTTAAGGTCAAAAGCAGTAGCCCTAAAAAAAGAAAACGCATATAATAGATCAAGCGCCAATTAATATGCCGCAAATTTACCGGAATATTTGGTTGTTTTATGGAACGACCTTTAATTTAGTATTAAATTAACAGCTCACATTGCACACAATCCCGCTTTCTTTACTGAGAATTTTTGGTAATGGTCAAAGTAATATTATTTGTCCCCTTCACAATCATTTGCAAGGGATTTGAACCTTTAACAAACTTACCGGTATAGGTTACGCCATTTTCAGCCCCGTTAGTAAATGTGAAATGAATATCATAGTTGTTAAATGCGCCGTTCATATTATTAACGTTTCCGTCTTTATCATCTTCTTCACCATTAAAATTACTCTGGCTCACATCATTCTTATCAGCATTGAAAAGAAATCTGCTGTTTCTATCGCTCGTCCAGGCATTGGAAACATTGGCCACAAACAGATCCGGAATCACGCTGGCACCAGAACAACCAACTACCATGATCATTAAAATCCCGTACAGTACATTTCTCTTTTTCATAACCTTCAATTTACGTTAATTGTTAACCTGTTTATTGTTATTCAGCAAAGTATTCATCGCCGTGATCTGCTCTCCCATACTATTTATACGCCTGTCCATAGCATCGGATAATGATTGCATATCCGTAGCCAACGTTTTTTGCATGTCTCTTTTTTTCCTGCTATTAGTTTCTTCATTTAACTGGTAAAACCTTGAAACAAAAGTATAATTCACCTCTAGCACATAAGGTTTATGATAGTTCTCTATCATGAAATCAATGAGGTTTGAGAATTTCAAGGATAACTCCTTACTATGCCAATAGGTGGCAATAGCTTGTTCATATGCGCTTTTGTTAGCGTTTAGCAGGTTAAATATCTCGTTATAACTGTAAACCGTGTTATTAAATTGATCGTACGATCCTTTATTATTTAATGATGTGCTTAATGTTGCAAATGCATCCTTAAAGTTCCGCGATTCGTTCAGGTAGTTATTTAATGCTGAAGATATCAACGGAAAAAACTCAAGTCGTCCCCTGGTTAAAGCAGAGTCATCCGGACTTTTATTTCTGAGTAATTCCACTATTTCGTTATAGCCTTTCTTGCTTGCATCGTCCAATTGCTTTAAAACAGCCGACTGGAAATTGTTCTGAGACTTGGCGATCTGTGCCGAGATCACTTTAAGCGGGTCTTGCGTCGGCTTCGCTACAAAAATATCCACAAAAACTGTCGGATCTTTGGGTAATATCGCCCTCCCCTCGAGCGGGAATTTGATCTCATAAGTTTTAGCATCGGCCGACCCAATATTGACATAGGATATTGTTGCCGATATCGGCATACTGATAATGCCTTGGGGATCAGTCGCCACGCTATTGCCGCTGATGACAAAATTGGTATTAGCAAGTGCGCTGTAATCACTATACCTGATCCGGAATTTATAATTGATAGTTTGAGCTACCGATCCCAGGCACAAAAAACTCAATATGATTGCAAAGTATATCCGCATGGCTTTAATTTGGTGAAATACTTAAAAAGATATTGTTAGTCAATGTCCTCAGACTGTTGTATATCTCCTTATTCCCTTTTGAAACAATAACCCTGACTTCCGAACCTGATTTGAAAGGAAGTACCGCTGAAAAATTTCCGGCACTGTCTGTTTTAAAAACTTTACCCGATCCCTCGAAATTAATGTTGGCATAAGCGATGCCGATCCGTGATGGTAACGTAAGCAACCGCCCCTGAACAGCTATTGAATCCTGGTCTTTTATCAGCGATATATTTAGATTAGTGAAGTCTGCCGAATCGCTTAACAGGTATTTATTTTTATGATCGGTGTGATAGCCCGGAACTGCTACTGTAAGGTCTATTGCCGAGCCCTTGTAATTGGGCATAATGCCGGTAAACAATGCAGCACCATCATTATTAATGCTTTTAGAATCATGAAACAATCCAACGCGAACTGATACCGTACCATCCTTTATGAGCTGGCCGCTGTTATCACTAAGTAACACGGATAAGGTTAACGGCACCTGGTCAGCTTGCGGGCGATATTTATAACCGATATAAAGGATAATAACAAATACCAATGCCGGACCGGCAAGGTAAAGTGACTTGTTAGGCGTTTTAAGCTGGTACCTTGCTACAGAATGCATGGCTCCTGAAAGCAGGGCCGTAGCGCCAAGGTCGATAAAAACGATCAGGAAAAAATAAACAGGGGGGCTTAAGAATATTCGTTTGTTAATGCTGGCCACCAAATAAAAAAACAACCCAAATAATAAGAGTGATAAAAAAGCGATCACCACCCAATTGGTTTGCGTAAGTTTCTTCATAACAGAAAATTACGACATTTTACCTAGACTTTAAAATAATAATTTATTTTATTGGTGCCATAAGTAATATACCTAATAATATTAATTAATAATTGCTTAAAAGTATATGCTTATTGGAGTTGCTCAGATCACCGTGGTAAGGTTTGATAAATTATCGCCCAAAACCTTTTCCCGTTCGATCATATCCGCAATACTGGTTTCGGATAATATTTTGAGGCTGGCATCGCGGATGGCGATAAAAGTTGTGCGTATACCGCAATTTTCCTCGTCATGGCATTCATCGCATGGATGATAATAATTGAGGCTGGCACATGAAACCATCGAAATGGGGCCATCGGTAAGCCTTAGAATTTGCACGAGCAATATTTCCTCCGGCCGCTTGCTTAAAACATAGCCCCCGCCCAAACCCTTTTTACTGTAAATAAATCCGGCGTTCCGCATTTCGCCCAAAATAGCTTCCAGGTATTTTTTGGGTATATTTTCTTTTTCAGCGATATCAGCAATATGCAAAGGGCCATTAAACCTGTTTTTACCTAACAGCACAAGGGCTTTGATCGCATATTTGGTTTTTTTTGATAACATAGAAGGATCGTTTAAATATTGACATTAACCTGTTGCTCTCTCACATCGATCCTCAACTGGTGGGTATTAAATACATTGGAATATGGGCTCACACTTTTGGTTAAAAACACGCTCCCGCCAATAATGCTGTCGTGCCCGATAACCGTGTATCCGCCAAGAATGGTACTGCGTGCATAAATGATCACATTGTCTTCGACAGTGGGGTGCCGCTTTATTTCTGACAGGTTTTTGTTCACCTGCGAGGCGCCAAGGGTTACACCCTGGTAAATACTTACATTTTTACCGATCACGCTGGTGGCGCCTATCACAATACCCGTTCCGTGGTCGATCATAAATGGCACGCCTATCGTGGCGTTTGGATGAATATCCACGCCGGTTCTGCCATGAGCGTGTTCGCTTAATATGCGTGGCAGGATAGGTATTTGTAACTGCGTCAATTTATTGGCAATGCGGTAAACCGCGATGGCATAAAAGCCCGGGTAGGATACGATCACTTCATGGACGCTGGTAGCGGCAGGATCGTTATCATAAATTTTGGTCGCATCCTGCCGCAGGTCTTCATAAATAATGTCCAGTGATTCATAAAAGTCGCCTACCTTTTTTTCAATATTAATGGTATTGGCATTCAGGTAGCTTAATAAGATATTTTCCAGGTCGATCTGGTTCTTTTTCAGCCTGCCGATATAAGTCGACAATTTATTCAAATGATTATCAGGGAACAGGAACTCGATCAGGTCACTAAGCCACAAAACAGCCTGCTGATTGGAAGGTGTGGCCTCCCATTCTGCCTTATGTGTTTTATGAAGCAGATCGATAAATCCCTGTATTCTCTGGTTGCTCATTTCAGTTATTTAATTTTTACGGCCGCTTTTTAAACGATGCAGTGTTAAAACCAAAGTGTCAACATCGGCACAAGTATTATAAAACGCCAATGACGGCCTTACCGTAGTTTCCTGTCCGAAACGTCTTAATATCGGCTGGGCGCAATGATGCCCCGAGCGTACTGCGATACCCTCACTATTAAGCGCGCTGCCCACCTCTTCGGTACTAAAGCCGTCCAGTACAAAAGAAAGCACACTGGCCTTATCGGGCGCCGTACCGATCAGATGCAATCCGGGAACTTGTTTTAAAAGCCCGGTGGCGTATACCAGCAAGTAATGCTCATACTGCGAGATCAGGTCGATGCCGAGCTTGCTTACATAATCAAGCGCCGCTCCCAATCCAACCGCATCAGCAATATTGCCGGTACCGGCTTCAAACCTTAGCGGGGCATTATGATATTGCGTATAATCAAAAGTCACATCTTTGATCATATTGCCGCCGCCCTGCCAGGGCTGGGTTTCATTCAGCAGGTACTCCTTGCCATACAATACTCCAATGCCTGTCGGCCCGAATATCTTATGACCAGAGAAAACAAACCAATCCGCATCCAATGCCCGCACATCCACCCGCATATGCGAAACAGATTGTGCGCCATCCACCAAAACCTTTGCCCCGGCCTGGTGCGCCATATCTATTATCTGTTTGGCAGGCGTTACTGTACCCAAGGCATTGGAAACTTGTGAAAAGGACACCAGCTTGGTTTTCGGCCCCAATAATTTGGAAAATTCTCCCAATATGATCTGTCCGTCATCATCCACCGGGATCACTTTAATTTTAAGGCTCTTTTTTGCCGCCAGCTGCTGCCAGGGCACAATGTTGGCGTGATGCTCGAGATGGCTTAAGATGATCTCATCACCCGAATTCAGATATTGTTCACCCCAGCTTTTAGCCACCAGGTTGATCGCTTCCGTCGCACCGCGTACAAATACGATCTCGTTAACAGAACCTGCGTTCAAAAATGTCTGTACTTTTTTGCGGGCATCTTCATAAGCATCTGTCGCCCTTGCAGCCAGTTCGTGAGCCGCGCGGTGGATATTGGAGTTCTCATGCTCGTAAAAGAAATTGATCCTGTCGATCACCTGGCGAGGCTTTTGCGTGGTTGCCGCGTTATCCAGCCAGATCAACGGCTTGCCATTTACTCTTTCCTGCAGGATCGGGAAATCCAGCTTAATACGGTTCACATCAAATGATTGCCCGTTATTATCCTTAAATTCTTTCTGGACGATATCAGAAGCTTCCAATGTAGTCTTGAAGTGATTCTTCTCATTCAGAAAATAAAATCCGGAACCGGTTGGTGGCGTAAAAGGCAACTGCTGTACTGGGAATGTCGTCGTTATATTCTTCAACGCGTTCAGCAGTTCCGCATCAAAAGGCTGTTCTGATTGATAAGGCACATGCTGCAATGAAGAAGGCAACGTATAATTAGCATCCGAAAACAAAGGTGTTTTCCCGTCAAAGCCCGAATAGTTATTTAATTGCGACAAGTAGCTTGAATACGGCATGCCATCAGACAAATTTGGAGTGGCTGCTGTTTTGCCGGTATCACTTGCTGCCGGCTCCTTATACGAAGATGTATTATGCGGATCAGGGAAGCTGGTTTGCGGGTTTTGCAGGTCGACCGCATTTTTTTGGTCGACAGCTGAAGGCGAAATACCGCTTCCCGCAACGGATTGAGGCACATTCCCCAAGCCCGTACTGTTCGAGCCCGGTAAATTGGGTTGCGAAGCGTTAATATCCACCGGCTTTCCCTGTGTGGCCGACGGTGAGATGCCGCTTCCGGCAACAGATTCAGGTAGTTTTCCCAGGCCGCTGTTGTTGGGATCGGGCAAACTGGTTTGCGGGTTTTTCAGGTCGACTGCATTACCCTGTTCACCAGCAGAAGGCGATATACCGCTTCCGGCAACCGACACAGGTGCCTTGCCTGAGCCTAAATTATCAAATTCAGGCAACCCTGATTTTGGTTCACGCAGATCGATAGCGTCAGTATACCCGACAGCTGATGGCGAAATACCAGCGCCACCCACCGAAGGCGGCACCTTACCCATACCGATGGATTCCGGTGAAAGCAAAACAGCTTGCTCATGCGGTAGTCCTACTCCGCCCAAAACATTTACAAATGATGGTGATATGCCGCTGCCTGCAACTGAGGCCGGGACATTGCCAAAACCCAATGAGTCTGCACCCGGAAGGTCAAAATTAAAGCCGTCATAATGCGGAACTGAACCCTGGTCAAAAGGCTGCTGAGTTAGTTGCCTGGCATCCAAATCAGCAGGAGGTCTGCCCGGGAGCGATGCGAAAAACTGGTTAGCCAGCTTTTCCAATGCAGCCAGGTCGGGCAAGCCGTCCGCGTAATTATTTGTACTCATGGTAGGTTCCTATTTCAACATCCTCCAGCACGGCGATGGCATCATCAACCAATACCGCCAATGAGCAATACAACGAAACCAGGTATGAAGCGATAGCTTTGCTATTGATACCCATAAAGCGTACCGATAATCCCGGAGTTTGCTCACCAGGTAATCCCGGCTGGAACAAGCCAACCACACCCTGGCGGCTTTCGCCGGTCCTGATCAGGAGTATCTTGCTCTTATTGTTCACGATCGGCACTTTATCCGATGGGATAAGCGGTATACCTCTCCAGGTTAAAAACTGTGAACCAAATAAGGAAACCGTCGGTGGGTTGGTTCCCCTGCGGGTACATTCCCTGCCAAAAGCAGCTATGGTCAGTGGATGAAGCAGGAAAAACCCCGGCTCTTTCCAAACCTTGGTGATCAGGTCATCCAGGTCATCGGGTGTCGGTGCCCCGCTACGTGTTTTGATATGTTGCGAAGGTGCAATGCTGTTCAGCAATCCGTAGTCCTTATTATTGATCAGTTCGCTTTCTTGTCTTTCCTTTACGATCTCGATGGTAAGGCGCAACTGCTCGCTGATCTGGTTATAAGGCTTGCTGTACAGGTCGGATACACGGGTATGCACATCAAGCACTGTATTTACAGCGCTCAGGTTATACTCACGCGGATTTTCCACATAGTCCACAAAAGTTGACGGCAGTGTCTTTTCATCGCGCGATGAGCAATCTACCTCTACATTATCAGCATCTTTCACCTTATTCAAACGATAAACGCCTGATTCTACGGGTATCCAGCTCATCAAGTGAGTAAGCCACCTTGGGGTAATAGTTGACAATTGAGGAACGGTACGGGTGGCGATAGCAAGCTGTCTCGCGGCTACATCGCCCAGGGCTGTTTGTTTTGGTTTCTGTTCGGCCATTGGATTAAGGGGTTTTAGTGATTTTCATAAACTATGTCAAGATAAAATTTAGCCTGTATGATTAATCAACAGTTAACTATTTTTTCCCAACATTTAAGTCTATATCATCCGCTCCACAAGTATACTATATTAAATCCATAGAATTTATATACTAATGAAAAATATTTTTTCACATCCATGCCTACGTCGAATAAATTACTCTTTTTGACTCCGCTTAGCTTACTTTTGCAGCATATCCAAAAATCAATGGCCGGCATTTATCTTCATATCCCTTTTTGCAAACAGGCCTGCCATTATTGTGATTTCCATTTCAGCACTTCGCTTACCTACAAAAGCGAACTGATACAAGCCCTGCTGCAAGAAATAGAACTGCAAAAGGCCTTTTTAGATAAGGAAACCATTGAGACCATCTATTTTGGCGGCGGCACACCTTCCCTGCTTTCCGGGGAGGAGATCAACCTGATCATTGATAAAATAACAAATCTTCATACCGTTTCTTCAGATGCGGAGATCACACTGGAAGCCAATCCTGATGACCTGGGTATCGAAAAACTAAAAGCATTAAGGCAAACACCCGTTAACCGTTTCAGCATAGGTATTCAATCTTTTTTTGATGATGACCTCACCTGGATGAATCGTGTGCACCGTTCGGCAGAAGCCGAAACTGCTGTCAAAAGAGCGCAGGATATTGGTTTTGAAAACATCACGGTCGATCTTATCTACGGCTATCCCCTGCTGACCGATAAAAAGTGGAAGACTAATCTTGACAAAGTATTTGAATTGCAAGTTCCGCATGTATCGGCTTATTCAATGACGGTTGAGCCGCGCACCGCCTTAGCTTCATTCATCAAAAAGAAAACGCAGCCCCCCATGAGCGAGGGGCAAAGTGCCGAACAGTTTGCGCAATTGATGGACGCCATGCAGGCACATGGCTTTGAGCATTACGAAATCTCCAATTTCGCCAGGCATGGCCATTATTCCCGGCACAATACCAATTACTGGAAAGGTGTAAAATACCTCGGCATCGGCCCGTCAGCACATTCCTACGATGGCGAAAAACGCCAATGGAATGTGGCCAATAATGCCAAATACATGCAGTCGATAGATAAGAAAACTATCCCGGCAGAAATAGAAATACTGACAGAATCCAACCGCCTCAACGAATATATTATGACCTCCCTGCGCACGCAATGGGGCTTGGATCTCGACCGGCTAAATACGATTGCAAAAGGCGCTGCCGATCAACTGGTAAAAGAAACCGATCAGTTTTTCGATAAAGAATGGATCATCCAAAAAGATCAAATTATTTACCTCACCCAAACCGGTAAATTATACGCCGATCATATCGCGTCGGAACTATTTTTCTAAACCCGAAACCGGCTTCCTGGCGCACTGAACGCGGTTCTGGCAGGCGCACATCTACGTATAATTATTCCACACAGTTTTAAAAAACTTAGAGCTTTTAGCTATTGGAAATACCATCATTCCTGAAAACTGCGACTGTATAAGCTGCCGTATCTTCTCCAAAATAACTTACAACAGAAATGAAAAAATTAATAATCGGAATGTTTGCAATAGCAGCTATTGCATTTACCTCTAAAGCTAACGCTCAAACCAAAATGGTTGGCGGCGCCGCTATGTATCCAACAAAGAACATCGTTGAGAATGCAGTTAATTCAAAAGACCACACCACCCTTGTTGCCGCAGTAAAGGCAGCAGGTTTGGTCGAAACTTTGGAAAGCGCAGGCCCCTTCACCGTATTTGCACCAACCAACGAGGCATTTAACAAATTACCTGCCGGGACAGTTGATAACCTGGTAAAACCAGAAAACAAAGCAACTTTAACCAAAATTTTAACTTACCACGTTGTTGCCGGAAGATTAAGCGCGGCTGATCTGTGGGCCAAAGTAAAAGCCGGTAATGGCAAAGCAGAATTGAAAACCGTTCAGGGTGGTACTTTAACCGTGATGACAAAAGGTAAAAAGCTATACCTTACGGATGAAAAAGGCGGTCAGTCTTGGATCACTATTGCCGACGTGAATCAAAGCAACGGCGTAATCCATGTAGTAAACGCTGTATTGATGCCCAACTAATCAGTTGTGGTTACCGGTTTGTGGGTTAGCTAACTGCAAGCTGAAAAGAGTCCGGACGTGAAAACGCCGGGCTTTTTTTTATGCCATTCAATTAATCCCTTCTTCCAAAAGCAAGAGCATGTGATATCCGCAGCGAAAAAATATTGGGCGACGAATATCCCGAAACAAAGACGTGCTCATACCGCAGCCCTATGTTAAACTGGATAGGAATGTTCCCCCCGGATTGCCTGAACAGGTAACCAAAACCCAGCCCGGCTGTGGCACCTTGCATTTTTATGTCGATCGGGTTCAGATTGGCATCATAGATATCATTCCCGTTTGCATCAGTCTTGTGAATATCAGTAAAGCTGAAAGTGTAGCCCACCAACGGTTCAACATATAACCCATGATCATCAGCCGTCAGCAAATGCCGGTAACCGATCAGTAGCGGAGTTTCCGCTACATGGTTATCATCATGGATGAATACGTACAATCCCGCCTCCGTTGATATAACATCGGATGGATTTACAGTAAAACCAAAATTTAAAAAAGCACCAAAGCCCGTGGCCGAAAAGTTCTTGCTTTGCAACCTCGCAACTTCGATCTGGGCATGGGCAATTGAATTAAGGCCGATAAACAGGCAGACCAGTAGTATTTTTTTGCATAACTGTATCATTGTGGTATAAGTTTAAGTTGATTCCCAAATCTAATAAACCTTCATATAAAGTTTAAATGACGAAAATATTAATTTTTGTAAATCGTTACTTTGTATCTTTGGCAATTATTGCCCAGAAAGTTAATTCCCTTAATCATTGCTAATATTGATCTGAGACAATTTACATGAGTTTTATACTTCGCCCTATTGATACTGTTGAAACGATATCCCCTGAAGATTTCAACGAAAACTATTTGAAACCTCGCCGCCCGCTGGTTATTAAAGGCCTGACCAAAAATTGGCCTGCCCGCGAAAAATGGACACCCGAATTTTTAAAAGAAGTAGTTGGCAATAAGGTGGTGCCCCTGTATGACAATTCTAAAGCTGATCCCTCAAAACCGATCAATTCGTCGGCAGCGGAAATGCCGTTCGGAGATTATATGGACCTGATCATGTCGCAGCCTACCGAGCTGCGTATATTTTTCTTCAACATCTTTAAGCAGGCACCGCAATTGCTGAATGACGTTGTTTTACCAAAGGACCTGATGGGCGGATTTTTAGAAAGCATGCCTGCCATGTTTTTTGGCGGATCCAATTCGGTTACTTTTTTGCATTACGATATCGACCTGCCGCATATTTTTCACACTCATTTTATTGGGCGCAAGCATGTTATCCTGTTCGAAAATAAATGGAAACGCCGCTTATATTGTATCCCCAATGCCACTTACGCGCTGGAGGATTATGATGTATTAAACCCCGACACTAAAAAATTCCCTGCGCTGGAAGGCGTAGAAGGCATCGAGGTTTTCCTCGAACATGGCGACACGCTTTTTATGCCGACCGGCTACTGGCACTGGATGAAATACCTGGATGGAGGCTATTCCCTAAGCCTGCGCGCCTGGGATGCTTCACTCACCCGAAAAGCCGCGAGCCTTTATAATTTGGCGGTAAAGGGTGGTGTAGACAGCCTGCTAAAAATGGCATTCAAAGCCAACTATGCTAATTATCGCGAAAAACTGGCGATAAAATGGGCTGATAGGGCTTTGGCTGCCGGCAAACCATTATAGGCAAACCCGTTCCCCGGTTCTGGCAATCACGTAATGTGGCGTTGAGGTGCCCTTTGCTGTTTCACCTGAAACACCTGAAAACACTCAAATTACCATAACAAACAACTGATTTTCAGCTTAATAATTATTAAAAAGTCAACATTCTGTCTGTTTCACAAAAAAAGTGAAACACTTTGAAACACCCTGAAACAGTAACAATAGTTAAATAATTAACTATTAATGTTCTGACAAAATAGTGTCAGTACTTTATCCAAATGCTTTGCATAAATTTGTATATATCCAGATTTAAAATCTAAATAATTTTCTTAAAACCCTCTCTGCTGCGCAAAGAGGGTGATCCATCCGCTAGCTAGCGGAGCAGATCGGGTGAGTCGATAGCCCGGCAGCACGATCTGTCCCCAATATACCCAATTATCTGCGAAGCTAATTCAACCCGTTCTTTGACGTATTAATTTATTTCCATCTGGCACCACCACAGCGATATACCTCACCAAAAATATAAGGAGATTAAAAAAAAGTTGGGGTTGTGCGATTCCTTCCTCGGGGAAGGGAAGGTAGGGGTTAGCCAGGCGGCAAACACCATGTCATTTCCCCTTCAACTCCTCCAGCTTCTTCCTCGTATCCGCCGTTTCCTGCAAACTCAATGATTTCGCAAAAGCATCTATCGCCTTCTGCTTGTCCCCTGCCGCAACATAGTAATCCCCCAAACTGTCAAACGCGTTCGCACTTTCCGGGTGATTGGTCACATTCCGTTCGAAGAGTTTATAGGCTACATCCATTTTATGCCGGCCCATACAATCGTAGCCCATATCATTGATCGTACTTTCCGTTGGCAAAACTTTATACCCCAACTTTTCAGAAACCCGTCTATAATGCGCCCCGATCACCGAATCCTCATTCAACTCCGGATGCCCGATAAACTGGGTGGTCCTGAACTGGTAATAATCGAATAGATAGCGCAGCGCATCATACTCAGCATTCAGCTCCACGGTGCCATGCCGCTCGTTCGGATAAAGTTTCGATGTCCAGTGCAGGCCGTTTGGTTTGCTGTCGCGCAGGTAACGCACAAATGGAAAAACCGACTGCGTAACCAGCGAGACACCGCTTTTATCCTGCGACATCGTATTGGTATCCAAACCAGCCGGTATATTATTCGCCATGGCGATAAACAACGACTTATTGCCAAAATCATGCTTCGCTAATTCACTCTCCTGCTTTTTTATCCAGCGCTGGCTATCCCACCATAAACTTGGGTCGATAGCGATATAGGCGTTGAACAAATTGGTATGATTAAAAAATGCATTCATCACGGTAAGTCCGCCCAGTGAGTGACCGCTGAAAACACGATAGGGTGCCGTTGGATAATGTGAATCGACATAAGGCATCAGTTCCTTCTCAATAAAGCTCATGAAATTCTCACCGCCACCTGATTTATCATGACCGGCAGAAACGGTCGGGGTAAGGTCCCGCTCCCGCACCGTATTGGTTATTCCCACCACGATCATATCCGGCAGCACGCCGCTCAATTGCTCCTCAATGGCTACCGCCGATTGAAAATGATCTTCCCCATCCAGAATATACAACACCGGGTAGCGCTGCGTTTTATCACCCTGTGGTACATGCACAAAAACAGCCCGCTTCTCATTCAGGATTTTTGAATAAACTGTATCCACCGTTCCGATCACGATGCGGTTATCCTTTTGGGCATAGGCAGAAAGGCAGCAAAAGAGTAAAACAAAGACTATACTATTTTTCATATCAATACGCTATTACGGTTTTCCCGTCAGTTTTTACAGGCTGATAGGGATGTTCTAAAAATACGGCAATTAACTCATCCCCCTCCCTCGTACTTAACGTGGGCGCATGGGTCTTGTCCGTAAAAAGTAGCCGCTGACTGTTCGGCATATAATGGTGTATCAGGTCGTTATAATAAGGCCTGCAATAAGGGTCGGTATCACCCGAGCCTAATAACACCGGGATATTGGAATATACCGGCGTTTTGACAATTGGGTCGATCGGCTTCACATTCCAGCAATTACAAATCGGGTGGTCCACACTATTAAAATGGAATCCCGCCAGGTAAGGGAAAAACACATTCTGTTTATCGATAACCTGTTGACTCGCATAAGCGATCTGTTCAGAACAATACATCGAATATCGCATCCCTGATGAAGAAGTCCCCGAGCTAAAAACCCCGTCAAAATACTCTTTCATATAGCCTTGATATTTACCGGCAATTACTTCTGTAATGATATAGGGTACATTTTTCAGATCCCTGTTGCTTTGGAGTTTATTCATCAGCATGTCCAGTAATTCGTCGCGTGTATATTTGATATGAACGCTGTCCGGCTTATCTTTTTCCTTGTAAGACAAATAAAACGCCTTATTACCTATGCCGGTAAAGTATTGCTGGAAGCTTTGTTTCAGGTTGCCATAAAGTACCTTATTGGTAGAATCCCTATCGCAATTACTGAATATCCTATTGAACGCTTCATTGATGCTGAATACGGCATCTTCCTCGTAATTCACAAATCCCGGCAAAGCCGAATCCAATATAACCGACCGGATATGCTGCGGGTAATTACGCATTACGGTCATCATCAAACCACCGCTGTACGAAATGCCGATCAGGTTAATGGAATCGATATTTAACGCCCGGCGCAGGTCCTCGATATCAGCGGCATTTTCAATGGTGTTGTAAGCATCAAGGTCGATGCCCTTACCCGCTAATCTTTTCCTGCATGCCTTTACACCCTGCAATATCATGCTATCCCTGTTCAAGCCTTTCCGGTATGATTCCTTAATGGCGTCGTTTACTTCAAAACAATCCAGGCGGGGCAAAGCAAACTCGGTACCGCGCTGCTCAAAGGCAATGTAATCCCTGTCCCTGGTAAAAGCCCGCTCATGAATAAAACGTACCCCTCTCAATGAGCTTGCACCCGGGCCACCCGCAGTGTACAACACCGGGTCCTTATGTTTATTGGGGTTATTGCTCTCTACATAAATAAAAGGCAGCTTAATGGTTTTGCCATTCGGTTTCTTCCGATTTTCCGGAACGATCAGGTAAGCGCATTTGGTTTTCAGGCTACTATCGGCCTTAAAGGCACAGGCACAAGGTTCAATTTTGGGAGTGTAGTCCCGGTTTTGTGCATGTAATAACGGGGCAATAAAAAGCGAAGCAAGTATGAGTAATGAATATTTTTTCATGAGCAATTTTTTTCATCAAAGTAAAAGCATCACACAAAAGATATTTAGTAAAAATCGGACAATTTTAAAAAAGCATAGAGCTGAAATGACCAATGGACTCAGTGTCCTCATATTTACCTTTAGTAAGCTATAAAATTGTTTGTGCCTGATACGATCTTTTGATTGGGATTATCAAGAAATTGCCCAATATAAACATCCCCCTCCCTGGTGTTCAGTAAGGGTGCATGAGTGCCCCCGGTATACAATAAGCGCTGACTATTAGGCATATAGCGATGTATCATATCATTATAAATGGGCCTGCATGAATCGTCGATCTCACCGGCGCCTAAAAGAACAGGTACGTTGGAGTAAAAAGCCTTTTTAGTTTCAGCTTTTATCGGCTTTACCAACCAGCAGTTACATAGCTGTAAATAAACATCGTTTACATGATAACCCTCCATATAGGGTTGAATTTGTTCCTGCTGCTTAATAATAAGCGGGTCTGCATAGGCCATCTTATCCGAACAATATACCGACAAGCGCATGCCCGATGGCCCGCCACCACTGAACACGCCATCCAAATATTGCCTGATATAAGGCTGATGATTTCCCGCTATCAATTCCGCAACCAGATGCGGCACATCCTTTATCCCCTGGTAGTTTTCAACCGCATTCTGCAATATTTTTAACAACTCATTACGCCCGTATTTAATGTTCAGTGTATCCTTAGTGCCCTTTTCCAAATATTTGATAAAAAAGCTTTTGTTCCCGATGGACAGGAAGTATTGATGAAAGTGTTCTTTAAGATTACCATATTTGATTTTGTCAGAAGAGTCGGTCTCACACTTCTTAAATACCAGGTTAAGCGCTTCATTAAAATTGGTCAGTTCCTGTTCATCTATGTTCACAAACTCCGGCAGGGGTGAATCCAGGATCATGGAGCGAATATGTTGCGGATATTTTTGCAATACTGCCATCATCAATCCGCCACTATATGATATGCCAAGCAAATTCAGCGAATCGATCTTTAACGCGATGCGCAGGTCCTCGATATCATCAACACTTTCATCAGTATTATAAGCTGACAGATCGATTCCCTGTGCCGCCAGGTTTTTGCGGCAGCGTTTCACCCCTTCGATCATAGCGCTGTCAACAGGTAAATTATGGCGATAAGCATTTTTCACCGCCTCGCCGATCTCATCACATTTAAGGCATGGCAGGGCATATTGGGTGCCCCGCTGTTCAAAAGCGATATAATCCCGACTTTTGATCAATGACCTTCTATGGACGTTCCGCACCGGCGAAAGCGAACTGCCACCGGGCCCGCCTGTAGTATACAACACCGGGTCCTTATGTTTATCCGGGTTATTGCTCTCTACATAAATAAAGGGTAGCTTAATGGTCTTACCGTTTGGCTTCTTCCGGTTTTCCGGTACGATCAAATAGGCGCATTTGGTCTTTAAACTACTGTCAGCTTTAAAGGCACAGGCGCAGGGTTCTATTTTGGGAGTATATCCTTTATTTTGAGCAAAGGATATCGCTAATGTAAAAGGTAAGAGGAATATTAACAGCAAGTATTTTTTCATGAACAATTTTTCATCAAAGTAAAAGCATTGTTCAAAGGATATTTAGTAAAAATCGGACAATTTTAAATTGAATATTCGATCAATCTTTTCCCCGTAAACTTCACCACCTCCTTATAAAAATGGCTCATATCATAATAGCCAAAATCATAAGGTGTAAAAGTTGCCTTTTGGTTCACATAGCAGGTCAAAGCGGTCCGCGCCCGCATGATCGAAAAATAGTTTTTGGGCGATATCCCAACCACCCGGTTAAAGTAGCGGTTGATAGTTTTGGAAGTAGTGAACATCCGCTCGGCCATCTCGCCTGTGTTGATCTGCATATCATTTGCTTGATAATGGTCGATACAATCACTCACAAATCTAAGGTAGTGGTCGTTGCGCCGTGTGTTCTTAAAAACGCTTAACAAAAAGCGCTGCATCAACTCGCAGCGTTCGGTAAAAGACAAAGGCTGTTTAATTTGCTGAAGTAATTTTGGAGGGAGAATAGCTTTCAGATCGATCACTTTGCCCATACATTTCAGCTGACTAATACCTAAAACAGCTTCCAGTCCACCAGGATAAAATTTAATGGTGAAGATATTATCCGAAGGTGTATTATATCGTTCTACAATAGAATCGCGCAGGATCAGGATGTCATGGTCGGCCCGAATCAAATGCTGTTTGTTATCACCTGAAATAAAATAAGGTTCACCCAAATTGATATAAAAAGTCGGCGTCCAGCTGGGGAACATCTTCACCGAAAAATTGACATCCCCGATATGTTGCTGCGTGGCCTCTGAAGATGATTCCGAAAAAAATTCGACGTGATCCGCCAGTTCCGGCCAGGCATTGCTGAAAGTATATATCTTCCGGATGTTATCGAATATCTCAACCATTGATGATAAGACGCATATTTTGACAAACCGTTACAAACCATAGCGATGGGTTTGAAACCTGAGCGTTCGAAAGATTAGTTGTACTTACAGTAAGGGCCTTCGGCTCGATACATTATGTAACAACGGGTTTCAACCCGTTGAGAACCAGGCGTACGACATATAAGGAGTGCCGTCGGCACGATGCATATTGACCTTCGGAAGTATTTGCCATTTGGTATGAGTTTATATGGGCCGAACCGATGGTTCTTTTTTTATTTGTTTTTTATAGCCAACGGATTAAAATCCGTTGTTACAATATAGGCCAAGGCTACGCCTCTTGTAATTCTTTTTTTAGCGTTTTGACGATGAAAATGGATGATTATAAATCTCTCGGCCACTGTTAGTTTCAAACCCATCGCTATGGTTTTTTCCAAAAATCATTACCTTTAACTATTCCCCCTGCCAATTTATAAACTAATATGTCATCATCTATCAACCGCCGTAAATTTTTGCGGAATGCGGGTTTGTTAACCACCGGTGTTTTTGCAGCCCGGATTCCGGCGAATGCTTTTTCTTATTTGAACCGATGGGATCCCGAACTACAAAAAAAGCTCGACCCGGCCTGGGTAAAATCCCTTTACGAACGGGGAACGGTTACCACCTATCTCAAAAGTGAAAATGAACTGCAATACATCGGTATGCCGGTTGGCGGGATCAACTGCGGCACGGTATACCTGGGTGGCGATGGGCGATTATGGCTATGGGATATTTTCAACCGTAACCAGGAAGGTGTTGAACCCAAGGAAGTGCTGTGGGGGCCTTATGGAAAAAATCAACGCGGAATCATATCACGCGACGGCGCCTGCTATGTGGAACCCTCCAAAGATATCCGCCCGTTGCAACAGGGCTTTGCAGTTTTGGTGGAATGGGATGGCAAGCAGGTGATCAAAAAGCTTGAAGCCGACGAATGGAAGGAAATAGCTTTTGAAGCCACCTACCCCATGGCTTCTATTCGCTATTCAGATCCCGCTGTTCCGGTCGGGATCAGCCTGGAGGCATACTCACCATTCATCGCTTTGGACGAACACAATTCCGGCTTACCCGCGACTATATTTTCCTTCCAGGTTCATAATACATCGGCTGCCGAAGTAAAGGTCACGCTGCTTGGCTGGCTCGAAAATAAGGCTTGTATCTATACCGCTGACCCATCTTTGCACGAGCGGGTCAATGCAGTTTCACCATACGATGGAATTAGTATCGTCCATGGATCGATCAATGTGCTCAAGCGCGAAAAAGACGAGCAATTAACTAACAAGCATGATTACGGTACATTGGCCATATCGGCTTTTAATCATAAAGCCATTGCCGGCACCAATCTCCTGTTCCCTCTCAATGCAGATAATTTCACAAAACCTGGAGAACAGATCACAAAAGTATTCCCGGATGTAGCCATGCTGGCTTCGGTTGCCGATCAGCGAACTTTACCTGCCGGAGCAAAAGAGGATTATCATTTCGCTCTCAGCTGGCATTTCCCCAACCTCGAGCTAAAAGGCGTTGAAGAGGGCAAAGGCCGTTACTATCAAAATCAATTTAAGGATGCGGCTGAGGTGATCACTTATATCCATTTAAATTTTGATAAGCTCCGTTCGCAAACCAAACTCTGGAAAGATACCTGGTACGATTCCACCCTGCCCTGGTGGTTTATGGAGCGAACTTTTCAAAACATATCCACCCTGGCTACAACCACCTGTCACCGGTTGCCAAATGGTCGCTTTTGGGCATGGGAAGGCGTAGGGTCATGTCCCGGCAATTGCACTCACGTATGGCAATATGCGCAAGCATCGGGCAGGATATTCCCGGCATTGGAACGCGACACCCGCGAACGTATCGACCTCGGCCTGGCGCAACAACCCGACGGCGGCATCTGGTTCAGGGCCGAGCTGCAAAAAAGACCCGCCATTGACGGTCAGGCAGGCACGGTGTTACGCTTTTACCGCGAACATCAAATGAGTAAAGACAGCCAGTTCCTCCAACACAACTGGCCGAATATCAAACGTGCCGTGCAATTCATCATCGCGCAGGATAAAAATGGCGATGGTATGGAAGACACGCCAATGGAAAATACACTCGATGCCATGTGGGCCGGGGAAATTGCCTGGATAGTGGGGCTGTGCATCGCCGGTGTACGCGCCGGGCAGGCCATGGCGGAAGAAATGAACGACACCGCATTTGCCAATACCTGCAAAAGCTATGCTGAGCGTGGCCGTAAAAACATGGAGGAAAAACTATTCAACGGCGAATATTTTATCCATCGTCCCGATCCTATAGTTGGCCGCAAAAAATTAGGCTCCTATAATACCTCGCATATCGACCAGGTTTTCGGGCAAAGCTGGGCCTTCCAGGTAGGTTTGGGAAGAGTGCTGGATAAGCAAAAAACGTTAAGCGCTTTAAAATCGCTGTGGAAGTACAACTTCACCACCGATGTAGGGCCGTATATTAATGAGCATCGCGGTGGTCGCCCTTATGCCGTGCCGGGAGAAGGCGGCATGATTATGAATACCAATCCAAAAAATGAGCCCAAACCCTATGGCGAAGAAGTGACCTGGCAGGAAGGCTATTTTAATGAATGTATGACCGGCTTTGAGCACCAGGTAGCCGCCCACATGATGGCGGAGGGAATGACAGATGAATCATTGATCATGACCCGCACCATCCACGACCGCTACCACGCTTCCAAAAGAAACCCCTTCAACGAGATCGAGTGCAGCGACCACTACGCCCGCGCCATGGCATCCTACGGAACTTTCATTACTGCCTGCGGATTCGAATACCACGGCCCCAAACAATATCTGGGCTTCGCCCCCAAACTCTCGCCGGATAATTTTAAGGCCCCCTTTACCGCCGCCGAAGGATGGGGCAGCTATTCGCAGAAAAGGAACGATCAAAGTTTCACCGCACAACTGGAAATAAAATATGGCCAGCTACAATTAAAAGAACTTGGAGTGGATTTGCAGGGCGGTCACAAACCGGGGAAAGTCATTGCAAAATTGAACGGACAACATGTGGAATGTCATACTGCTCACGGAGAATCACCCAGGATCATGTTTGCAGATACTCTAAATATTAAAGCAGGGCAATCTTTGATTTTGACCATAAGCTAACATATCGCGATGGGTTTAAAACCTATCGCGATAAATTAGATTCCTGATTAGGAAATATCCCATCTATTGATTCAATTTAAAAACCTTAACACAATAACCATTATAATCAGGCTAAACATAAAAAGAACAATATGACATAGTAATCTGTAGCCCCTGCTCTGAATAGCGTTAATGAAATTTCTGCAAAAGAATCGGAATACCAGGTAAACCAAAGCAGCAGGTACCAGGTAAAACGTTGTTATTAAGAATAGGAGATCGCCAGCTCCAATATGCTCTGCTAAATGCATTTGTTAACTCGTATGGTCACAAACAATCTTCCACTCCCCGTTTATCTTCCTCAGCCATAGCGTAAAATAACCACCCGGCGCATCCTTCTCCCTCTTTAAATGCCAGCCACCTAAAATAAAGGCGTTACCGGCATCCAGTATTTTCACCTGTATAATATCAAAGGTCAGTTCGCCCATCGCAGCTTTACCGGGGTAAGTTTTTTTATATCGTTCCAATGTACCCTGCCAGCCATAAATCGGTGCCGTTTTACCTACAAAGACTAATGAATCTGATTTCCAATAGCCTTGCATGTAGCTGTCAATGTCGCCGCGGTTCCAGGCTTGTCGCTGGGTTTCCAATACTTTTAATACGGTTTCTCTATCCTGCGCAAAGGAAAAGTAGGAACAAAGAACAAGAATGAAAGAAAATAATATCGTTTTTTTCATACCTGAAAGTTAAACAAAATATGAACAAAAACCTTTTAGCTTTGTGCCTTTAGCCGTTCTACCGATATGAAGAAAATAATAAGCTTTGGCGAGGTCCTGTGGGATACTTTTGACGATGGTAAAAAAGCCGGTGGCGCACCCCTTAATGTGGCCATGCACCTGATTCAGCAGGGCGAAGATGTGGGTTTTGCCAGTCGTATTGGTGAGGACCCATTGGGTGATGAACTGACGGAATTCTTAAAAATAAACAACTTGCTTTCTGAGTTGATACAACGCGATCCCGAACTGCCTACCTGCCAGGTAACGGTTGAACTTGATGAAAATCAACAGGCCACCTATATCATCCCCGAGCCGGTTTCCTGGGATAATATCCAGGCAGACTCTCTATTAACTCACGGTGTAGTGCACACATCTGCCATTATCTTTGGGAGCTTAGCCTGCCGCGAACAAACAACCCGCGATACGCTATTAAATTTATTGCACGAAACAAAGGCGTTAAAAGTTTTTGATGTAAATCTGCGGGCGCCGCATTATACATTATCCACCATTGAAACTCTTACCGCAATGGCTGATGTAGTGAAAATGAACGAAGATGAAGCCAAACTGCTGATCGGCGGCAGCAACCGCGACCTGCGCGAACAGATCACCGAGTTCCGCTCAAAATACCATAGTAAAACTATTTGCGTAACCCGCGGCGAACATGGCGCCATAGTTTGGCACGATCATGAGTTTTATGACTCGCCCGGCTGCCCGGTACATGGCGGAGATTCCGTTGGCGCTGGTGATGCATTCCTGGCCACTTTTGTAGCCGGGTTATTAAAAAATGAACCCATGCAAAATTTGGTCGACCGCTCATGCGCTGTAGGGGCCTTTGTAGCCAGCAAACGCGGCGCCAACCCGCCTTATGACGATAACATCCGTAAAATGCTTTGGCTGGATTGATCAGTTTGCAGTAGGCACTGCGCAGTTGGCAGTAAAAAGACTTATAATTTTGCAAACTGCCCACTGGTAACTGCAAACTGATAACCGCCAATTGAATTGTCATTAGCAGATAACATTTCTTCTTTATCCCGATCGTTACAAACTTTTCCCCGAAAAAATCCGTTCCTTTATATCAGAAAGGCTATCTATGCGTGGTTACGGGTTCTCGAGATTTACTCCCAGGCAAACTCCAAAAGGCGGGTTTGACGAATTACTAAAACTATTCCTTGAATTGCTCAATTATACATCCGGCGATGCAGGCGAAGCTTTGGCCTGGATGAATGAGCTCGACAAGCAATACAACATCACCAATGACGAGTATGGCATGGGTGATTTTATCGATGAACTCAAGCAAAAAGGCTACCTGGATGACGGCGGTCAAAACGGCGAATTCCGCATTACCGCAAAAACAGAGCAAAGTATCCGGCAATCGGCGCTTGAAGAGATATTCGGTAAGCTGAAAAAATCCGGCAAGGGCAATCACCGCTCGCCGCAATCGGGCCAGGGTGATGAGAAGAATGCCGAACGCCGCGAGTATGAATTTGGCGATAGTCTCGACCAGATCGACATGACCCAATCCATCCACAACGCCCAGGTAAACCATGGCATCGGCGATTTTATGATGACCGAGCGCGACCTGGAAGTCGAGGAAATGGATTACAAAACACTCACCTCTACCGTGCTGATGATCGATATTTCCCACTCGATGATCTTATATGGTGAGGACAGGATCACCCCGGCAAAAAAAGTAGCGATGGCCCTGGCTGAGCTGATCCGTACCAAATATCCAAAAGACACGCTGGATATCGTAGTATTCGGCAACGATGCATGGCCAATCACCTTGCAGGATCTGCCCTATTTACAGGTTGGCCCCTATCATACCAATACCTATGCCGGCTTAGAATTGGCAACCGATCTGCTTCGTCGCCGTAAAACGCATAACAAGCAGATATTTATGATCACCGATGGTAAGCCGACTTGCTTAAAGGAAGGAACCAAATATTATAAAAATAGCATCGGGCTCGACCGTAAAGTGGTGAACAAAACCCTGAACATGGCTGCCCAGTGCAAGCGCCTCAAAATACCGATCACCACATTCATGATCGCCAAAGATCCTTACCTGCAGCAATTCGTCCGTAAATTTACGGAAACAAATGGTGGCAAAGCGTTTTACAGTTCACTGAATGGCCTGGGTGAATATATTTTTGAAGACTACATCCGCAATAGGAGAAGAACAGTGAGATAATTTGAAGATGTGTTAATTTGAAAATTTGAAGATGCATTGCTTTTTCCATTTTCAAATTTTCAAATCATCAAATTTTCAAATACAATAAAATTGAAAATTGACTAATGACTAAAACAGATATAAAAACCCTCGGCGAATTAAAGAAAACTGATTACCAGAGCCGTTCCGTTAAAGATGAGTTAAGACAAAATCTGATCCTTCAGCTTCAAAAACAGGAAGGCGGATTTGAAGGCATTGTAGGTTTTGAGGATACGGTTATCCCCGATCTGCAGACTGCCATTCTTTCCAGGCATAATATCCTGCTCTTAGGTTTGCGCGGACAAGCAAAAACCCGCATCGCCCGCCTGATGGTCAATTTGCTCGATGAATATGTTCCTTATATCGAAGGTTCTGAACTATATGATGATCCGCTGAAACCGATCTCCTGGTTCGGGCATAATGAGGTAACTACCAAAGGCGACAATACACCGATAGCCTGGATACACCGCTCTGAACGTTACACCGAAAAGCTGGCTACGCCTGATGTTACCGTTGCCGACCTGATCGGCGATGTCGACCCGATCAAAGCGGCCACGATGAAGCTGAACTATTCTGACGAGCGCGTAATTCACTTCGGCCTGATCCCACGCGCGCACCGTGGAATTTTCGTGATCAATGAACTACCCGACCTGCAGGCGCGCATACAGGTGTCATTATTTAATATTTTGCAGGAGAAAGACATCCAGATACGTGGTTTTAAATTGAGATTGCCGCTCGATATACAATTCCTGTTTACAGCGAATCCAGAAGATTACACTAATCGTGGTTCCATCGTGACACCATTAAAAGACCGTATCGAAAGCCAGATTTTAACCCATTATCCGCGTTCGGTAGAAATTTCCCGCAAGATCACCCAGCAGGAAGCATCCTTAGCTCCCGAGCAAAAGGTGGCTATTGAAGCGGATGGCCTTGTGAAAAACTTGGTAGAGCAGATCGCTTTTGAAGCACGCAACTCTGAATATATCGATAAAAAATCGGGCGTATCGGCACGTCTTACCATATCGGCCTACGAGAATTTGATTAGCAATGCCGAAAGGCGCATGATCATCAACCGGGAATCGGCCACGTTTGTGCGTATTACGGATTTCCTGGGTGTGATACCGGCCATTACCGGTAAGATCGAACTGGTGTATGAAGGCGAGTTGGAAGGCCCTGCCAAAGTAGCAAATATGCTGATAGGCAAGGCCATAAAAACATTGCTGCTGCAGTTTTTCCCTGATCCCGAAAAAGCTAAGAAAACCAAAGCACCGAATCCTTACGCCGAGATCATTAACTGGTTTAGCGATGCCAATACCATCGTGCTG
>Ga0207671_10000949_pt1 | contig 36003 bp, 28 predicted proteins | sample KBSC24metaG_FD_184352 | JGI IMG/M metagenome (GOLD analysis project Ga0207671, IMG submission 184352) | Corn rhizosphere microbial communities from Kellogg Biological Station, Michigan, USA - KBS C2-4 metaG (SPAdes) (version 2) | ecosystem: Host-associated > Plants > Roots > Rhizosphere > Soil...
ACGATCCGGGCCGGCCGCTTCGTTGCTCCTCCTCACCATACCTACGGGTATGCCTCGTCGTCGCGCCTCGCGTCCGGCCCGGCTTGTCGGTCTCGGCGTTGACGCTATTTCGACGGCGGTGCACTAGTGGCCGCCTTCGAAAAGACACCGGGCTGGCTGGACTGGTGTCCCCACCCCAGCAAGCCGCGCTTCGCCCTGCCGGCGGGCGCGGTGGACGCCCACTGCCACGTGTTTGGCCCGGGCGCTCGCTTTCCCTTCGCGCCCGAGCGCAAGTACACGCCGTGCGACGCGGGCAAGGAGCAGCTGTTCGCGCTGCGAGATCACCTGGGGTTCGAACGCAACGTCATCGTTCAGGCGACCTGTCACGGCGCGGACAACCGCGCGCTGGTCGACGCCTGCCTGGCCAGCGCCGGCCGGGCGCGGGGGGTCGCCACCGTCAGACGCGACGTCAGCGATGCCGACCTGCGCGCGCTGCACCAGGCCGGCGTGCGCGGCGTTCGGTTCAACTTCGTGCGCCGCCTGGTCGACCTGACGCCGCCCGACGAGCTGCAGGAGATCGCGGCGCGGGTGCGGGACCTGGGCTGGCACGTGGTCGTGTACTTCGAGGCGCAGGATCTTCCCGAGCTGTGGGGCACGCTGATCTCGCTGCCCACCACCGTCGTCGTCGATCACATGGGCCGGCCTGACGTGACCCAACCGGTGGAGGGGCCGGCGTTCTCGCTGTTCCTGCGGCTGATGACCGAGCACCCGAACGTCTGGACGAAGGTCAGCTGCCCCGAGCGCCTGTCCGTGACGGGCCCGCCGGCGGTGGACAGCCAGCGCGGCGCTTATCGCGACGTGGTCCCCTTCGCGCGCCTGGTCGTCGAACGCTTCCCCGACCGCGTGCTGTGGGGCACCGACTGGCCGCACCCGAACCTCAAGGGGCACATGCCCGACGATGGGCTGCTGGTCGACTTCATCCCGCACATCGCCCCCACGGCCGAGCTGCAGCACAGCCTGCTGGTCGCGAACCCGCGCCGCCTGTACTGGCCGGAAGGCCAGGGGACGTGACCTGACATGGCGCTGGACAAGCCCTACCTGGACATCCCCGGCACCACCATCTTCGACGCCGAGCAGGCGCGTCGAGGCTACTGGTTGAACCAGTTCTGCATGAGCCTGATGAGCGCCGAGAATCGAGAGCGCTTCAAGCGCGACGAGCGCGGTTATCTGGCCGAGTGGCCCCTCACCGAGGCGCAGCGGGAGGCGGTGCTGGCGCGAGATCTGAACAAGGCCATCGCCGCGGGCGGCAACATCTATTTCCTGGCCAAGCTGGGCGCCACCGACGGCCGGACGTTCCAGCAGATGGCCAGCGCCATGACGGGCATGAGCGAGGCCGCCTACCGCGACATGATGGTGAGCGGCGGCCGCTCCGTCGAGGGCAACCGGGGCGCGTCACCCGTGCCGGCGCCCCCGATGCCCCAGGCGGAGGGCGCCCGCATCACGGCGTCGGTCTACACGAGCCACGTGCCCGCCATCGGCGCGGCGATGGATCTCGGCCGGACGGACGACCCCTACTGGAAGCCGCTGTTCGACGGGTACCAGGCGTCCCGGCGGTGGCTGGCGGCCCACCAGCCCGATGTGGTCATCCTGGTCTACAACGATCACGCCAGCGCCTTCAGCCTGCGCCTGATCCCCACGTTCGCGATCGGCACCGCCGCGACCTTCGCGGTCGCTGACGAGGGCTGGGGACCCCGGCCCGTACCGCCGGTGCTGGGCCATCCGGAGCTGGCGGCGCACCTGGCCCACAGCGTGATCCAGGACGACTTCGATCTGACCATCGTCAACGAGATGGACGTCGACCACGGGCTGACGGTGCCGCTGAGCCTGCTGTGCGGTCAGCCGGCCGCCTGGCCCTTTCGCGTGATCCCCTTCGCGGTGAATGTCGTGCACTACCCGGTGCCTTCGGGACGGCGCTGCTTTCGGCTGGGGCAGGCGCTGCGCCGGGCGGTGCACAGCTTCGATCAGCCGCTGCGCGTGCAGATCTGGGGCACGGGCGGGATGAGCCATCAGCTACAGGGGCCGCGCGCCGGCCTGATCAACCGCGACTGGGACACCCGGTTCCTGAACCGCCTGATCGCGGAGCCCGCCGCTCTGGCGGAGCTGCCGCACCTGGACTACGTGCGCGAGGCGGGCAGCGAGGCCATCGAGCTGGTGATGTGGCTGATCGCCCGGGGCGCGATGGCCGACGCAGCCGGTGGACCGCCCCCGGCGGTGGTGCGGCGCTTCTATCACGTGCCCGCCAGCAACACCGCGGTCGGGCACCTCATCTTGCAAGAGGGAGACGGAGCATGACCCTGAACGTCGCGTTGGCCGGAGCCGGCGCCTTCGGCCTCAAGCACCTGGACGCCATCAAGACCATCGGGGGCGTCAACGTCGTGTCGCTGGTGGGACGCGAGCGCGCCAAGACCGAGGAGGTGGCCCGCAAGTACGGCATTCCTCACGTCACCACCCAGCTGGACGAGGCGTTGCAACGCGCCGACGTCCAGGCCGTCATCCTGTGCACGCCCACGCCCTTGCACGCCTCGCAGGCGCTGGCTTGCCTGGCCGCCGGCAAACACGTACAGGTCGAGATTCCCCTGTGCGACGTCCTGGCCGAGGGGGCGGCGGTAGTCGAGGCGGCCCGGGCCAGTGACCGGATCGCCATGTGCGGCCACACCCGGCGCTTCAATCCCAGCCACCAATGGGTGCGCCAGCGCATCCTGTCGGGCGCCTTCACCATCCAGCAGATGGACGTGCAGACCTATTTCCTGCGCCGCACCAACATCAACGCCCTGGGGCAGCCCCGCAGCTGGACCGATCACCTGCTGTGGCACCACGCCGCCCACACCGTCGACCTGTTCGCCTATCAGACACGCAGCCCCATCGTGAAGGCGAACGCCCTGCAGGGCCCTGTTCACCCGGGGCTGGGCATCGCCATGGACATGAGCATCCAGCTGCAGGCCGCGAACGGCGCCCTCTGTACGCTGAGCCTGTCGTTCAACAACGACGGACCGCTGGGGACCTTCTTTCGCTACATCGGCGACAGCGGCACCTACGTCGCCCGCTACGACGAGCTGTACACGGGGCGTGACGAGCCCATCGACGTATCGGGCGTGGCCGTGTCGATGAACGGGATCGAGCTGCAGGATCGCGAGTTTTTCGCCGCCATCGCCGAGAAGCGAGAGCCGAACGCCAGCGTGGCGCAGGTGTTGCCCTGCTACCGGGTGCTGGACCAGCTGGAGCGCCAGCTGGCGGTCTGAACTAGTGCACGGCGGTGCACTAGCGCGCGCCCAGGCAGCCGAAGGCGACCGTGACGTCCTTGATGGTGGCGGACTTCACCTGGTCACAGATGGGGCCGTACAGGGTGACCTGCGTCTTGTCGGCGTTGCTGAAGTCCCAGCCGTTCGACGCGTCGTGAGCGATCTGGGTGCCGTCGCCGAACACCGCCAGCTGATCGACGGTGGTCATGTCGTTCGGCGGCGGCCCGATGTCGAAGACGCAGGTGGCCACCGTGCCCAGGATCTGCTGCAGCGCCGTCTCCAGCTCGGCCGTGTTGTTCACCTGGTAGTAGGAGTTCCCTCCCGGCATCCCGGGCACCGGCTTGCCGCCAGCGGTCGCCATCGCGTTCAGGACCGCCGTCCCGCCGGTGTTGCCGATGCCGATCACGAAGGTGGGGAACCCCGCCGCCAGCGCGTCGGCCACCGCCTTCTCCGACCCGGCGGAATCGTCGGTGTTGGCGCCGCTGGTGGTGCCGCCCGCAGGGAAGCCGCCGCCCGTGGTCGCGCCGCTTCGTCCGCCGCGGCCGCCGGCCCCGCCGCTGCCGTTGCGGCCGCCCATGCCACCGCTGCCGCTGCTGCCGCCGCTGCCGGTGGGCGGGCAGTTGGGCTGACCGTCGGTGGCCAGCATCAGGTACTTGGGGTTGGTGTCGGTCAGGGACTTCATGTACGTGACGGCGTTGATGATGGCCGAGCGGGTGGGCGTGCCGATTTGACCGGTCAAATCGGGCTGACCGACGAACGCCTGGGTGATGGCCGACGAGTTCATCGAGGAGATGGGGACCACGGGCCTGGCGGTCTCGCCGCAGGTGGTGGTCTCGTCCCCGAAGTACAGCAGGCCCCAGTTCACAGTCATGTCGGTCATGGAGACCACGTCGTTCAGCGCCGCGACCACCTGGGTCCACTTCGACTGCGCGCCGCAATTGCCGTTGTTTCCGCTGGCGCCCGAGCACTGCTTGTCGTCCTTGTCGTTCGTCATCGACAGGGACCGGTCCTGCACGATCAAGATGTCCGGCGGCAACTTCATGGCCGAGTGGGTCATGGCGCCGCAGTTCATGTCCACGGAGATCCCCACTGCGTCGGACGAGAAGTGCGAGCTGTCCTCCACCGGCGGCAGATCGATGTTGACGTCGGGACGCAGGTCGGGGCCCGCTTCCGGTTCGACCTCCTGCACGCTGGCGTCCTCGACCGGGGCGTCTAAGGGCGCATCCGTCTTGATCCTCGCGCAGGCTCCCGTAGCGACCGCGACACACAGCAACACACAAATCGAGCGAGACATGGCCGACCTCGTTGTGGGAGGAATCGATCGAGCCTTCGACGTTCCGGGCGGGGCGGCGCGACGGTACAGAACCCGCGACGGATAAGAGCTGCCTTACGTTCTTGAAGAAACGGACAGCGCTTTGTGCCACGAGCCGGCAAGCCGGTTGAAAAGGAAAGCGCCCTTCCAAAGTAGCCCAAAGCCCCCGCGACCGGCTCAACTATTTTCGGCACCCGCGCATGACGCGGCGGGCATGCGGCCGCGGGCTATGACGCGTCGAGCGGCGGCTGGGGAAGCGAGGCCAGCGCGTCCCTGACCCTCTCGGCCGGATAGGCCTGGTCGTGCAGCTCGCCGCGTTGATAGGCCTGATAGGCGGCCATGTCGAAGTGGCCGTGCCCGGAGAGATTGAAGGCGATCACCTTCTTCTGGCCCAGCTCCTTGCACCGCAGGGCCTCGTCGATGGCGACGCGAATGGCGTGGGCGCTCTCCGGCGCGGGAATGATCCCCTCCGCCTGGGAGAACTGGACGGCCGCCGAAAAAGTGTCCAGCTGATTGACGGCCCGCGCCTCGACGTCGCCGTGGGCGACCAGGGCGCTCACGCTGGCCGCCATGCCGTGGTAGCGCAGCCCCCCGGCGTGGATCTCGGCGGGCACGAAGGTATGCCCCAGCGTGTACATCTTGACGACGGGCGCGTCACCGGCCACGTCCGCCCAGTCGAAAGCGTAGGTGCCCCTGGTCATGGTGGGGCAGGCCGCCGGCTCGACGGCGATGATCTTGGCGTTCGCCGCCCCGGTCAGGTTGCGCTGCACGAAGGGGAACGCGAAGCCGCCGAAGTTCGAGCCGCCGCCCGCGCAGGCGATGACCAGGTCCGGGTATTCGCCGGCCAGCTCCATCTGCAGCAGCGCCTCCTGGCCGATGATGGTCTGATGCATCAGCACGTGCGCCAGGCCGGAACCGGCGGCGTACTTCTTCCGCCCGCCGCTGGCGTGCACGGTCTCCAGGGTCTCGGACAAGGTCAGCCCCAGCGAGCCGGGATGGCCGGGCGAACGCTCGAGGACGGCCCGGCCGGCGCGCGTCGAGGGGGTGGGGCTGGCGTGGACCTGGGCGCCGAAGTGCTCCATGGCGATGCGGCGGTACGGCTTCTGCGCATGGCTGACCTTCACCATGAAGACCTCCAGCGGCAGGTCGAAGAAGCTGCAGGCCATGGCCATGGCCGTCCCCCATTGCCCCGCGCCCGTCCCGGTCACCAGCGCCTGCGTGCCGGCCTGCTTGTTGAAGAAAGCCTGGACGACCGCGGCGTTCAGCTTGTGCGAGCCGGCGGGCGAGGCCCCCTCGTACTTGTAATAGATGTGCGCGGGCGTATCGAGCCGCCGCTCCAGGCGCACGGCCCGCAGCATCGGGGTGGGCCGCCACAGGCGGTACACGTCGCGGATGGGCTCGGGGATCTCGACGTAACGATCGATCGCGTTCTCGTGCGCGATCAGGCCGGGCGGGAACAGCGGCTCGAGAAACTCGTCCGTGATCGGCTGCAGGGTCTGCGGGTGCAGCACCGGCGGCGTCGCCACCGGCAGATCGGCCTTGATGTTGTACCAGGCGCGCGGGATCTGGCTCTCGTCGAGCGGGAACTGCGTGCGGACATGCTCCGACCGTCCGGTTCCCTGCGCCCGCGCCGCCATCGCAAGCGCGCTTCTATCACGAGGGAATTGGGGGGCGGCCAGCTATCGATGTGCCCGATTTCGGGCAATGGCCGCGAAGTGGCGGGACGGCTCTAGGGGGTCACGCGCGGCAGCGTGGCCAGCGCTTCCCGCACCTTCTCCGCGGGATATTCGTAGTCCTTCAGATCGCCGCGGCGATAAGCCTGGTAGGCCATCATGTCGAAGTGGCCGTGTCCGGACAGGTTGAAGGCGATCACCTTCTTCTGGCCGGCCTGCTTGGCCTGCAACGCCTCGTCGATGGCGACGCGGATGGCGTGGGCGCTCTCCGGCGCCGGGATGATCCCTTCCGCCTTCGAGAACTGCACGGCGGCGGCGAACGTCTCCAGCTGCTTGACGGCGCGGGCCTCGACGTCGCCGTGATCGACCAGCGCGCTGACCGACGGCGCCATCCCGTGATAGCGCAGGCCGCCCGCGTGGATCTCGGGCGGGACGAACGAGTGTCCCAGGGTGTGCATCTTGACGATGGGGGCGGACCCCGCCAGGTCGGCCCAGTCGAAGGCGTAGGTCCCCTTCGTCATGGTGGGGCAGGAGGCCGGCTCGACCGCGATGATCCGGGCCGTCTTTCCCCCTTTCTTGCCGGCGGTCAGGTTCTGGTGCACGAACGGGTAGGCGAAGCCGGCGAAGTTCGAGCCGCCCCCGGCGCAGCCGATGACCACGTCCGGGTACTCGCCCGCCATCTCCATCTGCTGCAGGGCCTCGAGGCCGATGACCGTCTGGTGCATCAGCACGTGACCCAGCACCGACCCGGCGGCGTACTTCTTCGTGCCGCCGCTGACGGCCGCCGTCTCGACGGCCTCGGACAGGGTCAGTCCCAGGGAGCCGGGGCTGTCCGGCTCCTTCTCCAGCACGGCCCGCCCGGCCTGGGTCAGGTTCGTCGGGCTGGCGTACACCTTGGCGCCGAAGTGCTCCATCACGATGCGGCGGTACGGCTTCTGGGTGTGGCTGACCTTCACCATGAAGACCTCCAGCTCCATGTCGAAGAAGCTGCAGGCCATGGCCAGGGCAGTCCCCCACTGTCCGGCGCCCGTCTCGGTGACCAGGGCCTTGGTGCCCGCCTCCTTGTTGTAGAAGGCCTGCGCCACCGCTGTGTTGGGCTTGTGGGACCCCACCGGCGAGACGCCCTCGTACTTGTAATAGATGTGCGCCGGGGTATCGAGCAGGCGTTCCAGCCGAACCGCGCGCCGCATCGGCGTCGGTCGCCACAGGCGGTAGACCTCCCGCACCGGTTCGGGGATCTCGATGTAGCGCTCGGTGCTGACCTCTTGCTGGATCAGCGACATCGGCATCAGCACCGACAAGAAGTCGGGCGTGACCGGCTGCATGGTGCCCGGGTGCAACACCGGGTGGGGGGCCACCGGCAGGTCGGCGTTGATGTTGTACCAGGCCCGGGGGATCTGGCTCTCGTCCAGCAGGAATTGGGTCCGGTCGCTCATTTTCCCATTTGTAACATGGTCCCTGTGGGCCCGGGGCCCGCGCCGCGCGGCGCATTCGCCGACAAAACAGTTGACCGCGATCGGGCAGGGGGCAAGATCGCCCGAGGAAAAGATGAGCTCGGCGCGGGCGATCGACAGCGTCGTGGACTGGCTGCAGTCGCTCGGCCTCGCGGAGTACGCCGCGGTTTTTGCGCAACACCAGATCACGCCCGACCTGCTGTCGCACCTGACCGAGGCGGACGTCGATCGGCTGTCGCTTCCCATCGGTCCCCGGCGCCGGCTGCTGGTGGCGCTGGAAGCGCTGAAGGCGAAGGCGCGTGAACCGGCGCCGGCCGTGCCGCCCGTGGCTTCCCCGCTGAAACGGGACAGCGCCGCCGGGGCCGAGCGCCGCCAGCTGACCGTGATGTTCTGCGACCTGGTCGGCTCGACCGCGCTGGCGGACGTGCTGGATCCCGAGGAGATGCACCGCCTGATCCAGTCGTACCGGGGCGCTTGCAGCGAGGTGGTGACCCGCTACGAGGGGTACGTGGCCCAGTATCTGGGCGACGGGCTGATGGTCTACTTCGGCTGGCCCGTGGCCCACGAGGACGACGCCGAGCGCGGCGTGCGCTCGGCGCTGGAGATGATCGCCGCGGTCAAGCAGCTGCGCGGCGTGCGGCCGCTGGCGGTGCGCATCGGCCTGGCCACCGGTCAGGTGGTGGTGGGCGATCTGTCACAGTCCCTGCACGGCGAGGGCCGCCTGGCCATCGGCCCCACGCCCAACCTGGCGGCCCGCCTGGAAGCGCTGGCCGGCCCCGACGAGGTCGTCATCGCCCCCACCACCCGGCGCCTGGTGGCCAGCGCCTTCATGCTGTCCGATCTGGGCCCGCGCGAGCTGAAGGGCATCGCCCAGCCGGTGCAGGTCTGGCGCGTCGACGAGGCGCGCCGCACCTCGGGCCGATTCGATGCCGTGCACGGCGCGCGCGAGCTGGCGCCGCTGGTGGGGCGCAGCGAGGAGAGCGCCCGGCTGGAGCGCCGCTGGCATCGGGTGTGCGAAGGGCAGGGCGAGGTGGTCTTCCTGGGCGGGCAGCCCGGGATCGGAAAATCTCGGCTGACCGCCGCCTTCCGGGCGCGCATCGCCGAGGAGCACGTCACCCTTCATCACCAGTGCTCGCCCTATCACCTGAACTCGCCGCTGCATCCTTTCGTGGGCCAGCTGGAGCTGGCGGCCGGCTTCGCCCGCGACGACGGCCCCGAGCAGAAGCTGGACAAGCTGGAGGCGCTGATCGCCCGGGAAGCGCCCGGTGTCGAGGGGGCGGCGCCGCTGTTCGCCGCGTTGCTGTCGCTGCCCGTCGACCGCTACCCGCCGCTCAACCTGTCGCCGCAGAAGCAGAAGGAGCGAACGCTGGAGGCCCTGCTGGGCCGCGTCGAGGCGCTGGCCCAGCGCGGTCCGGTGCTGATGGTGGTGGAGGACGTCCACTGGATCGATCCCACCAGCCAGGAGCTGTTGCAGCTACTGGTGCCCGAGGTGCACCGGCGACCGGTGTTGCTGATCGTCACCCACCGGCCCGAGTACACGCCGTCGTGGGAGGGGCTGGCGCACGTGACGGTCATGGCCTTGAACCGGCTGGGCCGCAGTCAGGGCGCCGCGCTGGTGGGCGCGGTGGCGAAGGGGCGGGCCCTGCCGCCGGTGGTGCTGGAGGAGATCCTGGCCCGCACGGACGGGGTGCCCCTGTTCGTCGAGGAGGTGACGCGCTCGGTGCTGGAGTCAGGCTTGCTGCGGGAGGCGGGCGGCGAGTACGCGCTGCAAGGGCCGCTGACGGCGCTCGCCATCCCGGCGTCGCTGCGCGACTCGCTGATGGCGCGCCTCGACCGGCTGGGCCCCGCGAAGGAGACCGCCCAGATTGGCGCCTGCCTGGGCCGCGAGTTCTCGCACGAGCTGCTGGCGCGTGTCTCGACGCTGGACGCCGGCGCGCTGGAGGCGTCGCTGCAGCGGCTGCTGCTGGCGGGGCTGGTGACCCGCAGCGACGACGGTCCGGAGGTCCTGTACATGTTCAAGCACGCGCTGGTGCAGGACGCCGCCTACGATTCGCTGTTGAAGAGCCGCCGCAGCGAGCTGCACGGAAAGATCGCCCACGTGCTGGAGACCGAACTGGCCGGGCAGGTCGAGCACAGCCCGGAGACCCTGGCGCACCATCACACGCAGGCCGGTCATTTCACCCAGGCCATCCCGCTGTGGCGGGCCGCGGGCGTGTCGGCTGTCCACCGCGTGGCGCTGAAGGAAGCGGTGGCGCACTTTCAGCACGGCCTGGCCCTGATCGGTCAGCTGCCGCCCAGCGAGGCGCGCGATCGCCTGGAGTTGACGATCCGCGAGCCGCTGAACGCGGCCTGGACCGGGCTGAGCGGCTGGGCCGCCCCCGAGGTGGGCGTCAACGCGGCCGCCATCCTGCGGCTGGCCGAGCGGATGGGGAACCCGGAGAGCCTGCTGCTGGCGCGCTGGTGGCTGTGGACCAGCACCATCACGCAAGGACGCATCGCCGATTCGCTGCAGTGGGTGACCGTCATGCGGGCCGACGGGGGCGAGCACGCCGGCCTGGATCAGCGGATCTTCGGGCACACCACCGCGATGGTGCAGTACATGTTGCACGGCGAGCTGCAGGCCTCACGGCAGGAGGCGGAGCGGGCGCTGGCCCTCTACGACCCGGCGCGGGCCGCCAAATGGATGCAGCTGACCGGGCACGATCTGGCCACCTTCGTCGAGGTCTACGCCTGTCAGTTGACGTGGATGCTCGGCTATCCCGAGCAGGCGAAGCGGGCCAGCGCCGCCACCACGGCCCGGGCCCGCGCCGCCGGCCACGCCTTCAACCTGGTGTGGGCGCTGACCTTCAGCGCGTACGTGTTCGCCTACCGCCGCGAACCCGACCAGTTTCTGGCCCGCGTGGACGAGGCCAATCAGGTGGCGAGCGAACAGGGGCTGGCCTTCATCTCGCAAGTGTCGGTGCCGCAGGCGCGCGGCATCGCCGCGCTGCAGAGCGGACATCCCCGGGAGGCCCAGGCCCTGCTGCGGCAAGGCATCGAACGCTGGACCTCCCACGGGGGACGGGTGCGCGTGCCCTTCGTGAAGGCGGCGCTGGCCGAGGCCGTGGCGAAGGACGGCGAGCTGCCGGCGGCGCTGGCGCTGATCGACGAATGCGCGGCCCAGATCGCCGAGCCGTGGTCGGAGGAGCGGCTGTGGCTCGCCGAGGTGCTGCGCCTCAAGGGCTGGATGCTGGCGCTGGCCGGTCGGCATGACGAGGCCGAGACGCAGCTGAACGCCGCCATCGCTTGCGCGCGCCAGCAGGGCGCTCGCTCGTGGGAGCTTCGCGCCGCCACCACGCTGGCGCGCCACCTGGCGTCGCAGGGCCGGGCCGCCGAGGGGCGCGCCCTGTTGGCCCCCGCCTACGAATGGTTCACGGAAGGGTGGGACACGCGAGATTTGCTGGATGCGAAGGCGTTGCTGGAGCAGCTCGGCTCGGACGCTTGAAAATCCGGCTTACGGCGCGCTGATGTGTCTTGCCAACGAAAAGGCAAGGGACGTAGAGTTGGAATGCCGTCGTTAGGCGGAACACGAGCTAGGTACGACGGCACTCTGGTGGATGGAATTGGGGAGGCTGCTTTGGGCCAAGAAAAGTTCGATCCGGATGTGGTCAGAGCGCACCAGGAATACGTTGACGCGATCAATTCGAACAACGTCGACCGCGTCATGGAGTGCTACGACAAGGACGCGGAGATCATGCAGCCAAATGGCCCGCTGGTCAGCGGCCACGACGACATCCGCAAATGGGTCGCCGACTACTTCGCGCAGTTCAAGACCCACTGGGACAAGAAATCGGTCCTCATCTGGGTGTCCGGGGACTACGGTTTCGATCAGGGCGTCGATACAGCGACGGAGATCCCGTACGGTGGCGGTCCGGTCGAGCACTACACGGTCAAGGGAATCTTGATCTACAAGCGACAGACTGACGGCCAGTTCAAGGTCTATCGCGACATCTGGAACCGCAACGACGACCCCAAAGTTCCGCCAACCGGGAAATAGCGCGCCGTGCGGCGTCGCTTCAAGAAGCTCCCCGCGAGGACATTCCAGCAGCTGCAGCACCCGCCTGCCGGGCTGTCGTGGCGGGATTATCTGATCACGTTGTTGCGCATCGCCGGCGAGATCGAGCACGCCCTGATGACGCAATACCTTTACGCTGCCTACTCTCTGGGGGGGGATGACGCCCAGAAGGAAGCGGAGACGGTGCGCGGATGGCGGGATACGCTGCTCACCGTAGCCCGGGAGGAAATGGGCCATCTGGTGACCGTGCAAAACCTGCTGTTGTTGCTGGGCGGTCCGGTCAGCTTCGAACGGCACGAGCACCCCTGGAGCAGCCCGTTTTACCCGTTCGAGTTCAACCTGGAGAGGTTCTCACGTCGTTCCCTGGCCCAGTACATCTATGCCGAGATGCCGACGAACATGACCGATGCCGGCGATATCGAGGTCCGCGACAAGGTTCGCCACATCTTGGGGCACACGCATCCGGTCGAGGTCGCGGTGATCTACGACCACATCATCGACCTGCTGGCCGACCGCAAGAAGATCCCTGACACTGCCTTCGACCCGGACTGTTACCACTACCAGGTGACCTGGGACGAATTCGGTCGCGGCTACCGGCCGAACAATCAGTCGCCGCGCGCCTCGCAGACCAATGCCAAGGCCCCGGCCGACGGACGGGCCCGCGTCATCATCGCGCAGGTGGTCACCCGGACGGATGCGCTGGCCGCCTTGAGGGACGTGGCCGGACAGGGTGAGGCCGAGCAGTACAAGCTCGACGATGGAAACGAGAAGTCTCATTTCAGGCGCTTCGTCGACATGTTCAAGGAGTTCGAAGCCATCCGCCGCAGCAGGGGCGACAGCTGGAGCCCGAGCCTTCCCGTCCCTCGCAATCCCTCCGCCGATGAGCTGGAGGCGTCCTCGGAGTCGACGCCGCCGACACTTTCCCACCCGGCCCCCAACGAGGCGCAAGACTCGCAGCTCTCCGTGGCGACCACAGCTGCCGAACCGGCCGCCAGCGATGGGGCGAAGGGGGCCGAGTCGGGGCCCGCCAGTCCGGGCGCGCCGGCCAGAAAGAGACGCCCCGGAAAATCGACGCCGATCGAGGACCACGCCTCCCGGACGTGGGCGCAGCTCTTCAACTATCGCTACCGCATGCTGCTGCTGTTGCTGACCTACGTGTATCACGTGCAGCGGGACCCGCCGGCGCGGCTCACGTCATTGCGCGCTCAGGTACTGGCCCGCATTTTCGGCGAGATGTATCACATGAAGACGATCGCCGGCATCCTGGTGCGCATGCCCCTCAACAAGCATCCCGAAGACCCGGCCGGGGCAAAGTTGTCGGAGGTGGCGGGGCCGCCGTTCCAGTTGCCATTCTCGCTCGCCTTGCCGCAGGGGGAGGAGAACTTCTGGCGAATGCAGACAGGCCTGCTCGATGCCAGCCGGGTCCTGATCGAAGCGCTGCAAAAGGATCCCGGCAAGACGCCGAAGGAGGAGGGCGGTCGTTTTCTGACGGCGCTGACCGAAATCGATCGGGATGCGCATGACTGGATGGACAAGATTCTGAGCGGCGGGCTCTTCGGATGGAGGATCAGCGGATGATCGTCGAGCTTCGCATCCTTCCTCCGCTGGCCATCGGACGGCTGGGGTCGGCGCAGACGCCCCTCGACAACTTTTCGATCGAGATGGACTCCAAGGAAACGCTGGGGTATCGCCGGATCGTCCCCGCCCCGACTCTGCACGTGGACGACGCGACCGGCGCGATCAGCAGCACCACCGTGCCCTCGTCCATCGAGTTCAAGACCAAGGACCAGCAGATACGTCCCGTGGCCCCCTTCCTCGAAGTTTGGGCGCGCGAGGAAGGCGCGGTTGATTTCGTGCCCCTGACCGTGGAACTGCTCAGCGCAAATGGTCTTGGTCCCCAGGATGTGGAGTGGACCGTCAGAGTCGAGAACCGCAAGGTGGAGCGGCGTACCGGAGACCCCGACGATCGTGTGCAAGCGAAGGCCGGTCCCTTTACCAGTCACGACAAGCAGGCGCTGCGGGGAACGTGCCGCAATTTCCGCACCCAGGAGCACGTCATAGCCTTCGGCAACGTTCGCTACATCAAGCCCACCCCGTCGCACCCCGAGATTCGACTGCGCTTCACGCCGGCAAAGGGATTGATCTACGGAGCGAACGTGCCGGTGCACGAAATCGAGGAGATAAAGAAGACGTCGCACGTCAGCAACTTTCACGTCGTGGAAGACGAGCTGGCCGTCTACCGATATGAGAAGAAGGATGACGAGGCGGAAAAGGACGAGCGCAAGGCGCGCTGGTGGAAGTTCAGCATCCCCGCGACCGTGCGCAATGCCGATCCTGACGTCGATACGTTCTACAACGAGACGCAGCCTCCGGCTTTGTTCGCCATTCTGCCTCCGGCCCCCTGCTGGCTGAACGGAAACGAGGCGGTGAGCCGGGGATACCTGGACGACGCGTGTGACGGCGTGGTCGAGGCGCGTTTGACGCAGAAGGGCCGCGATCCTCTGTGCGCGACCAGCCGTATCGTGGCAGCGCCGCCGGCGCTGGTGCCCGACTCGCTGTTCGTGCGCAGCCTGGCCGACGACCTGGACCAGGTCATTTTTGGCCCCGACGTTCCCGCAGACGAAGGGCCAGGCGCCACGCAAGCGCGCGCCGAGGACATCGTGCGCCGGGCGTACGAGACCGTTCGTTTTCTGAACGTGGCCGTGATGAACGGAAATTGGGTCGACGGCCGCAATCCGCTGGACATCGACACGATGCCGGCAGAAGAGGCGTATGACGTCTGGCGCATGATGCGTCCCGTGTTCACGCCCCATGCGGTCGATACGCTGGCCATAGTCGGTCTGCATCAGCGGGTCTACGCATCGATGAGGGGCGGGGCCGCGCCGTGGTTCCCGGCGCTGATGCGCAAGCCGGACCAGGTCGCCGACTTCACCGATACGGGCCGCCGCAAGATGCCAGCATTGATGTGTGGCGCCGACGGCAACTACCTGGCGCTGACGCATCGCCAGATCGACACGATCGCCAAGGCGTCGGTGCGTGCCGTAGACGCGCACCCGCTGAGCGGGACGATCGAGGCGGACGCCGAGCGCACCACCCTGATCCCCCGCAACGCCAGCGCCCGGCGCGCCGCCGAGTTGCACTACGTCGCCGCTGGCAATCCCGTCAGTTCGCGTCCGGTGATGGCGATCGGCAACTGCACGCCCGGCCTGGAGATGGATTTTCGGGCCGTGTGGCGGCGGGTGTTCGCCGGCATCGTTCTGCGCGAGTACGACAACCTGGTGATGGAGATCGAAGATCCTCGTTACAGCGCGCTGAAAGATCGCCGTCTGCAGAAGGTCGAATACACGGTGAACGGCGAGGTTCGATCTTTCCTGACCCAGACCACGCAGATTGGTCCCAGCCCCGCGGACCCGGACGGGCAATCCGTGGTCCTGTCCTTTGAGGCCAATCCGCACGGCCTGGCGCCGCTGGAATGGTCGAATCTGCTGGCGCGGATGCTGCACGAGCGGGCCGGGCAGACGGTGACCTGTCACTTCACGACCGTTGACGCCCGGCTGGGGATGGTGCCCTGGGAAGAGGGGAAGGGGCACGCCGTCGAGATGACGGTGCGGCCCTTCTTCGAGAACGATGGAGCGCTGATCTCCACGGCCCTGGCGGAGCCGGGAGAGCTGACGCAAGGCCTGTGCTCGCCGTGGCAGAACGATTATCGCGAATGCTCCTGCTACTACTGGGCCTCGGCGCGACCCGATTTCGTCAACATCGAGCCGGGGCGTAGCGGGCTGACGAAGGGCGACAACTGGCTGCAGAAGGTGCGAACGGGCTCCTACGTGCCGGACGACTACGTGGACGAGAGGCTGATCCTGTACGACGATCTCTTCAACGAATGGGAGCAGTGGCTGCGCTTCGCCATCAAGGGAAGGGATGCCGACCACGAACCTGCCCCCACGGGCCAGTCCGCCAGCAGCAAGGGGACCGGCCACGCCGAGGGCAAGAAGTCGGGTGAGTGAGTACGTGAGCGCCACGTCCCAGGCGCCGGCGGGCGAACGCGGCGAGGCGATGCGCCGCGAGGGTCGCCGGTTCATGGACGTCTCGCTGCCCCGATCCCCGGACGCCCACCTGCTGCAGACCGAGGCAGGGGGCCATGTCTTCCTGCCCGACGGCAGCCGGCTGTTCGACGCTGCGGCGCAACTGTTCCAGCGCTTCGCTGACACGCTGGACGGCGACGTGACACCGCTGCTGGACCAGCTGGGGGTGCGGGGCGTGCCCGCCATCGACGACGTGCCGCTGACGGCGCCGCCCGTTCACGCGCTGTCGCTGGCCATCGCGCAGAAGTGCAACCTGGGCTGCACGTACTGCTACGCGCAGCAGGGGGAGTTCGGCGGCGCCGCGCAGAACATGACCCGGCAGGCCGCCGAGCAGGCGGTCGACCTGCTGGTGAACGGCGCTGCGCCGGGCGCTCGCCTGAACCTGGCCTTTCTGGGCGGCGAGCCGCTGGCGAACCGCGAGCTGTTGCAGGACACCACCCGCCGGGCCCGGGCCCTGGCGGACGCGCGGGGCGTGACGGTGGGGTTCTCCATCACCACGAACGGCACGCTGCTGACCGAGGAGGACGCGGCGTTCTTCGAGACGTTCGGCTTCGCCGTCACCGTCAGCCTGGACGGCCCGCGCGAGGTGCACGATCGGTTGCGCCCGTTCAAGAGCGGCAAGGGCTCGTTCGACCGCATCATGCGCAACGTGGCCCCGCTGCTGGCCCGCCAGCGACGCATGCAGGTGACGGCGCGCGTGACGGTCACGCCCCGCAACCTGGCCCTGCGCGCCACGCTGGACGAGCTGGTGAGCGCCGGCTTTCATTCGGTCGGTTTCTCGCCTTTGCTGCGGGCGCCCGGGGGCGACGCCGAGCTGGCCCGCGAAGACCTGGAGCTGATGCTGGGCGAGATGATCGATTGCGGCCGCGAGTTCGAGCGCCGCACGGTGGCGGGTGAGGCGTACCCGTTCGCGAATCTGCTGAACGCGCTGCGAGAGATCGAGCGCGGCACGCACCGGCCCTATCCTTGCGGCGCCGGTGCGGGTTACCTGGGCGTGTCGGCGGAGGGCGCTCTCTCCGCCTGTCACCGCTTCGTGGGTGACGCGGCGGGCGCGATGGGGTCCCTGCAGGACGGGATCGACGATGACAGGCGGGCGGCCTGGCTGCGCGAGCGCCACGTACATCGCCAGCAGCCGTGCCAGCGCTGCTGGGCACGGTACCTGTGCGGCGGCGGCTGTCATCACGAGGTGATCGCGCGCGGCCGGCCCGCTTGCGACTACATCCGGGGCTGGTTGCACTACTGCATCGGCGCCTATCTGCGGCTCTCCCCCGGGTCGCCCGGCGCGTCCTCGACGGGGGCGGCCGCCGGCGCCCGCGTCGCGGCGGCGCGGGATGCAGCGGGTCTCGGCTGACGTCGCCGTCATCGGCGCGGGACCGGCGGGGTGCGTGTTCGCCGCCCGGATGGCCGCGCTGGGGTTCGACGTCTGCCTGATCGAGCGGGCCCGCTTTCCGCGGCCACATCTGGGCGAGTCGCTGAGCCCGGGGCTGCTGCCCCTGCTGTCGTCGGCCGGGATGGCGGAGGCCGTCCAGCGGGCGGGTTTCCGGCGCGTCTACGACGTGAGCTCAAACTGGGAGGGCCGCGAGACCACCCGGCACGATCCGCGCGGGCAAGGCTTGCTGGTGGACAGGGGCGCGTTCGACAGCGCTCTGCTGGCGGCGGCGGTCGCCCGCGGCGTCCGCGTCTTGCAGCCGGCGCTGGCGCGCGTGCAGGCGCGCGCGGCCGACGGCTGGCTGCTGCGCATCGAGCACGACGGCGCTCCCCTCGAGCTCGGCTGCACGTTTCTGGGGGACGCCAGCGGGCGGGCGGCGCGGCTGGGGGGCGCCCGCCGGTTCATGGGGCCGCGCACCCTGGCCCTGCATGGCTACTGGACGGGGCGCCGTCTGCCCCAGCAGCCGCGCATCGAGGCTGGCGCGCAGGCCTGGTACTGGGGTGTGCCGCTGCCGGACGGCAGCTACAACACGCTGGTGTTCATGGACGCCGGCCGCGTTCGAGACGACGGCGCCCCATCGCTGGAGGCCCGCCTGCGCAGCTGGCTGGCGGCGTCGGCCCTGCTGCGGGGCGTGGAGGACGCCCGGTTGATTGGTTCACCGCGTGCCGCGGATGCCACCCCTTACCTGTACGAGGACTGCGTGGGCACGCGGCACGTGCGCCTGGGAGACGCGGCGCTGGCGCTGGACCCGCTGTCTTCGAGCGGCGTGCAGAAGGCCGTGCAGACGGCGCTGGCCGCCGCGATCGTGGCGAACACGCTGCTTCGCCGTCCCCCCGACGGCGCGGCGGCCCGGCGCTATTACCAGGACAGCGTGGCCGACGCGGCGGCGCGACATGGCGACTGGGCGCGGCGGCACTACGCGGCGGCCGGCCGCTCCGACGCCTTCTGGACCGCCCGCGCGGTCCCGTCCGTGGAACCGGGGGCGCCGCGCTCGCAGCCGTCGTCGCCACCGCCGGCCGCGCCCCGCGCCCCCGTGCCCGACGACGCGCCCCTGCGGCTGTCGGTCGACTGCCAGTGGGAGCCGGTGCCTTGCCTGGGCGCGGAGTACGTCGAGTGGAGGCCCGCGCTTCGCCATCCCGGCGTCGACGGGCCGATCGCCTACCTGGGCGGTCACGAGCTGGCGCCTTTGCTGGGCGTCGTGCGGCCCGGCATGACCTCGCATCAGCTGGCGGCCTGCTGGTCGCGGGGGCTGCCCTTCGAAACCGCCCTGTCGATCGCACGCTGGCTCGCCACGCGCGGCGTCCTGGAACGCGACCCCGCTCCGCCCGCGGCAAAGCCAGCAGCCCTGGCTCCCCCCGTCGGTTGATGGGCCGGGGGCCAGGGCAGATGATTGCCGCCCGCGCGGCGGCGAAGGACGCAATCATCGCCAGTCAGGCCGGGGGTATGCCCCCGCCCGCGTCGCGGCAGAGGGAAGGTGAGGGTCCCCGCGCAGCCGAGGAGACGGCGATGTCGGCGACCGGCTCGCCCTCGCCCCGGCTTTTCGTCGGCGCGCGGGAAGTGGCAAGCTGGCGAGATGCCGTCACGCCCTGCCGCCAAGCCCCGCACGCGCAAGCCCAGCGGGACGCCGCGCCGCCGCCGCGGCGTGAAGCTGAAACCGACCGAGCTGCGCCCCCCGGAGCTGGGCGCGGCGCCGGCGCCGGCGTCCATTCCCGAGGCGCTGCGGCCGCTGGCCGACGCCATCGAGCGCGACGGCGGCCGCGTGCTGTCGGCCTACCGGGAGCCGCTGGGCGGGAACGCCTTGCTGTTCGCCGCCCTGCCGGTCGCCAAGGTGGTGCCCACGCCCTTCCAGCGCGATCTCTCGGACGCGCACGTTCGCCGGCTGACCCAGGCGATGGACAAGACGCGGCGATTCCTGGATCCCATCATCGTGGTGCGCGAGCCCGAGGCGGCCGCGAAGATCGAGGAGGGCGCCACCTACTGGGTGCCGAACGGCTATCACCGGCTGACCGCCTTGAAGGAGCTGGACGCCAAGAGCGTGCTGGCGCTGGTGGTGCCCGAGCGCGCCGTCGCCTACCAGATCCTGGCGCTGAACATCGAGAAGCCGCACAACCTGCGCGAGCGGGCCATCGGCGTGCGGCGAATGTTTCGTGACCTGGCCGCGCTGGGCCGGGACAGCGGCAAGGAAGAGGACTACGCTCTCGAGTTCGAGGAGCCGGCGCTGGTGACGCTGGGGTTCGCGTACGAGCAGCGGCCCCGCCTGTCGGGGGGCGCCTATCACCCGATCGTCCGCAAGCTGGATGGCTGGATCAAGGGCGACCTGGCCAGCGCGGCCGCCGAGCGGGAGCGGCGCGCCGGCGTGCTGCTGGCCTTCGACGACGCCGTGGCCGCCGCCGTCGACAAGCTGAAGGCCCGCGGCCTGACCAGCCCCTATCTGAAGGCGTTCGTCATCGCGCGCGTCAACCCGCTGCGCTTCATGAAGGGCGAACTGCCCTCTTACGACGAGCTGCTGGCCACGATGACCCGCCGAGCCGCGAACATGAAGATCGAAAAGATCCGCTCCGAGGACGTCGTGCGCAGCGGCGGCGCGCCGGCTGATCCCGAAGGCTGACCCCGACGGCGGCACGGCGAAGGCGCACGGCGCAGGCTGACGGCGCTGGGGCGAAGGAAAGCGGCCGGGGCCCGAACGGCAGGGGGCTCGCGCTGGCCGGGCGCGCGACTTACGTTGCCCGGCCGAGGTTCGATTGAGCCAGCCAGCGACGCATGGGGCCGCCGCCCGCCCGGTTCGGCGCGCACCCCGAGGGCCCATCGAGTGGATCGAGACGAACATCCCGGCGCGCCTCGACCGCCTGCCCTGGCGGCGCTGGCACACCATGGTCGTCATCTCGCTGGGGATCACCTGGCTGCTCGACGGGCTGGAAGGGAACCTGTCGGGCGCCCTGGCCGGCATCCTGCAACGACCGGACACGCTGGCGCTGACCGACGCCCAGATGGGCCTGTCCGGCAGCGTCTACCTGTTCGGATCGGTGACCGGGGCGTTGGTATTTGGTTACCTCACGGATCGCCTGGGGCGGAAGAAGCTGTTCAGCGTGACGCTGATGCTGTACCTGGGCGCCACGGCGGCCACCGCCTTCTCATGGAACTTCGCCAGCTTCGCCGTCTTCCGGGCGCTCACCGGCGCCGGCATCGGCGGTGAATACGCCGCGATCAACTCTGCCATCGACGAGCTGATCCCCAGCCGCGTGCGCGGTCATGCCGATCTGGCCATCAACTCGTCGTTCTGGGTGGGGTCGGCCCTGGGCTCAGGGGCGGCGCTGTTGTTGCTGAACAACTCCTGGCTGTCGCCCGAGTTCTCCTGGCGGTTCGCGTTCGGCATCGGGGCCGTCGTGGGCCTGGCCGTGTTGACCATGCGGCGCCACGTCCCGGAGAGCCCGCGCTGGTTGATGGTGCACGGAGAACCGGCCGACGCCGAACGGATCGTCGACGACATCGAGCGCCAGGTCTGCCCGGACCCCTCGCACCTGCCGCCCGCCGAGGGCACCATCCGCCTGCGCCGCCGCCGCCACGTGCCCTGGGGCGAGATCTGGCGCGCCATGGCCTACCAGCATCGCCAGCGTTCGCTGCTGGGTTTCACGCTGATGGTGACGCAGGCGTTCTTCTACAACGCGGTGCTGTTCACGTTCGGCCTGGTGCTGCTGCGCTACTACCACATCACCGCGCAGCGGCTGCCGGTGTACCTGGTGCCGCTGGCGCTGGGAAACTTCCTGGGGCCGCCGCTGATCGGGCGGCTGTTCGACACGGTGGGGCGCCGGCCCATGATCGCGGCCACGTACATCCTGTCGGGCGTGCTGCTGGCGGTGAGCAGCTGGATGTTCCGTGAGGGGATGCTGACGGCGTTCACGCAGGCGCTCTCCTGGTGCGTGATCTTCTTCGTGGCCAGCGCCGCCGCCAGCTCGGCCTACCTGACCGTCAGCGAGATCTTTCCCCTGGAGATCCGGGCCATCGCCATCGCGCTGTTCTACGTGTGTGGCACCTTCGCCGGTGGCGTCTTCGGCCCTGCGCTGTTCGGCTACCTGGTGGGCACCGGCTCGCGCGAGCTGCTGTTTCGGGGCTATCTGGCCGGGGCGGCGGCCATGGTGGTGGGCGGCGTCGTCGAGGCCCTGATCGGCGTCGACGCCGAGCGGAAGTCGCTGGAGGCGATCGCGCAGCCGCTGGCCTCGGAAGAGGAGTGAAGCAGGCGAAGCGGAGCTCGAGAGCGGTGGCGACAGCGACGGCACAGGACGGATGCTATGACCGGTCCATGCTGATGAAGAGAGTGGCCGCGATGCTGGGGATCCTGGGGATCCTGGGGATCCTGGTCGTTTCGGTCGCGGCCGCCCGCGCCAGCGCCGAAGAGACGGCGCCCGGGTTGCTAGCGGTGGGGGCGGCGGCGCCCGACGTTCAGGGCACGGACGCCGCCGGAAACGTGAAGAAGCTGTCCGCGCAGAGGGGCCACTTCGCGGTCGTCTATTTCTATCCCAAGGACGAGACGCTGGGCTGCACCAAGGAGGCGTGCGCCTTTCGCGACGCCTTCGACAAGTTCGTGCTGGCGGGGGTCACGATCTTCGCGGTCTCCCGTGACGACGAGGCGAGCCATCGCGCCTTCCGCCAGCACCAGCGCCTGCCGTTCCCCATGGTGGCGGACAGCTCAGGCGCCATTCAGCGCGCCTACGGCGTCCCGCCGGTGAAGCCCGACATCGCCATGGCGGCGCGGGTGACGTTCCTGGTCGGTCCCGACGGAAAGGTGGCGCGCGTTTGGCCGAAGGTCGATCCCGTCGTCAACGCCAGCGAGGTGCTGGAGGCGGTGAAGACCCTGGGACGACGCTAGAGCTCAGCCGACGAGCTTGGCGCTGGCCGCCAGCGCCTCGACGGCGACGGACAGCGCCGCCTGCGACCATTGCAGGGGCGTGTGGGCGTTCGGGGTCCACTGGCCGTGCTTCAGGTAGTAAAGCTCGGGGCACTGGTTGGGAAGCTCGCTGTCCTCGGCGCTGATCTGGCGCAGCACGCGGTTGACGTGATGGACCTGGCGGCGATACGAATCGACGTCGCGGGTGCGAGAGAACGCGGCGCCGTGGTGGGCAGACAGGTACCCGTCGAAGATGCACCACTGCGCTTCGTCGCCGGGATTCTCGAGCAGCCGATCGCGCGCCTCGATGCCGCCGCTGACGTCCTGGGTGCGCTGGTCGGCGGGCAGCTTCAGGTCGTAGTCCGGGGCCCAGTAGGAATCGCCGGCGTAGCGGCGTATCCCGATGGCGCCGGTCAGATGCTGGTCGACATCGGCGAGCACCGCCTGCGCCATCGCCCCGCTGACGACGCCCAGAGGGTAGACCAGGAAGATCAGGGCCGCGTCGTGGGCACGCGGCAGGCGCGGATCGACGCTCTCGGCGGGCAGGATGGCGTCCAGGGCCTGCTGGCCGCGAACCAGCATCTCTTCAAGCGCGGCCATCCCGCGCCCCCGCACGCCGGCCAGGGCCGAGTCGGCCCCTGCTTCATGGAGCAGCGCCGCCAGCTCACGCAGCCCCGCCAGCACCGTGCCGATGCTGGATGCTGACACCTTGGGCGTCTCTTCCCAGTGGCCGCTGTCGGCGTCCTCCCAGAAGCGGATGGCCTGGAAATAGCGCACGAACAGCAACAGCGTCTGCGCTTCCTCGGGCGACAGGCGCAGCGCGCGCTGGCGGGCCAGCGAGCTGACCAGCCACACGAAATATCCCAGGGCGTCGTTCTGTGCGTGCGGCCATTGCTCGTCCGGCAACTCTTGCAGGCTCTGGCCGTCGAAGCGGATGTGAGGCCGGTGGGCCAGCTGCGCGGGATCGGCGATGCCGACGACGACGTCTTGCAGGCGGCGGCGGTGCTTGTGGAAGTACACCAGCAGCGTCTGGGCGACGCCCACCGCGACCGCCAGATCGCCACGCATCTGGTGCGCGTACGCCACGTGTACGTTGTCGCGAACCCAGACGTTGTGATACCCGGACCGCGGCACGTCGGACGGACTGGCCGCGAACAACCCACTGTCCAGCCGGGTGAAGGCGAGGGTACCCCGATCATCCAGCATCCGCCGCAGCTCGGCCACGTCCTGGGCGCGGTAGCGGTCCTTGATCAGGGCCGCTATGGCAGCGTTGGAAGACGGCGGACGGTGGTCCATGCCGATAGTTTACCGCCAGCGGGCGGCCGCCCCGAACCGACGGCCCCGCCGGCCCTGGCGTCTTCGCCAGCTCCGACGGTGCCGCCGGCCCCGCCTCCCCGCGAGCCTCTCCCCGCCCGCGCCGCCGCCGCCCTACGACCCCCGGGGACAATCATCCACAGTAGTCCCTAGACTGGGAAGTGACTTCGCGGCACTTCATTCGTGACGTAACATCACGAATAGGCGGTCCCCCGGAGCGTACGCCGTTCTATATCCCGAGTACGGAGTCCGTGCACGTGCCCTTGCTTCCACTGTCGGCGACGCAGCTGGCCCCCGTGGGATTGACACAGACGTTCAGCGCGCAGCTGTCGGCCTTGCAGCCGGCTTTCATCCACTGTTGCAGGATCATCTTCGGTTTGGAGTCGTCGTCGACGAAGGTGGTGCAGGTCGCCCCGCAGCCCGACAGCTTGGCGGGCACCGCCTTCGCGCATTCGGTGGCCGACTTGGGCCCGGCGTCGCACGCCTTCGCGGTGGCGACGGCGTCGTCGTAGTCGGTGATCAGCTTCGTGCAGGCGTCCATGGCAGGCGGATCCTTCACCGTGTCGCCGCCGGTGCCGGGCATCGAAGCCCCCGCGCTTCCCGAGCCGGGGCCCGCCTTTCCTGCGGCCCCGCTGGTGGACTGTCCCCCGGTTCCGGTGACGCCTCCGGTGCTGGTGCGTCCGCCGGTGGCGGTGACGCCGCCCGTGCCGATGACTCCTCCAGTCGCGGTGATGCCGCCCGAGCTGGTGACCCCACCGCTGGCGGTCACACCGCCGCTGCTCACGGGCACGCTGGTCACGCCCCCGGAGCCATGCACACCGCCGGTGGCGACGGGAGTCGGCGAACCGGTCGAACCACCTGTCGATGCGCCGCCGGACCCGGTCACGACCCCTGTCGTCCCCGTTCCCCCGGTGCCCGGGCTGGGCTGACCGATCGCGCCTCCGCTCCCGGTTGCGGCCGCCGGGGTGCCGCCGGCTCCGGCGGCCCGACCCGCGGCCCCCCCCGAGGCCACCAGGATGGTCGAGGTCCCGCCTCCCCGACCCCGGGCCAGTCCGCCATCGGGCAGCGCCTCGCCACCGGCGCCCTGCTCGGGGGCGTTACCGCCAAAGGATTGCGCGGTGATGTCGTCACATCCTGGTGCCACCAAGGAGGCCCCAACCAGGCCCGTCATGCATGCGATTGCCGCGAAATAACTGAGGTTTCTGCGCTGGAGCGAGGAAGCCATGCCGGAACGCAGTTCAACGCCCATGCCAGCGGGGGGCGACGGCCGTCCCCCTGGCAGCTCACTGCCGCTGGTACGTGCCGACCAGCTCCCCGAACGCCACCACGTGGCCTTTCATCGCGTCCAGCACGGCCCCCCGTCCTGCGCCGTCGTCCAGCGGCGGCCGCACGTCCAGGGCGAACAGCTGGAAGTGGTAGTGGTGCAGTCCGTGGCCCGGTGGGGGCGCGGCGGGCGTGAAGCCCACCGCCATCGTGCTGTTCTTGCCCTGATGCGCTTGCTGGGCGGTGCGTGCGTCCAGGCTGCGGGCGTCCGGGGCGAGGTCGTACACCAGCCAGTGGACGAACGGCTCGGTCTTGGGCGCGTCGGGATCCTCGCACAGCAGGACGAACGAGCGTGTCGTGTCCGGCGGCGCGGTCCAGTGCAGCTCGGGCGCCTCGCCTTCGCCGTCCGCGGTGAAGCGCGCGGGCAGCGTTTGCTGGTCCTGAAACGACGGGCTGGTCACGGTCAGGCGGGGCGTGCCCTCGTCCAGAAGGCGGGCGGCCGCCAGCTTTCCGTTGCCTGCGTGTACCGACGACAGCGCCTTCCCGGCGGCCTTCGCGACTTGATGACCGATGCTCATGACGAAACGCCTCCCGTGCAGACGTGAACAGATCGCAGGAACTGGTGATGGTCCATGGGCGCGACCTCCCCTCAACCTGAGAACGCGCCCGGCGCGTCGCAACCCAGAAAGGCGGAAAAGCAAGGCGCGGAAAGCGATGGCGAGGCGCGAGCGACGGCGACCTTCGATTCGCGACCTTCGTGCGCGCTTTCCAGAGATCAGGTCGCGCGCCGAGCCGCTGCGTCAGCGACCCAGCCGGCGCAGCGCCGCACGCGCCGCAAGGTGACCGCACAGCCCATGCACCCCCGGTCCTGGCGGTGTCGACGACGAGCAGAGGAACAGGCGCGGATCGGAGGTCGCCCACGGGATCAGACGAAACGCCGGCCTGAACAGCAGCTGGCGTAGATCGCAGGCGCCCCCCGCGATGTCGCCGCCTTCCAGGTTCGCGTCGTGGGCCTCCAGCGCGGCCGGATCCAGCACGTGGCGCGCCCGCACGCGCCGCTTGAACCCTGGCGCGAACCGCTCTAGCTGGCCTTCGATGGCCTCGGTCATGTCGGTCGTCGATCCCAGCGGCACGTGGGCGTACGCCCACGCGGTGTGCGCCTCGCTGCCCGCCGGGACGCGGCTGCGATCGAACAGGCTCGGCTGCGCCACCAGCACGAACGGCTGGGCCGGCGCGACGCCGCGCCACGCCTGGTCCAGCGCCTGCTCGATCTGCTCCAGCGGGCCACCCAGGTGCACGACACCGGCGCGCCGGCACGCCGTCGCGTGCCAGGGAATGGGGGCGTCCAGCGCGTAGTCGATCTTGAACGCCGCCGGACCTCTGCGGAAGCGGCGCAAGGCGCGGCGGTAGCGCGGTGACAGGCGCCCCTCCGCCAGCCCCAGCAACGCCGCCGGTGAGACGTCCAGCAGCACCACGCGCGCGGCGGGAAGCTCACCGAGTGCCCGCACCCTCCGGCCCAGCTCGATCGTTCCGCCGTGGTGGCGCAGGATCTCTCCCAGCGCGTCGGCCAGCTTCTGGGCGCCGCCGCGGATGCAGGGCCACCCCACGGCGTGCCCGGCCGCGCCCAGCGTCAGCGCGAAACCGGCTGTGCCGGTCTTGTTTAGCGGCTGCATCCCGTGCGCCGCCAGGCCGCCCAGCAGCGCCCGCGCCTCCTCGGTGCGGAAGGCACTTCGCGCCAGCGCCCCGGCAGACCGCAGCGCCGTGAACAGCGTGCGCAGCAAGGCCGGCGTGGGCCGAAAGGCGCGCCAGCGGGAGGCCCCGGCCCTGGTCAGCGCTGTCGGCCCGTCCGCCCCCGTCCGTTGATCCGGCGTCAGCGCCTGCCATCGCGCCGTCAGATCACCGAAGATGCGCGCATGGGCGGGGCCGTCCTCACCCAGCGCCGCCATGGTGGCCGCCAGAGTGCCGTGCAGGACCGCGGCGCGCCCACCGTCGAGCGGGTGAACCAGGGGCAGTTCGGGCTCGACCCATTCCACCCCGTGCGCCTGCAAGGGCAGTCCCCGGAAGAACGGCGAGCCGACCCCCATCGGATAAACGGCCGAGCAGACGTCGTGCACGAACCCCGGCAAGGTCAGCGCCGCCGAGCGGGCGCCGCCCCCCAACGACTCGCCGGCCTCGATGAGCCGCACCGAACGTCCGGCCCTGGCCAGCGTGATCGCGGCCGACAGACCGTTCGGTCCTGCCCCCACCACCACGGCGTCGAGCATGGAGGGGGCGCCGTCGTCAGACTGGCTTCGCGCGCGGGAGCAAGCGGTTGCTGACGTCCAGCGTCCGCAGCGTGGCGGCCGGGAACAGATCGTGGAGCAGCTTCAACAGCTTCGCGGGCAAGCCGATCACCACCTCGCCGCGGCGGTGGCGCGCGGCGGCCACGATCATGCGGGCGGCCCGCCGGGCGCTGACCGTCAACAGCGGCAGCCGTGTCGCCACGCTGAACCAGCGCGCGTCGCCGGCGGTCTTGAACCGCGCGAACTTCTCGCCGCCGGTGCGCATCAGCCCCGGAACGACGGTGGTGACGCTGATGCCGTGGCGGGCGACCTCGGCGCGCAGGCCCTCCGAGAAACCCACCACGGCGAACTTGGCGCAGTCGTAGGGCAGCAGATGCGGGACCGCCACCTTGCCGCCGATCGAGGCGATGTTGACGATGCGGCCGTCGCCCTGGCGGCGCATCTGCGGCAAGACGCCCAGCGTGGCGTGCACCGTGCCCCAGAAGTTGATGTCCAGGGCGCGCTGAAAATCCTGCAGCGTGGTGGCCTCCAGCGGGCCCACCTGGATGATCGCGGCGTTGTTGACCAGCAGGTCGATGCCTCCGAACCGGGTGACGGCGCGGGAGAGCATGCGCTCCACGTCGCCCGGGTTGCTGACGTCGCAGGTCACGGCCAGGACGTCGGTGTACGGCGACAGCTGATCACGGGCCAGCGCCAGCTCGCGCGGGTCGCGGGCACAGATGACCACCCGGCAGCCGGCGCGCGCCAGCTCTTCCGCCACCAGGAAACCGAGGCCCCGCGAGCCGCCCGTCACCACGGCCACGCGGCCACGCAGGTCGTAACGACGCGACCGCTTCCTCCTGATCGCCGCCACCAGCGCGAGTCCTGCCGCGCCCCCGGCCATGATCGCCGCCCACGGCAACGGCGTCGAGCGACGCAGTCCCAGCGCTTTGGTGATTTGTCTGGTCATCGGCACTGCAGCCTCCTTCATTTGCCCGCGTGGAACCGGTAGTGCCGCTCGATGGGCAGCGGGCCGTTGTCGGGTACGGGGAACCTCCACTTCGAGATCGCCTGCTGGGTGCATTCCAGCACCGCGGGATCGACCGGCGACTGCTCGACCACCTCGACGCCGCTCACCGTGCCGTCGCCCCCGATGGTCCAGCGCAGCGTGACGGCGCCGGCCCGTACCTGCGGCGCCGGGACGTGCTTGTCGCGCGCCACCTGCGCGCGGCAGCCATTCAGCTCGCGCAAGCGCGCCGCGATCTGCTGTTCCAGCGCCGGCGGCAGCGGACCCTTGGCGTGCGGCGCCGGCTGCGCGGCGGGGCTGGCCGTCTCCGATGCCGATACCTTCGGTTCGGGTCGCGCCGGCAACTTCGGGGCGGGCGGCACCGCCTTGGCGGGCCGGTCGCCTTCCAGCTTCGCGGGGCTGACCTTGCCCGTCTCCACCAGCGAGGGGCCGGTGAGCATCTTCTTGGGCGCCAGCGCGTCTCCGCCCGCGCCACCGTTGCCGGCGGCGCCCGCCAGCGACGTGGTGAGCAGCATCGCACACAGGGTCATGGCGAGACTGAGCCTTCGCCATGCTTTCGGGGGACGATGGATCATGCCTCAGGGAAACCTGGGCACGCCGGACGCCGATGGCAACCGCCGCCGGCGCGGCGCCGCCTCCTGCCGCCAGAAGGCCGGCGGGGCGGCCCCTGGCGCTTTCACCAGTGCTCGTACTGGATCACGACCGCGTGACAGAAGGCGGTGGCATGCCCGGATGCCTCGAAGGGCCGGTAGCGCCAGCTGCGGGCCGCTGTGGCCACCATCCGATCCAGGCGGGGCGCGGCCGATGACAACAACGTCGCGTCGCTGACGGCCCCCTGCTCGTCGACGCACACGCGCAGTGTCACGACGTAAGGCCGCCAGGCGGGCCACAGCGATTCGGGCAGGCGGGGGAAGATGTCGCGCTGGCGCAGCGACGTGGCCTGCTCGTGCGTCAGCACGGTCCGGTGCCGATCGTCGCCGGGCAAGTCGATGATCAGGTCGCCCCGGATGCGCGCGTGCAGCTCCTTGCCCAGGTTCTCCGCTCCCGCGCCGTCGCCATCGCCGTCGCCCGCGCCGTCTCCGGTGCCGTCCCTCGTGCCGCGGCCCGCGCCCTCGGCGCCGGGGCGCCCCTGGTCGGGTGCGCCCTCGTCCGGAACCGGCACCTCCGCCGGTGGCGACGGGCTGCCGGCGGGCACCGGCAGCTCCGCCAGGGTAGCGGTGGCCTCGGCCAGGGCCAGCGGTGCCGGCGGCGCCGTCACGAGGGAGCTACCGCCCGGGCGCGTCGCCCCCGCGCGTGCGCGCGCGCCGGGAGGCCTGCCGCCCGGGGCGGGCGCGGCGCGTTCCTCGCGGGGCGCCAGCCGGGGGACGGGCGCCAGCATCGTCACCTCGACGGGCGGGCCGGGCGAGCGCGGCGTCCCCCCGAGCACGGGCCCCTCGCTGGGCGGCGGCGCCCCTCGCGGCTGGAACGCCAGCGCCAGCAGCACCAGGGCGTGAAGGGCAGAAGAGATCAGCAGCGGACGGCGGAGAGAGCTTCCGAGCGGATTCCCCAAGGGCCGAGCCACGCCTGTTGCAAGCTAGCGCGGATTCGCGCCGAGACCAGGAGGTCCCGCGTCAGCCGTGTCGGCCTCGCGAGCCGTCGTTGCGCCGCGGTAACCGCTCAGCTGGGAGAAGGTCCGCGTGACTTCCCGGCCAGCCGGCCGGCCAGCGCGAGATCGCCCGTCAACAGCGCGCGCAGCTCCGCGCGCCTGTCGGACGACGGCGCGCGCAGGACGGCGGCCGGGTGGAACGTCACCAGGTGCACGGCGCCCGGGGCGGCGTCGTGGATGGGCGTGACCGCCGCCGGCAACGCGTGGCCGCGATCGCGCGTCAGCTTGACGCTGGGGCCGAACAGCGAGGCCGCCGCCGTCGCGCCCAGCGCCACGATGACGTGGGGACGCACGAGGGTGATCTCGTCGAGCAACCAGGGGCGGCAGGCACGCACGTCGCCCGCGCCCGGCTTCTTGTGCAGGCGATGCTTCCCGCGCTGCTCGAAGTTGAAGTGCTTCACGGCGTTCGTGATGTACACGTCGCTTCGCTGCAGCCCCGCCTCGCGGATGGCCGCGTCCAGCAACAGACCCGCCGGCCCCACGAAGGGACGGCCGGCCAGGTCCTCGGCGTCGCCCGGTTGCTCGCCCACCAGCATCACCGCGGCGCCGGCGCGGCCCTCGCCGAACACGGCCTGCGTCGCGTTCCGGTACAGGGGACAGGCCTGGCAGCGCGCGCACGCCGCCGCCTTGGCCGCCAGTTGCCCGCGGCGGACGGGCGGCGCCGAGAGGCGTCCTCTCGACGGCGTGGGGTCGATGGTCTTCTGCATAGGGAGAACACTCTGCAAGCCAGGGGCCGCGGCGCCCGGGATCTCGCTCAAGCGGCCCGGGTAAGCCGCCGAACAGAAATGGCGAGGATGGAGAGCTCGACCTGGCACGGGGGCGCGCTGCGGCATAGCCTGCGCGCGCGGACTTCCGCGCGCTTGCTGTTGCTGCTGGGGGGCACCGTCTACGCCGCCTGGCATTTCGGCCACGTCTGGCTGACGCCGGGGGCCGTCGACCCGCTGACTGAACGATTTGCCTTTCTGGGCTTCGTCGCTGTTTGCTTCGCCCTGTCCTTCCTGCGCCGCTTCGATCGTTACCTGGTCGAGATGGGTCACGCCGTGGCGCTGCTGGGGACCTTGCATTACTTCTCGCTGATCGAACGGAACGCCATCGCGACGCCGTATCTGATCGGTACGTTCGTGGTGATGGCGTCGGTGAACGCCCTGCTGGCGACCCCGCGGGCAGCGATGCTGTACTCGACGCTGGTGACGGCGCTGGCCTTGCTGGTGGCCCGCACCAGCCCGGGCGCGACCGGGGCGTCCCGCATGGAGCTGGTCATAGGCGTGATCACCGTGCAGGTGGCGCTGGCCTTCTCGGTGTGGCGCAACGTCAACTTGCGACAGGCGGCGCGCGAGCTGGAGACGGCGCGCAACGAGTTGAAGCGCCTGCGCGGCCTGTTGCCCATCTGCATGCACTGCAACCGCATCAGGACCTCCGACGACAGCTGGCAAGAGCTCCAGTCGTACGTGACCGCGAACACCGAGGCCAGCTTCACGCACTCGGTTTGCCACGAGTGTCTGGAGAAGCACTACCCCGAATAGCCCTCCGGCGCCGGGGCGGGCCGGCGCCGCCTTCGCGCGATCAGCCAGCCCAGTCCCACGAAGACCGCGTGCCCCAGGCCCGCCAGCGCGCCGCCGATCAGGGTGTTGATCGTGCGATGGGCAATGGTGGGCGCGGCCGGCGCGCCGACCATCGCCAGCAGGAACACCACGTAAGAGGTCAGGCAGGCCGCGAAGGCCGCATAGTTCACGTACACCAGTTGATAGCAGGCGGCCGCGAACAGCAGCACCAGCAAGGCCAGCACCCCCGGCAAGGGCCGCAGCGCGAAGGCCAGCAAGGTGGCCAGCCCGGCCCCCACCAGAGTGCCCCCCATGCGGGCCAGGCCGCGCCGCAGGGTGTTGTGCAGCTCGGGCCGGGTGACGATGGCGGCGGTCATGGGGATCCAGTAGCCGCTGGGCAGCGCCAGCCCGTGGGCCAGGGCCATCGACACCGCCAGCGTGGCGCCCACGCGCAACATCTGCCAGCGGCGCACGGCCCCCGGCGAGAAGGCCGCCAGGGCCGGCTCTGCCGCGCTGGTGGCCGCTCCGGCCACCGCGGGCATGCGTCCCGTCAGTCTCCACGCCAGCGTGATGATGCCCATCTGCAGCAGGCCACCGGCCAGCACGTACGATCCGCGGGTCAGCGCCGCCCACCCGGTCATCGGATAAGCGGAAGACAGAATCAGCCAGATCAGGCACTGCAGTGCGATCCACGAGGCGCCTGGTCCGCGGGTCCAGGTGAAGGCGTAGATGGCGGCCCAGGCCGCACACAGCAGCGCGATGGCGGCGCCGGACAATCCGCCCAGCGTGCCGATCCAGCTGGACAGGCACATGCCCGCGGCCGCCACCAGCATGGGCGTCGTCCGCGATTTCCCCAGCCGCTGAAAAGATCCGAAGCCGACCGAGAAAGCGCCCGCCGCCGCCACCATGCCCTGGCGCAGGTGACCGGTGGCCAGGCCCGCCGACAGCGGCAGCGCCAGCCCGGGCAGGCACCAGGCGGCGGCCGTGGGCTGGGCCTGCTTCCAGTCGAATGTCAGGATCTCGCGGGTGGCGCGGCGAAGCATGAAGACGCGGGCATCATCGGTCCAGGTGCCCGAGCAGTCGAGGGACCACCTGCACGATCAGGTAAAGCGGGCCGAACATCAGCAGCGCGCCGGTCGCCACCGCCACCAGGAACACGGCGGCCCGGTACAGCAGGAACGACGTGCGATAACCCATGGCGCGCCAGACGCGCACGTGGGCCCGGAACAACATCCCGTCCAGCGCCGTCCCCGGCGACGCGTGAAAGAACAGCACGGCAAAGCCGGCGATCGGGTACAGGTGCACGATCTCGGCCCAGCCGAACACCAGGATGAAGTTGCCGAAGATCAGGGCCAGGGCCAGCGAGGTCAGGCGGCTGAAGATCCCCAGCAACAGCAGCAGCCCGAACGTCATCTCGCCCAGCGCGGTGGTGAACGACCACGCCTCGCGCGTCAGCCAGGGGAAGACGTGCTGCGGTCCGGTCACCAGGTTCGGGTAGCTGTCGCCGACGCCGATGAACAGCTGGGCGTCGTAGATCTTGTTGACCAGGCCCAGCAAGAAGAAGCCCACCCCCAGGCCGAAGCGGATGCCGGCGATCTGCTGCGGGTTCAGCGTGATTCCGCGGCGCGAGAACAGGTAGAAGAAGGCGCTGGCCAGCACCGGGATGGCGTCGACGGCGGCCAGCCCGTAGCCCACGCACAGCCCCGTGTACACCAGCAACATCACCACGCCCAGCGCCACCTGGAACAGGCCGGACAGCACCCACAGCGCCACCGCCGCCTCGATCACGCGCATCACCAGGCCAGGCGTCCCCGACACCGGAAAGCTGGGCATCACCACCCAGCCGTCGTACGCGCCCAGCAGGAACACCAGGCCGGGCAGTCGGGCGAAGATGAACACCGAAATACGCTCGGCGTGCACCAGCCAGCGCGACGGCAGATAGCCGTCCAGGAAGAACCGCATCAGCGACAGCAGCGGATGGTGCGCCGAGCCGCGGTGGGCCTGCTCGACCTGCTGCTCGACCGAGGTGGGCGTCAGCCGCTCCAGCAGCACGGTGGCCACCAGGTACCACAGCGTGATGATCACGGCGATGGCGCAGGCGGCGGCCAGTGACAGACGCAGCACCTGTCCCGTCATGGACCGGAAGTAGTCACGGTCGAAGGGCTTGTAGTCGTGCCGCACCCAGCGCTCGTGTGCCTGCGCCACGGCGGGGACCAGCCAGATCGCGGCCAGCGCGGCCGCGGCGGGCCGCCACTCAGACCGGCGCACCGGTCACCTCAGCCTCGATGGGTTTCACGTCTTCGGCCGTCAGCTTGAACACCTTCAGGGATTCGCCCAGGAACTCGACCTCGCGCTGGTGAAGCGCGCCGTCGCTGCGCGCCAGGGTGTAAAGGGCGCGATAGAACTCCAGGCGCGCCTCCATGGGGACGTAGCGGCGCAGGAACACGTCGTCGATGATCAGCCGGCGGCGCAGCTCCTGCTCGATGCGGGCGTCGGTGTCCGGACCGTCGGTCATCCCTGCCATCTCTTCCAGCAGGTCATGCAGGAAGCGCCGCTCGGCGCTGGTGATGGCGCCGTCGCACGCCGCCAGGTGGACCAACCAGTTGAACAGCATGTCGTTGCGGATCGACGAGAAGGTGTCGATGGCCAGCAGGCTCATGCGGCGCAGATGAGTCTTCGGCCGCCGCCCCCGCGGCACCTCGAAGCCCTGCGAGGCCCGCCGCAACACCGTGCCGTCGGCGGCGCGCACCTGGAAGTCGACCGTCCATACCACCAGCATGCGCCGGCTGTTTCCGTCGGCGTGCGGGCTGTCGCCCACCAGGCCCGTGCGCAGCGCGTACTCGGGCAGGGTCAGAGACACGGCATACTGATGGCGATCGGCGGGCGAGGGGAGCATGGCCAGGCTGCTGGCGTACAGGCGGTGGCTGCGGTGATCGAACATGGTGCAGGTCAGGCGCGCGTGCACGGTGACCTGACGGCCCCCGCGCGGCACCACGCGGGCCCGGGCCTCGATCCTGTCGCCGGGGCGCAGGCTGGTTGCCGAGATGCTGAAGCGGGCCGCCCGCAAGGTGGCCACGCGCCGGACCAGCTCGAACGCTGCCTGCAGTGTTCCCGCCAACAACGTCAGAGGGATGAGGCACAGCGCCAGGCCGAAGAGATAAACAGCCAACCCTAAGACATGTCGCCGGGCGGACGACGGATGTCAAGGAGCAGCACGAGAACGATCGCGGCAACATCGGCCGGTCGCGGGCGCTCGCCTTGACTGCGGCGTCGTGATCAGGGCAGGGCGCCCCCGGCGATCCACGAGGTCAGCGTGGCGATCTGCTCGGAGGTCAGCGGGGCCGCGGGCAGCGCCTCGAACCGTGCCGGCATCGGCGAGCCTTCACAGGGGGCAGCGTCGCTGACCTTGTGGATCAGATAGCTGCTGGCGGGATCTCCGGCGACGACCCGCACACCACCGCAGGTCTCGTCGGCGGGGCGGCCCACCAGGGCGGCGTGCGCGTCGGCGGGGGTCAGCGACAGCCCGGGATAGGCGGGCAATCCTTGCTTGCTGGCGTCGTGGCAGTTCACGCAGCGGCCCTGGAAGATCGCCAGCACGGCGGCGAACGAGGCAGCGCTGCCGCCCGCGCCGCCGCTCCCGCGGCCCGGGCCACCCCCCACGCCCGCGTGCCCACCCGAGCCCGCCCGGCCGCCGCGCCCTCCCGCACCGCCACCGGCGTTCGCGCCGCTGCCGCCCGAAGCGGCGCCGCCCGAGCCCGTCGCGCCACCGGACCCCGAGCCGGAGCCGCCGGGGGATGAGCCGCCTCCCGAGCAGGAGAGCACCAGGAACGCGACGAGGGGCAGAGCCGGCAAGAGAAGAGGACGCATGCGCGCGTGGGCACGCAAACGGTGGACCAGCAGAAGCGCCGGTGGGCCGACAGGGGACCCTCGTATTTCCGAGGACGCGAGGCCGTCCCGACGCTCCAGCCCTCGAATTTCCGTCGGAGACAGCGGCGCTGCGCCCGGGCCTCTGCGGCAGGCCCGGCACTGCTCGCCGCCGTCACGGCCCCGAGGCGGCCTCGCCGTGTCGATCGACCAGGCCTCGCAACACTCCGTCAAGCGCGTCACCGAAGGCACGTCTAGAGAACCGGGTGGCCCGTGCCCGGCCGGCGCTGCCCAGCCGCGCGCGCAGCCCCGCGTCCCGCCCCAGGCGAGCCATCGCCGCCGCGAAGGCCTCGGGCGTGGGCGCGCACAGGAAACCGGTCTCGCCGTCGACGACGGTCTCCAGCGGGCCGCCGTTCGCCACCGCAACGACCGGCCTCCCCGCCGCCATCGCCTCGACCGGGACGATGCCGAAGTGCTCGTCGGGCGTGGGATGGACCAGGGCCAGGCAGCCGCGCAGCAGCGCCATCCGCTGATCATCGCCGGGCGACAGGCGCAGCACGATCTTCTCGGTCAGGCCCTCACCGGCGATCAACTGGCGGAGCTGCGCCGCCGTCTCGCGGTCTTCGCGGCGCGACGGATCGAGACCACCCGCCAGCACCAGCGAGGTCCGGCCGAACACGTCGGGCGCCAGGTCTCTCAGGCGCGCGAACGCGGCCACCGCCAGCGCCTGATTCTTGCGTGGATCGAAGCGGCTGATGACCAGCCAGGTGGACTCGTCGCCGGTCAGGTCCGGTGTCGCCCCGTAAGGTTCGACGGGGACGCCGGGGTACAGGATCTCGGCGTCTCCCACGCCCAGCCGCGCCGCCGCGCGGGCCGTGTAGGCGCTGTTCACCAGCACCAGGTCGGCGGCACGCATCGACG
>Ga0207671_10000950_pt1 | contig 35986 bp, 30 predicted proteins | sample KBSC24metaG_FD_184352 | JGI IMG/M metagenome (GOLD analysis project Ga0207671, IMG submission 184352) | Corn rhizosphere microbial communities from Kellogg Biological Station, Michigan, USA - KBS C2-4 metaG (SPAdes) (version 2) | ecosystem: Host-associated > Plants > Roots > Rhizosphere > Soil...
CCTTGTCCTTCCACCGCGAATTGCTGGTCTGCAGCTACGGGATTGGGATAAAGCTTTAATGTCCGGGTTTCATTGGCAGTAGAATCATCAAGAGACAGAGCCGATGTTTCGACCGTGGCTACAACTGCTCCGGCAGTCGCCGTTTTTGTCGTCACTGTCAGCTGATCGCTGGCCGTCAGACCTGTAGAACCTGTTGCGGCGAGCTTGAACACGTAGGTTCCCGCTACCAGCCCGACAGCTTGTGTCTGAGCGGCGTTGGAGTTGACGAAATAAGCGACTGCCGGACCGCTGACCTGTGTCCATTTGTAAGCGGAGACTGTGCTGTTGGTCGCTGTGGCCGAGCCTGTGAGATTTGCCCTGCTGGGCAGCGTAATGGTTTGGTCGGCGCCGGCATTTACGGTAAGCGTGGGCGTTGTGGAGGATGCTTTTGCCGTGATCGTTATTTGATCGCTGGCCGTCAAACCCGTAGAGCCTGTCGCGGTCAGCTTGAATACATAGCTTCCCGCTACCAGTCCCGTGGCTTGTGTCTGTGCGGCAGCGGAATTGACGAAGTAAGCCGTTGCGGGACCGCTGACCTGTGTCCATTTATAGCTGGTGACCGTGCTGTTGGTGGCCGTTGCCGAGCCTGTCAGATCAGCACGGTTGGGCAGCGTGACTGTTTGATCCGCACCCGCGTTAACGGAAAGCGTAGGTGTAGCGGCAGGGTTTACCGTCACAGTCACCTGGTCGCTGGCGGACTGTCCTGTACTGCTGGTAGCAGTGAAGGTAAAGACATAGGTTCCCTGCACCAGTCCGCTGGCAACTGTCTGCGCCTTCGTGGGTGCGGAGAGGGTGGCGGTATTGGGACCGCTGGCCTGCGCCCACTTATAGCTGGTAATGGTACCATTGGCATCCGATGCGGTACCCGTAAGCGTGGCACTGCCGGGTAGTGTAACGGTCTGGTCGGCGCCGGCATTGACGGCAGGCGGTGGTGTGGTCGAGCCGTTGTCGATAACGACATTGTCTCCCTGTCTTTTATATTGAAGCATCCACTGATAGACGTTGAGCCCATTTTGTACGACGCCCGGCTGGTTGGGCGCGCCATAGGTCTTCACCCATCCGCCATGCCCCTGATCGGGAAAGATGGTCATCCACGGGGCCGGATTGGCGCCTTCCTGGTTCAAGAGCTTTATATAATCTGTCGTATAGGAAGTCGGTACTGTGTTATCCACCGAATTGGCTGTGGCCCACACCGGCACATGCGCTTTGACGATCTCGTCCGCCCGTTGAATGACGGGCGTGGAGGCGCCTGCCACCACCAGCAGGCCGGCGATACGTTTTCCGTACAACGCTGCGGAATAGCCAGGATATTCCCAGGCGATGCCGCCACCCATGCTGAGACCGGTGACGTACATCTTGGTGGTGTCCACCCTGTAGTTCCTGATGGCGTAATTGATCATATCATTGACAGCTATCTGCTCATAGCCGTTCCAGGGCCAGGTATTCAGCTGAGGGCTCACGACGATGAACTCGAAGCTTTTCCCATTGACCGTCACCGGATCAGGGAAGTAGGCGTTGACATTATTGTTCACCTGGTAGTTGATCTGCATGGGAGGGCCATTGCGCAGGACGGCGGGCAATGCGCCGGCGCTGCCATCGCCTATTTCTCCTATACCGTGCAGAAATACCAGCAGGGGATATTTCTTCGTGCCTGTACTGTAACTGGCTGGCAGGGAAGTATAAAACCCATGGATAAAGCTGTCGACAATGGTACTTGGATGCGCTGTCAATGTTCTTTTTTGAGAGAAAAGCAAACCTGGGGTGGAGAAGAGGAGGGCCAGGCAAAGCAATGCCGCCTGACAGAGTTTGTACAGTTGTTTCATGTTGTTGTATTTGGGTGCCCGGAAAGGGAATGGAGTCGGATCAGCAGCGTTTACGCGCGAATTCCATGCCAAAGGTTTGTTAAAACCCCGGTGGAGGCAGTTTTTATTGCAGATGGCTATTGGCCCTGCGCCAGCGAATATGCTTTTTTATCGCCCCACATGTTGAGGAGCTCGGAGGAGCATATCTTGAAATCCCCACTCAGACTGACGTACAGTCCCAGCACATCCTGCTGGTTCAAGGGCGATCCGTCGATGCTTTCAAAACGGACGTTGTACTGATTGACGAGATTCGTATAGACGGAACCGGTAGGCCATACCTGTGTGCCCCTGTTGCTGATGTTGATGAGATTGAACTTTACGCCCGCATGACGTTGACAGCGTTTGGCGATGGTTTCAGGCTGTTCGGAGCTTTCGATAAACAGGTCCACGCCGACGATAAACTCTTTCTGCATTTCTTCGGAGACCATCATCTCGTTACGGGTAAGCTTAAAAGCCGTCTGGGTCACCGGCATGTTGGGTAACAATGGCCGGGCCATGTGCTCAGGTGTCTTGCCGAAGTTCCTGACGATGGCTTCCGCGAAATCCGTTGTATTCAGGGAAGGAGTGTTTCTGTCGCCAAAATCTCCCGTGTGAACTCCCTGTTCCAGCGTATATAATAATGCGTTCTCGATGATGGCGGCATTTTCCATCAGGCCCAGGTGACGGAGCATCGATATACCGCTGAGCAGCAGGGCTGTAGGGTTAGCGATGTTCTTTCCGGCAATATCCGGCGCGGTGCCGTGGACCGCCTCGAAAATGGCGATATGGTCCCCGATGTTGGCCGAAGGGGCAAACCCCAGCCCTCCTACCAATCCGGCACAGAGGTCGGAGATAATGTCACCTTGCAGATTGGTAAGCACTACCACGTCGAATTCCTGGGGACGTACCACCAGCTTCATGGCCAGGTCATCCACGATGACATCGTCGGCTTTTAGCTCCGGGTATTCTTTTGCCACTTCCTGGAAACATTCCAGGAACAGCCCGTCCGTCAGCTTCATGATATTCGCCTTGTGACCGCAGGTGATGCGACGGGCGCCTTTCTTCTTCGCCATTTCGAATGCATATTTGATCACCTGCAGACTGCCCGGCCGGGTGATAAAGCGGCGGCTGAGCGCCACATCCTGTGTCAGCATGTGTTCGATGCCGCCATAAGTATCCTCGATGTTCTCGCGTACGATGGTAATATCTATGGGAATGCCCGCTTTGGAAAACACCGTATCCACTCCATGCAATGTCTGGAATACCCGCTTGTTGGCGTAGGTGTTCCAGGTCTTACGGGCCGTTACATTCACACTTTTCACCCCTTTGCCCTTGGGCGTTTCCATCGGTCCTTTAAACAAGAGCCCCAGCTCCTCGATCGTCTGTTTGGCCTCCGGCGTCATCCCATTGGAAAAGCCTTTGTCAAACACCCACTTGCCCATATCTACGAATATATATTCCAGGGGAACTTTGCCTGCCTTGAAAATATTGAGCACTGCGTCCATGATCTCGGGGCCAATACCATCTCCTTTTGCTACTGCTATCTTCATATTTCAATATATTATACTATTACGGGTGATGCCGGGTGCAAAATTAAGCCAGATTTTCCGCCGATTTTGATTAATTTTAGATAAAATTGATTAGATGGCAAACAAGATCTCAGAAGGCGTGGAAGTAAGCGTTGAGACCTTTTATCAACCGGATTACTCCAATCCTCTTTCCGGTGAATACATGTTTGCCTATCGCATTACCATCGAAAATCATAACAATTTTTCCGTAAAACTGCACCGGCGTCACTGGCACATTTTCGACAGCAATGGGAGCTACCGGGAGGTGGAAGGGGAAGGAGTGGTTGGCGTACAGCCCATTCTCAATCCGGGAGAACGGTATCAGTATGTCAGCGGGTGCAACCTGCGTACTGAAATGGGAAAAATGTATGGTTCCTATACGATGGAGAACCTTAACAATAAGAAAAGCTTCGAGGTCAATATCCCCATTTTTGAAATGATCGTCCCTTTTAAGATGAATTAACCCGAACGAACCGGAGGTTCGTTGGCCGAAGGCCAATAATTAAATGTTTCCGGGCAACGCGTTAAATTTTTGAAAAAAGCGTTGGCCGGATATTTTTGGTGCAACGCCTGACCCGGCCCGATTGTCAATAGAGGGATTTAAAAATTATCCATGAAGGCTCTAACCCTGGTTTTACTGGCTGTTGTTCTTTTTTTCTACTCCTGCAGTAAGAATTCTTTGTCAAATACCCGCAATGAGACCGTGGGGCAATTGAAGTATGGCGGAGATCCCAATGCGGATGGTCTGGGTTATTATATGATCACGGACAGTACGCATGAAACGCTTCACCTGGAGAACCTGCCGGTGGAATACAAACATGAGAATGTCAATGTACATGTAGCTATCAACTTTTTCGATACAGGCCAGACGCTGACGATGGAGGCGCTTCCAGGCACCGTCGGCCCCCGCATCGTTGTTGTCCGGTCAATCCGTAAACTATAAGGACTCCTCTTTTTTGATGGCCGCCCGGTAAAGGGCGTAGCCCATGACGGCGAAGAAGGCGATGCCAAGCAGGTAGTATCCTGTTTCTCCCAGCGTACCCGTCATGGGCCCTTCCACGCTCACTTTTTTCAGAAAGGCCACCACTTTATCCGGTATATTCAGGAAGGCAAAAATGACACCCATCAGCGCGCCTCCTGCCACGAGACCGGTGGCAAACAGGTTCCCTCTTTCCAGTTCCTCTTCTCCTTCTTTGGACGCTGATAATCCCTTTCTTTTTTTCACCCTGTCGGCAAAACCGCGGATCATGCCTCCGATGTAGATAGGCAGGGTGGTAGAGATAGGCAGGTATACACCAATGGCGAAACTGAGGGCCCGGACACCACATAGCTCCATCACCACGGCGAGGAAAGCGCCTGCCAGCACGAAGTTCCAGTCCAGTTTGCCTCCTTGTATGCCTTTGATCAAAGTGGCCATCAAAGTAGCCTGTGGAGCGCTGAATGTACTGCCGATGGCGTGTTTGACACCCTGGGCCTGCAGGTCTGCATTGGGGATATCTAATATTTTGATAGTAAAGCCCACGGCTAATGCGGAGACAATGATCCCTACAAAGAGCGCCAGCTGCTGGTAACGGGGAGTGGCGCCTATCAGGAAGCCGGTCTTAAGGTCCTGAGAAGTGCCCCCTGCGGTTGAAGCTGCAATACAAACCATACCGCCAACTACCAGCGCCATTGCTTCGTATCCTTTTCCACCCCAGCCCACGGCCAAAAAGATGAGACAGGTGCCCATGATCGTGGCAATGGTCATGCCGGAGACAGGGCTGTTGGAAGACCCGATAAGACCTACGATACGGGAAGCCACTGTGACGAAGAAGGCGCCGAATACGAGGATCAGCGCTCCGATGAGCAGACGGCTAAAAAAGTTATCGCCGGGGATGATATTCAGACAGGCGATGAGTATGATCAGGCCAATGCTGCCGAACATTACGACTTTAAGGCTCAGGTCGCGTTCTGTACGGACGCGGCTGTCCGTACCTTTTTCTTTTACGGAGCCGATGCTTTCTTTGAAAGAGGATACAATGGTAGGGATGGTCTTGATCAGGGTGATGAGACCGCCCATGGCCACAGCGCCGGCGCCGATCTGCCGTATATACGCCCTATAGATAGCTGAAGCAGGGTCGGCAAATGTCCTGGTGATGGGATCCCATTTTCCAGGGCCGCCTGCCGTATGTATATCCTTTAGAAAACCCAGCTTTACTTCCTGAAGGGCGATCATTGCAGGATCGACCAATGATGCCAGCAGGGGTTGCATGACCAGCCAGCTCAGTATGCTGCCTGCTACCAATGTGCCGGCTATGCGAGGTCCTACGATATATCCCAGGCCCATATATTCCGGCGTGATGTCGGCCGATACCTGGGCGGAAGGGAAGATGCTGTTCAGGCCTTTATATTTCACCGTATCGAAAACAGGCGTCTCCGCGATGACCTTGAACATCTTTTGCAGCAGCGCATATACAAAGGCAAAACCGAGTCCCTGGAATGCTGTCCTTGCGAAGCTGCCCCCTTTTTCCCCGGCGATCAGCACCGAGGCGCAGGCTGTTCCTTCGGGATAGGGAAGTGTTTCATGTTCCTTGACGATAAGACTGCGGCGGAGGGGGATCATCAGCAGGGTACCCATAATTCCACCGAAGATGGAGAGAATGAAGATGACGGCATAGTTAAAATAATTGCCGGACTCTGCGGAAGAGAGGAAGAGGAATCCCGGCAGGGTGAATACTACACCTGCCGCAATGCTTTCGCTGGCGCTGCCGGTGGTTTGGATGATATTGTTCTCCAGGATGGTGGTCCTGAATAATTTCCGGCCGAGGGTAATGGCCAGCACTGCTATGGGAATGGAGGCTGACACCGTCAGACCTGCTTTTAGGGCAAGATACACGGTGGAAGCGCCGAAGAGGATGCCAAAGATGCTGCCCAACAACAGGGCCTTGAAAGTAAATTCTTTCATTTGGGCGTCGGCACTGACGAAAGGTTGAAATTTCTTTTCAGCCATTATTGATTTTTTTGGAGGGTTAAGCCTCGCCTGTCTTTTCACGGACGATGCGGTTCAGGGATTTGATACGGCTGAAGATCAGGACGCTCCCGATCGTGCCGGCAATAAACCATACCAGAAAAAAGATCTTTTTGTCGGAAAACTTGTCCCAGGAGCTGGTCATGAGCCCGGCGAATTTCCCTCCCAGCGACATGGTGAGAAACCAGCCGCCCATCAGCAGGGAGGTCAGTCTGGGGGGCGCGAGTTTGGATACAAGCGACAGACCCATGGGACTCAAAAATATCTCCGCTACCGTCACCAGGAAATAGGTGCCCCATAGCCATCCGGGAGATACCTTATAATGATAGATAGAGGGGATGGAAAGGACTGCAAATACCATCCATAAGGATGAAAGACCCGAGATAAAAAGTGCGATCCCGAATTTGGCGGGTGTTGTCGGCTCCCGGTTCCTTCTTCTAAGCCAGCCGAACAGCAGCACCAGCAGCGGGGTAAGCGTCACGATAAAAAATGGACCGATGGACTGGAATAGTTCGGCATTGGCCAGCTTTTGCTCCTGGCCAGCCGGCGGCCATTGTTCCCGGGGTACATTATTATAATAAGGGTCCGGTCCAATGGTTTTTACCACATGCCCGCTGTCATCCATGACAGGCATCAGGCGATCGTCTACCTTGTCCGTTTCCCGGGGGGCGGTGCTTACCGTTTGCAGTAAACCCATATGGTCGGCCAGCTTGCTGACTATGGGGGAATTCAACGTTCTGTCCGTATGCCGTTCGGTCCAGAGCGTATAGGCGGTGAAATTCTGATAGTATAATGACCAGAAAATGACGGAGGCGGCAAAGATGAACAATAATGCGCCGATGCCTTTCTTATCTTCTCCTTTGGCCTTGACCCATAGGGAGATGAAATAACCGATCACGGGTACGCAGGCGAAGACGAACGCATCGTTGGAAGGCTTGCCCATCAGGGTCGTATGAAAGAAATGGGAGGGTACATAGAAACCTATGATGGCGGCAATGATGGCAGGGACAAAGACATAAAGAGCGATGCGGGACAACGGCATATCTTCCGGCTGAGCCGGTTTCAACACATCCCCTTCCCGTACCTTGGAAAGATTTAGCCAAAAAGTGATGAGGGCGATGATCATGCCGACACCGGCGGCCCCAAAAGCGTAGCCCCATCCGTACTTATTGCGGAGATAGGCAGCGACGAAATTGCAGAGCAGGGCGCCAATGTTGATACCCATGTAAAAAATATTATAGGCATTGTCCTTCAGTGGTTTCAGGTCTTCCCGGTTGTAGATATTGCCCAGCAGGGTGCTGATATTCGGCTTGAAAAAGCCGTTGCCGACAATGACCAGCCCCAGGGAGACATACATGGTTGTATCTCCCGGCAGGGTAAGGCCCAGGTAGCCGGCGGCCAGCAGGGACCCTCCGATAAAGATCGATTTGATATAGCCCAGGTACCTGTCGGCAATGAGTCCGCCGATGAAGGGGGGAAGCCATATAAGGGCGATAAAGGTGCCGGTGATGTCGGCGGCGGTGCTGGCGTCCATGCCTTTACCACCTTTTTGCCTGCTGTCGAACAAATACAGGAAAAGGATACCGGCGATAAGATAGTAAGCAAAACGTTCCCACATCTCGGTCAGAAAAAGTACATATAATGCTTTGGAATGCTTGCCGGTCCGGGTGGTCGGTGAACTCATGCGATGATTTATTGGCGCCTAAAATACAGATAAATCTCATACTTACTAGCGGTACAGACATTTAATGGACAAAACCTTAAATTTGCCCCGCCCGCCACCCTATGAATAGGACTTACAAGCTTGTGAATCTAAAATAGACCCATGAATATTTTACTGTTAGGCTCTGGTGGTAGAGAACATGCGCTGGCCTGGAAACTTGCCGGCAGCAGTCTCTGCTCCTCTCTGTTCATTGCTCCGGGAAATGCCGGCACCTCCCAATGCGGCACCAATGTTGACCTTTCTCCCACAGATTTTGAAGGCATCCGGAAATTCTGCTCCAAACAAAGCATCGGGCTGGTGGTCGTGGGACCGGAAGAGCCCCTGGTAAAGGGTATTGTCGATTTCTTCGCGGCGGATGCCGCCTTGCGGACGATCTCTCTCATCGGTCCTTCTGCAAAGGGGGCGTTGCTGGAAGGCAGTAAGGCCTTTTCCAAGAAATTCATGGAACGTCATCAGATACCTACCGCATCGTACCGTGAATTCGATACCAGTAATTCCGCTGAAGGTATTGCTTACCTGCAGCAACATTCGCTGCCGGTGGTATTAAAGGCTGATGGACTGGCTGCCGGCAAGGGGGTGGTGATCTGTCAAAACCATATCGAGGCGGTGGCGGAGTTCGAGCTGATGTTACAGGGAAAGTTCGGCGAGGCGGGCAGCAAAGTAGTGGTGGAGGAATTCCTCTCCGGTATCGAGATGTCCGTCTTTGTGCTGACGGATGGTAAGAACTACGTCGTATTGCCCGAGGCCAAGGATTACAAGCGGGTGGGCGAAGGGGACAAGGGTCCCAATACAGGAGGGATGGGTGCTGTAAGCCCCGTGCCTTTTGCAGACGATATTTTTATGTCCAAAATAACACAGCGGATCATTATCCCCACGGTGGAAGGCCTGGCAAAGGAGGATATCGATTATAGGGGATTCATCTTTATCGGCATCATCAAGGTAGGGGAAGATCCGTATGTCATCGAATACAATTGCCGGATGGGCGATCCTGAGACGGAGGTGGTGATGCCCCGTTTAAAGAATGATCTGGTAGCGCTTTTCCAGGCTGTGGCGGAACAGCGTCTCGACAAGGTAAAGATCGAAATAGATCCGCGTATCTGCTGTACCATTGTTGCCGTCAGTGGTGGTTATCCGGGCAGTTATGAAAAGGGTTTCCCTGTTACGGGGTTGGATGAACCGCTGTCTGACGACAGCCTTGTATTTCATGCGGGCACACGTGAGGAAAAAGATGAGGTTGTGACCAGTGGAGGGCGTGTCCTGTGTGTCTCTTCTTTTGCCGACACCGTCTACGAGGCGGTCGACAAGTCGAGGGATGTACTGGAAAAGATCTATTTTGAAGGCATTTACTACCGGCGGGACATCGGTTATGAATTCCTGTAACTAATGTATATATATGTCAAACGAGGTCCATTACAACGATTATCTGCAGCTGAATAAGATCCTGGAGGCACAGGACCCTGAGAGCTTCCGGCGCGGAGAGCCTGCCCATGATGAAATGCTGTTTATTGTCATCCACCAGACCTATGAGCTTTGGTTCAAGCAGCTTTTGTTCGAGACGGACTCCGTCATATATATCATGGAGCAACCCTCCCTCAATGACAATTCTCCCGAATTGCAGACCGTTGTACACCGTCTGGCCCGTTGTGGCACCATTCTGAAAGTGCTGGTGCATCAGATAGACATCATGGAGACCATGACTCCCATGGATTTCCTGGACTTCAGAGATATGCTCCGGCCTGCTTCCGGTTTCCAGAGCTGGCAGTTCAAGCTATTGGAAGCCCGGCTGGGACTCAAATACGAACATCGCTATGGGCAACAGTATTATGTCTCCCAATTGCGACCGGGGGAGGTCGATATCATTAAGAAGGCTGAAAAAGAGTTTTCTCTTTTACAACTGGTGAATAGCTGGCTGGAGCGGATGCCTTTCGGCGAGGGATTCTGGCCGGATTACAGACAGCGCTACCTGGAATCTTTAGCCGAGAGTGAAAAGCAGCATCTCCCCCTCTTCGACAGGATATTCTTCGGTGACACCTCACCGGAGAGCCCATCCGAAGGCCGTTCATTATCCCCGGCTGCCTGCCGGGCGGCATTGTTCATCATGCTTTACCGGGGGTATCCCATCCTGCAGCTGCCTTTCCAGGTACTTAACCAACTGCTGGAGATAGATGAGCAGTTGAGCACCTGGCGCTACCGCCACATGAGCATGGTCCACCGGATGATCGGCACGCGCATCGGGACAGGAGGCAGCACTGGTAAGGATTACCTGAGCGCCGCATTGAACAAGCATCATTTGTTCAAAGAGATTGCCGGCCTCACCAGCTTTCTGATCGAAAGGAAAAAACTACCGCAGCTGGACGCTGAGATGGAACGGCGATTGGGGTTTGCGAGATGATGAATATTTCATTGTAAACATACGCAAGCGCAATTTTTTTCGTTCTGTACAGTGAGTTTTACCCTTTGAAGACAACCTTCAAAAAAAAATTTGGCAGTTAAAGTTTTGTGGAAAATAATCGCATGAATCAAGGGTTTCACCTTTGTAATTCAAATTATTTCCTTCAATTTTGCTGACCGGAATCACCAGAATCGCCGACTTTTAAAAATCTGACCTTTATACTAAAATGGGATTATTCAATTTCCTTACGCAAGAAATAGCCATGGACCTGGGTACCGCCAATACCCTTATCATACATAACGATGAAATTGTGGTAAATGAGCCGAGCATTGTGGCATTGGACCGCAATAATCCAAAAACCGTGCTGGCAGTCGGCAAACGTGCCCTGATGATGCATGAAAAGACCCATGAGAGCATCCGCACTGTAAGACCGCTGAAGGATGGCGTTATCGCAGACTTTAATGCAGCCGAACTGATGATCAGGGAAATGATCAAAATGATCTATCCCAAGAAGCCGCTGTTCCCCCCCAGCTGGCGTATGATGATCTGTATCCCTTCCAGCATCACTGAAGTTGAAAAAAGGGCTGTCCGGGACAGTGCTGAGCAGGCCGGGGCCAAAGAAGTATACCTGATCCACGAGCCCATGGCTGCTGCCCTGGGTATCGGCATAGATGTGGAAGAGCCTGTCGGTAACATGATCATCGACATCGGTGGTGGTACCACCGGTATCACCGTCATCGCGCTGGCCGGTATCGTTTGTGACCAGTCGATCCGGATAGCCGGCGACGAATTCACGGCAGATATTATGGAGGCGCTCCGCCGCTACCATTCGCTGCTGATCGGCGAACGGACGGCTGAACAGATAAAGATCCAGATCGGCGCCGCCCTGAAAGATCTGGATAATCCCCCTGATGATATCCCCGTCAATGGACGTGACCTGGTAACAGGCATTCCCAAGCAGATCATGGTAAGCTACCAGGAGATTGCCGAAGCCCTCGATAAGAGTATTTTTAAAATAGAAGAAGCTATTCTGAAAGCCCTGGAAACAACTCCGCCGGAGCTGGCAGGCGACATTTACCGCCGCGGTCTGTATCTGACAGGTGGAGGCGCCCTGCTTCGTGGATTGGACAAGCGGCTTAGCCAGAAGATCAAATTGCCTGTACACATCGCCGATGACCCTCTGAAAAGCGTGGTCCGGGGCACCGGTATTGCCCTGAAGAACTACGATCGCTATCCCTTCGTTATGCGATAGCAGATGGCCTGCCGAACAAAAAACCAGAAAAAGAACTCCGAAATAAATCTACACAGCGGTGCGTAACGTTTTTCTCTTCATCAGAAGGCATTTCAACTTCCTCTTCTTCCTGGTGTTGCAGATAATAGCGCTTTCCTTTCTCTTTCGCTATAACAAGTTCCACGAAGCCGCTTTTATGAATGTCAGCACCGAGCTTACAGGAAGGATCAATGAAAAATACAACGGTATCGAATATTACTTTCAGCTCAAACGGACCAATGAAGCCCTGGTAAAGGAAAATGTCCGGCTTCGCCAGTTGTTGAAGGAGAATTATGAGGCGCCCGATTCCAACAGAAGAATGATCGTGGACACCATCAAGGTGGATTCAGGCAGGTCCATCCGTAAATACAACTACCTGGAGGCAAAAGTCGTCAGCAGCACTACTGCCCTGCAAGCGAACTATATTACCATCCACAGGGGATTTGCCCAGCAGGTCCATCCCAACATGGGCGTGGTAGGGCCCCAGGGTATTGTAGGGGCCGTGGTCAATGTCAGTGAGAATTTTGCTACGGTGATGAGCCTTCTCCATCGTAACTCTAAAGTGGTCGTCAAGCTGAAGAACGGGGGAGAAAGAGGTACCGTCGAATGGGATGGTCTCAGCCCGTTGTTCCTTACCCTGAAAGATATTCCGAAAAGCGCCAAAGTGGCCAAAGGAGATACGGTCCTCACCAGCCCGATCTCCTACCTTTTTCCCGCCAACCTCATGGTGGGCACCGTTTATGACATTGTCCCGGACAATGCCAGCAATTTCTATACGTTGAAGATAAGACCCTCTACCAATTTCTTTAATATTGAGTATGTGTATGTTGTGGATAACAGGCAATATGAGGAACAAAGGCGCCTGGAGGATTCCACCCGTAAAAAAGTACAATGAGCGAGCTGCTGAAAAATACCATCCGGTTCATATTGTTCATCCTGGTGCAGGTGTTCATCCTTTTTAAGATGCCTCCTTTGCACCGGTTCATCACCCCCTATCTCTATTATCTTTTTATCCTTTGGCTGCCTTTCAGTCTGTCGAGGGCCGGTCTTACGCTGGTGGGGTTCATCTTTGGACTATGCCTGGATTATTTCAGCAAAACGCCGGGTCTTCATGCCGCCGCCTGCACGCTTATTGCCTATGTGAGACCTTTTGTCATCGGTCTGCTTATTTCCCAGGAGGGCGCCGATAAGAACTATATCGCTCCTTCCATCGTCAGTATGGGATGGGCCCCTTATGCCACCTATGTTCTTGTGCTGACCCTTCTTCATCATACCTGGTTAGTGTTGCTGGAGTGGATGAGCTTCGGGTCTTTTCTTTATTTTTTAGGTAAGGTCATCGCCTCCTCTGCCGTCAGTCTGCTGCTGGTGCTGCTGACAGAATTGCTGTTCTACCGCAAGCAGAAATTTAGGACAAATACGATCTAGTCTTCTGCGAGGACAAACCACGGGTTTGTCGGCCGAAGGCCCATTATTAGCGGTTGCGAACGCAGGATAAATATTTTCACAGATAATCCTGCGTTCGCAATCATTATTAGGCCATCAGCGTTAATATCCCGTACTTTGTAAACTCGTTGATCGTTCTCTCGGCGCTAGTAATCATATGTCTGTATTCAACCAATCCCGTAGTAATATAATCCGCCTCATATTTGCGGGTATGTTCCTGATCATCGCGGCACAATTATTCCACCTGCAAATCATATCCAAAAAGTATAAACAGCAGGCCCAGGAGAATGCGCTGTTCCGGAAAAGCATCTATCCTTCCCGCGGTATCATTTATGACCGTAAGGGGAAGGCCATTCTCAATAACACAATCATGTATGACCTGATGGTCACTCCGGCACAGGTAAGAAATATCGACACAGCTTATTTATGTCAGCTGGTAGGCATCGATACCGCCGAGTTCCGCAGCCGCGTCCTGGATGCAAAGGCGAAGAACGGCTCCTTTCGTCCCACTATCTTTGAAGATCTGCTTCCCCCCGAAATGTATGCACGGCTGGAGGAGAATATATGGAAGTTCCCCGGTTTCAACCTGCAGGAGCGGCCTGTAAGGGTCTATCCTTATAACGCTGCCGCACATATCATGGGTTATGTAGGAGAGGTGGATTCGGCCATTTTACGGAGATCAAATAATTACTATCAGCTGGGGGATTATGTAGGCCGGAGCGGTCTGGAACAATATTATGAGAAAGCGCTGATGGGTCAGCGGGGTATCGAATTCTGGTTAAAAGACAATAAGAACAGGCTGGTAAGGAGATATGGGAATAATGACCTGGATACGCCTGCTATTGCCGGTAAAAATCTCCGTACCTATATGGATATCGAGCTGCAGCAGCTGGCAGAGCGGCTTCTGGCGGGCAAGACGGGCGCTATTGTCGCACTGGAGCCTTCCACTGGGGGTATATTGGCCATGGCTTCCGGTCCCAACTATGATCCCAATTCGTTGACCGGTCCGGACAAACAATCCAACTATGCCCGCCTTGCGCTGGATGTTGCAGGACCCATGTTGAACAGGGCTATTAAAGGACAGTATCCTGCGGGTTCCACCTATAAGCCTATCGGGGCGTTGATCGGGTTGGACGAAGGAGTGATCACCCCTGCCAGCGGCATTAGCTGTCTGGGTAATTATTATGGCTGCAACAAGCCTGTGAAGTGCGACGAGCATTGGGCCGGACATGCCGCCAATCTGCGGTTGGCGATTGCTAATTCCTGTAACTCATTCTTTTGTAACACTTTTCGTCTAACGATCGACAACCCGGAATATCACAGCACTCGAAAAGGATTGATGAGATGGAAGGAATATGTCAACGCATTCGGCCTGGGTCACCGTTTGGGGGTCGACCTTCCCAGTGAGGATGGCGGCAATATTCCGGACACAACGGCTTATGACAAGGATTACAACCGCAGCTGGAACTCCTGTACGATGGTCACTATGGGCATCGGTCAGGATAAAATGCTGGCCACACCGTTACAGATGGCAAATGCCATGTGTATTGTTGCCAATAAAGGGTATTACTATACGCCCCATTTTGTAAAAGATATTGAAGGTGCTGCGGAAGATGATACGGTCCTTAACCGATTTCACATAAAGCATGAGCCGGTGACCCATATACCCAATGATGTTTTCGAGGTGGTGCACAGCGGAATGCAGGATGTGATCGAGAGCGGCACCGGCCGTTCTGCAAGGGTCCCAGGTATCACCATATGTGGTAAGACGGGTACGGCGGAGAACAAGCGGGTCGTGGACAGTCGTATTCTCAAGCTGCACAACCACTCCTGGTTCGTTTGTTTTGCACCCCGTGAGAATCCGAAAATTGCTGTGGCGGTAGTCATCGAGAATGGCGGCTATGGAGCCACCTGGGCGGCGCCTATCGGCTCCTTTATCGTGGAAAAATATCTGAATGACACGTTGCGGAATGAGCGGCTGCCGGAGGTAAACAGGATTGCAGGACAGAACCTGATGCCAAAATTCCTTGTCCGGGTTCAGTTTAAGACCGATTCGACCCGGGCTGCCGACCGGGCGCGCCAGACGGGGGATAGCGCCAGGTTGATGAAATACTTAGACCGTGCTAACCGTGCTTTCCTGCTGGATACTTCAGAAGGTTCGAAAAACCCCCTGATGCAAAATATCCGGAAAATGCCGGCGTACAAGCCGCTGGTACCGAGGACGGTTCCCACAGCTCCGGCTTCGGGGTCAAGACCGGACTCCAGCCACCGTATCACTGCTCCGGATACACCTGCAGTCCGTCGCAAGACAGACACCGGAGTGCACCACCGGCCGGCCGAACCTATTAGTAAACCCACGGATCAGAAGGGGGATTCCACCCAACAATAACTATGAGCCAACGCAACCCTACTATATCGAAAGGAGTCGACTGGGGCCTGGTATGGATCTGGTTTATCCTCTGCGCCATCGGTGTCATCAGCATCTTTGCCGCCTCTTATCATGAAGGCGAGAACATCATACAGGGCTTTATTTCCCTCAAGACGGACTATAGCCGTCAGCTGCTGTTCCTCGTTCTCTCAGGCATCATCGGTACCTTTATCCTGTTGACGGATAGTAAGTTCTTTACCGCCACCGCCAATCTCGGATATGCTTTTGGGATATTTCTTTTGTTGCTGGTGTTTCCCTTCCATACCCGGATAAAAGGGACGGAGTCGATCATCCGTTTTGGAAGCGCCTTCCAGCTGCAGCCGGCCGATCTTTGTAAGCTGTTTGTGAACCTGGCTCTTGCGAAGTATTTGTCCCGTGTTGAAACAAATTTTACCCGGCCCCGCAGCCAGCTGATCGCTGCCGCCATTGCATTGGCGCCGGCCATGCTCAGCATCATGCAGAAGGAGACAGGACTTTCGCTGGTGTATTTCTCTTTCTTCCTCGTCATGTTCAGGGAAGGTCTCCCTCCTTCCGTGCTGGTGATCGGTTTTAGTTTTGCCGTTCTCGTGGTGGCGACACTGCTGCTGGAGCCCAATACCCTGGCCATCACGCTTACCGTCATCGCCCTGCTGGCTATCTACATTCTCCGGAGACAGGTAAAGCGCAGCCGTAGTATCCTTTTCCTGATCGTTGGTATCTGGTTTGTTTGTGTGGGGGTACAGCGATTTGTCGTCCCATTCGTCTTCGATCATGTGTTCAAGCCTTACCAGGTCAAACGTATCTATGACGCCATCGGAAAAGATTATGTCCCCAAGGACCTGGCAACCGAGGCGGCGATAGAGAATGAGCAAAAAGGTAAGAAGAAGGATAATAACTACAATGTCAAGCAGAGTAAGATCGCCATCGGTAGCGGCGGTCTCATCGGAAAGGGGTTGCTGAAAGGTACGCAGACCCGTTATGATTTTGTACCCGAGCAGAAGACAGACTTTATCTTCTGTACTATCGGGGAAGGTTTTGGCTTTGTAGGAAGTATAATATTCTTAGGCATCTATATTCTATTGCTTATGCGGATAGTCTCCGTTGCCGAGCGACAGCGAAGTGTATTCAGCCGGTGTTATGCCTATGGGGTCGCGAGTGTGCTGTTCTTCCACATCGTCATCAACGTTTGTATGACGGTGGGACTGGCGCCTGTCATTGGGATACCTTTGCCCTTCATCAGCTATGGAGGGACGAGCCTGCTGACCTTTAGTGTCATGCTTTTTATCCTGGTGCGTCTGGATGCCGACAGACAGATGGTATTACGTTAAAGGCTAAATTTGCAGGATGAAGATCATTCCCCTGTCTGAAGGCGCTTTCACTATCGACAAGACCAAATTATTTGTTCCGTTTGATACAGCGAAGGACGACCTGCAGCAACGTCCTGTTGGAAGCCTGTTGGTAGAGGTACAGCCTTTTGCCGTTGTCACCAGCGAAGATGTGCTGGTATTGGATACGGGATTGGGGTTTGAGATAGATGGGGAGCTGCAGATCCATCGTAACCTGCGTGCGGCAGGTATCGACCCTGTAAAGGTCACCAAAGTGTTGATGAGCCATCTGCATAAAGATCATGCGGGAGGTATCAGCAGAGAGGTGGAAGGCCGTCCGGGTATCCGGGAACTTTCTTTTCCCCATGCGACTTACTATATCCAGCGTAAAGAGCTGGAATATGCCTATAAAAAGGGGCCTTCTTCTTATATCACTGAAGAGCTGGACCTGCTGAAGGATACGCCCAAAGTGGTATTCCTTGATGGCAACGGCGTGCTGGATGGATATATTAAATATGAGGTCACGGGCGCCCATTGTCCTTATCACCAGGTATTTTGGATCGTGGATGGTGGGGAAAAAGTATTTTTTGGGGGCGATGTAGCTCCCCAGCTGCAGCAGATGAAAAGCCGGTTTGTGGCAAAATATGACGATGATGGCAAAAAGGCGATGGAGTTGCGACAGCAATGGTGGGAGGAGGGAAGACGGGAGGGATGGAGCTTTCTATTCTATCACGATGTAAAGACGCCTGTATTTCCTGCGCAGGGTTAAGTGCCGGGCCCTTAAAAAAGAGGCCTGCCCTGGAAAGAGCCGGCCGTTGCTAACCTATGAAAAACACCAGGTTCAAATATCGTTAATAGAGTACCCCCCAATAAAATTAATCGGTCAATAAGTAAAAAATAGCGGTCTATTGAGATTGTTGATCGTTGTTACTCGCCGCCGAAGGGTCTTCGTTGCATTTGCCTTCGTTGCATTTCCTTTTGTACAAAGCCGGCAAAGTCTTTTTCGGCCCGGAAGAACTGGTTGACCTTTTCAGGAGAGAGGGCCTTGCTAAATTCGCCGCTATACTTTTTTCTTATGTTGAGAAGGGCTTCGTCCAGCTCGATTTCGTTTTGACGGTCACGATAGGTAAGATAGGCTTGTCTGACTTCGGCGGCATACCGGTTGTAGATCGGCCAGAAGCGTTCGGCTTCTTCCGGGGTAAGGTCGAGGCGTTTGGTGATAAAAGCGATCTTCATGGCTTCCAGGGCGGCTCCGGGGCGCTGCTGTCTTTGTCCTCCCTGGGCCAGGCCGGGGAGGGCGAACCAGCCCAGTAAGATCAATACGGATAGTATTTTTTTAATCATGATCGCTCTTAATTCGTTGGATAATCTTTAAGACCTCCATGCTCATCCATGTACTGTGTCAGCTCATTGTCCGAAACATCCCCCAAAAAGTTTTTTATATCATTGTCCGAGAACTCCAACGAAGCTATGCTTTTTCCAAAGGCATCATCCTGCTGGATCGGCGCCATATGGTTATCCTGATTGTCCAGGTAGCTCTGGATGTCCTGGTCGCTGACCCGGGCAAGGCCCTGTGTTACATCTGCGCCGGTCAATCCCTGTCTGCCGGCAGGTGTATGCAGACGCAGCCAGCCGATGGTAAAGATAAAGCCTACTATAACGGCTGCTGCTGAATATTGCCACCATGCGTTCCTTTTCCGGCTCATGGAAATAACCCTGGCGGGAGAGGCGGGTTTTACCCTGGCCGATATGATCTCCGGAAGGCTCTCGAAATATCCTTCAGGAACCTGGTAGGCGGCCTTGCTCTTCAAACCAGTCATCAGCGGGGAAAGGCTTTCCTCCTTTACAGAAGCCGCCGGTTCCAGTGTATCGAAATACCCTTCCGGGAGGCTGTAAGGCATTTTTTTATCGATCCGGCTTAATAAAGAAGACAGTCCGGCCAACTCTTCCCGGGCATCCGGGACATGCTCCCCCTGCGTCATCTTTATCTTATCCATCATCCGGGCTGCAAAACCTTCAAAATAGCCAGCAGGGACACTGAAAACAGGCTTCTTCCCCCATTCGGAGGGCAGGCCGACATTCTCAGCATCCGTGGGACCTGTCAGAAGGCTCAGCATTTTGTCAGGGAATGCTGCAAAATATCCTTCAGGTACCTCAAAAGGCATTTGCCGGGAGATCCCGGCTATCACCATGCTCAGCTGCCCCAATTCTTCCGATATTTCTTTCTTCAGTTGCATGTACTTTTCAGACCCGGCGAGGTAATTAAAGTTTAATGGTTTAGGATATAATCCTCAATTTTTTTCACAGCATGGTGATAAGATGCTTTTAAGGCTCCCTCGGAAGTTTCCAGTGTCCGGCTCATTTCCTCGTACGGCATCTCGTCGTAATAGCGTAAATTGAATACAAGTCGTTGTTTTTCAGGAAGTTGCTGGATCGCCAATTGAAGTTTCCATTCCAGTTTGTTGGCATCGAAGTGCTTGTCCGCCAATATCTTGTTACTCAGGCCCGATTCCGACTCGTCCAGGGGTAAGGCCGATTTCCTTTTTTGCTGGTCCAGAAAACTGAGGCATTCGTTGGTAGCGATCCTGTATAGCCAGGTGTATAGCTGGCTGTCTTCCCGGAAATTCTCCAGGCCATTCCATACACGTATGAACACATTTTGCAATACGTCATTGGCGTCCTCATGATCTACTACCATGCGCCGAATATGCCAATATAGCTTTTCCTGGTATTTTTTTATAATAGCAGTGAAGGCTTTCTCCTTTGTGTCAGGGCTTCTGAATTGAATTAGCAATTCTGCATCATGGATCGTCACCCCCATAGGCTTCTTATTTATTTTTCCTGGCTATGACCTTTTCGGCGGCAGCCACGATGTTCGGCGTATCCAGGCCATATTTTTTAAGGAGGTCGGTGGGGGTGCCACTTTCTCCAAATGTATCATTCGTGCCTATGTATTCAACAGGAACAGGAAGATGCCGGGCAGCCACCTGTGCAATGGCGTCTCCAAGTCCGCCGATGATATTGTGCTCTTCGGCTGTTACGGCACAGCGGGTCTTTTGAAGGGATTTAAGTATGGCGGCGGTGTCCAGCGGTTTGATCGTATGGATATTGATCACTTCCACGGAAATACCTTTTTCTTCCAGTATCCGTCCGGCTTCTATCGCTTTCCATACGAGGTGACCGCAGGCGAAGATGGTGACATCCGTACCTTCGGAGAATACCTGGGCTTTTCCCATCTCGAAAGGAAGCTTATCTGTAAAAATAGGCCACACAGGGCGGCCAAAACGAAGGTATACAGGTCCGACATAGTCTGCGATAGCCATGGTTGCGGCTTTGGTTTGGGCGTAGTCGCAGGGGACGATCACGGACATGCCCGGGAGCATTTTCATCAGGCCGATGTCTTCGAGGATCTGGTGGGTAGCACCGTCCTCGCCGAGTGTGACGCCGGCATGGGAAGCGCATATCTTTACGTTCTTACCGGAATAAGCCACGGACTGACGGATCTGGTCATATACCCGGCCTGTGGAGAAATTGGCGAATGTGGTGGTATAAGGTATTTTTCCACCGATGGTCAATCCGGCTGCAATGCCGATCATATTGGCCTCGGCGATGCCGCATTGTACAAAACGCTCGGGGAATTCTTTCATGAACTGATTCAGTTTCATCGAGCCGGCCAGGTCGGCTGTCAATGCTACAATATTCGGGTTCTTACGGGCCGCTTCTGCAATGCCATCTCCAAAACCGCTCCTGGTGTCTTTATTGCCGGTGACTTGAATCTCTTTTAACATGAATGAAAATTTTGTGATGCAAATTAACGGCAAAATTTTAGTTCAGCTCGGAAAATTTTCCATTGTAGAACTTCTCGTCGGCCTTTAGTTTCTGCTCCCACTTCCAGGCGGTGGACATCATGTCTTCCAGCCCGAATTCAGTGTGCCAGCCGAGCTGTCGTGTGGCCAGGTCGTTATTGGCATAGATAGCTATTACGTCTCCCGGGCGCCGGGGTCCGATCTGGTAATTCAACTTCACGCCGCTGACCTTTTCAAAAGCCTTGATGGCCTCCAGGACGGTGACGCCATTGCCCGTCCCCAGGTTGAATACTTCGGCCGCTTTATTCATTTTACCTGCCAGCATATACTGAATGGCAAGCGTATGTGCGTGCGCAATGTCACTGACATGAATAAAGTCGCGGATACACGATCCGTCGCGGGTGGGATAATCGTCTCCATGTACGGTCAGCTGCGGCAGCTTGCCGATGGCCGTCTGGGTGATGGCCGGCACCAGGTTGGCAGGTCTTCCGATGGGCATTTCCCCGATGAGAATGGAAGGATGGGCGCCCACCGGATTAAAATAGCGCAGAAGAATGCTCTTTGTATGTATCGTTGCCTTTGAAAATTCATTGATGATCTGCTCACCCATTTGTTTGGTATAGCCGTAGGGCGACTCAGCCGGTTTAGGAGGCGTCAGCTCAGTCACGGGGATCACATCGGGATTGCCATATACCGTACAGGAAGAAGAGAATACAAAATGGGGAATGTCGAATTCCTGCACGCATTTCAGCAGATTGATCAGGGAAAGAAGATTGTTCTCGAAGTACATCAGGGGTTGCTCCACCGATTCGCCCACCGCCTTATAGGCTGCAAAATGGATGATGCCGGCGATATTCTCGTTTTCCTGGAAAATGGCGTAGGTATCATCATAGTTGCAAAGGTCTACTTTGTAATTCTTGACCTTTTTGCCTGTGATCTTTTCCACCCCCTCCAATATCCTCGGGGAAGAGCGGACATTGTTATCCACGCAAATAACCTCGAATCCATTGGCAATAAGGTCGACTATCGTATGACTGCCTATATATCCGCATCCGCCTGTGACAAGAATTTTCTCCATAGCTAGGGTAAATTACAAGGGAATTTATTAATGAATTAAATTGATAAGATACTGGCCATATCCACTCTTTAACAAAGGTTGCGCCATCTTTTCCAGCTGCTGCTTGTCGATAAAGCCTTTCCGGTAGGCTATTTCCTCGATACAGGCGATCTTGATGCCCTGTCTTTGTTCGATCACCTGTACGAACTGGGACGCCTGCATCAGCGAGTCGAAGGTCCCGGTGTCAAGCCAGGCAGTGCCGCGATCCAGGATGGACACTTTCAATTTTCCCTGCCTGAGGTATTCCCTGTTGACATCCGTGATCTCATATTCGCCGCGGGGGGAAGGTTTCAGGCTTTTGGATATGTCTACTACTGTGTTGTCGTAGAAATAAAGTCCGGGTACTGCGTAGTTGCTCTTAGGTTTTGCGGGTTTTTCTTCGATGGAAATAGCCTTATTGTCCTGGTCGAACTCTACTACCCCATAACGCTCAGGGTCGCTGACCTGGTAAGCGTATACAATGCCGCCGTCGGGGTTTGCATTTTTCTCCAGCTGTTTGCCGAGACCTGCACCATAGAATATATTATCTCCCAACACCAACGCTACCGGATCCTTTCCGATAAAGTCCGCCCCGATGACAAAGGCCTGGGCGAGTCCATTGGGTAAAGGCTGTTCGGCATAAGAGAATTGTAGTCCCAGCTGCGACCCGTCTCCGAACAGTTTTTTGAATAAAGGAAGATCATGTGGGGTAGAAATGATCAGTATCTCATGGATGCCGGCTAACATCAGGGTAGAGAGGGGATAATAGATCATGGGTTTATCGTATACAGGCATGATCTGTTTGCTGATGGCATAAGTGATCGGGTGCAGACGAGTGCCGGACCCTCCGGCCAGAATAATTCCCTTCATAGTAGATCGGCTCTATTGGTTATCAATTACATACGGACTATGGTCCGTCGCTAAAATCCACCGAAAATAGCAAAGAAATGTTAACCAGCCATGATTTATTCAAGCTTTCAGACAATCGTTTGCCACAACCGTTTGCACAAGTGAAGGGGCATCTACCGTACAAGGCTTATGAGAAAGTAAACGATGGCAGCCAGCAGTGCACTGACGGGTATCGTCAGTATCCATGCCCAGAGCAGGTTGATAGTAACACCCCACCGTACTGCAGACAGACGGCGCGTAGCGCCTACCCCGATGATGGAACCTGTTATAGTGTGTGTGGTACTTACCGGGATACCCAACTTTTCAGAGAGGAATAGGGTGACTGCTCCTGCTGTTTCGGCAGCTACTCCTTCCAGGGGAGTGACCTTGGTGATCCTTGTACCCATGGTCTTTACGATCTTCCAGCCGCCACTCATCGTACCCAGGGCAATGGCTGTAAAGCTTGCCAGGGGCACCCACATATTGGCATTGACGAATTGCATAAAGGTCATTTCATGACCCTGGGATTTCTGGTAAAAGATCATGGCTGCGCCGATGATCCCCATTACTTTCTGGGCATCGTTGCCTCCATGTCCAAGGCTCAGCAATGCGGAGGACAGCAGCTGCAGCCGTCTGAACCAATTGTCAGCTCTGTATGGATTTGCCCGGCGGCAAATGTTCAGGATGATGATGGTAATGATAAAGGCGACGATCATACCGATGAAGGGCGCCAGGAAAATAAAAAGGAAGGTCGGGACTACTTTGGCATAATTGATAACATCGACACCGTTTTTCGACAACGCTCCTGCATGGGCCAGCGCTGCGCCCATAAATCCTCCCAGCAAAGTATGAGAAGAGCTGGAAGGGATACCGAACCACCAGGTGAGGAGGTTCCAGCAGATGGCGGCTATCAGGCCGGAAAAAATGACCTCCAGGTTGATGAATCCGGGGTTGACGGAGCTGGCAATGGTATTGCCGATCTTGAACTCTCCAATGATATAGCGTGAGATAAAAAAAGCGGCGAAATTGAAAACCGCGGCCCAAAGCACCGCCTGGAAGGGGGTGAGGACCTTGGTCGAAACGATGGTTGCTATGGAATTAGCCGCATCATGAAACCCGTTGATATAATCGAACACCAGGGCGAGGATAATAATAATAACCAGGAAGCTCATAACCTATCAGGCGTATTTAATAATGATGGATTCTATTACGTTGGCAGCATCCTCGCATTTATCGGTGACGATCTCCATGACCTGGTAGATCTCTCTTTTTTTGATGACTTCCTTGGCATCCGCTTCTGTCTCGAACAGCCGTTCGATACTGAGATCGAATATGTCATCCGCCTGGTTCTCAATACTGTTGACCTTTACAAGGGCATCCGTGATCTTGCGCATATCCCGCATATTGCGGAGCTCCCGTACGGCAATCCGGATCTGGGCCGTTCCCTGTTCGATGAGGTCGGCCATTTTCTGGATGCCCGTATCGTTGGGGTTTACTTTGTAAAAGTTGATCTTTTTGGTGGTGGCGTAAATGTAATCGCAGATATCGTCCAGGGAACTGGCGAGATAGTGGATATCCTCCCGGTCGAAAGGAGTAATGAAGTTCCTGCCTAACTCGGTGAATACGCGGTGCGTAAGATCATCGTTGACATGTTCCTGGTCTTCCACCTGGGAGATAATGGAGGCCCGTTTGTCAAAGTCCGGCTCGGCCACTACTTCTTTGATCAATTTTCCCATTCTTCCAACGCCTTCGGCTACTTCTTCGAAAAGGGAATAGAAAACACGGTCTTTAGGAGTAAAGAGAGAAACGAATGAATTGAAACCCATGCAGAGAAATTTGGGCGAAAATAAGCTATTTACCCGTTTGTAATAAGGCTTTTGTGTTAAGTTATGGTTCCCTGATAAACCGTCCGGGGGGCATTTACCGGCTGATTTTGGGGCCACCGGCCAGCCCCGGTGTCTCTGCCGGGCGGGGAAGAACGATGGGTTTTCCCGGGGGATGCCCCTTTCCGGAGGGATCTCCGAGAATTGCCGCCATGGTGGCCGCCAGCTGTTTTTGGTATACCTGTCCACGGCCTTTCAGCTCGCCTTCCGGGGCGATGTCCGGTCCCAGCATGGCCAGCCAGATATCCCCCGAGCCCTTTGCCCAGAATCCATGGGTTGTCCATTTATTGGGTTTCCGCCCTCTGCCGTGATCGGTGGTGATAAGAAAGGTAGTGCTGTCCTTATAATATGGATCCGTCTGAACGGCATACCATAATTCGGCGATCATCCTGTCCGCATCGGCAACATGCTGCAGATAGAGATCATACCTGCCCGCATGGGCACATTCATCCGTTTCCCCCAGACCGAGGAATACTACGGACGGATGATGCTGCCGGATATATTCCCTTGCACTCAGATAGGTCAGCCGGTCATGGCGGGTATGCGTTTCTGGCATGCTCCCTTGTACACTGTCGATCAATTCGGCCTCGCGGTCATTTTCTTCCTGTAGCTTTTCATAGCCGCTGTTGATGGGCAGCGCATTGCGGGATTCATTCAATATATAAGGAAAAACGCTCCAGGAGGTAAAGACGGCCACTTTCCCATGATAAGCCTGTGTGGAGTTGAGATATTCCAGCACATTGATGTTCTTATTATTAATGGCGAGGTTTGGGCTGATGAAGGCATCCGTATGCCCCGTGAAGATCTCGTTATACCCCGGATAAGATATCTTATAGAAGTTCTTTACGTTGACCTTGTTATCGAAAGCGCGGTTTCCCATCAGGCGACCCTTCTTAGCAAGTGTGTTCCAAAAAAAAGGCATCAGCCGGCGTCTGCGCATGTCGATGACGGAATCCCAGTAGAGCTCCCTTGTCAGCGCTGTGTCTTTTACGTATTCTTCATTGGAGATAAGCAATGGATCAGCTCCTTTAAATATTTCCTGCCATCTCACGCCGTCGATGGTGATGACAAAAAGATGCCGGGATGATCCCCCGCCCGGGGATTGGGCGGCTGCGCCGGAGAGAAAGGACGATACCACCAGCAGAGAGAGGCACAACCTGACTATTGAAGAGACTTTAAAGGTTCTCATTATAATGGGTTTATCAAAGGTAGCCCGGGCGTATGACCATATGTTTAAGGGAAGATTAACTCTGTATTATCAGGCTCCGGAGTTTTTAACGCAAGAATAATACCACCGCAACCTGGGGGTCACATTGATCGTCTAGCTTTAGACGATCAAATTATTTGTATGAGTTTCTTTGAATGGCTGGATCATATCGACAAAGTCTTATTCACGCTGATCCAACATGACTCGGATCATGCCGTGCTGGACGTTGTGGCTCCGATCCTGCGAGATCCGTATACCTGGATACCCTTCTATGGCTTCATGTTGTATTATTCCCTGCGACATGCAAAACAACAGGCATGGGCTTTTATCGCCTTAAGCCTGCTCACCTTCGCAATTACCGACAGTCTTACGGCACAGGTAATGAAACCTTTTTTTGGAAGGCTGCGTCCTTGTCATGACCCTGACCTGGCACAGACCATAAGGATATTGGTGGATTGCGGGGGACTATACTCCATGCCTTCTTCCCATGCTGCCAATCATTTTGGCCTGGCCGCTTTCTGGTATTTTGCGATATGTAAAATGAATGGAAAAAAATGGTGGTGGCTTTATATCTGGGCCGCCGCCGTCTGCTATGCGCAGATATACGTAGGCAAACACTATCCTTTCGATGTGCTTGCGGGTTCCTGCACCGGCTGGCTCGCCGGCTATGGCCTGTCCCGTATCTTTACCTATCTGTGGGACAGAAGAAGTGACAGTCGCTTTAACTTCATCGCCTGGTTTTTCAAAAAAGTGCCCGATAATACAAATTGAAGATCGATCCTCATAGCTCTCCCTGGGAAGCGTGGCTGGACAAGTGGTTTGTCTGGCTTTTGGTGCCTGCCATACTGGTAAACCTCAGCGGCTTATTTGTTCACATTATCGAACCCGACGGCGCGCTCTATGCGACGATCGCCCGCACGATGGCCGAAACAGGGGATTTCATCAATCTGCGTGTCGAGGGAAAGGACTGGCTGGACAAACCTCATTTCCCTTTCTGGGTGGCGGCTATCAGCTTCCGGATCTTTGGTCTCAGCAGCCTTGCGTACAAATTGCCGGCGCTGCTATTCTGGGCCGGAGGGGGCTGGTATGTATATCGCATGGCAAAAGATATATACGGTAAGTCCACGGCCCGGCTTTCCACGCTTATCTATGTCTCTGCCGCCCACCTGGTGATCTCCAACAATGATGTAAGGGCCGAACCGTATCTCACCGGGCTGATCATCGGCGCCGTTTATCATTTCTATAAAATCTCACGGTCAAAGTCCCCTCTGCACCTGATAGCAGGCTCCTTACTCGCCGCCTGCGCCATGATGACCAAGGGACCTTTTGTACTGGTGACGATTGCCGGCGGCTTTGTCCTGGACTGGATCATTGGAAAAGATTGGGCGCAATTCCTGAACATTCGCTGGTGGATCGCGCTATTACTCATCGGTCTCTTCATTACCCCTGAATTGTATTGTCTCTACAGACAGTTTGACCTTCACCCGGAAAAACAGGTGTTCGGACATACAGGCGTATCGGGTATCCGCTTTTTCTTTTGGGACAGCCAGTTCGGCCGTTTTTTCAACACAGGTCCCATCAAAGGGAATGGAGATGTCTTTTTCTATTTTCACACATTGCTGTGGGCTTTCTTACCCTGGTCATTGCTGCTGTATGCGGCAGTGTTTCGGAAGGCGCGTCGTATTGCGCAGCCTGTGGTACATGGTGATCTCATTTGCTTTGGAGGGGCTGTGCTGAGTTTTGTCATGTTCTCGTTGTCCGGCTTCCAGCTGCCGCATTATATGAATATCATTTTCCCCTTCTTCTCGATACTGACCGCCGACTGGCTTTATAACATCCGGCGGAAAGGTACGGTCCGGGCTGTGGCTGTCGTTCAGGGGGGTGTCACGGTTTTATTGCCCGTTTTGCTGCTTTTTCTCTGCTGGTTGTATCATTTTCCCGGATGGCCGGTGTTAATGATAGTTATCCTGGCACTGTCGCTCCTGCCATTCCGGTTATTCCGCGGCAATGCACTCACTTCAACCACCGGCCGTAGCACCTGGATGGCGTTGCTGGTTTTTGTGTTCATCAACTGTTGTCTATATCCGTCTATCCTTCAATACCAGGCGGGTATGATGGCAAGCGACTATCTGCGTCGCAGACTCCCGGATTGTAATGTTGTCTATATGCCGGAAAAAGCTCCCGACAACTACTCTATCGAATTTTACAGCCCTTGCGCTGTCCGGCGGCTGCCCCCGGATAGTTTGCCGGTAACGTTGGAACGGAGGGCGGTAATATTTTTTATAACCCGCCAATTCTCGGATACACTTTCCCGTAAGGGATACAATGTAGAGGTGCTGCAAGCCTTTCCGAATTTTCATGTCAGCCAGCTCACCGGTGAATTCCTGGATTACCGCACCCGGCCGGCCAGTGTGGAATGGTTCGAATTGGCAAGAGTTGGTGTCCATTGATCATCAATGTGTATGAGGTGGTAGGATTTTTGCATACATGTTGAAAAATCACCGCCATGTCTAACGAAAAATTCCATATCGCCATTTCACCGTTTATTATCGACGATCTGAGAGAAAGATTGGGAAGAGCCCGCTGGCCCGACGAAATAGAGAACAGCGGCTGGGCATACGGCACCAATAAGGAATATCTGCATGAATTGTGCACACATTGGGGACACGGTTTCGATTGGTATGAACAGCAGGAATACCTGAATACCTTTTCTCATTTCCGCGCGAATGTGGGTGGAGGTTTTGGCATTCATTTCATTCATGAGAAAGGGAGAGGTTCCCAGCGTGTGCCTCTCTTGTTAATACATGGGTATCCTGACTCTTTTGTTCGCTTTTTAAAGATCATTCCCCTGTTGACAGCAGAGGGCTTTGATGTAGTAGTGCCGTCGATCCCAGGTTTCGGGTTTTCCGACCGGCCCCGGCAACCGGGTATGAATCCAGCATGGATCGCCGATCTTTTTGCCCAGCTGATGACGGATGAGCTCGGATACAAGCAATTTATTGTCCATGGCGGAGATTGGGGCAGCAGCATCGCTGAACAGCTGGCCATCCATCACCCGGAGCTGTTGTCGGGTATTCATCTGATGGATATTCCCTTTCATTACCTGTTTACGATGCGGCCGGAAGATCTGACCCAGGCGGAGAAGCAATACTTACAGGCGGGGCGCGAGTGGCAGATGACGGAGGGCGCCTATGCGATGTTGCAAAGCACCAAACCTCAAACACTCGCGTATGCTGTCAATGATTCACCCATCGGTCTGGCCGGCTGGATCATCGAAAAGTTTTATGCCTGGAGTGACATAAGTGGCCAACTGGAAAACAGTTTTACCAAGGACGAGCTGCTCACTAACCTGACGATCTACTGGGTTACTCAAACCGCGGGCTCCGCGTTCCGGCTCTATTATGAAACGATGCGCAGTATGTCCATGGATAAGACCTCTTTTCAAAAGATAAACATACCTACTGCCGTCGCCATTTTTCCCAGGGATATGGTACCTGCGCCAAGAGTGTTTGCCGAGCGTGTATTTAATGTACAGCAATGGACCGAAATGCCGGGAGGAGGGCATTTTGCCGCAATGGAAAAGCCTGACCTGCTGGCGGCGGACATTATCCGGTGGGTCAAAAAACTTGAAGTCCCAGCGCAGCTGGAACTTCAACATTGAGTTTGAGCTTACATAAAATTCTCGTCAGCGCTCGGACCATAGCTTCCGGGGATGGGTATATCCAGCAGACGGAGAAAGACGCCCAGTTGGGCCCTGTGGTGTACGATCTGGCAGTAAGCTGTGCGTACCATCTCACCCTTGCTGGTCTCCAGATAGACCTGGTCGCCATTGCGTAAGGTCCAGGCTTGTGACAAAGTATCTTCCGATGTTTTTGCCAGGCTTTCCCGGCCCCGGGCAAGGCTACGTTCAAAATACTCCATCAACCCGGCTGAGTCATGTACGACCTCAGGGGCATAAGCATTTTTCTCAAAGTCCAGCTCATCGGTGGTTACGGCCATTTCGACCCAGGTAGTCAGCTCGGCTACATGCGTGGCCAGGCGTTGCAGGGTCATACTTTTCCGGTGTGGTTGCCAGTCAAATTTTTCGGAAGGAACACGTTCCAGCATTTTACGGGTGGTGAGCGCTTCCTGTTCCAGCTCTTTTAGTAATGTTTGAACGGTTGACATGTTTTTAGTTTTTGTTGGTTGATGATTGGTTGATGATTCAAAGTAACAACCACCCGGTGACAGCCTTATGTCAGCAGCTGTACAGGTTTTTCCACTTTTGCAGACTATTGGACTCAGAATCCTATAGAAGCTGGTAAACAAGTAGTTAGCAGCCGTATGCGAAGCGAAGGGCAGTCCTGGATGAAAACTTAACATTGCCAACGTTATTTTATTATTAATTTTATGTTATCCAATTATTACCAAAAAACATTATTTGTATGACTCAACAAGAGACAGAAGCCATAGCTACTCCGACGAAGAAGCAGGTTCGGAAGGAGATTGTGGAAAAGCTGACAGGCGCGTTGGCTGATTATAAAAAGGAACTAGGTGAAGAAAAACTGGCTACCCGGGTAAAGAAAGTAAGCAAGCTTATCAGCCGTGATCTGCTGAAGATTAATAAAAAGAAACGCGAAAAGAAAAGGGTAGCAAAAAAGGCCCGCCCAAAAACCGCAAAAGTGAAGGAAAAGAAATAATGATCACTTAAAATTATGTAATGTCCCGGCCCGCGCCGGGACATTATTTTTGTAGAGCATCTAAAACGAACCATTATGTCCACCTTCGGCGATTTGAAACCCAACACATATTACCTGATACAGGTAGATGATGAATCCGATATCGAATTGGTATCGGTACTCCTTTTAACAAAAGAGACAGTGCTGTTGCGCAGCTATCTCCCGCAAGCGGAAGATTTTTTCCAGTACAAGCACGAGGTCATCTATAAGTTGGTGGAAGAGTTTGACCAGGAGACGGCTGAGCAATTCCAGCGTCTCTACCAGGAGGAAACTGCGGAAGAGCAGCAGGAGTACTTTGAATTTGAAGAGGACGAAGAGGAATAACTGTATATTAACGGATTTTTTTCTATCTTAGACCCCTCATGCGAGTGGGTAAGCGTACTTTCATTATTGCATTATTGGTGCTGGTTGCCAGCCTCATGAAAGGCTCGCATAACTATGTGTTCCATGGCAATGGGAAAGAGCTTAGCCCCGCAACCATCGCTCTGCGCGCTTCCGATCATTCCAGGCATATTGTTCCGCAACTGACGGAAAGCCGGACATCCGATCCCTTTAAAAAGCAAAAAGAAAAACGGCATGGTAAATCCCTGGTAAGCCAGGCTATCGTTGCCGACTGTCCCATTCTTGTACGGCCGGATTTTACTTATTGCCGGCATAACTATTCTCTCTTTCTGCCCATTGGCTGCGTCAGTCAGTTCACGGGCAATTTTTCGCTTCGCGGGCCGCCTTCACTTAGCTGATCTTCCATTTTTCATTTCTTATTGGACTGGATCTTACAGGATCCAATAGCCCGCAGTTAAAAATTTACGAACATGATCGCGTGTATCTTGAGAAAGATTACCGGGAGGTTGAATACCGGTATTTCTTTACTGATAGCTCTATTTATAGCAGCGCCTGCTCATGCCCAACCAGGCGAGGCCGGCAGGAGGCTGCCGGTGAATGAGGCCGTAAGCCTGGCCTTACACAATTATCCATCTATCCGGGCACGTGAAGCGCAGATCAGGTCAGGTCTGGCTTCCGTCACCGAGACGAAAGACCGCCGTCTGCCTTCGCTGAACCTTTTCGAACAGGTGGATGCAGGCACCAGCAATAACCTGGGCGCTGCCTACTTTTCCGGCGGCATTGTGCCGTCCATTTCCGGCGTCAGCGCCCGTCCTGAAAATACAGGTACTGTTTCCACCGGCAATATAGGTGTGGCTTATCTTCAGTGGCAGGCCACCAACTTTGGCGGTTATAAGGTGGGCATACAGGAAGCGTATTCCCGTCTAAGGGTGGATACGATGGACCTGGAACGGGAACGTTTTTATATCACCTCGATAGTCCTGCAATCCTACCTGGATCTTATCCGGAACTACGAGCTTAGCCTTGTACAATGGGAGAACCTCCGGCGTGCGGATACTATCCGGCTGGCCATCCGTAATTATGTATTGAGCGGTCTGCGGCCGGGGGTCGACAGCAGCCTGGCGGAAGCCGAATATTCAAAAGCAAAGCTCAATTTCCTGGATGTCTATAATACATTCCGGCAGTCGAAGGTGCAGCTGTCGCTGCTGACTGCGTTGGACACGGCCGCCATAGGACCGGATACGGGCAATGACAGCCTGCTGCTCGGGTCATTGCGATCGAATGCCTACAAGGACAGTACATTGACGAGTCATCCCTTTCTGAATTATTTCCATTCCATTTACGAGAACAGCCAGGCAAGGGAGCAACTGATCAGGAAGTCCTATATGCCCAGGCTGTATGTGCTGGCAGCAGGCTGGATGAAAGGTTCCAGCATCATGCCCAATGGCACTATCGATAAGGACCTTGGCTCCGGGCTTGGTTATTCGCGGTACAATTATCTCTTCGGTCTGGGCGTGACTTATGATCTCTTCGACCTGAGAAGGCAAAAGGACAGGTTGAATATTCAAAAATATCAGACGGAAGTTGCGCTTCATAATTATGAGGAGCAGGCAAGGAACCTGAATAACGCCGGTCTGCAAGCCTCTGTCAACCTGCAAACGGCCATTGAGAAATTCAATGAGATCCCTGTGCAGCTGAATGCTGCCCGGGACGCTTATAACCAGCGGCTCACGCAGTACAATGCAGGACTTTCCAATATCATCGACCTTACGAACGCATTGTATGTGCTGAACAGGGCGCAGACCGATCTCATAAACACAAAGGATGGCGTGTGGAGAGCCATTGTGCAGAAGGCTTATGCGGGCAATGGTATTTATCAACTTTTATCTACTTTAAAATAACTAATGTATGTCGTTAGTGTCTTCGGGATTAAAGAAGCCGATCGCCGTGATCGTCATCACCCTTGGGGTGCTGCTGTTCTCGGTGATGGCGATCTTTACCATACCCATTGATATATTTCCCAAGCTGAACCTGCCTACGATCTATGTGATAGAGCCTTATGGCGGAATGTCGGCACAGCAGATGGAAGGCTTTTTTGCCACGCGTATGCAGGACCAGTTCCTGTATGTGAATGGGATCAAGAATATAGAGAGCAAGAATATCCAGGGCATCAGCATCATTAAGCTTACTTTCTATGAGACGACCGATATGGCGGAAGCTTCGGCGCAGGTGGCGCTGCAGGTAAACCGGGCCTCTGCCTTTTTTCCGCCCGGCGCCCTTCCACCGCAGGTGGTGCGTTTCGACGCTTCCTCGCTGCCGGTGGGTGAGCTGGTATTCAGCAGTCCCAGCCGGCCGTTAAAGGATATTTATGATCTGGCGCTGACCCGGGTACGGCCCATGTTTGCCACGGTGCCTGGTCTTTCGGCGCCTCCGCCTTTCGGGTCCAACGCCCGTTCGGTCATCATCAATATAGATCCCGATAAGGTCCGTGGTTATAATCTTTCTCCCGACCAGGTGGTGGCAGCTATTGGGAAGAATAATTCCATGAGCCCATCCGGAAATATCAGGATCGGCAATACCATGTATGTGACTACATTGAACTCCCTGGAGCAAAAAGTGGAAGCCTTTGACAATATCCCCGTGGTGGCCAATGGTAATAATACCATTTTCGTACGGGACATCGGCCGGGTGGCGGATGCGGCGGATATCACCATCGATTATGCGCTGGTCGATGGTAAGCGGTCGGTGTATATCCCAGTAGTAAAGACTGCGGATGCTTCCACCTGGGATGTAGTGTCCGGCTTGAAGGCCAAGCTACCGGAGATACAGACGTTGTTGCCGGAAGATGTCCATGTCTCCTACGAGTTTGACCAGTCCGTATTTGTGATCAACGCCGTGAAAAGCCTTATGACGGAAGGCGTCCTGGGCGCTGTTCTCACCGGCCTGATGGTATTGCTGTTCCTGCGCGATCTGCGTAGCAGCCTGGTGGTGATCATCACCATTCCCGTCTCTGTGCTGAGTGCCGTGCTGCTGTTAAAGCTGGCGGGTCAGACGGTGAATATTATGACGCTTAGCGGATTGGCACTTGCGATAGGCGTCCTGGTGGACCAGGCAACGGTGACCATCGAGAATATCCACCAGCACCTGGAAATGGGCAAGCCCAAGCGGCAGGCTATCTATGAAGCTTGCGAGGAGATATCATTCCCGCTCCTGCTGATCCTTTTGTGTATCCTGGCTGTATTTGCGCCTGCGCTGATCATGACAGGCGTACCCAAGGCGATGTTCCTGCCTTTGTCGCTGGCCATCGGCTTTGCGATGATCGCTTCCTATTTCCTTGCCCAGACGCTGGTGCCTATCCTGTCTAACTGGATGCTGAAGGCGGAAAAGTTTATGTACCGGCATGGGCATCATCATGCGCATGCGGGGCTGGCATTGAATACGGCGGAAGTGGATGAAGTGAGCCTGCATACCCGTAATGAGCGGACGGTGCCGGAAAAAAATGACGGATTTCAGCGGTTCAAGATGTGGTATACGCGTCGGGTGGAAGGGCTTATGAAGCGCCGGGGGATTACGGTGACGCTTTATTTCATTCTCGTATTCGGTCTGGCGGGCTTTGCGTTCGTGACCATAGGGAAGGACCTGATGCCGAGGGTGAATACAGGACAGTTCCAGGTGCGTATCAAGGAGCCGGATGGCACCCGTCTGGAGGTGACGGAACATAAGCTGCATGATGTGCTGGACATTGTCAATAAGATAGTGGATGGACATGTGGCCATCAGTTCGGCTTTTGTCGGTCCTGTGCCCACCAATTTCGGGTCCAGCAATCTCTATGTGTTCAACAGCGGTACGCACGAGGGTATCCTCCAGGTAAACCTGGATGAAAAATATAAGGTGAATATCGATGATCTGAAGGATGAGATACGGAGAAAGGTTGCCGCAGCAATACCGGAAATGAAAGTGTCGTTCGAGCCCATCGACCTGACGGAGAAGATCATGGCCCAGGGGGCGTCCACGCCCATCGAGGTAAGGGTAGCCGGCCGGGATATGCGGCAGATCGAAGGGTATGCCACCCGATTGGTGAACAGGCTGCAGGATGTTCCGTTCCTGCGGGATGTCCAGATCCCACAGCCGTTGAAATTTCCGGTGATCAATATCAATGTGGACCGGTTCAAAACCGCCCAGATGGGGTTAAATCTGTCGGATGTAGCGAGATCGGTGACTGCGGCCACGAGCTCCAGCCGTTATACACAGAAGAACCTCTGGCTGGATGACAGGACTTCCTATACCTACCAGGTGCAGGTACAGGTGCCGGAATACATCATGCACGAAGTGAGTGACCTGAGAGAGATACCACTGGTGGAAGGCCAGCCGCGGCCAGTACTGGAAGATGTCGCCAGTTTTTCCGTGGACAGTCTTCCGGGAGAATATGACCGTGCCGGGCCGCGCCGCTATGTTACAGTAAGCGCCAATATTTATAAAAAGGACCTGGCCGCTGCCACGGCTGCGGTTCAAGAGGCGCTCAAGGACCTGGGCGCACCGCCGCGTGGTCTCGTTGCCGAGATAAAAGGAACTTCCAGCCTGCTGACGGAGACGCTCAATGGTCTGCAGAATGGACTTGTCATCGCCATCGTCGTCATTTTCCTGCTGCTGGCGGCCAATTATCAATCCTTCAAGCTGTCCCTGGCCGTGCTGACGACTGTACCTGCCGTTATCCTGGGATCGTTGATCGCCCTGCTGCTCACGGGTTCGACCTTGAACCTGCAGAGCTATATGGGGATGATCATGTCTACGGGGGTATCGGTGGCCAATGCCATTCTTATCGTCACCAATGCGGAAAAACTGCGGTTGGAGTACAGGGATGCGACCCGTGCTGCCATCACCAGCGCTTCTATCCGTCTCCGGCCGATCCTCATGACCAGTCTGGCCATGATCGCGGGGATGGTGCCTATGGCCTCGGGTATGGGTGAGGCAGGCGATCAGACGGCGCCTCTTGGAAGGGCTGTCATCGGCGGACTGGTATTTTCCACCCTG
>Ga0207671_10000953_pt1 | contig 35931 bp, 29 predicted proteins | sample KBSC24metaG_FD_184352 | JGI IMG/M metagenome (GOLD analysis project Ga0207671, IMG submission 184352) | Corn rhizosphere microbial communities from Kellogg Biological Station, Michigan, USA - KBS C2-4 metaG (SPAdes) (version 2) | ecosystem: Host-associated > Plants > Roots > Rhizosphere > Soil...
CAGCGCGAGCACTGCCGTAGCCAATGCGAACGGGATGTTGGCCACAACGATGATGGCGCCGCGCCAGTCGCGTAGAAATATGAGCACGACGACCCCAGTGAGTACTGCGCCTAGAAGAGCTTCGCGAACAAGGCTGCTGATGGCGTTCGATACGTAAGGAGACTGATCGAAGGCCAGCTGAATATCCACGTCGTCTGGGACAGCCTTCTTGAACGAGGGGATGGCTGCCTTGACTGCCTTAATGACAGTCAGCGTGGAGGCGTCGGCACGTTTCGTCACGGGAATGTACACAGTTCGGTGTCCATCGACGTGCGCATAGGCGGTGACGATATCGGTTCCATTCTCCACTGAGCCAATGTCTCGCAGATACACGCTGGTTCCCGACGCGGCGTGAATGGGAGCATCCATGAGGTCATTCAAATCGGGGCCCAACGTCGCGTTTGTGCGCACGATGCGATTGAGCGGACCGTCATACAGATTTCCTGATGGCGTGACCACCGAGCTGCCAGCCACTGCAGAGATCGCCTGCTCAGGCGAGATGTGATACTGCTTCAGTTTGTCGGGATCGAGATTGACGACAATGGTCCGCTGATTTCCGCCGAAGGGGGGCGGTGCAGATACTCCAGGAAGCGTGGCAAACAGCGGCCGCACCTGATTGAGCGCGTAGTTCTGCAACTCGCCTTGCGTGTGATTGGTGCTGGAAAATAGCAGCAGCCCCACCGCGACGCTGCCAGGATCGAACCGGGTGATAAAGGGAGGAACCGTTCCGGGCGGCATGAAAGCGTGGGCCCTGTTGACATAACCAACGGTCTCGGCCATGGCCTGCTGCATGTTTGTGTTTTCGCGAAAGGTCAGCTTGAGCAACGAGGCACCCTGTACGCTCTTGCTGTCGACAGACTGAATTCCGGTGATGTAGAGGAAATGGTACTCGTAGTAGTAGGTTACGAATCCTTCCATTTGTGCAGGTGTCATGCCTCCATAAGGCTGCGCGACATAGATGACGGGATTGCCTACCTCGGGGAAGATGTCCGCGCGCATGCGACCGATCGCCATGATGAAGCCGGTCAGGACGGCAATGAGCGCCACGATGACCGAGAGCGGATGACTTAGCGCTGAGAACACGAGACGCATTGTTTGGAATCCTGTTTATTTGTTGACAGCCTGCAAAAAGGGTTGAAGATCGCCGCGAGCGGCATCGAGCTGTAGGAGGGCACGCCAAACGGTAAGGCGAGCAATGGAATCGTCAACCTCTGCCTGAACGAGCAGCCGCTGTGCTTGTGCGAGATCATCGATTGGCGTCAGACCTGCTTGATAACGCGCCTTTGCCTGATCAAACGCCATGTGAGCCGACCTCAATTCGATCGGCGTATTTTTTGCGACTTCTCTGGCCGCCGCCAGAGCCGCTTTCGCTTTCTCAAACGTTTCGTTCAGGGTCTTGTCGATCAGTTGTTGACGGGCCTGTTCGACTCGAACCGTTGCGCTTTGGGCTGATTCCCTGGCATGAATGCTGGCGAAATCCAGGAATGAAAAGGTGACGTTGAACCCCGCTGCGTAATTTTGGACATTGGGCGCAAGCCCATTCCAGCCTGGCAGACGTCTTCCATCTGACTCGGCCCCGGTGCCGCGGGCAGATGCGGCTCCTTCGAGTGTGAACTGTGGCACCCAGGTCCGTTCAAGCGCGTGCAACTGGTCGGCCGATTGAGCTACCGCTGCCTTTTGCTCTTCCATCAAAGGATGGTTTGCGCTGCTGAATCCGGGCTCTTCGGCATCAGGTGGCAGATGGGCCAGCAATCGCTCCGAATCAAGGGTGAGGTCCGCGGTTGGCGATGTGAGGAATTTGACCAGTGTGGCTCGGCTGTCTTGCTCAGCCTGCTTCGCATAGACGAGCTGGTTCCTGGCCATTGCTGATTCCGCTTCGATCCGTGATTCGTCGGCGCCTGGTCGCAGTTGCGTTGTGGTCAGGGCGTGAATGGTTTTGAGGAGAGTATTCCAGTTCTCGACGGCGGCGCTGGCAGCCCGCACCGTTTCCTTAGCTGCGACGTACGTGAGGAAGGCGTCTGCGGCTGCGGCGCCCACTTCGAGTCGGCTATTCGACAAAGCGGCATCCAATTTGTTTTTCGCAGCACGTGCTGCCTGGACGTTTGCGTGCCGCAGCCCGAAATCAAACGGCTGCCAACTGACGAGCACCCCGGTTGCGCTTCCCCAGACAGACCCCGCGTTGTTGCTATTGATCACTGGACCCGATATCGACGGAATTGTGCTCTGCGGAAGCAATGTACCGAAGACGTTGTTTCGTGTTGCACGATTGGCCTGCAGCAAAGCGTCTGCTCGGGGAAGGTATGCAGTCCGGGCTTGCCGAATCTCAGCAATCGATGCGTTCAGTTCCTCCTGCGAGACGCGGATCTGCGGATAATCGCGCAGAGCGGCGTCAACAACTTCCTTCAGCGAGATCTCGCCATCCGTCGTTTTAGATGACGCGGCCTGCGTCGATTGGGCAGCTACCACCCAATCCATACAAAAGAACAGAAGGATCATCCATCCGATTCGACGCCGCATCGTCACCAGCTGCCACCTTCATCAGGAATGGCCACCCGACGTGTCTGAAATCCGAGACTGTCGCGCTTCGGCAATGAGGACCTCATTTGGGGAAGATATCAGGCGGACCGGTGCCCATGGTTTCGCATAGGTGGAAGGCGAAATCGAATGCACCTGAGGAACTCCTTACAAATTCCTGACAGGCACATTAAGTAACCTGTCAGAAACATTTCAGAAAAGGACTGCGCGCTGTTTTGACGCCAAATTGTTGTCGATTGTTTCTTCTGCGACATTTGAGCTCCGGTTTGGACGAGAAACGCGATTCGTTGGTGAGCATCGACGGGAGCTTGCAGGGAGACGCAAAGTATGTAACATTTGCGTTGTAATGGATATTACACTACAAAAAGACGCAACGCCATGGCTCCTGCTGATCTTTAGCTTGCCGTCAAAGAAGGGGAGCGAGCGGGTGGGCGTATGGAGGAAGCTGCAGAAATACGGAACGCTTTCTTTGCGTAATTCAGGGTATGTGCTTCCGAACAGTCCTACAAATCAGGAGCGTTTTGAATGGCTTGCGGCCTCGATCAGGGGTTCCAAAGGGGAAGCATCTGTTCTGCAGGTACGCTCGATCGATGACCTGCCTGACGAAATCCTGAAGGAGCGATTTCGTGTGGAGCGCAAGCCGGATTACAGGGCATTAATTCGGGAGGTGCAAGCGTTCAAGCGCTCTAATCCCGCTTCTCCCGCACAACTGGCAAGATTGAAGCGCCGCTTGAATGAGATCGTCGAGATCGACTTCTTCGAGAGCCCTCTCCGTGGCAAGGCTCAAGAAGCTTTGCTTCAGGCAGATCGGCCTGTGACGCCCGCCGCGCGTCCTGGTAAGGGCCGAGTGGCAAAAGCTGATTACCAGACTCGTCTTTGGATCACGCGGCCGAGACCCGGGATTGACCGGACCGCCTCAGCATGGCTGATCAGGAGGTTTATCGATCCGAAGGCGACTTTTATCTATGACACCGATGCGGGGGCTCACCCAGACGCCGTTCCGTTTGACATGTACCAGGGCGGCGGCTTTGGGCACGAAAGCGAGAACTGTACATTTGAGACCCTAGTTGATCGTTTCGGCATACGCGACAAGAAGATCAGCCTGATCGCGAAGGCAATTCACGATGCCGATATTGCGGACGACAAGTACGGCCGAAATGAAGGGATCGTTATCAACCAGGTCTTGAATGGCTGGGCGAGTCAGGGAATCAGTGATGAAGAACTCATGCGACGTGGAATGGACCTGATTGAAGGGCTGTACGGTTCGATCTCCTGAACGAGCGCCGAGCGTGATCGGTACGAATGGCATGCACTGAGACCGGAGCGCGAGGGGTGCACACAACCCCCGTGAATTCGCGACTGAAGTGAGTGAATGCATGGAACAAGCGCAGATGTTCAAGCAAGCCGGCGAGGACCACCCTACGTCGTCTGCATCATTGCCTTGTGGTGTTGCCTTCGTAGTGGGTCTTGCGTTCAGTCCCGTCCTTTTTTACTGCGTCGTAGTCGATGGTGTACCGAAGAATGCATTGCTGTTTGCTGTCGACCCAGGCGTTGCCCTTTATCGTGTAGTCCTTCAGGCCGCCTGCAAGCGTCAGGGCCATTTTGTCGAGTTGGCTCTGCCCATCTGTATCGACGGAATACTTGATCGCGTCGAAGCCGGATACGCTTTCGCTCCCGACCTGTTTGACGTTGGGTTTTGCGATGAATAGGCCCCAAGGAGTGAAGCCCTGGACCTGCCCGCCTGATGCCATCGACCATCCTGAACGATCGTCGCGTGTCTCGTGCAGCGGCCGAGTTGTCTCCACAAAGCCATCCACCACCGGAGGGCCGGGTGCGTTCTTCAGCTGCGCCAATTCGCGATCCATGTCCGTCGCCACGTGCTTTTCGTGGGCGCTGGAATCGAGTTTGTCTCCCGCAAGATCGCCCTCGTATTCCTTGAACGATCCGTCGCCCTCGCTCTGCTTATAAGAGAAGTGCACGGTCTTTGAGTCCGCTGGACCTTGCGCAAATGTCTCCAGGCAGTACGTGCCACCAATTGGGTGGGATGGCGATGCGCTTATATTTGGAGTTTCGCTCCGATCAGTTTCTGCCTTCGCCGTAGCGTGCGATTTGCAGCCTGCGGTGGTGATCAGAATGGCGGCAGTAAAGATGTGGAGCAAAGCGAGATCTGAGAATCTTCTGTTGCTGGTCATATGCTTTCCTTTCCGTGGGTGCGCTTAGCCGATAACGCCATCAACTGTGTGCCTGCTTTCTCGCAATCGCGCCCAGAACAGGTATGCGGAACTCGCGGTCGCTGTAGGCCTGGAACATCACGTAGAGCCAGAGCCCAAACATCGCGAGCCGGATGATCATCCGCACCGGGAAGGCCACAACCAGTACCCACCCGCTAACGCTCATCAGCATGCCAATGACGATGCTCCACGCAATGCTGAACGCCACTGCGAATACGAAGTAGAAAATCGACTGGAACGCATGGAAGCGCACGAAACGATCACGCCGGTAGGGCTCGAGCACGAGGAACAGAATGCCGGTAATGATCCCCAGCGAATACGCCAGCGCGCCGGCGATGTTTCGCGTCAGGCCTGTCCCGGCTGTGGATGCCATGGCCGGTGCAGCTGCAGCACCTGGCGGAACTGCGGCCCCGCTCCAACCCTGCGCTGAATTCGACGCAGTCGCGGTTGCGGATTGATTCGGGACAGAGTTCCATCCGCCATTCTGCGGGTTTCCATTCGGCACCGATGACCGCGACATCGCATCTGGTCTTTGTGCGGGAGGTGGTGGTGGAGTCTGTTGGGTGCTCACCGGCGCCCATCCGGCGCTGCTTGAGCTAACCGCCTGCGCAGGGGCTGCCACGTCGGGGCCAGAGGCCGCTTTGACTTGCTTCCCGCAACTGCTGCAGAAGCCGTTTACTTGCGTAATCGATGCACCGCAGTTTCCACAGAATGCCATTTTGATCGCTCCTTTTCTGGTTAGCTTTTGCCGATGTCCTCGCACAACTTCATGCCGGGCGGATCTACTCTAGTCATTGACTTCTTGAAAATCTCTTTCGAAACAGTACCAACACTCTTGCCCCACACTTCTGCGGACGCGCCCACTTGCCCAACTAGGCTCAGGTCATACCGCGAGCAGGGGCTGATGGCGGACATTCCTGTGTGGCTCGAAGCGGAGGTGCCAATCATCTGGAAGTAAACGGCGCCGTCAGAAGACAGCGCATTCTTGAAAACGTCACCAAGATGAAGGCCGTTCTTCTGATAATTGGCGTACTGGTCCGCACTCAGGAGATGTTTAGCAACAACATCTGCAAACTTGTCCACAATCTCCGCGGCCTTTTTGATATCGCTTGCGTCGTAGATCTTGTTCAACCCGAATGTCAGTTCCACGCGTGGCGCCGCAAATGCAACCACCAGGCCCAACGGAGCGGTCGGCGAGATGTCTTGATGATCGCCGAGCTGAACGTCACCGCCGATGCTTCCATCGGTATTCAGCGTTCCACGGCTCAGCTTGAAGTGCTGGCTGCCGTCGTAATCAATCCGGAAGTGTCCTTTGGTGATCTCACTGCCGCCGGTGATTGCGGGATGAATCAGAATGGCTCCGCTCACTTCCAGATACAGTGGCAGTCCATCCAGAAACTCAGACAATGGAACTTCAATGGCGCCGGGCAGCTTGATCCTGCTCTCTTCTGCCATGACGCCGCCGGTGTTCTTCCCCACCTGCCACTGGAAATCCATTCGCCCGTTCAAATTGCTGAAGCTCGTGTCCATGTTCTGCAGCACGTTCTGCTTGATGTCGATGGCAGAGTCGAACTGGAAGTTCGAGATAAAGCCATTGCCGGTGACGAGCGCCTCGAATCCTCCTACATCTCGGGTCAGCGTAATCTTGAGGTCTGTTCTGCCCTCGCTCGGAGTGGCCTGCAACGTCGCGTCCCATCCGTTGACGACGGACTTGACGGCTCCCTTGACGATGTTTCCATAGGCATCCATCGTGCCCTTGGCCACGGCATTTTGCACGATGGCGTTTTCGGGACCCTGCGCGTAGGCTGGGGTGGCAAGTAGATTCAGCCACTGCGGCAAGGGTTGAATGGGTTGCTCGAGTGCTGCACGGAGAGCTCCGAAATGAACTGGCGCCTGGATTCTGATCTCGCCATCCTGGATTACATCGGTCAGCAGCGCGTGCTGCGTCAACACCACCACACCATCCGGCGTTGTTTCAGCGCCGAGCACGGTTCGCGCCATGAGGCCTCTGATCAGGAGCACATCTCCCGCATGCAGTGATCGCGCCGTGGCATTCGCTGGATCGAAAAGCAGACTCGCGCCGTTGCTGCTCACCCCAATCAGTGCCTTCTTGCCTTCGTCTGCCTGCATCACCCGAACGTTGGATCGATACGTTACGTGTGCGTATCCACTCGCATGTGTCGCCATCGGAACCTGCGCGGCGTGTCCTCCAGTCGCCCCCGCTATGGCAGGCTGCGCCGAAGCCTGCGCGGGGGCCGGCGCGTCTGCATGTCTGCATCCCGCGCAACAGAGGAGTGCGGATCCAAGAAGAGCTGCGTTGGACCACCAGGTTCTCATCGCTATCACTTCCTTTCTCCGGCCGACAGCTAAAAGTTACTGCGCTTCATCCGCAATCTGGAACGTCCAGATCGCATCGAACATCAGCCCATCTCCCTGAGCGCGCGCCACCTCTCCGCCTGAGAACTTCTTGTCTTTCGAGACAGGACGCAACACAAGCCCGTACTCGCCCGGCAGCAGTTGCGACAAAGTCACGTTGAATATTCCCGGTCCAACCTTCTGCGGGTCAGTCTTAACGCGCTCCTCGAGATAGTGCGAGTAGACTTGCCAGTCCGCTGCGGCGCTCGCGCTCGCGTCGGCTTTGGCCTGAGTGGCTCCGACGATCCGGCAAGTGTTCTGTGCGGGAGTGAGCTTCACAATCGCCGGTTCATAGTCGTCAGGGTTCACGCCGGGCGCATGCGAAAAATTCACTTTGAAAGTTGGAGACGCCGTTTGCAGCACATTGCCGGAAGAAGGCCCCGTCACACCCCATACATACGTCACCGTCGGCGTGCGGTGTGCCAGCATGCCTGAAAAGACCGTTCCCGCCTGCTGAACCGCCGAGCCGGCAACCATTGAGTTCATATGTGTTGCGGCGTCCCAACTCACCGTACTCACTCCAGCCTGCATCGCCTGTGTCATAACGGAATCGCTCGCGAGGCTCTTCATGGAAGTTGGCTTGTTCTTGGTCTGCGCCAGTTGCGTCTTCTCGAGCTTTAGTTCCGCGGACTTGCTGCCTTGCGTGACGGTCACGATCGGCATCTGCCATTTTCGAGATGCAGCGGCATCGGCAGTCCCGGCCTTTGTGGCGGCAGGTGTATCGCTATCCTTGTGCGCAACGGACATCATGGCGTTCAATTCGTTTTCCGTCAGCCCCGCTGAGTTCAACCGGATCAGTTGATTGGGCGATGTGTCGTATTTGCCTGGGCTGCTCTTGATGGCCGACACAATCACCGACTCCGGAAGCTTCTTGTTCACCATCGCGAGGACGTCGTCATTGCTTAGCGGTTTTCCTGCCTGTCCGAACGCCGCCGCATTGATAACAATCAGACTCGAGGCGCATGTGAGCGCGAGTGTGCGTAATGGACAGATTCGCATTGGTGCTCCTTCATTCATATTCAGAAACTTCATCCAGGGCATCCTGGCCCCCGATCTTTCTCGGAGAGTCTTCGAATGTTCTTGTGCTTTACTCAATTGGCTTCTGACTCGGCCCTGGGTTGGCCGCTCCGGTGCTTGAGGCCGGCAGAAGCGTGCGTTGCTGCGGACCGGGGTTGACCATTCCGTTGTTTGCTCCCGAGGCCGGCAACAGAGTCTGCCCCTGGACGATCGTCAACGTCCCCGGATTCTGTGTCAGGCCCGGAATGCTTGGTTGTGGCTGCATCAGGTAGTTGACGTTGTACGCATAATCGCCGCACGTCCACCATGCGCTGCCCAGGGTCGAACTCGAGGGCACTGCGGGAGGCAGTTGATTGCACTGGCCCCCCGTGATTTGGATCGGTTTATTCAGGTCGTTCGCTGTTGGAGGTAACGTGAAGGCCACTGCAGTCTGGAACGCTCCCCTCGGCGGTGCAATTTGTACCTGGAGATCTTTGCTTTCGGGGAGGTGGTCCACCGAGTACTGGCAGACGGTGTACTTGCCTACCTTCCCAACACTGGCGAACTTGTTCTGGTACGTTCCAATCACGGTGAACTGCTCAAAGCCGACGGCTCCGCCACTGGGCGGCGTACCCTGGTTGACTCGAACAACGAATCCCTGGCAGGGCGAACTCATGGTGGACGCGATTAACGACGCGTCCCAGTACACGTAGCCCATCAGGACGCCATTCAGCACCTGTACTTGTGGGTGCGTTTGCGGGACCTTCCCGATCGGTGATGTAAGAGGCTGTCGGCCGCCGTCCTGCGGTTGCTGTCGCTGCGGCGACGGAGCTGTTGCTGCAGGAGCCTGTGTGGGTGAAAGCGGAACCTGTGCGCTTGCGCCCAGGCCGAACAGAACTACGACTGCGATCGAACTGATATGCGGAGCTCGCATGGGGAATGACCTCGTATGCGGCTCAGGTATACGGCAGCTGGTTTCCGGGGTCAAAGGAACTGCAAGTGAAACGGGGCTGACCTCCTAAGTGCTTATTGCACTGCGGCTTTTTCCCCTTGCTGACCAGTTCCGAAACCCTTCATCTGATTCCCGCGGAGTTCGCATTCCACTCGCTGCAGATGTTCTGCGTCTCTGTCTCGTCGGACTGACGACTCTACACGCTCGCCGAACGGTCTGAACCCATCGATCATCCGAATCCATTGATCACCATATATAAGGAGAGTTTCTCCCGAACCGAGTTCAGAAACGTAACTATCTCAAGATCTCAGGGTGTCCCCGCCGCGCCGTGTCAGCAATCGTTGCAAGTCTTGACAGAACAAGCTTTAGCAGGTCAGCCACGAATCACGCTGAGTTCCGTTGACCCTGTTGCTGAACGCGTCTCTACTCACGTCATGTGCTGGGTTCGCCTCGTCATTGCCGGGAGCTTATTGCTGGCCCTTCCCCATCCGCTCGCGGCAGCATGCACTCTGCTAACCCGATCAATTGTTGCGGCACCCTCCCCCTCAACTCAAACCGGTTTGCCTGAGGGGAACCTTCCGGCATCCCGCTATCTCGAGTTGAGAGCTCAGACTCTGGCGCGCGCGCGTCTCATCGCCGGACCGCGCCTGAAAAATCCCAACCTCACTACCGGTGGACTCGATCGCAACACCGCGACAACGCTCGCCGAGCAGCGCGCCGATCGCCTCAATCGTGTTGGCTTCTCATCGGCATCTGCCCGCGCCACCAATCTCCTCTCCGATCACCCCGCCACCCTTCTTCCTTCGTCAACGTCCACCCGGGGCGCACAACAACCCAGAATTCCCATTCAGTCCGAACTCGTCCCACCCAAATTTGCCTGCCCTGTACCGGCGATTCACGCGGTCAACGGCCGTACCACTACTCCCGTCTTCACGCCGGCTGAACCGGATAGTCACTACCGCATCACGGGCTGCGGATTCGGATCCGCCCCTGGCATTGTCCGGCTCCAACCCAGCGTTTCAGGTTCCTCGTCTGGCGCGGCGCTCCAGCCGATTGCGCTGCAAATCGAGTCATGGACTGACGACCACGTTGATGCTCACATAAACCCTGGCTTGACCGGCATTCCCGATTTCCCAGCCGACCTCGTCATTCAGCTTCCCAGCGGTCGCAGCCTCCAGCTGACGCGTTGCCAATTCCTCGCTGCTCGTGGGGAGCCACAACTGCTCCGTTCCATTCCAGCAGCGTGGGTCCGCCTCGATGCAACATCGCTCTCGACCCGTGTGATCCACCAGGTTGAATTTGAATCGCCTCCGGTTGGGGATGCAGAGGTGCCACCCGATGCCGTCGGATCAACCTCCTTCATCGTGCGTTCCGATCCTCAGGCCTTCGCCACCGGCAGAGACAGCTACGAGCTTTCGCAACTCGCTCCAGGCTGGGTCGTTGAGAGTGTGCAGCTTCGCGTTTTCAATGCCTCTTGTCCCGGAGACAGCAAACTGCCTGTATCGAATGGAAGCTGGGAGACTTCCTGGACTCCCCGAGGATTTGTTGTGGCCTGGGCCGACGAAACCTGCTCCTCTCCGATACCACCCGTGTTCAACTTCACGCTCAGCTCTTCCCAATATGCAACCAATGTCTGGGTCATCGGACCGGCCGGCACACAACCGATTCTCAACGGCATCAGCGCAAGACAACCTGACGATCACTAGCTTTGACCGAAACGCAACCGGAGGACAACATGCGACACTTCCAATTCCTTCTTGCGCTCGGCGCGATCTCCGCATGCGCCAGCGCTCAATATCAACCACTCAACGTGAAAACCGGCCAGTGGCAAACAACCGTCCTGATAAACAGCGGCGGCTCACTTGCCATGCCTTCCGGCCAGATGGCAAAGCTCACTCCCGAACAGCAAGCACGGGTGGAAGCCGCGATGAAGCAGGCATCCAAACCCAAAACAACTACGCGCACGAATCAGGACTGTCTCACGCAGGATGAGCTCAACAAAGGCACTCCATTCAAATCTGACGACAAGCAATGCACACAGAAAGTTCTGAACTCAACCTCCAGCAGGTTGAATGTGGAACAGGACTGCGCGGAAGACTCGATGGCGACAAAAACAATCATGTCGCTCGAAGCAATCAGCCCCGAGCTAGTCAAGGGCACGGGAACGGTAACCGCCACCTCCGAGGGGCACACTTTTACTTCGAACATCACCTTCACTTCGCAATGGCTGGCAGCCTCATGCAACACGAAGAACAAGGTAGGAGTGCTTTCGCCTGGTCTCAAGAGCAAACTTTCGGCCCTCGGAGCTGCACGAGACCATTCGAATGATCCGAAATAGACTCGGGGAAGGTCGCTCCGATGGCTTTTGGGAACGCTAAGTGTCGTATCTACATTGATTTGAAAATGATTCGAATCGGAAGTGTTTCATGCTATGATGGCGCATTCCATCTCAGCCGGTCAGAGATGCCACAGTCTGCTTCCCCCGCACGAAGCTTCCGATTCGGTTTGTTCGAGGCCGACGTCTCCAACAAAACCCTCACGCGCAATGGTGTGCGCGTAAAGATACAGGATCAGCCATTCCGCGTTTTGCTGCTGCTTCTGGAGCATCCCGGTGAGATCGTTGCGCGCGATCAGTTGCGGAGCAATCTCTGGCCCGACGGCACCTTCGTAGACTTCGATGGCAGCCTCAATGTAATTCTCAAGAAACTCCGTGCCGCCCTTGACGACAATCCGGAGAACCCACGCTTCATCGAAACCATTCCGCGCTCTGGATATCGATTTATTGCACCGGTCACAGCCACGCGTACGGAACCTCCGCCTCCAGCCGACATTGCACCGCCAATAGGCTCAACGGTGCGGGCAACTGCGGTTGACCTTTTGGATTCCGAAGTTCAGAAGGCTGTTCCATCTCCCGCCTCTCGCCATCAACACATCCGCGCGGTCATCCTCTACGCCGCATCACTCGTCATCGTTGCCGGCGGAATCTTCGGCTTCCTGCGTTGGAGCGGATCGAAACAAACCGCATCGGCTTCCAGCGGCGCTAACATTTCAGCGGTTCACCTCCGTCGTTCGGTTGCTGTTCTTGGATTTCAAAATCTTTCTGCTGCACCGACAGAAGGTTGGCTGGGCACTGCTCTCTCTGAAATGTTGAGCACGGAACTGGCAGGGGGAGATCAGCTCCGTCTCATCTCTGCCGAAGATGTCGCAAACCTGCGTGCCTATTCGCCGTGGGCCAAGGTCGACTCGCTCGATCGCGCCACGACATCGCGCATCGGAACGGCGCTTGGGAGCGATCTGCTCGTTCTCGGCTCGTACGCCACGGTCGGCAAGCCCGAACATGGCCAACTACGGATCGATGTGCGCCTGCAGGATTGCCAGAGCGGTGAAGTGGTGAGTGAAATCGCCGAGATCGGAGCGAGTGAAGATCTGTTTGGCCTTGTTTCGCGTATCGGCGAAAAACTGCGAAACCGACTCGGCATTCCACTGGTGCATGAATCCGAAGAACTCCTCACTGAGAGCAGCCTGCCTGGAAATCCTGAAGCAGCGCGGTTCTATTCTCTGGGCCTTGATAAGCTTCGCGCGTACGATTTTCCCGTTGCGCGAGGCTTCTTCGACCAGGCAATCGCCGCCGAACCAAGATTCCCCCTGGCTCACGCGATGTTGTCGCGCACGGACCTTTCGCTGGGCAGGTATGAGCAAGCGAAGGTCGAAGCCAAACAAGGGCTGGATCTCGCCGCCGGACTCCCCCGAGTGCAGCGTATGCAGATTGAGGCCAGCTACTACCAGGCGACGGGTGACCGGGGAAAAGCTGCGGACATCTACAGGGTTCTTTTCAATCTGTTTCCCGACAGTCTCGACTACGGCCTTCAGCTCGCTAAGCTTCAACTCGATTCGTATCGCCCCGAGGAAGCACTCGGAACCATTCGCCAGCTGCGCCAGCTTCCGTCTCCTTATCGCGACGATCCATTGATCGACATGCGGGAAGCAAACACGATCGGGAGGAAGGATCAGGAAGCGGCCTTGAAGCTCTACCGCGCCTCGGCGCAAAAGGCTACCGTTCAAGGCAGGAACCTGGTGTTCGCCAAAGTCGAAGAGATGCTCTGCCGCATCAATCCTGGGCACATTCCCGACCCGCCCGAATGTCGCGAAGCTTACGAGAGCTATCTGGCCGCAGGAAATGTAGATGCATCCGCCAGCACCCTTCAGCTCATGGCTGAGAATCAGCGCCTGACAGGACACGATGCTGACGCCCTTCCACTTTATGATCAGGCGACTCGCAAATTCATCGAAGTAGGCGATTTTGAAAATGCGGGGGTTGCTCTCAACAATGCTTCCCTCGTTTATGAGAACCGCGGACAGTTCGCCCTTGCCGAACAGCAGTATTCAAGAGCGAAGAAGTACTTCGAGTCTGTGAACGATCGCGTTAATGCCTCCACTGCGATTGCCAACATCGCCGACATCGAAACCTGGCGCGGCAACTTTCAGACCGGCGATCAACTGTATCGCCAGAGCTGGGAAATGGCCGACGAGGCCAAAGCTACCGAAGACCAGTACCCGCATATCCAGCATGCCAACCTGCTCCTCATGAAGGGTCAGCTCGATGAGGCCATTGCGGAAATCACTCCACAGGTCGCTTCGCTCCGCATCATGAAAAGCGATCCGTGGCAGACCGCAAATGCCCTGATGGCTCTTGGAGAAATCCAGCGTCATTGCGGCGATCTCGATTCAGCTCGCAAAAGTTTTGAAGAAGCGGTTCAGGTTCTCAAGAGTGTGAACTCCTCCACAACTCCGGTTCAGATCAACTTTGCCGAACTTGCTATCGATCGCGGCCAGTTCGATCAGGCCGAGCGACAACTTCGCGATGCGATCTCCGCGTTGGAGAAGGAAAAGGATCTTGGCGATGAGTTCAATGCCCACCTTGTCCTCGCGAGGTCACTTCTGGCGCATTCCAGAAATCCCGAAACCATTACCGCGATTCAAAGAGCTGGCGAACTGATAGAGACCCGTGCTTTCCCTGTTTACTCCATCCCTCTTGCCACCCTGCAGCTTCGCGCCAGGGCCGCTGCCGTACCTAAAGGAAATGCGGGGCGTGAGACTCTGCTCGCGGTTCAACGCGATCTGACCAGGCTTGTCCAGCACGCCCATCAGATCGGCTATTACACCGCTGAGGCTGAAGCGCGGCTTGCTGTCGCGGAAGTCGAGTCCAGGGTGTCTTCTGCGAATGCATCCGCCCATCTCTCCGGCCTTGCAAACGAGGCTCAGAAACGCGGATTCCTCTTATACGTGAGTCAGGCCGCCAAGATCAACTCTCATTGAGACGGCCAACAAGCCGAGCCATTAGCGCACCGCTTGGTTTCGAGATCCTGCATCGGTGATGACCACTGTAGACATCCGCTTTCGCCGGCTTGGTGTCGCGCGCAGCCAAGCCCCACAGGACGAGACGAGCCAGTGCCTGATCTAGGCTTCACTTCGAGATTCCGGCAGCTCCATTCTCCGAGTCATTTGCAGATTTAATCCCTTCAGGCGAGGGCACTTATCGTGTCATCTCCATTTAAGTTTCGGTTCAGTTGACCTCGTGTCCATTCGCGGGTATTCCATTCCCATGCAAGCGGAAATACCGTATGGAGGTCGCAATGAACTTTTCTATCATCCAGAAATTTGGACCGGTGCTCGGTTGCCTGCTGATCGCAGCTTCAGTGCAAATCCTCGCGCAGAATGGCGCTCTTTTGAGCCCTCAGCCCCGCACCTTGTTAAACGGTCCGGTGGGCTCGTGCAGCATCGGCATGCTGAATCTGCGCATTACGACCGGAAAGGACGACCTGCGCGGCGGCAAGAACAACCTCGATGTTGAAGTTCACTTCGCGAACGGCGACATGCAGACGGCTCCCAACGTGAACAAGGGAGAGAACTGGCCCAATCAAAGCGTCAAGACCGTTGGCATTCAGTTGAATCATCCGGTTTCTCCCGACCAGATCAGACAGATCCGGCTCGTCCACTCCGCGCAGGCCGGATATAACCCTCCGGGTGCCGGACTCGGCGCGGTCGCTGCGACTCCTGCCAGCGCAGCATTGGCGCCCGCTTTCATCGCTGAGGGAGTGCAGAGCGAGGACAACTGGGACATGGCCGAGATGCAGGCCTTTGGTTTGGGAAAGGGAACCAACGTGCCCATCGCCTCTTTCGGCTTTCACCGCTTCACTGGAAGCAATCCCTGGCTCGATATCAACGCGCATTCGGCAACTGGATGCCCGTCTGGAAACCAGGTCACGGCGATCTCGTTCACATTCAAGACGTCAGATGATGACCTCCGCGGTGGAAACGACAACCTGAGCATAACGGTCCTGTTCGCAGATGGAACCAATCAGTCAGAGCCCAACGTGAACCACAGCCAGAGTTGGCCGAATGGCAGCACCAAAGGCGCTGAAATTCAGCTCAATCATGCGGTAGACATCAACCAGATCCGCGGGTTCAGGCTTGCAGATACATTCACAGGCGGCTCCGGTGGAGACAACTGGAATATGGCTTCCATGCAGGCCGACGCAACTCTCGCAGACGGGTCATATCGCACCATCGCCAAATTCGGATTCCACCGATTCAGCGCGGATTGGAGCGGGCCAAAAGCCAAGGAGATCACAATTCCAGCTCAGCTCATCAAGTGATCTTGAGAACGACGTTGCCGTATTGCGGTTGCAAGCCTGGAACCGGGCAAGGACGCTGCATTAAGCAAACTGCTCGATGCAGAATCCTAGCGACCAGTCTTCTTTCTGTCCGAGCATCTGCTCCCACGTGACTTCGTGCTTCTGGTACCCGGCCATGCGTCCGAGCATGCAACTCAGCGCTGTCTCCACACCATCGGCGATCTGGTTGTGCGGCGGTCCTGAAACAATGCTGTCGATAAACGTCCGCTCTTTCTCACGGTCGGCATATTTCAGGTTATCGAGAAATGCACCATTTGCTGCGAATTGACCCGAGCCCGCAGTAGTGTCCTCCGAGTCCTTCCACGACCAGGCGTTTGCGCCAGTAACTCCGACCGGACCTGAATATGGACATGTCGCCGATCCGCTTGCGCCAAAGAGCTTGAGCCCCGCGTCGAAGGCACCATCACTGCCAAACTGGGTCGACGCAAACGTAAAGTGAACATCATTGGGATAGGTGTAATCCACCTGGTAGTTATCCCAGATATCGCCCCAGTGGGTAAGTACATTGCGACCGCCGGTTGCTGTCGCCTTTAACGGGTGCGCGCCGACCATCCAGTTGGCGAGGTCGATGATGTGGATGTTTTGCTCGACGAGGATGTCTCCCGAGAGCACGCGATCCCACAGCCAGTTGCGGAGACGGTATTCGTCCTTACCGGCACCTTCGCGTACTTTCTCTGTTGATGCGGGGGCGTTGTAGTTGCCGGAGATGGTGACGATTTTTCCGAGTGCTCCCGTCTTGATTTTCTGCTGCAGCGCAGCAATTGGGGGAGCCATTCGGCATTGGAAGCCCACGTCGACGCTCTGATTCGGCTTAACGCGCTTTGCAATCTCGAGCGCATGTTTCGCTTGTGCGATGTCGATTCCTACCGGCTTCTCGCAGTACACATGCTTGCCGCTGGCGACGGCAGCCTCAAGATGATGGACGTGAAAATAGGGCGGGGTCGAAATCTGAATCAAGTCCACTTCTTTAGAATTGGCCAGTTGCTCGAACGCATGTGGCCCCTTGAACAGCAGCTTGCTTTCAATCGCCGGCTGATTCAGGCTGGCGAGGATCTTGTTGAAGCGGTCGTGCCCCGCGTCCAGCTTGTCGGGGAATATGTCGGCGAGTGCGACGATCCGGGCAGACGTGTTGCGCGCGAACGATTCGGCGACGGAACTACCGCGATTGCCGCATCCCAGCAGCGCGTGACGCACGGCTGAGTTCGCTTGATAGCCAAAGGCTACCCGCGAACTAGCCAACAGCATTCCTGATACCGCTCGCGTTCCAGCCTGCAAGAACTTTCGTCGATTCATCCCAGCACCTCGCTCAGAATCCGCTCCAGATACGCCTTCTCGTTTTTCACATCCTCGACCTGTTGCGGACCTGAGGTCTCGCGTTCAATCGTGATCGCGCCGGTATATCCGAGCTTGTGCAGCTTTGTGAACACGGTCTTGAAGTCGACGAGGCCCTTGCCGATCATCACCTCTTCGCCCAGCTTGCTGGGGTCTGTAGGCCACTTGCCATCCTTGGCATGAACGCTGCGTACGTGCGGGCCGAGAATGTCGACTGCGTCGACAGGGTTTGCCTTTCCATAAAGGATCAGATTCGCTGTATCGAGTCCGACGCCCAGATTGGGCGTGTTCACATCGCGGAGAACGCGCGACATCGCAGTGGGCGTTTCCTGACCGGTCTCCATGAGGAAGTGTTGTCCGTTCGCATGGCAGTGCCCTGCAACGGTTCGGATGGCTTCCACAGTTCCTTGATACAAAGGGTCAGCCGGATCCTCGGGGATGAATCCGCAGTGGGTCTGGACCTGCCCGATGCCGAGCAGCTTTGCAAAGTCGGAGACCTGTTTCAGCGCATCGATTCGCGCGGCACGATGCTTCAGGGGAACCACGCCGATGGTCGCCGGGCCCTGCTGAAAGTCCCATACAAGCGGCGCTGGACCGACAACCTCTACAGTCGTTGCGACGACGTCGTACTTCGAGAGCAAGTCGCCGATTTGCTTTGCGGCGTCGGCGGTAAATTTTCCAATGTATCCGTCAAGCGAGAGGAAGCAGTTGGAAAAGCCCATGTCTTGGACGCGCTTGATGGTGGCCTCCGGCTCGCCGTGTGGGCTCACGAGCAGTCCGACAGCCATCGGTTTCAAGGCCGGTTTTTCAGGTTGGGCAAAAGAGGGAAGGGAAGGAAGACTGGTTGCGATTGCGGCAGCTGAAGCGGAGCCAAGAAATGTGCGGCGATCCATGAGATTCCTTTCGTCAGGAAGAAACAGCGCGGAGGAAATCCTCTCTATCTTTGTGTTTGAAATCTAAGTGCTGGGACCGCCGGTCCGCAAGTGGGGATGAATGGACAATTGCCATCGAAAACAGAATAGGAGGAGTTCTCTGATGGTCGAGAACTGCGTGGACAGGTGGGAAGGCTTACTTGGGCGGGTTCAACTCCGCTGCAATTCGGCGCGCTGCTTCGTCCTTTGCAGCTTCGCATGCCGGAGACAGATCCATGGAGACCGGCTGCTCCGGATCGATCGAGATGGCGTAGAGAACGACCTCCCGTTCACCGCTGTGCATATAGAAGGCGTCGAGGAGATCCTTAACGCCGATATCGTGGGCGGTAAGGGTGGGAGGATAGTCCTGGGAGAATCGCGGCGTTGTCCGCGTGACGGTTCCGGAAGGATTTCCGTCGTCTGTGGCGTCAATCAGGACGATATGATCTACTGCCTGAAGCGGCCCTAGCAGAACGAATCCGCCTGTGCCACCGTCGAGACATTCCACATTCGGAGGAAGCTGGAGCTTCTCCAGGGCTCGCACCGCATGGACGCCGACGCCCTCGTCGCCCATGATCACGTTTCCCAGTCCCAGCACAAGAATCTTCTTGTTTGCGATCACTCGCACCTCGATGCAACTCTTTATATTCCCCGAAGCGAGTGGGCCTGCAAGGTCTGATTCCTACTTCTTGCTGCTCGATCGCTGTGTTTCATCCGGCATTTTATCGAATTTCCACCCGCCCACCATCGAGGAGATAGTTCCACGTCCCTCAATGTAGTCGTGATAGAAGGCCAAATAAATATGAACAACGATGAACACGACGAAGAACCAAAGGAACAGGTGATGCCAGTATCGAACGTTCATCTCGCCGCCCATCAGGGGCACGATCCATGTGAACATACGCGGGATCCACGAATTGCTCATCGATGAGTACAGGGCGAATCCGGTGATCGACTGCGCGCAGAAGGCAAGGAAGGTGAAGAAATAGATGAAAGCCGCCAGTGCATTGTGCCCTGTTGAAATGGCCCCATGGAGCTTGACCTGGAAGACGTCGGTTTTGAGGACGTCCATGATCTCTTCCCGCTGAGGTTTTGTAAGCGGGAAGAAGTTGTTCCACTTTGCGTATTTGTTGCCCACGAATCCCCAGTAGAGGCGCGCCAGGAAGTTGAAGATATAGATGTATGCGCAGAGAAAATGGAGGAAACGCACCCAACCGAACCAATACTGTTGGTACGCCTCGCTGGCGTAGAACGCGCGGATCGGCGCGCCGATGAGGTAGCCGGTGATACAAAGGACAACGAGCACGATGGCGTTGATCCAGTGGTACGCACGTACCGGCATCTCCCACACGTACACGCGCCGGTAGTCCGCTGGATGTGCGTTGCCGATTTTCGATTTATCTACGATTCCAGTCGTGCTCATGGCGTCACTCGAAGGAAACCTGGTTGAGGTGCCGTCCCTGGGGATCGTACAAGTGCACGGCGCAGGCAAGGCACGGGTCAAAGGAGTGAATTGTGCGAATGATCTCCACCGGCTCATCGAGCTTTGCGACGGGCGTTCCAATCAGAGACGCTTCGAACGAGGAGTGTTGCTTCTTGGCATCGCGCGGAGATCCGTTCCATGTCGTAGGGACGACGAGCTGATAGTTTGCAATCCTGCCGTCCTTGATTTTGATCCAGTGAGCGAGCGATCCGCGCGGAGCTTCGACGAGTCCAACGCCCTCCATGTCGCTCGGCCAAGTCTTCGGCTCCCATCGCTCATTGTTGAAGGTGGATGTCTCGCGAGTCTTCACGCGATCCATCAGTTCTTTATAGAACTCCTTGAGGTAGCCTACTTCGATCGCTGCCGAGAGCCCGCGGGCTGCTGTCCGGCCGAGAGTTGAGAACAGCGCGTCTAGCGGGACGTTCAGTTTTGCCAGGGTTGCGCCAACAAGCTGCTTTACGTCTTCGTGGCCGGATGCGTAGGCGACCAGCAGTCGGGCCAGCGGACCGACCTCCATCGGATTGTCCTTCCAGCGCGGAGTTTTCAAGAAGGAGTACTTTTCGTAGCCCTCAAGGGACTCGAACGGGGGCTGCGGTCCTGCATACTTGATCTGGGTTTCGCCTTCCCACGGATGCAAACTGGTGGCGTCGCCGCCCTCGTAGGTGTACCACGAGGAAGCGATATATTCCTTGATTTCCTGCGAGTCCTTCGGGTTCACTGGGTAGACGTGGGCCAGATCGCGACCGAGTATCGCGCCCCGCGGATACTTGAACGCCTCTGGCTTGTTGTATCCCTGCGTGGGATACTCGCCGTAGCTCAGGTAGTTCTTGAGGCCGCCACCCCACTTTGCCCAGTCTTTGTAGAAGGAGGCCACGGCCAGCAGATCGGGCACGTAAACCTGGTTTACAAACTCATCTGCCTGCGAAACCAGGCGACCAACGAGGTTCAGCCGTTCGGTGTTGATCGCGGCGACCTCGTCAAGATTGATGGAGCAGGGAACTCCGCCCACAAGGTAGTTGGGGTGCGGATTTTTGCCGCCGAATACGGCGTGGATTTTGACGACTTCTTTCTGCCACTCCAGAGCGTCGAGATAGTGAGCGACGGCAATGAGGTTCACTTCCGGCGGGAGCTTATAGGCGGGGTGACCCCAGTAGCCGTTGGCGAAGATGCCGAGCCCGGTGTCGGCGAACTGCTTTACTTTTTTCTGAACTTCGGCGAAGTGGGCTGTCGTGTTCCTGTCGTAAGTTGAGAACGACTGGGCAAGTTCCGCTGCTTTCCTGGGATCGGCATTCAACACAGTGACGATGTCTACCCAATCCAGTGCGTGGAGGTGATAGAAGTGCACCACGTGATCGTGCACATGCTGCGCTGCAGTCATGATGTTGCGAATCAGTTCCGCAGTCGGCGGCAGGTTGATGCCCAGCGCGTCTTCAACTGCCCGGCAGCTGGCCATTGCGTGTGCCGTCGTACACACGCCGCAGACTCGCTCGGTAATGGCCCAGGCGTCGCGCGGATCGCGGCCAATCAAGATTTTCTCGAGGCCGCGGATCATCGTTCCCGAGCTGAATGCATCTGTGATGATGCCGTTCTCCACCACTGCTTCAACACGCAAGTGGCCTTCAATACGAGTTACAGGATCTACAACAATGCGTGTCATGGCGGGCTATTGCTCCTTCTCTTCCTCGGCGTGAACTTCCGCGATCACCTTGTGTTTGCGCACATTCGTTACAACGGCATGCGCCGCGACGCCGGCCAGAGTTGTTGCAGCTACGATGGTGCCTACGGTGTCGACAGTGCTCTCGATTCCGAAGCCCGGGAATGTCGACAGATGCGCATAAAGCGGTCCCTGATCCCAGAAGCCCTCTTCGCTGCACCCGATGCATCCATGTCCCGACCGAATTGGCGAACTTGTGCCCTCGTTCCAGCCGACCACCGAGCAGGCGTTGTAGGTCACTGGCCCCTTGCAACCCATCTTGTAAAGGCAATATCCTTTGCGGGCGTTCTCGTCATCCCAAGATTCGACGAACAAACCGGCATCGTAGTTCGCCCGGCGATAGCAGGTATCGTGTACGCGTCGTCCGTAGAATTCTTTTGGGCGGCCGAGATTGTCGAGTGCAGGGATCTGTCCAAGCACCAGGATGTGCGTCACGACGGCCATCATCACGTCCGCGATCGGCGGGCAGCCGGGCACGTTGATTACCGGCTTGTTCACCAGCTTGTGAATCGGCGTCGCGTGTGTAGGATTCGGCTTGGCGGCCTGAACGCAGCCATTTGATGCGCAACTGCCCCACGCGACAATCGCGGCCGCGTCTTTTGAGACTTCCTGCAGGATGGATTCGGCCGTCTTTCCGCCGATCATGCAATAAACGCCGCCGTCCTTGGTTGGGACTGCGCCTTCCACAAGGACGATGTACTTGCCCTTGTTGTTTTTGATGGTGTCCTGGAGGCTCTTCTCCGCCTGGAAGCCGGAGGCGGCCATCAGCGTCTCGGTATAGTTCAGCGAGAGCACATCGAGCAGTGCGTCGGCCACAATTGGGTGCGACGCGCGGATGAAGGACTCGCTGCAGCAGGTGCACTCCTGGAAGTGCATCCACAGAACGGCCGGCTTTTCCTTTTTTTCAAAGGCCGACACCACCTGGGCTACACCGCTCTTTGCAAAACCGGCAGCAGCCGCGGTTGCGGTGCAAAACTGCAGAAACTGTCTGCGGTTATAGCCCTTCTTCTCCATCGATTCCCAGATCGTCTGCCCCATGCCCACCTCGCGTGCGGCGCATTGCGCCATGCAGGCACCGAAGAACGCTAGCGGCCGCTCAAAATCGGGGCCATCGCATGTCACGAACTCCGATGAATGATGGGACGGTACTTAGCTCTAAACACGTTCGGCTGTGAGCGTGATCACATTTGTCCGAAATCATTTGAGACGATTTGATGCTCTCAACGAAACTTCGCGCCGCAGAGAGGCCGATCTCATCTGTGCTGCTTGTGATGAGACGCGACTCGTATCACCGATGTCTGGAAATTGTGGACGTTGGATGGCGGAGAGGGAGGGATTCGAACCCCCGATAGAGTTACCCCTATGCCTGATTTCGAGTCAGGTGCATTCAACCGGGCTCTGCCACCTCTCCGTCGAGGGAACTCGCTGCGAATCAGGGCGATTCGCGCTATCCGGCATCTCTCATTGTACCCGAACCTGATCCGGCTTTTCGCATCTCCCACGCTCCGCGGGGCTGAGCGTCCCCCGGCCTCCAGGTGTTAACGTGTTCTCTGGCCGCGTTATACCCCGGCGTTCGCAAGCTCCGCAAAATCTGGTACGTCGGGCTGGGCAAGGATTGCAAGATCTGCATCAGACGGGGAGACTGGATTTTCTCATGATGGAGTTCCACATCTCGCGGAAGGCTCGCGAACGCTATCGCTTCGCTGAGGCCCTCTTCTCCTACAACGGCAATGTGGTCTTCGCCAGCCTCGCTGCATGCCGCGAGTTTGCCCACCGCATGAACCTGGTGCGCGAGGCCGACAAGAATCCCAATCTGGCTGTACACGCCGGCCAGCTTTACGCAATGGGCCTTATCGACGAGGCCAGCCACATCCTCATGGCCCGTTACCGCGAGCAGTTCGATCCCGAGGTGATGACTTCCGCGCTGGATTGGTTCGCAGGCCGCTTCGGCACCAGGGAGCTCGATAAACTGCTCCTCACCTTCGTTGAACACTTCCCGGGCCAGAGCGTTATGCGCGGGCTTGAGACTCCGCGTCAGTGGCTCAACGGAAAAACCGGCACCATGCCCCACCGCGCCGCCGCTCTTGAAGAGCTCCTTCTCCTATGGTCCGCAAATCGCAACGAAGCCTTCAGGAAATTCGAGGAACTCTTTGAAGACAAGCCGCTTGCGGAGAAGACAGTTTACCGGCAGGTCACCAAAGAGCTTCCGCAGTATTTCGCTACGCGCCCGCTCATCCCAATCGAAGGCGCGAAGGCGATCAGCCTCTTCGACCTCCTGGACGCGCCGCAATCGGGTGCCCCCTCCTCCCTTAGCGAACAGCTCGCTCTTATTCGCAAACTCTGGCGTCCGCTCCTCGGCGATAGCCTCGACCGGCTGCTGATGACGGGTAGCGAAGTCCTGCGCGAAGAGGAACTCGCCATCTGGATGATGTTCAATCCCGACGCTGCACGGGCTCGCTCCGCGGCTGAGGAAGCAGCACGCCGCCGCCGCGAGCAGGGAACTCAGCAGTGGCCTTCGATCGTCAGTGAATCCCAGGTTCCTGTTTTCGGCGATCCCGCTCACGAGTATGAAAAGTTCAGCCCAGACACCGCGTGGATGCCCAACACCGTTCTCATCGCCAAGAGCACTTACGTCTGGCTCGCGCAACTCAGCAAGCAGTATGGCCGCCACATCTATCGCCTCGATCAGATCCCCGACGATGAATTGCAGACTCTCGCCGATCGCGGCATCAATTCGCTCTGGCTCATCGGAGTCTGGGAGCGTAGCCGCGCTTCGAAAACAATCAAGCAGCTCTGCGGCAATCAGGACGCGGTGGCCTCCGCTTACTCTTTGTTCGATTACAAGATCGCCGAAGACCTTGGAGGCGAATCCGCCTACATCAACCTGCGCGATCGCTGCTATCACAAGGGCCTGCGCCTCGCCAGCGACATGGTCCCCAACCATATGGGCATCGATTCACCCTGGGTCATTGAGCATCCGGAGTGGTTCATCTCGCGCTGGGAGTCGCCCTACCCAGCCTACAGCTTCAACGGCCCGGACCTCTCGCACGACGAGCGCGTCGAAATCAAAATCGAAGATCACTATTTCGAGCAGACGGATGCGGCAGTGACCTTCCGTCGCCGCGACAAATGGACCGGCGAAACCCGCTACATCTACCACGGGAACGATGGCACCAGCTTCCCCTGGAACGACACTGCCCAACTCGACTATCTGAATGCCGCCGTCCGAGAGCAGGTCATCCAGACCATTCTTTATGTAGCGCGGCTTTTCCCGGTCATTCGCTTCGACGCCGCGATGACACTCGCGAAGCGGCACTTTCATCGCCTCTGGTTCCCGGGTCCGGGTTCCAGTGGAGCCATCCCGTCGCGCGCCGAGTACAGCATGTCGCAGGCGGAATTCAACAAGCACATGCCTCTCGAATTCTGGCGCGAAGTGGTGGACCGCGTAGCACAGGAAGTCCCTGGAACTCTTCTCCTCGCCGAGGCCTTCTGGCTGATGGAGGGCTACTTTGTACGCACGCTCGGTATGCATCGTGTCTACAACAGCGCGTTCATGAACATGATGCGCGACGAGAAGAATGCCGAGTACCGATCGGTTATCAAGAACACCCTTGAGTTCGATCCCGACATCATGAAGCGATACGTCAACTTCATGAGCAATCCCGATGAAAGAACGGCAATTGATCAATTTGGTAAAGGGGACAAGTGCTTTGGTGTCGCGGCCCTAATGTCAACGCTGCCCGGCCTGCCGATGTTCGGCCACGGACAGGTTGAAGGCTTCACCGAAAAGTACGGCATGGAGTACTACCGCCCCCGCTATGACGAAACCGCCGACCCGTGGCTTGTCGAGCGCCACCAGCGCGAGATCGCTCCGCTTCTAAAGCGCCGCTGGGTCTTCGCCGAGAGCCACAATTTCCTTCTTTATGACTTCTTCGAAGCGTCAGGCTCGGTGGACGAGAACGTCTTTGCTTACTCCAACAGCTCAGGCAACGAGCGCGCTCTCGTCATCTACAACAATCGCTACGGCGAAGCGCACGGCACGATTCACAACTCCGCCGCCTACGCAGACAAGGGTTCTTCTCAACTCCGCCAGCGGCGGATTCACGACGGCTTCGGTTTTGGGCCCGACTCCGGCGCCATTCTCGCTTACCGCGATTCGCTTACCGGGCTCGAATATCTTCGCCGCGCCATCGACGTAGCCGAACAGGGCCTTACCTTCCACCTCCACGCTTATCAATGCCATGTATTGATGGACTGGCACGAGAAATGGGCTTCGGCTGAAAAGCCATGGGATCGCCTCTGCGATCAGCTCAAGGGTCGCGGCGTTCCCAGCCTCGAAGACGCGCTCATCGATCTCGGGCTTCAGCCTGTGCATCACGCTCTGCGCGCACTCTTCGACCAGGATTCCGTCCGCATGCTCACCGACATGGCAGAGCATCCGCGCTCAACGGCAGCGAACGGCACAGTAAGCGCAGCGCTCGAACGCAAGGCCAACCGCGCCCGCAGCGAGATGTTCAACGTCACATGGGGCCGCTGCGAAACGTTCATGCGCGATGCGCAGCCCGCGTTCCGTTCGCGCACGGCTGTCGCAAGCGACATGACCATGCCTGGACTTCTCGGCCCTGCATTTCGCGAGCGTCTCGCAGCCGCCATGCGTATCCCAGTTGTCGAGGCACTCTCGCAAACGCCGTGGACCGCCGCTGCTCGGCGTGTTCTACCCAGCCCCAGCCCGCAGATGACTGCAACCGCGATGTGGGCGCCGATCATCGCGTGGTGCGCGCTTGAGACGCTTGCCGAATCCATCGACGCCGAGAATCCAGAACGTTTCGCGCTCAATCTCTTCGTGCAGCTACGTCTTCGTAAGCCGCTCGCGGAAGCCTTCGCGAGCCTGGGCTTCGAGGGCGAATCGGCCTGGCGAGCCGCAGCGCGCATCAAAATCGTTCTCCTCGCACAGTTCGAAACCGCAAAGCCTCAACCGGCAGCCGTTGCAACTCAACAGACCTCATCGGGAGCGACGGGGACGGAGCCCAAGGAAGAGCTGGGAAGCCGGGCTGCGTTGGCCTCAACCCTAGAGCCTGTAGCCGGCCACAAGCCTGCTCCGACGCGTTCGCCTCTTCCCGCTCCCATCGTTGCGGGGATACCGCGCGCCCTCTGGTCCGATCCCGATGTTCGCTGGCTTACCGGCGTCCACGATGCGGGGGAGGCAACCTACCTTGTTCAGGAACCGTTGGAAGAGCTGCTCTGGTGGCTCCAGATGCCTGCTCTTCTCAAACTCGCTGGACAGCCCTCGCCCACCAAGTCCGACGTTCAAGCCATCAATGCCCGTATCCAGGCGTCGATAAGCGAAGCCGAAGGAGCCGGCTACAAACTGCAAACCTTGCTTGGAACTGCTGAAGAAGAGCAAACGCCGGCGGCCCCGGAGCCTGTGCAAACCGAGAAGATTAGACAATCCGCAGATGTCGGTGAGAAGGACGTATCAGAAGCGGAACCTGCGAAGCGCTCGTCCTAGGAACAATGGATCTCGACGCCTGCAGCCTAATGATCAAAAAGGAAGCAGGAGGGCTGTACACGGCGCAGGCTTTCAAGTTCTCGCCATCTCTCTCTGGGTAAAACCGGAGTGGGCAACATCGATGCCGATGAGCACTGATGACGTGATTCGTGAGTTGCTTGCGCTCGGATTTCATCAGATCGATATTGAGGATGCATTTTACGCAGCGGATCCCGATTGGCTCACAACCAAGGTGCAACACGGTCGCGTTCGCGATTGAAGAAATGCGGAGGGCCCTCTTGATTCGTGCCAGGTCCCTGTTCAAACTGCTAGCCGTTTTGATCTCGGTTTTCATTGTTGTTGCTTATGGGGCTCCATCGCCCGCGGCGATCGCCCGCCATACTTCTGCTGAAGTGCTGCTCGTTTACAACGCCGATAGCCCCATCTCCAAGGCGATCGCGAAGACATATGCGAGCAAGCGCGGAGTAACAAAAATAGTCGCGATACATTGCGCTGACTCTGCAACGAGCACTGCCCGTGAGACGATTTCGCTGGCGGACTACAAAAGCAAGGTTGGTGGCCCGGTCCGGAAATTTCTCGCGCGGCATCCAGAGATCAACTTCATGGTGTTAACCAAGGGAATGCCGATTCGCATTGATGGTGGACAGACTGGTTCGCGCGATGAGCACACCACCGGGAATCTGTATCCCTCGGTCGACAGCTATCTTGCGGCAATGGATTATCGGTCTATCAAGGGTGCGGTCAAGATCAGTATTCACGGCTCGGGCGCGGATGGATTTGGCTGGTTGAACCGGTACTGGGGCCAGAACGTGCCGTTCAGTCATGCGGCATTTGGCGGATATCTGGTTACGCGTCTCGATGGCTACACACAGGCCGATGCGGAGGCGCTAGTAACCCGATCGCTGGCGGCTGAGGCGGAGACGATCAGCGATGTTCGTGGTGGAAAGGTGCTCCTCGATGTGCAGCCCATCTTCAAATTCACGAGTGCCGATGTGGTCGTCCAGCCGTTGGCGGTGACGGGATCGATTCCCGATGAGTCGGACTACGGTTCCTGGAATGCCGATATGGTGAAGGCCGGGGATATGCTCAACGCCCGAGGGATTGCGACGGAGCTCGACAGAAACGAAATCTTCATCGGCGATCGATCAAATCTGATGGGGTATTTTTCGTGGGGCAGCAATGATGCCAGGTACAGCGAGAAGGCGTATGAGTCGCTGCGCTTCGCACCGGGATCCATTGGCGACACTGCGGTGTCTACCAGCGCACGGACGTTTTTGCCGACGACGGGAGGTCAGTCCCTTATCGCGGACCTGATTGCACACGGAATCACCGGCGTGAAGGGATATACGGACGAACCGCTTCTGCAGGCGATTGCGTCTCCCTCGGTGGCGATGGAGCGATATACCTCCGGCTTCACGCTGGCGGAGAGCTTCTACGCGGCTTCGAGATTTGTAGGATGGGAGGATATCGTGATCGGCGATCCGCTCTGCAGGGCCCCTGCGTGGATCCGTAAGCCTTCGAGATAGCTTCGCCAAACAAGTGGGATTTTCTTGCGAAAGCGAAGGCCGACACCAAGTACGTCATCTGCAATGCCGACGAAGGCGATCCAGGCGCGTACATGAATCGCAACGAGATCGAGGGCGATCCGCACTCGCTGCTCGAAGGTATGATTATCGGCGCTTATGTCATGGGCGCTAGCGAAGGTATCCTCTACGTTCGCGCCGAGTATCCGCTGGCAGTGCGGCGACTGACCCGGGCCATTGAGCAAGCACGCGAATATGGACTGCTTGGCAAAACATCCTCGACCGCGGGTTTAATTTCAATCTCGAACTGGTGCAGGGTGCAGGCGCATTTGTCTGCGGCGAAGAGACAGCCCTGATCGCTTCACGTGAAGGATTCCCCGGTCGCCCGCATCCACGCCCGCCCTTCCCGGCCCAGAAAGGCCTCTGGGGCAAGCCCACCAACATCAACAACGTGGAAACCTGGTGCAATATCGCTCCCATCATTACGCGCGGAGCGGGCTGGTTCGCCGAAACGGGCAGCGTCAAAAGCCCCGGAACCAAGGTCTTCTCGCTCGTGGGTAAAGTGCAGGTCGCCGGCGGCGGCGGTGGTTCTGCTGCTGAATCAATCAAACCGCTTCCACATTGACAAACTGAACTAAACCGTTCAGTATTGGTTGTGGTCCGGAGGTCGCTCACATTGATCAGGGTTCAAAACCTCGTAAAAACCTTTGGCTCTTTCACTGCCGTCAACGATGTCTCGTTCGACGTGGCGGCAGGCGAGATTTTCGCTTTCCTCGGCCCCAACGGGGCGGGGAAGACCACAACCATCAAAATGCTCACCACGTTGCTTCACCCCACCAGCGGTTCCATCCAGCTGGATGGCCTCAACCCGCGAACGCATCAGAACCAGGTACGGCAGCGTTTCGGCATCGTCTTCCAAGATCCAAGTCTGGATGGGGACCTCACGGCATGGGAGAACATGGAAATTCACGGCGTGCTCTATCACGTCCCGCACAAAATACGTCGTCACCGTTCCGAAGAACTCCTCAAACTCTTCGAACTATGGGATCGTCGCGACGATCAGGTGAAGAAGTTTTCCGGAGGAATGAAGCGCCGTCTGGAGATTGCGCGCGGATTTCTGCACACTCCCAAAATTCTCTTTCTTGACGAGCCGACGCTCGGTCTCGATCCGCAAAGCCGGAATCAGCTTTGGAGTCACGTCAAACGCGTCAACGAATCCGAGAACGTCACCGTGATGCTCACCACGCACTACATGGACGAGGCCGATCGTGTGGCCCATCGCATCGGCATCATCGACCACGGCAAGCTGGTCACGCAGGGAACGCCCGCCGAAATCAAGGAGCAAACCGGCGCCGCCACACTTGAAGACGCGTTCCTCAAGCTCACCGGCTCGGACATCCGGGACGAGAGCGCGGGCTCAGCCGACCAGATGCGCCAATTCGCCAAGATGTGGCAACAGCAAAGGAGGTAGCGTATGAGTGCGATCTATATTCTCTGGCTGCGCGAACTCAAGCGGTACACGCGCTCGCGCGCGCAGATCATTGCTTCCCTGGGCCAGCCCATGCTCTATCTGCTCGTACTGGGTTTTGGCCTCAATCCCGTTTTCAAGCGCGCCGGATACGGCAGCTACTTTCAGTTCATCGCCCCCGGCGTGATTGGGATGTCGGTGCTGTTCTCGTCGATCTTTTCCGGCCTCGGTTTGCTTTGGGATCGCCAGTTTGGCTTCCTCAAGGAGACGCTTGTCGCACCGGTGCCGCGCATTCAGATCATGATCGGGCGCACGCTGGGCGGATGCACAGTTGCCGTGATACAGGGACTGCTGGTTCTGACGATCTGTCTGGTCTCGGGATTCCGCCCGGCCGACTGGTTTGCTATTCCAGTGGCGATCGGATTCATGGTGCTGATCGCGTTGCTGTTCGCGGCGCTGGGAGTCATATTCGGTTCCAGCCTGCAGGATATGCAGGGTTTTCAGCTCATCATGAATTTCCTGGTGCTGCCAATTTACTTTCTTTCCGGAGCGATGTTCCCGCTGACCAATCAGGGCAAGGTCCTCGGCTTGATCACAGCACTCGATCCGCTGTCTTATGGAATCGACGGGATGCGGTCGGTGCTGCTCAGCGCAGCGAACTTCCATCCGGCATTCGGCATCAGCATTGATCTCGCTGTACTGATCGGAGTCGGGACGATCTTGCTGATACTCGGGGCGTGGCGATTCTCTAAGATCGAAGCATAAGCATATGGTCCGACCTCGAAGCACTGAAGCACACGAGAAGGTTCTCAACGCCGCGCTCGAGCTCTTTTCCGAGCGCGGCATTGAGTCAACCAGCATGGACGCCATATCTCAGGCCTCTGGCGTCAGCAAGGCGACAATCTACAACCACTGGGCCGATAAGGAAGCGCTGCTCCTCGAAGCGATGCTCATGATCCATGGTCTCGATCGCGAGCCCGAAGATGTCGATACCGGCGACATCCAGCGCGATCTGACAACCGTACTCACACGCAAGCCGCCGGACAAGTGCGATGCGGTGCGGAACCGGCTCACGCCCACCCTGATTGCGTATTCGGCCTTTCATCCGGAATTTGGCCGTGAGTGGCGCCATCGGGTCACGGAGCCGCCCCGCCAATGCATTAAGAAGATTCTGCGTCGCGGTGTTTCGAGCGGCCAGCTTCCCGCGGATCTTGATATCGAGGCGTCTGTTGCTCTGCTGCTCGGCCCGATGCTCTACGCGCATATCTTCAGCAAAGAGGATCCATCACGGAAGCCGGACCTTGGGCCTATCAGCGCTGGGGCGTTCTGGCGTGCTCACAGCCAGAACCGGAAAGAGCGCATCGCCGGTCTGGGAATCAAGAAGCCCACACCGAAATCAAAAGGGCGTTAGTTCATCTCCTTCCAATCATCGACCTGAAGCGGCGCGTCGCGGTAATCGTTGATCAGGCGGTGGTCTATGACTTGATCGGAGCAAGGGAAGTGTCAACCCCGCTCATTTCCGCTTACTGTCCAGGACAGAAGCATATCTAGAAGCGCGGACGAGACGCCACTAAGAAGGCTGCCGAATCTATGCTACTTAACTCACCGTGGCGATTTGTCAATGTGTAATCGAAGCCGTACTTCTCCAGCGCTTTTGGAATCAAAGGTAAGTCTGGAATGAACTGGGGATGAAGTGCCATAGTTAGATTGTCCACAGAACACAGCCAATCCTGCTCTGGGTGAACAGGTCCCTCTCTCCACCCTCGATATCCATGTTCACAAAGTCAAAATGTTCGATCTCTTGCTCTCGCATGATGGTCGGAATCGAAACGAATTATCCGGTCTGGCGCGTTGACTTGATTCCCTTCCGATCAACTTAAGATAGCGAGGGGCTCTGCGCGTTTCGCAACGATTCGCAGCAAGCAAAAGCTGAAAGGTCCAGGGATAGGTTTCGATAGTTCGCTAGGTTTGGTATTGCTATAGGAAGAAGTCGAGGGTGCGAGGTGTGCGATGGATGTGAGCTTTAAAGACAAGGTCGTGTTGGTGGCGGGTGGCACGGGCGGTTTGGGAAGGGCAGTCAGTCTTGCGTTTCTTGCCGAAGGAGCGAGGACCATCGTGACCTATCGTGCAGATGCGGAATACGCAGCGCTGCGTGATGCTGCGGGAGCACATTCCGGATTATTGGAAGGTCACACCGCCGATGTGACCGACGAACAGGCAGTCCTCAGTCTTGTCGATGGAGTTCTGACGAGCCACGGACGCCTGGATGTGCTCGTGAACACGGTTGGCGGATACGCGGGTGGGATCAAGTTCTGGGATTTGAATACAAAGACGTTCGAACAGATGTTCGCGTTGAATCTGCGGTCGGGATATGCGCTTGCGCGTGCAGCGCTGGCGCCGATGCTGAGGCAGAAGTCAGGATCGATTGTGAATGTTGCGGCAAAAGCGGCCGTTGACCATGGCGGGGGCGCATCTGCCTATGCGGCTTCTAAGTCAGCTGCAGTGGCCATGATGGATTCGCTTGCCGAGGACCTGAAGGGAACAGGCGTGCGCGTCAACTCAATCCTGCCGAGCATTATCGACACCGAGGTAAACCGGAAGGCCATGCCGGACGCGGACTTCGCGACATGGCCCAAGCCGGTGGACATCGCATCTGTCGTGCTCTTCCTGGCGAGCGACAAGGCGAAGGTGATCCATGGAGCAGCAGTTCCGGTGTATGGAGCAGGGAACTAGGCGGAATCAGCGGCGGACAGCAGCCAGCTAGGCCCCAGAACCGCTGTCCGGTTTCGCGCCGGGAAGGCGCTTGCGCAGCAGGGCAATCTGGCCCGTGTGGTGCGCTTCATGTTCGCAGACGTGGAACCATTTGCAGAGGTTGTTCGTCGGGCCCCAGGGCCAGCTCTTGTCCGCGGCCAGGAGCCAGGCGTCGTCTTTCTTGCGGAATTCGGCAAGTGTCTTCTCGCGGACCTCATGCAGGATGTTGACGTAGTATTCGCGATCATGGGCCTTGATCGTGGCGCGTCCCGCGTCGCCGAGGTTCATCGCAGGATCCCACTTCTTTTTGATGTCTTCGGACCATGAGTCCCACTTCAGGCCGTCGAAAGTGTTCATCTGGTAATAGGTTTCCGTCGCGGCGAGGTGCAGCATCAGTGCGCCGATGGTGTTGGCATCCTTGTCGAAGAGGTAGTCGAGATCGGGCTGCTTGAGCTTGTCAGTCGCGCGGAGAACGCCATTCATCTCGCGCATCCAAGTGAGTTGAGAGACGAAGGCGCCAATCTGCGGCGAGAATCCCGGCAGTGGCCCGAGCATGTTAGGGCCTGTCGGGGCCGTTTTAGGAGCGGCCGAGACTAGTGCAGGAGCGAAGACTCCGACGGTGAGTGCGGCTGTACCGGCGGTCAGGAATGATCTACGTGCGATGAGCGGATTGGAAGGCTCGTTTGAACTCATGTGGGGAATCTCCTCCGAAGAAAGTGCGGCAAGGATGAAGGCAGTCTACAGGAGTTGCGGGCGCGGATTGTCACCCGCTGCGCGCCGAAATTGCGCGGGCTACATGGAAGCATTATTCGCGATCGGTTCGTTTGAATCCAGCGGCTTCGCAGTTACGATAGCTGCAACGAGGCATACGACGATCAGCAGTTCATTGATGATTGGAAATGCGAAGAAAAAGAGGTAGGAGTTGAGCGCAAAAGCGAGATACCCGAGCGCAAAGGCAGCGATGAGCGGCCGAATGCGAGCCGCATCTTTTCTGGCCATGGAAGCGAGGATCCAAAGCAGGACTGCATCCATGGTGAGGAAGATGGTCACGCCGAGACCCATGCCCATGTAGAAATCGGAATAACTGCGCGTTACGCCCAGTAACGGGAAAGGCGTCCGCATATTGGCAGCCACACCAGCGGCGACTGCGTTGACAGGTTTGCCGAACACTCCTCCGACGGTGTGGAGCACGGAATGGACGAGGGTGAGAACAGATGCAATACGCAGGAATACCACTGGCTTCATGTTTCCTCCGAACGACGGGAGCGGGAGTGTCTAGAAGTGTAGCCGAGATTCTGTAAATCCGGCGAGGGGTGCCTGTCCTGTCGCAGGGGCCTGATTCCGAGGTTATCCAGTCATGCAAGTCTAGCGAGGGACAACTAGGTTTTTCCCGAAGGGCATCCTATATGCTTACTTGAGAAGTAAAAACCTCAAGCGGAGAGTGTATGAAATTTCCCCGAATTTCCACGCTACTGCTGCAGGCAGTTGTTCCTGCGGTTCTGATTGTGCTCGTTTCTTATCCGGCAGGCCTGCTGGCCGAGACAACGTCGTCTGAGCACATCGTGAGTTCGAAGGCGTTGCAGCAGCAGGTTGAGTCCTCGAGCGCAGCCCGTCAGAAGAATGTCGACACACTGAAGCAATTCATGAGCACCACGGCGGCTGAGAAGGCGATGCGGGATGCAAAGATCGATCCGGTACAGGTGCAGAAGGCGATTCCGACGCTCTCAGACAATGAGCTTGCGAACCTGTCGTCACGAGCAACGGATGCGCAGCAGAAGTTCTCAGCGGGTGTGCTCGGCTCCAGCATGCTAACCCTGATCATCGTGCTGATCGCGATCATCATCATCGTTGCCATCATTCACTGACGTGCGCCGAATCGTAATCTCCCTATGGCTGCTGACGGCTTTTGCTGCACTTGCACAGGCCCCGGCAGCCATGTGGATCGATGTGCCGTTTGTGGGTCAGCCTCGGGAGGGATGCGGTGCGGCATCGCTATCGATGGTGATGCAGTATTGGGCCGGTAAACAGAGGGTGACCCCTGTGTCAACGGATAGCGACGTGGCCCGCATTCAGCGCGAGCTCTACTCAAAGAGCGAACATGGGATTCCTGCGGAACGGATGGGGCAGTATTTGAAACAACATGGATTCCAGGCGTTTGCTTTTCCCGGCAAGTGGAGCGATATCGAAGAGCAGATCGGGAAGGGCCGCCCGCTGATTGTGGCCCTACGTCCGGAAGGCCAGTCGGAACTGCATTACGTGGTAATCGACGGGATCGATCCTGAGCGAAATCTGGTCACGATGAACGATCCGGCGGTGCGCAAGCTGCTGAGCGAAGAGCGTGCTCGATTCGAGAAAGAGTGGAGCGCCACGCGCAACTGGACGCTGCTCGCAGTACCTGCAAAGAGCTCTCACTAGTGTCTGCTCGATATCTCAGGATTCTTTCAGCCGCGGTTCTGTTCCTGACACTCTCGACTCAGAGGGGCGAGGCGCAATGTGGCTCGGGCGGCTCAGCGGATGCCGCTGTGCATGGGCTGTACTCGGGGCAGAAATGGAGTGAGGTTGTCGAAGCGGCAGAGCGAAACGTTTCGCGCTCGGCCGACGTGAACTTTGAACTGGGCATGGCGCTGGCCCGCCTGCAGCGCTGGGATGAGTCAAAGGCCGCCTTACTCGCGGGGCAAAAGATGTGTGCCGGCGAGAAACGATTTCCGACCGAGCTAGCCGGGGTCGCATTTCAACAGAAGAAGTATGCGGAAGCCGCGCATTGGATCGAGAAGGCGCTTCAACTCGATCCGAAAGACGAATACGCCAACGAGTTCGCCGGAACCGTCTTTCTTTTATTGGACAATCTCGATGCTGCCCTGAAGAGCTGGAATCGAATTCAGAGACCGCAAATTGATGCTCTGCAGTTTGACCCGAGCCTTAAAGTGCAGCGGGTTCTTTTGGAACGAGCATTTGTGTTCTCGCCGCAGGCGGTGATGCGGCGCGAACAACTACTCGCCACGGAAGCTCGCCTGAATGCATTGGGGATTTTCCCTGCGTACAACATCAAACTGAATGCGCGTGAAGGCGGCAAGTTCGATGCACAGTTTCATGCGATCGAGCGAAACGGGTTCGGCAACGGGTGGCTGCAGTCAGTTGTGTCAGTGTTTTCGGGCCTTCCCTACGAGACGGTGTATCCCAGCTACTTCAACCTTGGAGGGTCTGCAACGAACGTAGACTCGCTGGTGCGCTGGGACGCACAGAAGCGGCGGGTGTGGGTGGCGGCGTCGGGGCCGTGGCACTCGCTGCCGCAATGGCGATGGCATCTCGTGGGCGACGCGCGGGATGAAAACTGGGCGATTCGAAATTCATTTACGGGAGCTGCTCCGGTGCTTGGG
>Ga0207671_10000955_pt1 | contig 35890 bp, 39 predicted proteins | sample KBSC24metaG_FD_184352 | JGI IMG/M metagenome (GOLD analysis project Ga0207671, IMG submission 184352) | Corn rhizosphere microbial communities from Kellogg Biological Station, Michigan, USA - KBS C2-4 metaG (SPAdes) (version 2) | ecosystem: Host-associated > Plants > Roots > Rhizosphere > Soil...
CATTCTTGGCGATATCCAGACCGATTGTGGTAACTTCCGACACGGACGCCTCCCTCAGTGGTGCTTCAACAACTCCACTCTGGCACATTGATGCCGTCGGGGGGTGTCCACCCCATCACCATTGTCCGTCGTTCCCGCAAAGAAGCAGATCGACGAGCACGGCGACCGCGCCCACCAGCCTCCAGCAATCCCCATAGGAACCGCCGCCCCCTTGCCATCCCGCGCGCCGCGCGGCTAAAAGCGGCGGCATTCGCAAGGACCCGGTGCAATTCCGGGTGGCTATCCCGGCCGCCGATCCGCCGGGCAACTCCCGCATGGCCTGTTCGATCGCCTCCCGCCGGGGGCGGTGCCGTGCGTGTGTCGATGGCAGTGCATGACAGGGTCTCCTTCCTCCTTCCGGGCCGCATGGCTCCCCGGCGGCGCGCAGGCGCGCCGCGACATCCTCGCCGGCATCGTGGTGGCGATGGCGCTCATTCCCGAGGCGATCGGCTTCTCGATCATCGCCGGGGTCGATCCGCGCATCGGCCTCTACGCCTCGGTGGCGATCGCGATGACGATCGCGCTGCTCGGCGGCCGGCCGGCGATGATCTCGGCCGCCACCGCCGCCGTGGCCGTGGTGGTGACGCCGCTGGTCCACGATCATGGCGTGGCCTATCTGTTCGCCGCGACCGTGCTGATGGGGCTGATCCAGATCGCCGCCGGTCTGGCGCGGCTCGATCTGCTGATGCAGTTCGTGTCGCGCTCGGTGATCACCGGCTTCGTCAACGCGCTGGCCATCCTGATCTTCCTGGCGCAGCTGCCGCAGTTCGAAGGCGCCGGCTGGCAGACCTATGCGATGGTCGCGGGCGGCCTCGCCATCATCTACCTGTTCCCGAGGATCACCAGGGCGGTCCCCTCCCCGCTGGTCGCGATCCTGGTGCTGGCGACGATCGGCATCGCGCTGGGCGTGCCGGTGCGGACCGTGGGCGACATGGGCCGGCTGCCCGAGGGCCTGCCGCGCTTCGCCTGGCCCGCCGTGCCGCTGACGATGGAGACGCTGCGGATCATCCTGCCATATTCGCTCACCATGGCGGCGGTCGGCCTGCTGGAATCGATGCTGACCGCGCAGATCGTCGACGACATGACCGGGAGCGAGGGCGATCGCCGGCGCGAATGCATGGGCCAGGGCGGCGCCAACATCGTCGCCGCCCTGTTCGGCGGCATGGGCGGCTGCGCGATGATCGGGCAGACCGTGATCAACGTCTCGTCGGGCGGGCGCAGCCGGCTGTCCACCTTCACGGCGGGCGCTTTCCTGCTGTTCCTGCTCGCCGTGCTGGGGCCGTGGGTGGGGCGCATCCCGATGCCGGCGCTGGTGGCGGTGATGGTGATGGTGTCGATCGGCACCTTCAGCTGGAACTCGATCCCCAATCTGCGCCGCCACCCGCCCACCTCCTCGGTGGTGATGCTGGTGACGGTGGTGGTGGTCGTGGCGACGCGCGATCTGTCCAGGGGCGTGCTGGCGGGCGTGCTGCTCTCCGGCATCTTCTTCGCCGGCAAGGTCCGCCGCATGTTCGCGGTGGCGCGCGAGGGCGGCACGGAGGCGGCGACCTACCGCGTGACCGGCCAGCTCTTCTTCGCCTCGGTCGATCGCTTCACCGCGGCTTTCCGCGGCGAGGAGCCGGCCGCGCGGATCACGATCGACGTCACCGCCGCGCATTTCTGGGACATTTCGGCGGTGAGCGCGCTCGACCGGATCGTCGCCCGGCTGCGCGGGGCCGGCAAGACGGTCGCCGTGATCGGCTACAACCGCGCCAGCGCCGACCTCATCGACCGCTTCGCGCTGCACGACAGGACCGGCGTGGAGACCGGCGCCGTGCCGCATTGAGGGATGCGGGCAAAGCAAGACGACGGTGGCGGAAGGCCGCCCGCCGCTGATTCCGCGGTGCCGGCAAGGGGAAAGCGGCAGGTCTATCGCTGGAAGGAGGAGCGCGCCCGCCGCTCGATGCCGCCGGCCGTCAGCGCCCACCAGCAGATGAAGGGCTGAGCGAAAAGGCGGGGATAGTGATAGGCCAAGCCCAATCCGGTTCCCGTCGACAGGTCGTGGACCGCATGCAGGATGTTCGCCGGATAGACGCAGACCGCGTAGAGGGCCAGCATCACCCCGGCCAGCGCACGGAGCCTCGGAACGAACAACCCTGCGGCGCCCGCGAGTTCGGCGAGGCCCGTCGCCATGATCACGAGCCGGGGCTCCGGCACGCCTGCCGGCATCACCGGCATGAAGAAGCCCGGGCGCAGGAGATGAACGATGCCCGCGGCGATGAAGAAGGGCGCGATCGTCAGCCGCGCGATCCGGGCGGCGGGCCGCTGTCGCGGATCTGCGGGGCGCATTGTCAGACGGCGACTTTCTCGACCCTGACCTGCTGGTGGTTCAGCATGGCCTGCCCGAACACGGTCAGGAAACTGATGTCCGTGGCGTCCCGCCCTACGCCGATCCTGACGATGCCTTCGGTCGGGGCGAGACCGGTCGGATCGACCAGATGCCATCCGCCTTCGAGCCAGACCTCGACCACGGCATGGAAATCGGGCGGATCGAGCTGCCACGCATAGGCGCCCACCATGCGAGCCGGAATGCCCGCCGCGCGCGTCATGGCGATCAGCAGGTGCGCGAAGTCCCGACATACGCCACGATGCCCCACATAGGTGTCGGCCGCCGTGGTGTTCACATCGCTGGAGCCCGGAACGTAATCGAGATGCCCCCGGATCCAGTCCGTCATGGCCTGCACCTTGGCGCCGCCCTCCGCGTCGCCAAACTCCCGGCGGACGGCGGTTTCGAAGCGATCGGCCTCGCAATAGCGGCTCGGAAAGAGATAGGGCACGACAAGCGGCGGCAGGTCCTGGAGCCTGTCGGCACGCAGGCCGCGCAGCACGGTCGATGGACGTTCGATATCGACCGTCGCGGTGTAATGGGCGGTGACGCGGTCGCTGCCATAGGCCCACGTCCGGCGACCGAGGCTCTCGTCGCCGGCAATGGGGCGAAGAGGTTCGACGCCACCCACGATCAGCCTGTCCGTGATCAGGATCTGGTCGTGCATCTGCGCGACTTCCAGCGCGAACAGAAGATCGGCCGGCGCTGACAGCGTATAATCGAGAAAGGCGTCGATCGACAGGCGCATCGGCGTGAACTCTCCTCCTCTATCGCGTGATCTTGTGCAGGGCGGTCATCAGGATCGGCCAATCGTAAGGCTTGTCGAAAAACAGGCCGCGATCCGGAAGCGACATCGCGTCCGGCTGTCGCCGGCCCGATGACACGACGATCTCGATCGGCGGCCAGCGATCGCGGGCGGCACGCGCCAGCGCGAATCCATCCATGCTGCCGGGCATCTCCACATCCGTGAAGAGGATGCGCACCTCGGCCCCCGTCTCAAGGATGCGGATCGCCTCGTCGGCATCGCCAGCCTCGATGACCTCGAAACCGCCCTCCGTGAGCCTGTCCACGGTATCGAGACGAATGAGGAACTCGTCCTCCACGACCAGTATGACCGGCCTACCCAATGCTTCTGTCCGGGACGACCATCGCCTGCATCCTCATTCGGCCTGCGCCTGCGAAGGGAGCTGCGGACTCAGCCTCGGAAACCAAGGCACTGGAAATCCATGAATGCGGCGCTGCGTTCCGGCCAAGGCCAAACAAATCCCGGGCATCCGACAATCGCGGCATCGCGCGTGTTCGTGCCGCGACCGGGCGGCTCAATGACCCCGTTGACGCCATCCGGTCTCCAATCGCATCAGAAGTTGCTGGATACCGACGGACGATATCACCGTACGCCCCTCATGCCAGTCGTGGATCCAGATTTGTGCGATACAATGGATCGCGCAATCCGACTGATCGGCCTCGCTGAGCCGCGACCACGCGCGAACGCATCCCCTGAGCGTGCCGACCTCGGTGGCGGCCCGTCCCGGCGCCGAAAGCTTCGCTTCGAAATCCCAGGGGATGCGTTCGTCCGTCACGGGCGGCTATGCCCGGCGAGGCTTCGGCTGGCGCCGGCGGCGCAGCTTCGCGACCCGCGCCTTGGCCATCTTGAGCATCGTGCGGCGCCGGCACGGCGCCGGGACCTTCGAAAGCTCGTGCTCGATCGCGAGCTCGGCCGCCTCGCCATGGTCGCGCAGCATGTAGATCGCTTCGTCCTGCGCCTCGGAGCGCATCCGCCGCCTGCGATCGAACCATTCCTGAATATGCATGATCCGGCTCCCCAGCCTGGCCGCGTGGCGCCGGTCAACGCACCCGCCGCGGCGTCCTGACGACAGGGCCCGTGATCATCTTGCCCGCGAAGACCCTGCCCATCACGGCCGCATCGTGGGCGTTGATCAGCACGACGCGCGTGCCGCCGGTGTGAAGCGGCTCGACCGTGCTGATCGTGGCCTTGTTCCTGGCGCAGGCGGCCATCACGTCGTCGATATGCAGGGTTACGCAGAAGGCACGTGACATGGTCGTTTCCAGAAATCGAGGGGTGGGGCAGCCGAATCCGCCGCCCGAAACGAGAAAGGGCGCCTCGCGGCGCCCTTCCCATCATGCCGGCTGGAGGTTCACCGCCGAGGTCTTGCCCCGGCGATCGGTCTCCAGTTCGTAGGAGATGCGCTGCTCCTTATCGAGCGTCCGCATCCCGGCGCGCTCGACGGCCGAGATGTGGACGAAGGCGTCGCCGCTGCCGTCCTCCGGCGCGATGAAGCCATAGCCCTTGTCGGCATTGAAGAATTTTACGGTTCCGGTGATCATGGGAAACTCCTTGCTGGTGCGCCGCATGGCGCATTGTCGTGATCGGAAATTCAGTGCGTCTCGACCTTGAGAGCCTTCTCGGCGGCCGCCTCGTCGCGCATCCGCTCTCCCTTCCGGAGCCGGTTCGCCATGGCGAGCCAGGTCTCCCGCGATCGGAGGCAGCGGTCCCGCACGTTCGCCAGGGCGGTCGCCTCGGCTTCCCGCGCGCATTCCTCTGCGCGGGCCAGGTAGAAATCGCTGGTGACGGACATGGCAAGCTCCCGGTGAACAGATCAGCCCAGGGCGTCGGCGACGATTTGCCTCAGCTCGGTTCGTGACAGCGTCATGGCGCGTCGCGGAGCCACCGGGCTCCTGCGAAAGTTAAACGTTATTGCCGACAGAGCATCGGCTACGGATTTCAAATAGGTCATATATCCTTCGGCGCGATCGTTTCGCGCGATATTGAATGGAGTTCGCCAACGGCCATCGGCCAGGGTTGGCCGACCCGGTCGTCGATGGAGCGGGGCTCCTCGACGGCCATCGATCGGAGCGTCCGGTTCGCGACGGGGGCAGCCCATCGAGGATCGAGCCCGCTCCATCGAAGCAAGGCGCCGAACCATGAAAAGGGCCGCAGAAGGCCGGGTTCATTGAATAATGCGCTTCCCAAAACAAGTCTTGCCGCAAGCGAAAGCTCGCACAGCTGAAGCATGTAAGGGAAAGCGGCGCTGGAACGCCAAATTCCGTCGCAGGCGACGTTAGCGTTACTCTTATGGACCTATTGGAGCGGAATTGCAAATCCACTCCCAAAACCGTGATTCAGGCGGATCGCAACGGGGTGTCGCCGGTGCTGATACAGGCAGCGCGAATCCAGCCGAGATCGGCAGCGAGACCCATCCGTCCGCAACCGCCCACCCAATTCACCCACGCTCCGCTCATTGGGCAGGATATGGCAACGGCGGAAGGCCCGCACTCCGGAGCCCCCCGCCGTTCCCGCTTGTCGCTCAATACCTTGGGCGCGATCCCGCGTCCTACACCCGCATCGGCATCAGCACGTAGAGCGCCGGGGCCTTCTCGCCCTCGCGGATCAGCGTGGGGGCGGCGGCGTCGGCGAGGTGGACCTCCACCTCGTCGCCCTCGATCTGGCCGAGAATGTCCATCAGGTAGCGGGCGTTGAAGCCGATGTCGAAGCCCAGAGACGCGTAGAGGCCCGGCACCTCTTCCGCCGCCGTGCCGTTTTCCGGCGAGGTGACGGAGAGCGTGATCTTGTCGCGATCGAGCGTCATCTTCACCGCGCGCGTCTTTTCGGACGCGATGGTGGCGACGCGGTCGACGCCCTCCATGAAGCTCTTCGGGTCGATCTTGAGCAGCTTGTCATTGCCCGTCGGGATGACGCGCGAATAATCCGGGAAGGTGCCGTCGATCAGCTTGGAGGTGAGGATCGCGGTGCCGAGGCCGAAGCGGATCTTGGTGCCGGACAGCGACACCTCGACCGAGCCGTCCACTTCGTCGAGCAGCTTGCGCAGCTCGCCCACGCACTTGCGCGGGATGATCACGCCCGGCATCCCGGCCGCGCCTTCGGGCTGCGGCACCGTCACGCGCGCGAGGCGGTGGCCGTCGGTGGCGGCGGCCTTGAGCACCGCGCCGTCCGCGCCCTCGTCGGCGGTGTGGATGTAGATGCCGTTCAGATAATAGCGCGTCTCCTCGGTGGAGATGGCGAAGCGGGTCTTGTCGACGATCTGGCGCAGCGTCGCGGCCGGCAGGTCGAAGCGGGTCGGCAGGTCGCCCTCGGCGATCACCGGGAAATCGTCGCGCGGCAGCGTCGCGAGGTTGAAGCGCGCGCGGCCCGCCGTCACCAGCATCTTGCCCTCGGCGGCCGAGAGCTGGACCTGCGATCCCTCCGGCAGCTTGCGGGCGATGTCGAACAGGGTGTGGGCCGAAACGGTGGTGGCGCCGGCCACGTCCACCGCGGCATCGACGGTCTCGACGATCTGGAGGTCGAGATCGGTCGCCATCAGCTTGAGGCCGCCGCCGGCCGCCGCCTCGATCAGCACGTTCGACAGGATCGGGATGGTGTTGCGCCGCTCCACCACGGACTGGACGTGGCTCAGCCCCTTGAGAAGCGTTGCACGCTCGATCGTCGCCTTCATTCCGTCCCCGCTATGCGCTGATTGGAGGACGGTTATAGCGTGGGAGTCGCTTTAAGGAAGGGGCCGGACGTCGCCGTCCAGCCCCAAATCCACAATCTTTTCGTCATCCCGGCGAAAGCGGGGACCTCATTCGCGGCCTGCGCGGCGCCCGCCCCACCGCGATCCCGACCTTCGTCAGGATCGCGGTGGCGCGGTGCGCCGCGCCGCCATCCTCAGAAGCGGACGCCGAAGCCGCCGACCAGCTGGTTGCGGCTGAAGCCCTGCTCATAGTTCGAATAGCGATATTCGGCCTTGAGGAAGGTGTTGCGGGTCAGGCTGTATTCGCCGCCCACGCCCAGGCGCACGCCGTCGAGATTTTCGTGATCGAGCGTGAACTGGCCATCGCCGTCATTCTCGGTGAGCTTCATGCGGGCATTGGTGTAGCCGGCGCTGGCGTAGAGCAGGCCGCGGCCACCGGCCACCACCTTGCCGACGCGGCCGCCGACATAGAGGTCGCGCGCCGCCTTGGCGCAGAGACGCGGATCGGCGGCCGTCGCGGCGCCGAAGCAGCTCTTGTTGTTCGAATCGGAGACCTCGCCGTCGATGCCGACGCGGATGCCGTTGCCCAGCGCGACATCGTAGCCGCCGGCGATGCCGTACATGAAATCGTTGCTGTGGCCATGGTTGCGGATGTCGTCCCAGCCGGCGAGGCCTTCGACATGCACGCCGGTGAAGGGCGCGGCGCCATCCTGCGCGACGGCCGGGGCGGCCACGGCCGCGACGGCCAGCGGGGCCGCCAGCAGGGCGGCGAGAGTGAAGCGACGCATACAAATACTCCTTGCTCAGACGCCCCGGCTTGTGGATGCCGGTGGCGTGGGGCGGCGCCTCTGAGCCTCCCCACCTGAACCTCGGATAAACCGAAAACGGGTTGTTGTGCGGGTGCAACATGCGGAAAAAGATGCGACGCCAAGGACTTGAAATCCCCGCCCTCGCCTTATGCGCAGCCCTGCTTCCGTCCGTCGCGACGGCGGCGACGGACCGCGCGGCCATCGCGATCTTCCGGGAATGGGGCGCCTTTCGCGAGGGGCCGGAGACGGCGCCGGCACGCTGCTACGCCATCGCCGAGCCGCCGCCGAACAGCGCCAATGCCGGGCGCGGCGCCTTCGCCTCGGTGGCGAGCTGGCCGGCGAAGCGCATCCGCACGCAGATCGCGATCCGGCTGAGCCATCCGATCCGCGCCGGCGCGGCGGTGACGCTCAGCATCGGCGACGCTGCCTTTCCCTTGATGGTGCGCGGACAGGAGGCCTGGGCGCATGACCGGCACCAGGACGCGGCGATCGTCGCGGCGATGCGATCGGGCAGCTCGATGAGCGTCAGCGCGGTCGGCGCGAACGGCAATCCCTTCGCCGACGCCTATCGCCTGCGCGGCGCGGCCAGCGCGATCGACGCGGCGGCGCTGGCCTGCCCGTTGCGGTAGAGCCAATCAAATCCTCCCCCGCCAGGGGGAGGTGGCACGCGGAGCGTGACGGAGGGGGAGGACGGCGGCGCGCCCTCGATCAGGTCACCGCCGTCCTCCCCCTCCACCACCCTTCGGGCGGTCCCCCTCCCCCTGGCGGGGGAGGATTTACCCTACAGCTCCACCCGCCCGTTGCGGCGTTCCAGCTCATCCACCAGCCGCCAGACCAGCTTCGAATCCTCCGTGGCCAGCGCGTCGTCCAGCGCCGCCCACAGCTCTTCGTCGGTCATGCGCGCGAGTTCGAGGGCGCGGTCGAAATACACGGGTGCGATGCTCCATCGGGGAACGGCGGCATCATAAGGGAGGAAAGCTGTACCGGGCCAGAATGGGCCGATTCAGGTCATGGCATTTTCGAGTCGGCTCGGCGAAATCCGTTAAGATTCGTTAAGGATTTCAGCGACCTTGCTTGGCCCGATCGAGGGCCACCAGCATCGCCAGGAATTCGCGCGGCAGCGCCTGGCCCACCGGCTGGGCGAAGGCGCGGGGCAGGCTCGCGGCGACGATCGGGGCGTTGGGCTGATCCATGCTGCCTCCGTTACGACCGAACGCCCGGCGGGTTTAGCCGGACATTGGTCGAGCCCCGCCCTTCCCATGGCGGGACAGCTCTGCCAGTGGACGGCCATGGACCGCATCGATGCGCGCACGATCGACGAGGCGGAGTGCGTCGCCTCGGTGCTGCTGGCGATCCTGTTCGCGCACCTGCTGCACGCCTCCAACGTCTCCTGGGCGGCCTTTTCCGGCTATATGGTGATGCGCGGCCATGCCGCCGAGACGATGATGCGCGGGGCCTTGCGCATCGTCGGCACGGTGGCGGGCGGCGTGCTGGCGCTGGCGGCGACGCCGTGGCTGCTGCCCTTCTGGCCGGCGCAGGCGCTCGCGCTGGCGCTGGTCGGCACGGCGAGCCTCTATGGCGCGATCGCCGCGAAGCGGGCTTACGCCTGGCTGTTCTTCGGCCTCACCTTCGTGATGGTGGTGCTGGACAAGGTGGCGCATCCGCTCAATCCGCTCGCCGGCTTCGTCGAGACGCGGGTGCTGGAGGTGGTGGCCGGCACCGTCGCCTGCATGATCGTCAGCCTCGCCTCGACCCTCACGCTGCGCCGGCGCTGGCCGGCGGCGCGCGCCAGGCCGCCGCAAGGGGGGTGGAGCCCGCCCGCGCTCCGCCACGCCGCGCAAGGCGCCGTCGCCCTGGTGATCCTGAGCGCGCTCGACACGCACTGCGAAATGCCCGCGCTGGCCCAGAGCGCGATCACGGTGATGGCGGTGATGCTGGTGCCCGTCACCAGCCTGGGCGCGACCGGCTTCGGGCTGGTCAACCGCCGCATCCTCTACCGCTTCCTCGGTTGCGCCGCCGGTGCCGCGCTGGCGGCGGGCTTCGTGCTGGCGGCCCGGGGATCGGCGCCGGTGCTGATCCTCGGCACGATCGTCGGCGTCGCGCTCGGCCGGCACATCGAGAATGGCGGCACGCGCTTCGCCTATGTCGGCACCCAGTTCGTGCTGGCGATCCTGATCATCCTCGTGCCGGACAGCTACGCCCACGCCCATCTCGGCCCCGCCTGGGAGCGGCTGGCCGGCATCTTCATCGGCATGGCGGTGCTGGAGCCGGTGCTGCTGCTCTGGCACTTCGCCGATCCGGGGCGCGTGGCGAAGGTGGAACCGGAGAACAGCGAGCTGGGGGATTTGTAACCTGAAATCCTCCCCCGGAGGGGGAGGGGGACCGCCGGCGCAGCCGGTGGTGGAGGGGTAGTTCGCGGGGAACTGCCGCGCCCGCCTCCACCCCTCCACCACCGCCTTCGGCGGCGGTCCCCCTCCCCTTGCAGGGGAGGATTTCGATGCCCCCCTTTCCCTGTAGGATTTCGTCTGACAGGCTCCCCGGATGGCCCCGATCCCGCCCGGTCATGAACGCACCTCCCGCCAGCATCCCGCAACCGGCAGCACTCCCCCCCCCCCCCCCCCGCATGGGTGTCCATGTTGTCCATGTTGCCCCCATGCGACTCGACCATCGGCGATTCGGCGCGGCGCTGGAAAATCGTGCGATTCTCGCTTATGTGCGCGGCCATGCAGACCGCTCCGAACCTGATGCCGATTCCCGGCCACGTCGATCCCGTGCCCGTTCCGCGCGAGGCGCCGGTGCCAGCCGATGGCCGCAAAAGCCTCGTCGGCCTCACCCGCGAGCAGATCCGGGCCGAGCTCGAAGCCGCCGGCATGGAGCCGAAGCAGGCCAAGCTGCGCGCCAAGCAGCTCTGGCACTGGATCTACAATCGCGGCGCCACCGCGTTCGAGACGATGACCGACATCGCCAAGGCGCAGCACCCCTGGCTCTCCGAACGCTTCACGGTCGATCGGCCCGAGGTGGTGGAGGCGCAGGTCTCCACCGACGGCACCCGCAAGTGGCTGCTGCGCTCCACCGACGGCCACGATTTCGAGATGGTGTTCATCCCGGACGCGGATCGCGGCACGCTCTGCGTCTCGTCGCAGGTCGGCTGCACGCTCAACTGCCGCTTCTGCCACACCGGCACGATGCGCCTCGTCCGCAACCTGACGCCCGGCGAGATCGTCGGCCAGGTGATGCTGGCGCGCGACAGCCTCGGCGAATGGCCGAGCCAGCCCGAGGGGCGGATGCTCACCAACATCGTGATGATGGGCATGGGCGAGCCGCTCTACAATTTCGACGCGGTGCGCGATGCGCTGGCGATCGTGATGGACGGCGACGGGCTGGCGCTGTCCAAGCGCCGCATCACCCTCTCCACCTCGGGCGTGGTGCCGATGATGGAGCGCGCCGGCCGCGAGATCGGCGTCAACCTCGCCGTCTCGCTCCATGCGGTGACGAAGGCGGTGCGCGACGAGATCGTGCCGATCAACCGCAAATACGGCATCGAGGAATTGCTGCAGGCCTGCGCCGATTATCCCGGCGCCAACAATGCCCGGCGCATCACCTTCGAATATGTGATGCTGCGGGACAAGAATGACAGCGACGAGGATGCGCGCGAGCTCGTCCGCCTGATCCGCAAGTACAAGCTGCCCGCCAAGGTGAACCTGATCCCGTTCAACCCCTGGCCCGGCGCGCCCTACGAATGCTCGACGCCCGAGCGGATCCGCAGCTTCTCCAACATCGTGTTCGAGGCGGGCATCTCGGCCCCCGTCCGCACGCCGCGCGGCCGCGACATCGATGCCGCCTGCGGCCAGCTCAAGACCTCGGCCGAGAAGCGCAGCCGCGCGGAGCTCGACCGGCTGGCCGAGGAAAAGCAGGCGGCGCTCGGATAAGCTTGTAAACCGGCCGGGCGACCGCCTAACAGTCCCGGAATGCTACTTGACCCGTTCCTGCGCCGTATCGTTCGCCAGGGTGAACTGATCATCACCGACGCCGAGGGCAAGGTGCACCATTATGGCGCCCCCGACCCGGAGCGCCGCCCGGTCCGCCTGGCCTTCCACGACAAGCGCGTGCCGATCGACATCATGCGCCGCCCGACGCTCGGCTTCCCCGAAGCCTATATGGACGGCCGGCTGGACATCGAGGGCGACGACATCCTCGCCTTCGTCGACCTGTTCCGCTTCAACGCCCGCTGGGAATCGTCGGTCGACGACGGCCTCGGCATCGGCGAGCATCCGCTGCTGATGCGGCTCGGCCGGTTCAACTCGCTGGTCCAGTCGAAGCGCAACGTGGCGCATCATTACGACCTGTCGGACCGGCTCTACGATCTGTTCCTCGATCGCGACAAGCAATATAGCTGCGCCTACTTCACCCCCGAAAACGAGGATCGCGACCTCGATCGCGCCCAGCTCGAAAAGAAGGCGCACATCGCCGCCAAGCTAAACCTGAAGCCGGGCCAGCGGGTGCTGGACATCGGCTGCGGCTGGGGCGGCATGGCGCTCTACCTGAACCGCGTGGCGGACGTCGACGTGCTCGGCATCACGCTCAGCGAGGAGCAGCTCAAGGTCGCCCGCCGCCGCGCCGAGGAAGCGGGCGTTTCCGATCGCGTGAAGTTCGAGCTGATCGACTATCGCACGCTCACCGGCACCTTCGACAGGATCGTCTCGGTCGGCATGTTCGAGCATGTCGGCGTGCCGTCCTTCCGCGCCTATTTCGCCAAGGTGCGGGACCTGCTGGCCGACGACGGCGTCGCGCTGATCCACACGATCGGCCGGATGGGGCCGCCGAGCTACACGGACAGCTTCACCGCGAAATACATCTTCCCCGGCGGCTACATCCCGGCCCTGTCCGAGACGGTCGCGGCGAGCGAGCGCGAGCATCTGATGCTCTCCGACGTCGAGGTGCTGCGCATGCATTACGGCCTCACGATCGAGCATTGGTACGAGCGCACCGGCGCCGCCCGGGATCAGATCGTCGCGCTCTACGACGAACGCTTCTACCGTATGTGGCGCTTCTACCTGGCCGGCGCGCTGACCGTGTTCCGCTGGGGCGACATGGTCAATTTCCAGCTTCAATATGTCCGCGACCGCCACGCCTTGCCGCTGACGCGCGACTACATCGCGGAGGCCGAGACAGCGCTGCTGGCGAAGGGGTGAGACATCGGGAGGGCGGCTCCGGATGAAAAAGCCGTAACCTCGCCGGCAGGCGTTCAGCATCGCCGGTCGCTTCGCTAGGCTCATGTCCCGGGGGATCATCGGGGACGATGCCGACATGCGAAATGCCTTCTCGATTCGCGCCGCGCTTCTGACGGGCCTGTTGGCGGCGATGCCCGCCACCGGAACGGGCGCGCAGACCTTTGTCGTCCATCGCGTCGATCCCGCATCGGCCCGGGGCTATGGCGACGTCCGCATTTCCAAGGCGACGGTGGCGGGGCAGCAGGTCCGCATCTGGTGGGCGACCCTGCTCAACGCCGATTGCACCGCCGCCGGCACGATGACCACGGAGGTGACCGAACAGCCCCGGCACGGCCAGGTCAGCCTGTCCGACGAGCCTTTCTACCCCAATTATCAGGAGCCCAATCCGCGCACGGTGTGCGACAGGCAGAAGGCGCCGGGGAAACAGGCCTTCTACACCGCCGAAGCCGGCTTCCACGGGCACGACAAGGTGGTGCTCCAGAACGCCACGTCGGAAGGACGGGTTCGGCGCATCGTGGTGGACATCGAGGTGCGCTAGGCCCGGCGTCCCGTCTCCGCCCGTTCAGCGTCCCTTCGCCGCCTTCTCCTGCGCCTTCGCCACCTTGCGCTTGATGCTCGCCGCCTTGCGCGCCTCATCGGGCGTGACGGTGCCGTCGTGATTCAGGTCCGCCCCGTCGAAATGGGCGAGCGCCGCGGCCACGAAATTGCCGCGCGGGATGCGGCCGGTATGCGCCTGGTCCACCGCGTCGAACTGCGCGTCCACGACCGCCCAGCCCTTCGCCGTCGGCGTGCCGCCCTTGGCCTTCACGATCGCGGCCAGCGCGGCATGATATTCGTCGCGGGTGAGGATGCCGTCATGGTTGGCGTCCGCCTTGTCGAACATCGCCTCGGCCCGCCGCTCCACGTCGGCGCGCTGCGCCGGCGGCGGATCGGCGAGCGCCGGGCCGGCCAGCAACGGGGCGGCCAGCAGGGCCAGGTATTTCCGCATCGTGACGCTCCGGGTTGAACCTTCGCCCCCGCGATGGCACAGGCGCGCGCGTCCGGTAACCCCTGAGCCCAAGATTGGAGCCATCATGACGCAGCCTGCGGTCAACCGCGTCGTCCTCGCCTATTCGGGCGGCCTCGACACCAGCGTCATCCTCAAATGGCTGAAGGAGACCTACAATTGCGAGGTCGTCACCTTCACCGCCGATCTCGGCCAGGGCGAGGAGCTGGAGCCGGCGCGCGCCAAGGCCGAGCTGATGGGCGTGAAGCCCGAGCATATCTTCATCGACGATCTCCGCGAGGAGTTCGTGAAGGACTATGTGTTCCCGATGATGCGCGCCAACGCGCTCTACGAGGGGCTCTACCTGCTCGGCACCTCGATCGCCCGGCCGCTGATCGCCAAGCGCCAGATCGAGATCGCCAAGCTGGTCGGCGCCGACGCGGTGAGCCATGGCGCGACCGGCAAGGGCAATGACCAGGTCCGCTTCGAGCTCGGCTATTACGCGCTCCAGCCCGATATCAAGGTGATCGCGCCGTGGCGCGAATGGGACCTGACCAGCCGCACCAAGCTGATCGAATATGCCGAGGCGCACCAGATTCCCGTGCCCAAGGACAAGCGCGGCGAATCGCCCTTCTCCACCGACGCCAACCTCCTGCACACCTCGTCCGAGGGCAAGGTGCTGGAGGATCCGTGGGAGGAGGTGCCGGATTACGTCTATTCGCGCACCGACAATCCCGAGACGGCGCCCGACACGCCCGAATATATCACCATCGATTTCGAGCGCGGCGACGGCATCGCGCTGAATGGCGAGGCGATGAGCCCGGCCACGCTGCTGACCAAGCTGAACGCGCTGGGCAAGACCCACGGCATCGGCCGTCTCGATCTGGTCGAGAACCGCTTCGTCGGCATGAAGTCGCGCGGCATGTACGAGACGCCGGGCGGCACCATCTACCACGCCGCCCATCGCGGCATCGAGCAGATCACGCTCGATCGCGGCGCCGCGCACCTCAAGGACGAGCTGGCGATCCGCTATGCCGAGCTGGTCTATAACGGATTCTGGTTCTCGCCCGAGCGCGAGATGCTGCAGGCCGCGATCGATCACAGCCAGGAGAAGGTGAGCGGCACCGTCCGTCTCAAGCTCTACAAGGGCTCGGCCTCGGTGGTCGGCCGCAAGTCGCCGAACACGCTCTATTCGGAGAAGGTCGTCACCTTCGAGGACGATGCCGGCGCCTACGACCAGCGCGACGCGGCGGGCTTCATCAAGCTCAACGCGCTCCGCCTGCGCCTGCTGGGCCGCCGCGACGGGCGTTGATCCCATAGGAAAACCGTTCGGGCTGAGCCTGTCGAAGCCCTGTCCTTTCTCTACCGCAGCGGAAGAAGGACGGCACTTCGACAAGCTCAGTGCGAACGGGGCTGAGGCTGTATTGTCTTGAGCCGCAGACCGATCAGGTCGATCTGGCGGGACTGGAAATGCCCGACCTCCCCGCGCTCCCGCTCGAGCGCGTGGAGCATCGCGTCGCCCTTGTCGTAGAGCTCCGGGCTCAGGCGCAGCAGCCAGATCGTCGGCGGCCGCCGAGCCTCGCCGGTACGCACCAGCGCGTCGATCTGCGCGGGATAGAGCGAGACCGCGCCCATGCTGCCAGTCGGATGGAAGCCGGGCGCGGCCAAAGCCGGCATCGGCGCCGGCACCTGCCGCCAGGGCAGCGTCCGGCCCTGATCGCGCAGGGCATAAGCCAGCGGCAGCGCGCCCTCATTGGGATAGGCCCAGACGACGTCGCCCGGCGCCATGCGCGGCTCCAGCCAGGCGAGCGCACCATACCAATCCTGCGGCGGCCCGCCTTTCGCCAATTCGCGATCGATACCCACCATCGAACCGACCACAAGCACGAAGCCGGCCAGCGCCGCCCATGCTCCGCGGCCCGGCCATGCCAACCCCAACGCCACGAGCAGCAGCGCCGGTATCGCGGCCGGGCTCAGCGTTCGCGCCAGGAAGACGGGTGAGACCGTCGCCGACAGGAGGATCGAGAGCAGCACCGGCAGCCCCGCCATCAGCAGCAGGATGCCGAGCAGCCGCACTCCGCCGATCCGCCGCAGCGGCAAGGCGGCTCCCGCCACCGCCAGCGCCATCCCGATGAGGCAGGCCCAGCCATTCCAGTCGAGCCAGATCTGCGCGACCGTGCTCGGCACGTCGGCCGGGTCGAACACCACCCAGCCGGTCTTCACCCAGGTGCGTGCCTGGTGGAGCATGATCAGGAAGGCCGGCAGGTAGAGCAGCCCGACGATCGCCTGCCCGGCGATCAGCCACACCCAGTCGCCGCGCCTGAGCCCCGGCCGCAGCACCGCCGCCGCGAGCGCCAGCGTCATGGCCAGTCCGAACAGCGGGCCGAGGCTGTGCAGCCACAGCATCAGCGCCTCGCAGGCGAAGAAGCCGGCGATCGCGGCCCGGCTGAGCGATCGCCGCGCCACGCCGTCCGCCACCAGCCGCAGCAGCGGCAGCAGGCTGAGCGCATAGACGAGGATCATCACCGGATAGGGCCGCACCTGCCGGCTCATCCCGAGGAGCAGCGGCTGGAGCGCGACCAGGATCAGCATCCCCGCGGCCAGCCAGGCGCGTTCCCGGGCGCCCATCCGCGTCTGCCGGCCGAGCCGCGCGGCGACGGCGCCCGCCACCCACACGGTCGCCAGCCCGCACAGCAGGCCGAGCATCCGCCGCGCCAGCAGCCCCTTGCCGGTCAGCAGGCCCCACAGCCGCACCATCGAATAATAGACCGGCGGGTGCGTCTCGTACTGCGGCACCATCCGCCAGATGAAGGCGAAGGGATGATCGGCGGCGAAGGCGCTATAGGCCTCGTCCAGCCATAGCGGATAGGTCGCCGCGCCATGGAAGCGGAACAGCGCGCCGGCGAGAATCGCGGCCGCCGCGACGGCGGCGGCCATCCCTGTCATGCGCCGTTCCGAAACCGATATGGCCATCTGCGTATCCCCGCCCCCGGGTGAGTCGCGCTTAGCGATACGGTCTGCGGCCGAACATCCCGTAAAATCGCCGATGCCGCCCGATCCGGGACGCGGCTTAACCCCAAATTATCCATTCCCCGGCATTCGGAGTTCAGTTTCGCCCGGGGAGACGAGCGTGGGTGCCGAGCTGGATCAAGTCGACGTTGCCATCATCGGTGCAGGCCCTGCCGGCCTCACGGCCGCCTACCTGCTGACCAAGGCGGGCAAGTCGGTGACGGTGATCGAGAAGGATCCCGTCTATGTCGGCGGCATCAGCCGCACCGTGGAGCATCAGGGCTTCCGATTCGACATCGGCGGCCACCGCTTCTTCTCCAAGTCGAAGGAGGTCGTCGACCTCTGGAACGAGATCCTGCCGGACGATTTCATCGAGCGGCCGCGGATGAGCCGCATCTATTACGAGGGCAAGTTCTACAGCTACCCGCTGCGCGCCTTCGAGGCCCTGTTCAACCTCGGCATCCTGCGCTCGACCGCCTGCATGGCCAGCTACCTCCGCTGGAAGCTGTTCCCCAGGAAGGACGCCAGGTCCTTCCAGGACTGGACCATCAACCAGTTCGGATCGAAGCTGTTCGGCATCTTCTTCAAGACCTACACCGAGAAGGTGTGGGGCATGCCCTGCGACGAGATTTCCGCCGACTGGGCCGCGCAGCGCATCAAGGGCCTGTCGCTCGGCAAGGCCGTGCTGGACGGCTTCAAGCGCTCGCTGGGCCTCAACAAGCGCCCGAACGACGGCATGGAGACCAAGACCCTGCTGGAGAGCTTCCGCTATCCGCGCAAGGGCCCCGGCATGATGTGGGAGGCCGCGCGCGACCGCGTGGTCGAGGGCGGCAACCGGGTGCTGATGGCGCATGGCCTGAAGCAGCTGAGCCAGGATGCCGAAGGCTGGCGCATGGTCGCCACCGGCCCCGAGGGCGAGCGCGTGATCCGCGCGAAGGACGTCATCTCGTCCGCGCCGATGCGCGAGCTGGCCGGCCGCATCCATCCGCTGCCGAAGACGCTGCCCGACGCGCTGGACCTGAAATATCGCGACTTCCTGACGGTCGCGCTGATGATCCGGTCGGAGGACCTGTTCCCGGACAACTGGATCTACATCCACGATTCGAAGGTGAAGGTCGGCCGCATCCAGAATTTCCGGTCGTGGTCGCCGGAGATGGTGCCCGATCCCGAACTCGCCTGCGTCGGCCTCGAATATTTCTGCTTCGAGGGTGACGGCCTCTGGGCCTCGCCGGACGACGTGCTGATCGATCTCGCCAAGAAGGAGATGGGCATCCTCGGCCTGTGCGATCCCGCCACCGTCGAGGGCGGCGTCGTGGTGCGGCAGGAGAAGGCCTATCCGATCTACGACGACGCCTATGCCGCGCATGTCGATGCGATGCGCAAGGAATTGGAGGGCGCCTATCCGACGCTCCACCTCGTCGGCCGCAATGGCATGCACCGCTACAACAACCAGGATCATGCGATGATGACGGCGATGCTGACCGTCCGCAACATCCTGGCCGGCGCGCGCGTCTACGATTGCTGGCAGGTCAACGAGGACGCCGAATATCACGAGAGCGGCAACGAGGGCGCCGAGGCGACCATCGCGAAGCCGCTCGACGAGGATCAGAAGGCTGCGCTCGATTCGGTCCGCGCCGTGCCGCGCCGCCTGAAGGCGGCGTGACCGGCCTGCCGGTGGCGGAGCGCATGGACGTGCGGCCGCACCCGGCCGCCGGCCGCCTCCGCTATCCCCTCGCGCTCGCCGCCATCTGGCTCGCGGGCTGCACCCTGCTCTTCCTGTTCTTCCGGGAGGATATCGGCGGGGCGCCCTTCTCCGACCCCGACGATTACATGCGCCTCGCCGAGGTGCGCGACTGGATGGCGGGCCAGAGTTGGTTCGACGTCACCCAATATCGCATCAATTCCCCGCACGGCCTGCTGATGCACTGGTCGCGGCTGGTCGACCTGCCGCTCGCCGGCGCCATCGCCCTGCTCCGTCCCGTGCTGGGGGCCGCGCAGGCGGAGGTCGTCGCCTGCGCGATCGTGCCGCTGATCTCGCTCGGCCTGGCGGCGCTGGCCGTCGCCGCGATCGCCCGGCGGCTGATGGGGCGCGGCGTCGCGCTCGCCGCCATGGGCTTCGCGATGATCGCGCCGGAGCTGCTCTGGGCGGCGCGGCCGATGCGGATCGACCATCATGGCTGGCAGCTCGTCTGCGCGGCCTTCATGGCGCTGGCGCTGATCGGCAACCGCTGCCCGCGCCGCGCCGCCGTCGCCGGCCTGCTCGCGGCGCTGTGGATGCACATCTCGCTGGAGGGCCTGCCTTTCACCGCCGCGTGCGGAGCATGGCTCGGCCTGCGCTGGATCGTGCAGCCGGCCGAGGAGCGCTGGCGCCTGCCCGCCTTCCTCGGCGCGGCCGCGACCGGCAGCCTCGGCCTCTTCCTGATCGCCCATGGCGGCGCCCTGTTCGACCGCACCTTCTGCGATGCCGTCTCCCCGGTCCACATGGGGATGCTGGCCTTCGCGGCGCTGGGTTCCGCCCTCGCCTGCCGGATCGCGCCCCGGCACCGGGCCGCGCGCGGCGCACTGCTCGCCGGGGCGGCGGTGGCGGCCGGCCTCACCTACAGGCTCGGCGCCCCGCAATGCGCGGGCGGCCCGCTCGCGGCGCTCGATCCGCTGACCTATCGCCTGTGGTATCTCGTCATCCCCGAAGGCCTGCCGATCTGGAAGCAGACCGCGCAGGCCGCCGCGCTCTCGATCGCCTATCCGCTGGTCGGGCTCGCCGGCGGCATCGTCGGCTGGCGCCGCGCGCCGGCCGAGGCCAAAGGCGCCTGGCTGGACATGATCGCGCTGCTCGTCGCCGCAATCGCCATCGCGGCCTTGCTGGCACGCGCCTCGGCCCTCTCCAACGCGCTGGCGATTCCCGGCGCGCTCGCTTTCCTGCCGGCCGCGAGCGCCGCGATGCAGCGCATCACCGGCCTGCCGCCGCGCGTGCTACTCGGCGCCGGGGGCGGGCTGCTGGCCTTCCCGCTGGCCATCGACCTGATCGCGCTCGCCACCGTCGCGACAGGGCAGGCGGAGGACCGCAATCGCGGCATCGCCATCGCCACCGCACACACATGCATGGCGCCCGCCAATCTCGCAGCCCTCGATCATGTCCCCGCGAGCCTGATCTTCACGCCGATGGGCGAGGCGCCGGCGCTGATCGTCGACAGCCATCACCGGGCCGTCGGCAGCGGCTATCACCGCAATCCGCAGGTGATGCACGACATTCTCGCCACCTGGCTCGGTGACGAGGCCCATGCGCGACGGACGATGGCGGCGCACCGCGCGGCCTATCTCTTTTTCTGCCCCGGCGATTCCGAGATACGGCTGACCGCCAGCCAGGCGCCCGGCGGCTTCGCCGCGCGGCTGAACGCCGGATCGCCGCCCGCCTGGCTGCGCCCGGTGGCGGTGCCGGGTCTCTCGGCCGGCCGACTCTACGCGATCGCACGCTGATCGCCGCTTGCCCGGCGCCCATGCGCCGGACTATCGCGGTGCGGACGATGACCGACTTCGAGACGTCCCCCCGCAGCGCCTTCTGGGAAACCCGCGCCTTCGCGCTGGCGATGATCGCGCTGGCCGCGATCCCGCTGCTGTTCACGCCGATCCCGCCGCTGACCGACCTGATGGGCCATATGGGCCGCTACCGGGTCCAGCTCGAGATCGGCTCCTCGCCCTATCTGTCGCATTATTACCGGTTCGACTGGGCGCTGATCGGCAATCTCGGAGTCGATCTGCTGGTCGAGCTGCTCGGGCCGATCCTGGGGCTGGAGGCCGCCGTCCACCTGATCGTGATGGCGATCCCGTGCATCATGGTCGCCGGGCTGCTGCTGCTGGCCCGGGAGATTCACGGCCGCGTGCCGCCGACCGCGATCTTCGCGCTCCCGCTCGCCTACGGCTATCCCTTCCAGTTCGGCTTCATCAACTTCGCCCTCGCCATGGGGCTGATGCTGATCGCCTTCGCCTTCTGGCTGCGCATGGCGCGGCTGGGCAGGCTGAAGTGGCGGCCGCACATCTTCTTCGTCGTCTCCTTCCTGCTCTGGGTGGCGCACACCTTCGCCTGGGGGACGATGGGCCTGCTCTGCTTCATCGCCGAGGTGGTGCGGCGCCGGAAGGAAGGAAAACCCTGGTTCGAGAGCGGCTGGCGCGCGGTCGTCGCCTGCCTGCCGCTGGCGCCGCCGGCGCTGCTGCTGATGCCGTGGCGCGGCGGCTCCAGCCCCAAGGGCACGTTCGACTGGTTCAACTGGTACTTCAAATGGATCTGGCTGCGCTCGGTGCTGCGCGAACGGGTCGAGCTGTGGGACAGGCTGAGCGCGCTGTTGTGCTACGCCGTCGCGCTCTCCGGCCTCGTGTGGAAGCCGTGGCGCCGCTACGAGCCGATGTTGGGCATCGGCGCGGCGCTGCTGATCATCGTCTTCATCTGCCTGCCCCGCGTGCTGCTGAGCTCGGCTTATGCCGACATGCGGCTGGTGCCCTATATGCTGGCGATCCTGATCCTCGCGCTGCGCCCGGTCGGCGGCCGGCGCCTGTCGATCGGCATCGCGATCGCCGCGACCGTCTTCTTCGTGGGCCGCATCGCCATCTCGACGCTCGCCTTCCAGAAGTTCGAGCGCAACTACACCACCCAGCTGCAGGCCCTCGATCACATCCCGATGGGCGCGCGGGTGATGGCGCTCGCCAACATCCCCTGCCGGTCGGCCTGGTACACGTCGCGCATGGAGCATCTCTCCTCGATGGCGACGGTGCGCAAGCAGGCCTTCGTCAACGACCAGTGGGAGGCGCCGGGCGCGCAGCTGCTGCGCATCGCCTATCCGCCCGCCGGCCGCTACTACAGCCACGACCCCTCGCAGATCGTCCGGCGCCCCGATTGCCGCGCGCGCAACGAGCCGATCCTGGAGATCGCGCTCGAATATTTCCCGCGCGATGCCTACGATTACGTCTGGATGATCGACATGCCGCGCAACCGCTGGCCGGTGGATGCGGATTTCGAACCGGTATGGGTCGGCAACCGCTACGGCATCCTCTACAAGATCCGCCACCATGCTCCGATGCCCGGCCCGGTCATGGGCCAGAACGCGGCGGTGCGATAACGGATGAATCCTCCCCCGCCAGGGGGAGGTGGCAGGCGTAGCCTGACGGAGGGGGCGGGCGGCGGGGTTCCATCGGAAAGCGCGCCGCCGTCCTCCCCCTCCGTCGCCTTCGGCGCCACCTCCCCCTGGCGGGGGAGGATCAGACAGTCACCGAACCACCGGCTGGATCGGCACGCCGATCGTCTCGCGCACCACGTAGATCGGCCGGTGCTTGGTCTCGACCAGGATGCGCCCGACATATTCGCCGAGCACGCCCAGCGAGAGCAACTGCACGCCGCCGAAGAACAGGATCGCGACCATCAGCGACGGATAGCCCGGCACGTCGCCGCCATGGACGATGGTGCGGATCACCAGATAGGCGGCGTAGAACAGGGTGCCGAACGCGACGAGGCCGCCCAGATAGCTCCACACCCGCAGCGGCAAGGTGGAGCCGGAGGTGATGCCGTCGAGCGCCAGCGTCCACAGCTTCCAGTAATTGAACTTGGTGGTGCCGACCTCGCGCTCCGCGCGGTCGTAATGCACGGCCGTCTGTCGGAAGCCGGCCCAGGCGAACAGGCCCTTCATGAAGCGGTTGCGCTCCGGCATCATCCGGATCACGTCCACCACCTTGCGATCGAGCAGGCGAAAATCGCCGGCATGCTCCGGAATCTTGTCCGCCGAGAGATAATTGTGGGCGCGGTAGTAGAGATCGGCGGTCAATCGCTTGGGCAGGCTGTCGCTCTCCCGGTTGCGACGCACGCCATAGACGACGTCGAAGCCCTCCCGCCAGGACCGCACCATGTCGGCGATCACCTCGGGCGGGTCCTGCAGGTCGACGTCGAGCGGGATCACCGCGCGGCCGGCGGCGTGATCGAGGCCGGCGGACAGCGCCGCCTCCTTGCCGAAATTGCGGGAGAGCGAGATGCAGCGGACGCGCGGATCGCGGGCATGCTGCACGGCCACCTCGGCCAGCGTCCGGTCGCGGCTGCCATCGTCGACGAAGAGGATCTCCCATCCCTCGGGCTCGTCCAGGCGATCGAGAATCACGGAGACGCGCGATACGAACGGAGCGATCCCCTCCTCCTCGTCCTTCACGGGCACGAGGATGGTGAGTAAAGGTTGGGCACCTGTCATGAAATCACCCTTACGCCCGAACGGGCTCAGTCGAAAACCCACTTGCGGTTGAGCACGAACAGGATCGCCGGCGTCACGCAGAACATCGGCACCGAGGGCCAGTGCGGCGACAGGTGCAGCGCGCTGGTGAACAGCCACACCCAGAGGCTGTTCACCGCGTAGCCGACGATGCCGTTGGTGACGACGAAGCGATAGATGGAGCGCCATTCGCTCGGCCGCTCGCCATGCCCGTCGAAGGTGAAGCGGCTGTGGATCGAATAGCCCACCACCATCGCCGCGCAGGTCGCCAGCGTGTTGGCGATCAGCGGCTGCTGGTGCGCGGCGCCGATCAGCAGATTGTAGATGCCGATCTGGAACAGCGTGACGCCGACGCCGACGACGCCATAGCGCAGCAGCTGCACCGCCAGCGCCCGGTGCCCGTCATCGAGCCCGTTCCAGAACCTTACCAATCCGTCACGCACGCCCGTTGCCCTTGCCCGTCCTCGCCCAGCGACTAGAGCGGGCACTACTAAATCTCAAATCCTTATGGGACATAAAGCCCCGCATGACCGAACCGGCCCCTGAAATCCCCCTGGATACGCCCCATGGCCCCCGCCTCGACCGGTGGGAGCGCTGGGCCGAGGAGCTGATCGAGCATCGCTGGAAGCTGGTGACCCTGCTGTTCTGGGTGGCCGTGGCGATCGTGCTGTGGATCCAGAAGGCCAATGCGATCCACTGGTTCGCGCTCAGCGACACCGACGACAACATGCGCTTCGACCAGGTGCGGGACTGGCTGGCGGGGCAAGGCTGGTACGATCTGCGCCAGTACCGGATGAATCCGCCGGGCGGCTTCTCGATCCACTGGTCGCGGCTGGTCGATCTGCCGCTCGCCGCGCTGATCCTGATCTTCAAGCCGATCGTCGGCACCCAGCTCGCCTATCGCTGGGCCTGCGCGATCGCGCCGATGATCCCGCTGCTGCTCGCGATGATGATGCTGGCGGTGACGGTGCGGCGGCTGGTGCACAAGTGGGCCTACCTCCTCGCGCTGCCGCTGCTGATGTTCGCGGGCGACGCCCTCGGCATGTGGGCGCCGCTGCGCATCGATCATCACGGCTGGCAGCTCGCTTTCCTGATGACGACGGTCGCCGGGCTCACCGAGCCGGACAAGCGTCGCTCCGGCATCATGATCGCCGTCTCCTCCGCGCTGTCGCTGGCGATCGGGCTGGAGATGCTGCCCTACGTGGCCTTCGCCGGCGCGGCGGTGGCGCTGCACTGGGCGTGGGACGAGGCCGAGACGCCCCGGATGCGCAGCTACGGCGCCAGCCTCGCCGCCGCGACCATCCTGTGCTTCCTGGTCTTCGCCTCGAACGACAATTGGCACCCGGTCTGCGACGTGCTCTCGCCGGTGTGGATGACGACGGTGGCGGCCGCGGCCCTGCTGCTGGTGGCCGTCACCTTCGTGCCCGCGCCGAACGCCGCCGTCCGGCTCGCGCTGGTGCTGGTGGCGGGCGCGATCGCCGGCGCCATCTACGTCTTCGGCTTTCCGCAATGCTTCGGGCACCGGCTGGAGGGCATTCCGCCCGAGGCCGACACGCTCTGGCTCAGCCATGTGAGCGAGGCGCGCTCGATCCTGCTCCACCCGATCTCCACCGGCCTGCCGATGGCGGCCCTGCCCTTCGTCGGCATGATCGGGTCGATCGTCGCGATCGTCCGCCGCTGGGGAACCCGCGCCGCCGCCGAATGGATGCCGGTGACGCTGTTCGCGATCTTCGCCACCGCGCTGCTCTTCTGGCAGATCCGCACCGCGCCGAGCGCCGAGATGCTCGCCGTGCCGGGCGCCACCTACATCGCGCTCGTCGGCTTCGTGAGGCTGCGGCGGAGCCGCAACATGCTGGTGCGGGTGATCGGCCCGGTCGCCGCGTTCGTGATCGCCTCCGGCCTGCTCGTCGCGGTCGGACTCGACCGGATACCGGCGCGCTTCACCGGGCTGCGGTTCAACCAGCTCTGGGCGATCGCGACCGGCAACGGCCATTGGCCCGCCGCGCCCAAGCCCGGCGGCAAGCCCCGGCCGGATCTCACCAGGATCGCCAACCGCCGCTGCCCGACCATCCCGGCGCTCGCCCCGATCGGCAAGCTGCCGCCGGCGACCTTCTTCACCCTGATCGACAACGGCCCGCGCCTGATCACGCTGACCCACCACAGCGCGGTCGCCGGCCCCTATCACCGCAACTGGCAGGCGATCCTCGACACCGAGCACGCCTTCCGCGGCACGCCCGACCAGGCCCATGCGATCATGGTCGCGCACCATGCCCAATATCTGCTGCTCTGCCCGCACATGTCCGAGGCGACCATCTACCAGGCCGAGGCGCCCAAGGGCTTCTATGCGAAACTGCAAACGGGGTGGACGCCGGACTGGCTGGCACGCCAGCCGCTGCCGGCGGGCTCGCCGTATCAGCTGTGGAAGATCGCCAACTAGCCCGACCCCGTTCGCCCTGAGCCTTCCTTGCCCATTGTCACGTCACCCCAGCGAAAGCTGGGGTCTCCCTGGGGCGGGCGCTGCGCGTGCCGCCCGAGATGCCAGCTTTCGCTGGCATGACGGGGAAGGAAGAGCAGGGCTTCGACGCACTCAGCCCAAACGGATTCCGGACAAAAGGCCGTGTCGCGGATCCGTGGGGATCAGACGAACGACGCCTTGATCCCGTCCACCACGAACTGCGCCGCCAGCGCCGCGAGCAGCACGCCCAGCAGGCGGGTGATCACCGCCTCCACCTTGTAGCCCAGGAAACGCATCAGCGGCCCGGCGGCGAGCAGGGCGCCCATCATGAGCGCGAGGTTCGCGCCCAGCGCCAGCAGCACGACGGCATGCGCCTCGATCCCGTGCGAGCGCTGCATCATCAGCATGGCGGACGCGATCGAGCCCGGCCCCGCGATCATCGGCATCGCCATCGGGAAGATGGAGATGTCCTCATATTGCTCGGGATGGGCGGCCACCTCCTCGGCGCGATGCTCGCGGCGCTGCTGGCGCTTCTCGAACACCATCTCCAGCGCGATCAGGAACAGCATGATGCCGCCGGCGATGCGGAAGGCGTCCAGGCTGATTCCCAGCGTCTCCAGCAAAGGCTGGCCGAGCAGCGCGAAGGTGAGCAGGATGCAGCCCGCCACCAGGGTGGAGCGGATCGCCATCGCCTTGCGGTGCGCCATGTCGGTGCCGCGCGTGAGGCCCGCGAAGATCGGCGCGCAGCCGGGCGGATCGATCACCACGAAGAAGGTGACGAACGCCGAGAGGAAGAGCGCGATCAGATCGCGCCCTTCTCGAGCGGCACGCCCGCCCGGCGGTAGGCCGAGACCAGCGTGTTGCGCAGCAGCACGGCGATGGTCATCGGGCCGACGCCGCCCGGCACCGGCGTGATCGCCCCCGCGACCTCCGTCGCCCCGGCGAAGTCCACGTCGCCGACCAGCCTGGTGCCGCCCTCGCCATTATCGATGCGGTTGATGCCGACATCGATCACGGTGGCGCCCGGCTTGATCCAGTCGCCCTTGATCATCTCGGGCCGGCCCACCGCCGCGACGAGGATGTCGGCCCGGCGGCAGAGTTCGGGCAGGTCCTTCGTGCGCGAGTGCGCGATGGTGACGGTGCAGCTCCGCGCGAGCAGCAGCTGCGCCATCGGCTTGCCGACGATGTTCGATCGGCCGACCACCACCGCGTTCAGGCCGGAAAGGTCGCCCAGCCGGTCCTCCAGCAGCATGATGCAGCCGAGCGGCGTGCACGGCACGAAGCCGTCCAGCCCCGTCGCCAGGCGCCCGACATTGACGACGTGGAAGCCGTCCACATCCTTGTCGGGATCGATGGTGGCGATCACCACCTGCTCGTCGATATGCTTCGGCAGCGGCAGCTGGACGAGGATGCCGTCCACCGCGGGATCGGCGTTGAGCTGGCGGACCAGGGCCAGCAGCTCGTCCTGCGTGGTCGTGTCCGGCAGGCGGTGGGTGGTGGAGATCATCCCCGCCGCCTCGGTCGCCTTGCCCTTGGAGCGGACATAGACCTGGCTCGCCGGGTCCTCGCCGACGATCACCACGGTCAGCCCCGGCTTGCGCCCCGCCGCCGCCTCGAAGGCCGGCACCAATGCCGCCACCCGCTCGCGCAGGCCGGCGGCGAAGGCCTTGCCGTCGATGATCGCGGCACTCACGCCGATTGGCCCGTGATCAGCGGCAGGAAGAGGTTGGGCAGCAGGATGCGCTGCAGGATGATGATGATCAGGATCACCACCATCGGCGAGAAATCGAGCCCGCCGAAATCGGGCATCACCCGGCGGATCGGCCGGTAGAGCGGCGCCGTGATCCGGTCGAGCGCATACAGGAACTGGCGCACGAAATCGTTGCGCATGTTGATCACGTTGAACGCGATCAGCCAGGACGCGATCGCCTGGATCATGATGATGTAGAACAGCACCGACAGCAGGAGCTGGAGGATCTGATAGATCGAAAGCATCCGGGTTCCTCGGAAGAAGGTGCGCCTTATCTAGCCATGGCGGCGCCCGCCGCCAAGCGTCACCCCGCGCGGACCAGCGTGCCGGCGCCCTGGCGGGTGAAGATTTCCAGCAGCATGGCGTGGCGGATGCGCCCGTCGAGGATGACGGCGGCGTCCACCCCCGCCTCGATCGCGTGCACGCAGGTCTCCATCTTGGGGATCATGCCGCCCGAGATGGTGCCGTCCGCCTTCAGCCTTTCCACGTCGCCGGGGACGAGATCGGAGAGCAGCTGCTTGTTCTTGTCGAGCACGCCGGCGACGTCGGTCAGCAGGAACAGCCGCGCCGCCTTGAGCGCGCCGGCGACCGCGCCGGCCATCGTGTCGGCGTTGATGTTGTAGGTGTGGCCGTCCGTGCCGATGCCGATCGGCGCCACCACCGGGATGAAGCCCGAGGACGACAGGGTGTTCAGGATGGTCGTGTCGACGAACGTGGGCTCGCCCACGAAGCCCAGATCGACGTGCCGCTCGATGCCCTGGTTGCGGTCCGCCGCGTCGCGGCCGACCTTCTCGGCCACCACCAGCCGGGCATCCTTGCCCGATATGCCGACCGCCTTGCCGCCGGCCTGGCCGATCCAGCCGACGATCTCCTTGTTGATCGATCCGGCGAGGACCATCTCGGCGATGTGCGCGGTCTCCGCATCGGTGACGCGCAGGCCGTCGACGAAGCGCGATTCGACGCCCAGCCGCTTGAGCATCGATCCGATCTGCGGGCCGCCGCCATGCACGACGACGACATTGACGCCCACCGCCCGGAGCAGCACGACATCCTCGGCGAAACTGCGCGCCATCTCGGGATTGCCCATGGCGTGGCCGCCATATTTCACCACGAAGGTCTTGCCCGCATAACGCTGCAGATACGGCAGCGCCTCGGTGAGCGTCTCCGCCTTGGCGAGCATGGCGGGATCGGGGAGCAGATCGGGCAGCGTCGACATGCTGGCGCCCATAGCGGGCGGGGGGCCAGGATTCCACCCAATACCTCCCCGGAACGGGGAGGGGGACCATGCGAAGCATGGTGGAGGGGCCGGCGTCAGCCGGCGGACTGCGTCCGCCACCCCTCCACCGCCTGCGGCGGTCCCCCTCCCCGTTCCGGGGAGGTATCTAGCGGACCAGCGCCTCCAGCGCCCGGCGCAGCGGCGTGCGGGTGCTCAGCGCCTCGCCGTCGATGCTGAGATCGAGCCGGCCGTCCCGCCCGGTCGGCGATCCGAGCAGCGTCAGCGTGCCGCCGTCCGCGCACTGCACCCTCACGCGCAGCTTGAGCTGGAAGCGCGGCAGCGTCGCCGGCTCCAGCGCCAGCCCCCGCAACGCGGCCGTGAGCGTCGCCAGCCGCGCGTCGCCAGCCGGAATCCTCACCGGCGGCGCCACCGAATCGATCGTCTCGGGGGTGATCGCGGTGCGGGTGAGAAGAGCCTCGTCGACGAGATTGAGCGTGGCCGATGCCGCCCCGCACGCCTTCAGCCTGGCCCGCGCGTGCATGCCCGATCCTTTCGCCGCAGGGGCAGTCGCCGAACAGCCCGCGCCCACCGCGAGCGCGGCGAAGGCGATGCCGGCCGTCAGGGTCGCGCCTCGTGTCACACCCACCATGCTGGAAACCATGCCGCCGCCCGCCAACCTGTTGGCAATCGGTGCTTCGTCGCTCTGCCGCTCGCCGCGACCTCTGGCCCCAAGGGATGACGGAGATGGCAGGTCGATGACATAATCGTTTCGCTTAGGCGGGCCCCGCCCTGTCGAGCCAGCGCCCCATCCTGACGAAGGCGGAGACCAGGGGCGGCACCAGGACGGCGGAGAGCACCACCTTCATGATCATCTGGCCGAGCACCAGCCCGCCGATCGGGAAGACCCCGTAGAAGGCGATGGTGATGAACAGCAGGGTATCGACCACCTGGCTCGCCATGCTGGCGATGCCGGCGCGCAGCCACAGCAGCCGGTTGCCCTCGCGGCCCCTGAGCGCCGAGAAGATCGTCACGTTGAGCGTCTGCGAGGTGCCGTAGGCGATCAGCCCCGCGAACATCAGCCGCGCGCCCTGCCCCAGGATCAAAGTGAAGGCGGCGAGCCGCTCCGGCTCCATCGCGGCGGCCGGCGGCAGCGCCATCACCAGCCGGATCAGGATCATCGCCGCGATCATGGGCACGAAACCGATGCGCACGAGGGTGTTGGCGGTCTTCGCCCCATAGAGCTCGGCCACCGCGCTGGCGGTGATGACGAGGAACAGGAAGGTGAAGATGCCGCCCTCGATGCCGAGCGGCCCGAGCCCGACCAGCGGGCCGAGCTGGGAGAGCGGCCCGAGATCCACCAGCTTGTTGCCGAGCACGCCGGCCATGCAGACCATGCCGCCGTAGAACAGGGCGAAGAGGAACAGGGCGCGGGGATAGGCGGGCGGAACCGGCTCGGTGGACATAGGCCCTGCTATCCGGTTTCGCGGCATAGAAAAAGGCCGGACGCATGGCGCGCCCGGCCTCCTCCCTCCCCGGGAGTGGAAATCAGATCGTGTCGCGGTCCGGCGCGGGCGCGGGCGCCTTCGCGACCGGAAGCACGGCCGGGGTCGGCTGGGCGGGCGCCCTGGCGGCCGGCGCGGCGGCGGGCGTCAGGCCCTGCGGCCGGCTCATCGCCGATCCGCAATCGCCGGACGATGTGCGCGTGACCTGCGGCGCCTTGCCGTCGCCGAGCGACACGGTGCGCACGCTCTGGCTGCACATCTGGCCATTCGCGCCGGAGGTCGAGATCATCGTGACGCTGGTCGTGCCCGGCTGGCCGCCGCTGCGCAGCGCCGCCTTCTGGAGCTGCTCGGGCGTCATGCTCCGCATCACCGCGGCCTGGCGCATCATGCCGGCCATCTGGGCATCCATCTGCGCCGAGATGCGATCCATCATCGCGAAGGGCGAATCCGGGCCGAAGGCGGCCAGCATCGGATCGACCGCGGCGACCGGCACCGCCACCACGCGCGGCGCGACATCGCCGACATAGCGGACCTGCTGGATGCTGCCGTCCGGCATATGGAGGGTCATCACATGCACGGGCACGACATGGGCATCGTTGCGATCGGCGGCGACGGCGGCGGTGACGCCGGCAGCGGCCACCAGGCCGGCGATCATGAGAACGGACTTCAGGCGCATCGGAACTTTCCCCTCCGGAATCATCGACGGATGCAGCCCGCATCCTGTCTCATCCACCTGAACGCCCGTTGAATGGCGGCTGGTGGCGCGCGCCGTCCCGTGTATGGTCGCCGGCAGTTCGCTTCACGGATTGCCCACTCGCTTATGACCAAGATCCTGACCGGTATCGCCGGTATCGTCGTGATCCTGCTGATCGCCATCGCCTTTTCGGCCGACCGGCGCGCGATCCGCCCGCGCGTGGTGGGGGCCGCCTTCGCGCTGCAGGCAGCGATCGCGGTGCTGGTGCTCTACGTGCCCGCCGGCCGCGCCGTGCTGGCCTGGCTGTCGGGCGGCGTGGCCGATCTGCTCGGCTATGCCAATGCCGGCACCCAATTCCTGTTCGGCAAGCTCGCCACCGATCCGCTGGGCCAGATGTTCGCGATCCAGGCGCTGCCGGTGATCATCTTCTTCGCCGCGCTCGTCTCGATCCTCTACCATGTCGGGATCATGCAGCTGATCGTGCGCTGGATCGGCGGCGGGATCGAGAAGGTGATCGGCGTCTCCCGGGTGGAATCGCTGTGCGCCGCCGCCAACATCTTCGTCGGCCAGAGCGAATCGCCGCTCGTCATCCGCCCCTATCTGGCGGGGCTCAACCAGGCGCAGGTGTTCGCGGTGATGACCAGCGGCATGGCGGGCGTGGCCGGCACGATCCTCGCGGCCTACGCCTCCATGGGCATCAAGATCGACTATCTGCTGGCGGCCAGCTTCATGTCGGCCCCGGGCGGCCTGCTGATGGCCAAGATCATCATGCCCGATCGCGTGGCGCCGCGCGCGCTCGACGCGGAGGTCGAGCTCGCCCACGCCCGGATCAGCGGACAGGGGCCCGCCGCCCTGCTGCCCGAGGGCGAGGCGCCGCCGCAGATCGAGGCGCATCATGGCGACGAGAAGCCCGCCAACATCATCATGGCCGCCGCGCAGGGCGCGCAGACCGGCGTGCGCCTCGCCGTCGCGGTGGGGGCGATGGTGCTGGCCTTCGTGGCGCTGGTGGCGCTGGCCAACGGGCTGCTCACCGGCGTCGGCCACTGGTTCGGGATCGACGACCTCACCTTCCAGCGGCTGCTCGGCTATTGCTTCGCGCCGGTGATGTTCCTGCTCAACGTGCCGTGGCACGAGGCGATCGTCGCGGGCGGGCTGTTCGGCGAGAAGATCGTGCTCAACGAATTCGTCGCCTACATCTCGCTGGGCAAGGACACGCAGCTGTCGCCGCACACCGTCGCGGTGGTGACCTTCGCGCTGTGCGGCTTCGCCAATTTCTCGTCGATCGCGATCCAGATGGCGGTGACCGGCAACCTCGCCCCCAACCAGCGGCCGACCATCGCCAAGCTGGGCCTGCGCGCCCTGCTCGCCGGCAGCCTCGCCAACCTGATGTCGGCGGCGTTCGCGGGGCTGCTGCTGGCGTGTCATTGAATCTTAGGCGGACAAAGGGCATATAACGGGCAAGGAGTGCCTATTATATGCTGGCGAATTTCCTGGACACCGTCCGCGATGGCGACATGATCGCGCCCCGCCGCATGGCCGAGCGGCTGCGGGTGCCGATGACGCAATTGTCGAAGCTGGCGCACGTCAACCGCAACACGCTGGCGGACAAGCCCGGCTCCCCTGCGGTGCAGGCCAAGCTGGGCCAGATCGCGCGCATCATCGCGCGCGCCGCCGATCTCGCCGGCGACGAGGGCCGGGCCATCATCTGGTTCCGCCATCAGCCGATCGCCGGCTTCGGCAACAGGACGGCCGAAGAGCTGGTCGAGGCGGGGCAGGCCGATGCCGTCATCGAGGATCTCGAGCGCATGGCGGAGGGCGTGTACGGCTGACCGGCCCGACCCGCCGTAATCGACCTGATACGCCCAGGGCAGACAGAGGCGCATGACCCAGCTCGTCGCCATCGATGCCCGCTTCTGGCGGATGATCCGCATTCCCTGGCAGCGCGATCCTCTCTCCGGCGAGGGCGCGCACCTCTACGGCGGACGCTGGAATGCCAAAGGCGTGCCCGCTTTGTATCTCGGCGCGAGCCACGATTCGGCGATCGCGGAATATTATCGGGGCCTGCCGAAGCCGGGCACGCTCATTCCCTATGAGATCCAATCTGGCGCCATCGCCGATCTCACCGGCGGCGGCCCGGACATGGAGAGGGCGACCCACTGCGACTGGGCCCACCAGATGCGCGAGGGCCGCATCCCGCCGAGCTGGGTGCTGGCGGAGCAATGGATCGCCGAGGGCGCGCATGGTGCGCTCGTCCCCTCGATCCAGCATCGCGGCGGCACCAACCTCGTGCTGTGGCGCTGGCATTCCGGCGACACCGCTGGCGCTGGCGCAGCGGTGACCGTGCTGGATCCCAGCGGCGACCTCAGCCGCTGACGGCGAAGGGATGCTCCGGCCTGCGCCGGAGCACGATCGAGATCAGCCCTTCAGCTTGGTGTTGCAGGCGCTCCAATATTGCGGCCACTTCTGGCCGGCCGGGATCTTGCCCGCCGCCTTGTCGGCCTTCCACATCTGGCCGCACTTGCGCTGGCGATCGTGCATCGCGACCATCGCCGGGCTCTGCGCGCCGGGCAGGTGCGATGCGGGACTGGCCGCCGCGACCGGCTTCGCCGCCGGAACGGGCGCGGCCGGGGCGGCAGGCGCCGCCGCCTGGGTGCCGCGGCAGGCGGCGAGGAACTGCGCCCAATTCTTGCCGCCCAGCGTGTTGTTCGCCTTGGCCGCCTGATATTTGGCGCCGCATTCCTTCATCACGTCGTTGGCGGCCTGGGCCGAGGCGCCGACACCCAGCGCCACGACGATCGCACATGCTCCCGAAAGATACCTGTTCACGCCCGTCCCTCCTGTTGGATGGGCCGGATCATATCATACCCGCCTGCGCGCGCCAGCGGCGCCGTTCAGCGCATCGCGGCGCGGATCTTCGCGGCCACCGCCGCCAGCCGCTTCGGATCGGCGGGCGGCTGCTTGTAGCTCGTCTGCGCGAGCGGGACGTCGTTCCACTGCGGGGTGACGTGCATGTGGAAGTGGAAGACGGTCTGCCCCGCCGCCTCGCCGCTATTCTGGCGGATGAAGATGCCGTCGGGATGCAGCGCCCGCATCTGCGCCTTCGCCAGCCGCTGGGTCACGTCGATCAGGTGATCGAGCACCGGGCGCGGGATATCGATCAGGTTGCGATAATGCCCCTTGGGGATCACCAGCAGGTCCCCGATCGCCAGGGGGTGGATGTTCATGAAGGCGAGGACCGTCCTGTCCTCATAGACCTTCGTGGCCGGCAGCCTGCCCGCGAGGATCTTCGCGAAGGGATTGTCCGCATAGGTGCCGGTCAGCCCCGTCGCGATGTCCTTCGCGGAACCGGGGGCGACCTCGGCCATGGCCGGCGCGGCGGCGGCGGCCAGCGCCAGCAGCGGGAGGAGCGCCCTCACCGGGTCGGCACCGGCTCGGCGCCGGAATAATCGTAGAAGCCGCGCTTGGTCTTGCGGCCGAGCCAGCCCGCCTCGACATATTTCACCAGTAGCGGCGCCGGGCGGAACTTGGGGTCGCCGGTGCCGGAATAGAGCACGCGGCAGATTTCCAGGCAGGTGTCGAGGCCGATGAAGTCGGCGAGCGTCAGCGGCCCCATCGGATGATTGAGGCCGAGGCTGACCGCCGTATCGATGTCGCGGACGTTCGCCACGCCCTCGCCCAGCGCGAAGATCGCCTCGTTGAGCATCGGCAGCAGCACGCGATTGACGATGAAGCCCGGCGCGTCGTTGGCATGGACGACATCCTTGCCGAGCTTTTTCGCGAAGGCCTCGACCCGCGCCACCGTCTCGTCGGCGGTGGCGAGGCCGCGGATCAGCTCGATCGGGCGCATCACCGGCACGGGGTTGAAGAAATGCACGCCCATGAAGCGGCCGGCGTCGGGCGCCGCCTGCGCCAGCCGCGTGATCGGGATGGACGAGGTGTTGGTGGCGAGGATCGCGTCGCCGGCCATCCTCGCGCCGACATCGGCGAAGATGGCGCGCTTGATCTCCTCGCGCTCGGTCGCCGCCTCGATCACGATCCCGGCATCGCCGAACGCGGCATAGTCGCCCACCGTCTCGATCCGGCCGAGCGCGGCCTCGGCGTCGGTGGCGGTCGCCTTGCCCTTTTCCACCGCCGAGCCGAGCCGCTTGGCGATGCCCGCCTTGCCCTTCTCGGCCAGCGCGATCTCGCGATCGGAGAGCAGCACGCGATAGCCCGATTGCGCCGCCACCTGCGCGATGCCCGCGCCCATCTGGCCCGCGCCGATGACTCCGATCGTCTCCATGTCCACCTCCGCACTCACGTCCTGACGGAGCGCCTAGCGGGGTTCGAGGAGGAAGGACAGGGTGTCAGGGCGCGGTGCGCGGCGGCTTCACCTCGGCCAGCAGGATCGCGAAACGATCCTCGGGGTCGGCCCATTCCGCGATCGTCGCCCAGCCGCCGGCCGCGAGCAGCAGCCGCGCCCCGCGCCGATCATATTTGTGGCTGTTCTCGGTGTGGATCGTCTCGCCGCCCCGCATCGCGAAGCGCTGGCCCGAGACGGAGAAAGCGAGATCGCGCAGCGCCTCCAGATGCATCTCGATCCGCGCCTCGGCATCGTTCCAGCGCGCGACATGGCGGAAGGCGTCGACCGGGATATCCCCGTCCAGCTCGCGATTGATGCGATGGAGCAGGTTGAGGTTGAACGCGGCCGTCACCCCCTGCGCATCGTCATAGGCGGCGACCAGCGCCGCTTCATCCTTCACCCGATCCATGCCGATCAGCAGCATGGCGCCGACCCCGAGCGTCCCGGCCATGGCGCGCAGCAGGTCGACCGCGGTGGGCGCGGTGAGATTGCCGACCGTGGAGCCGGGGAAGAAACCCAGCCGCGGGGCGCGGGCGATCGCGGGGGGCAGCGCGATCGGGTGCATGAAATTGGCCTCGATCGGATGCACCGGCAGGCCGGGAAAGCGCTGCGACAGGGCATCGGCGGATTCGCGCAGGAACTCGCCCGAAATGTCGATCGGCACGTAGGCGGACGGATCGATCGCGGACAGCAGCAGCGGCGTCTTGGCCGACGAGCCCGATCCGAACTCGACCACGGCGCGGCCCGTGCCGGCGATCCGCGCC
>Ga0207671_10000956_pt1 | contig 35869 bp, 21 predicted proteins | sample KBSC24metaG_FD_184352 | JGI IMG/M metagenome (GOLD analysis project Ga0207671, IMG submission 184352) | Corn rhizosphere microbial communities from Kellogg Biological Station, Michigan, USA - KBS C2-4 metaG (SPAdes) (version 2) | ecosystem: Host-associated > Plants > Roots > Rhizosphere > Soil...
TGCGGATTGGACGAGTGCTTCGGAGAGCGACTCGGAGATGGTAATCGGGTTTGGTCCTTCTTCGGAGTGGACCATGCCGATGGCTTGATTCTTGCCGGCTTTCTTAGCGCGGTAGAGGGCGCGGTCGGCGTACTTGAGGACTCCTTCGTAGTTGAGGGCCCGGACGTCATCTTCATACCACGGGAAGGCCGCCCAGCCGATGGAGCAGGTCTGGGCTGTTTGTTCTGCAGCGTCGACCTGGAAGGATTTTTTGCGGAAGGCGTCGAGGATGCGATTGGCGAGGATGCCGGCCTGGTTGCGATCGGTGCATCGGGAGACAACGAGGAATTCTTCACCGCCCCAGCGGACGAGGAGGTCAGAGTTACGGATGGCTGAGGAGATGCGGCGGGCGGATTCAATGAGGATGCGGTCTCCGCTGTCATGGCCGAAACGGTCGTTCACCTTTTTGAAGTTGTCGAGGTCGATGAGGTAGAAGATAAGGTCCCGCTCGGAGCGGTCGCCGCCTTCGAGGTGGGCGCGAACGGATTGACCGATGTCGCGCTGGATGTTTTCGAAGAAGAAGCGGCGGTTGCGCGTTCCGGTAAGCGGGTCAGTGGTGGACGACCACTGCAGGACGAGATTGGAGTGCTTTAGTTCCAGATGCAGGAGTTGCTGTTTGAGAAACACGAGACCGGCCATGGCGAACATGACGAAGGCAGTGACGAGAACGCGGAAGTGGACAATCTGAACAGAGATGCCGGGCTCGAGGATGGCAATGACGACCATGACGGGAAGGGAGAGCACTGCGATGATGGAGAGGGAAGTCAGCCAGGAACGGTCGTTGTCTTTTTCATCGGATTCGCGATCGAGACGAAGGCTGACGCCTACGATAGCGATCAGCATGTATACGGCCCATGAGGCGAGGTAAGGAACGTCGTACCAGCAACCGACGAAGTAGGTGTACTTCTCGATGGCGCGGTTTTCGATTGCGAAGCAGAGATAGTTGAAAAGAATCGCACCTGTGTAAAGAAGGTAAAAGCGACGCCAGTGACCTTCGCTGTGGCGGATGAGGTGGGTAAGGACTCCGACGATGATGACGATCTCACCGAGGTAGAGATTGTCGTAGTTTCGGTTGTAGAGATCTTCGTTGGGCGAGACATATTGCCAACAACTGACCAGATAGGCATAGAAAAAAACCCACCAGAGAACAAGGAGCAGGAAGTCTACAGTTCCGAGACGGGCGCTGCGGCGTGACTGCTGCAGGTGAGGGCGCAGCAGGAAGCCGGAGAGCATGAGGACACCGGGGACGAACATGAGCACGTCTCCGGCGAAGAGCATGGGGACCTGCTTACCGAGGAAGACGTCGTAGTACATCCACCATAGCTGGTTGAAGAGGGCGACGGACCACCCGATGGATTGCATGATCCAGAAGACGCGGAGGCGGCCGCGGGTGGGGACGGCGTTGCGGGCGAAGGCGATGACGAGAGCGAGGAGGAGGAGGGACGAGGCGATATCGCTGACGGCGCTGAGAGCTACTCCTCGCGGAAGCAGCGAGGAGGCGGCGAGCTGTACGAGGGTGAGGAGGATCGCCGTTCCGATCCAGAATTTTGTGGTCTTGCGCACAACTGGGCCTTCAGTTCCCCAGAAACAATTATCGGCCGATTGAGGGTCCTGAAACAGGAGCGAACGTGGTAGTTGGGTGGTACTTTTGGATCAGGGCTGTGGCTGATTTAAAAGCAGTTATGCGAATTGGCAATCGATTTCACCGCGAGGTTCCCGTCCGGGGTGAAGCGCGATTTGATTAGAGCCGGCTGGTAAACTGGCGTTTAGTCCCTTCGAAAGAGAATGAGCGTGGCTTCAGGCGTAGGATCTTCCTTTCAAAAATCAGCGTTGACGTTCCAGGAATTGCTGTTTCGGCTGCAGAGTTTCTGGGCGGATCGCGGGTGTGTGCTGCAGCAGCCGTATGACGTGGAAGTGGGCGCGGGCACGATGGCTCCGGAGACATTTTTGCGGGTTCTGGGGCCGAAGCCGTATCGCGTGGGGTATGCGCAGCCTTCGCGGCGGCCGGCGGACGGGCGGTATGGCGAGAATCCGAACCGGCTGTTTAAGCACACGCAGTTTCAGCTGATTCTGAAGCCCCCGCCGGTGAATGTGCAGGAGCTGTATCTCGAGTCGCTGGCGGCGATGGGGATCGATCTCAAGAAGCACGATCTCAAGTTCGAAGAGGACAACTGGGAGTGGCCTGCGGGCGGCGCGTGGGGCGTGGGCTGGCAGGTGATGCTGGATGGGCTGGAGATTACGCAGTTCACGTACTTTCAGCAGTGCGGCGGGATGGATCTGGACCCGATGTGCGCGGAGCTGACGTATGGCCTGGAGCGCATCGCGGCGTTTCTGCAGGATGTGGACTCGATCTACGACATTGTGTGGGCGCGCGATCCGGAGACGGGCGCGGAGATGACGTACGGCGAGGTGCGGCTGGCGGAAGAACTGCAGTTCTCGGTTTACAACTTTGAGGAAGCGGATGTGCCGCGGCTCTGGGAGCACTTCAATTCGTATGAAGCGGAGGCGCATGGGCTGCTGAATCGCGCGAATGAGTTGATGGGGAACGAGACGGCAGGCGTGGTGGAGAAGAAGCGGTTTCCGCTGCTGCCGACTTATGAGCTGGCGCTGAAGTGTTCGAACCTGTTCAACATTCTGGATGCGCGGGGAGCGATCAGCGTGACGGAGCGGGTGGGTGTGATTGGGAGAATCCGGGCGCTGGCGGTGGGAGTGGCGAAGGCGTATGCGGTGCAGCAACAACAAGCTGTTAGCTCCTAGCTTCTAGCCGCTAGCTCGTGTTCGTCGATTTTGCAGTTACGAATTCAGAGATGAGCTAGAAGCATGAGGTTGGTAGCTCTTCAAAGAAAGATTGATTTCATGTCTGACTTTTTACTTGAGATTGGGCTGGAGGAGATTCCGGCCCGGATGATTGCAGGGGCCGAGGCCGAACTTGGCAAGCGCGTGCAGGAGTTGCTGACGCGCGAACGGCTGCTGGATGATGGCGCGAACGTGATGCACCAGCGGGTGAAGACGTATTCGACGCCGCGGCGGCTGGCCGTGCTGGTGGAGGGCGTGCGCGCGGCACAGGCCGATGTGGAGGAAAAGTTGACGGGGCCGTCGTGGAGTGTGGCGTTCAAGGATGGAAGCGCGACGAAGGCGGCGGAGGCGTTTGCGAAAAAGGCGGGCGTGGATGTCGCGTCGCTGGAGAAGGTGACGACGGCGAAGGGCGAGTACGTTGGCGCGACGGTGAAGAGAGCGGGGAAGGCCGCGCCGGAAATTCTCGGCGCTGAGTTGCCGAAGGAAGCGCTGGGGATTTACTGGGCCAAAAACATGTATTGGAACATCCCCACCGGACAAAAATCGTCCGGCGGGGGCCCCACTCGCTCCGGCAAGTCGGAGCGATTTGTGCGGCCGGTGCGCTGGGTTGTGGCGATGCTGGATGGTGCATTGGTGCCGGTGGAGATTGCTGGGATTGCGGCGGGGAAGGCGAGCCGCGGGCACCGCATTCTGCATGGGGATGCGCCGGTTGCGATTAAGTCGGCGAAGGAATATGCCGAGGCGCTGCGCGGGGCGAGTGTTGTGGTTGATGTGGCGGAGCGGCGGCAGGCGATTCGGAAAGCCCTGGACAAGGCGACTCGGACGGTCGCAGGCGCGCGGTGGCGCGAGGATGAGCCGCTGGTGGAAACGGTGGTGCACCTGACGGAGTGGCCGACGGTGATACTGGGGAACTTCGAGGAGGAGTACCTGGCGTTGCCGGAAGAAGTGCTGGTGACGGTGATGCGCGATCACCAGAAGTATTTCGCGGTGGAAGATGCGAACGGGAAATTGGCTCCGCATTTTCTGGCGGTGTTGAATACGAAGGCAGATGAAGAGGGGCAGTCGATTATCCGGCACGGGAATCAGAAAGTGCTGCGAGCGCGGTTCAAGGATGCGCGGTTCTTCTGGGATGTGGACCAGAAGGTTCCGCTGACGGAGCGGGTAGAGAGCCTGAAGGCGGTGACGTTCCAGAAGGAGTTGGGAAGCTATTACTGGAAGATGGAAGAGAATTTGGAGGCGGCGAGCTTTGTATCGGAGCTAGCGGCGAAGGCCGGTGTGAAGTTTGACGCGGATGCGCTGACGACTGCAGTGCGGCTGGCGAAGACAGATCTGACGACGGAGCTGGTGAAGGAATTCACGGAACTGCAGGGCGTGGTGGGCGGCCTTTATGCGCGGGCTCAGGGACTGGGCGAGCGCGTGGCGCTGGCGATCTACGAGCAGTACACGCCAGCGTCGACCGAGGGCAACATTCCGGTTTCGGTTGAAGGGCAGCTGCTGGGACTGGCGGATCGGATTCAGACGATTGCGGCGATGTTTGGGATCGGATTGCAGCCGACGGGGTCGAAGGATCCGTTTGCATTGCGGCGCGCGGCGAACGCGATCGTGAAAATTCTGGCGGAATCGGAGCTGCCGTTGAAGTTGAGCGAAGTTGCGCACTCGGCTCTGACGGATGATGTGAATGAGCGCAAGGTGCTGGAGTTTCTGACGGAGAGGCTGAACTTTTATCTGAAGGATGTACGCGGGTTTTCGTATGACGTGGTGAGTGCGGTGCTGGCGGCGGGAGCGGATGATGTTCGCGATGCGATTGCGCGGGCGGAGGCGCTGACGGCGGCTCGGGCTTCGGAGGATTTTGAGGCGGTGTCGGCGGCGTTCAAGCGGATCAACAACATTCTCCGGCAGGCGGCGGAGAAGGGATTTGGCGTAGGTTCGCCGGATGCGGTAACGCTTGCGCCAGAGGCGCAGAAGCTGAAGGACGCGGCGGCGACGCTGGCTCCCGAGGTGGCGAGGCTGCGGCAGGAACGAAACTACGGTGAGGCGCTGGGAAAGATTGCGACGCTGCGGCCGGTGGTGGATGCGTTCTTTGACAAGGTGATGGTGCTGGATCCGGATGAGAAGATTCGTGGGGCGCACCTGGGACTGATTGATGGTGTGCTGAAGGGTTTTTCGGGGATTGCGGATTTTTCGGAGATTGTGACCTCGTAGTTGTTGGCTTTTAGCTCGTTGTCGAAGGACGAAACTTTCGGAAATCCTACCCATTCGGCAAGAGCGGCCGACTGGATGGGACCACCCGAATGATGTCAGAGGCGGAATCCTCGCGTTTGGCTGTGAGGCGAAGTTTTCGTATACCACCCAAATGATGGTCTGATCCCAGATCTCAAAGGCGAGACGTGGGGCCCCCGGGGACATGGGACACCCGGACTTTGTTGTTCATGGGGCGGTTCGTTTCCCGCCCCAGCAGAGCTTGGACGGGGCACCCAACCTGACTGAGCCTGATTTCAGTGGTTGGAATTCAAGAGGGTGACTGCCGCGGGCATGCCGCCGGCGCGGAGGATTCCGGGCACATTGAAGTGCTGGAGATAGTCAGCGTCAGACTGTAACGCTGGAGTTTCGCTCAGGTGAAGTGAGACGGGGGTGTTGCTGACTGCGGCGGCGAAGGTGGCCCAGATGGCTGCATCGCCTGTGGCGTAAATCTCGATCTTCTGTTGATCTTTCGCCGCCACATACGCAATCGCGGTGAGAATGTCCTGCACGCGGGCGGCATCAACCGTTACGTTGAACGTCAGGAACATCGGATATCCCGCGGCTGCATCGGCGCTCACTTCTTCATCCGTGCTATCCGGCTGGTTCGCATTCGGCGGTACCGCAATGTCACCGGGACGGGGAGCCTTTGCTTTGCCCGTCTGGAAAGCGTCGAGCAGGAGGATGGGACGGCCCTCTTTCTGCAACTGTTTGACTGTTTCTGTCTGACTTACTGCTGACGATCCGTTGGGATTGATGACGATTGCCGGGGTGCCTTTGCCTTCAATCCAGAGGCCGGGTACGCGATCTTTCTTCGAAGCGCGGCTGAGGACGATGGTCCCGCCGCGTACATCGGCAATGACGTCGCGAGGGAATTCAACCGCGAGGGTCTGACGAAGCCGGTCACGCAGGAACTCAGGTTTTTGTGCCTTCTCATTCTGTTCTTTCGCGAGATTCTTCCAGAGGCGAAAGAGACCGCCTTCATCGAGCGCGCCGGATGGCAGCGGATGGTTTGAGAGGACGGTCATCTGCTGGAGCATTGGCACCGAGATGTCGGATTCGCTCAGCTGGGCAGGTGAGCTCAGGCGGGAGTGGTGTTTGGCAAAGAATCGATAGACGGCCTCGCGGCTGAGCCGATTGAAATTATGTTCGGCTTCGATCTGAACTACTTCAACCTGATCGCCTTTACCGTACAGCTCGTAGATCCGGTGGATGGCGGGGAATTCTTCTTTCGGAACATTGTGTGTCCAATCGCCAGTTGCCGAAACAAGGAGCATCGGTTTGGGAGCAAACATGGCGGCGATCTCGACGTTGCTGGTTGCAATGCGCAGTCCGGGCGCGTTCTCACACAGATCGCCGCCTTGCATGATTGCGGAGACCATGTTGACGGGAGATGCGAATTGAATGCGATCGTCGATGGCGGTGAGCAGGAATATCTGTGTCGCTCCTCCGGACGCGCCAGCTGCGCCTAGTTGAGCTGTGTCCACATCATCGAGTGAAGAGATGAAGTCGAGGGCGCGAATCGAGTTCCAGAGTTGCAGGCCCAATGGACCGAAGGACCACAGCCGTTGCCCGGCACTGCCGAAGCGATGCGGCAGCTGGATGGTATCGGTATAGCCGATCATGTCGTACGCGAAGACGACGTATCCCTGGCGCGCGAGGCTGATGCCCAGCGATGGCCCGGAATAGTTGGGCGTGTTTTCGAGACGTCCATAGGGCCAGTGCCCATGTGGATTGATGATGGCTGGGTGTCTTGCTGATCCATTGCGAGGGCGGTAGAGATTTCCGCCGAGATAGAAGCCGGGGAGAGTCTCGATCAATACTTTTTCAATTGTGTAGTCCTTTGCCTCGAGCTTGCCAAAGATCTGCGGGCGGAGTGGCGTCTTGATTGGCATTGGAGAGAGCCCGGCAGAGACGAGAATCTGATTGCGCAACAAAGCCTTGCGCTGTTCCCACTCTGCAAGACTGGTGAACTTCGGCAACGGAAGATGTGTGTCGGTGGTGATGATGTCAGTGTTGCGGGCATCCTGGGCGGGGAGCGGCGTTGATGGTTGCGCAAATAGTATGGTGGCCCCTGCGCAGAACAGGGATATCAGAGCCGCAATCCAGATGGATGCGAGACATCCTCGAGTATGAGTGTGCAGGTATTTCATTGGGCTTCTGCTTCGCCGAGCCAGTCTAGCACCCGTTGCGTCTCATCAAGCTAACGTTGCAGGCCGCGATAGACTTCGCGGGCTCTTTCGAGAAGTTGCAGGACGGAGCTTTTCTCGGCGGGCGAGTTCCAGTCGGTATTGGCTTTCACTGCGGAAGCGAGGCGGTCGATCCATGCGATGAAGAAGGCGGCGTCTTCGTCGTGGCGAGGAGCAGAGCCGGCTACCTTGATGTAAATCGGACTGGTGGTGGCATAGACATAGTCGTCGAGGACAGGATGCTCAGCTTTGTCGGAGGAGGCGCGGAGGAGGCACCAGCCAGTCTGGGATATGGGCAGCGATTCTCTGATGTCGGAGGATTGATGGTCGGGATTGAGCTTGAGTTCGCGGACGATTTTGCCATTGCAGACCAGTTCGAAATGGTCGACGGGGACGAACGATCGGAGCCAGGCGGTGAGGGAGACTGTGTTCGTGCCGGCGGGGAGAGCGAGTTCATCTCCCATAGCTTTGCGATCCAGAGTGAAGCCGAGAAGCGGGCCGTTAGTGGCGAAGGTGCGGCCTCGTTTGAGTCCATCCAGCAATGGTTGCGGCGAAGATGCACCTTTGGGGATGCCTGCGTAGACGCGCGTTAGACCCACGGGACCGCGAAGAGAGGCGTAGTCAGCCATGGTGTCGGATCCAGCAGCGGCGGGAAGACGGAAGCCGCAGTTTAGAAGGCGGTACCAGATAGCGGCGGTGTCGCGGTGATCGCTGAAGCCGAGGGCTTCGATGTAGTCGATTTTGCCAAGAGCGGCGTCAACCGGGAGTTCCAGTGCTTCATCCAGAGGCTCGCTGTGACGAAGGGTGGCGTCAGCATAGGGGTCCACTTCGATGTCGAACGGATGGGCGTAGCCAACCAGCGCGTGCTGCTGGTGAGCGAGATCGTCGATGGTGGCATTCGACGGGAAGAGACTCGCCGCGGCTGTGTTGGCGTAGGCGGTGTAATCGGGAAGGAGGAAGCTGCGAGTGAGGTTGAGCAGGGCGAGGTGTCCCCAGTATGTCGTGTGAAATTCCTGCCCGTGGAGGAGCCAAGGCTCTCGAGTGAAAGAGGGATCACGATCAGCACGGAAGTATTCGATATCGGGGATGCGTCGTTCCTTGTTGACGATGAGGTTTGCGACGAGGAAAAGATTCTCTGCAGCTGCATCGCCGATGAGATGAGAAGGCGTGTTGCGGTAAGCGCCGCCATAATTCATGTGCACGTGGAGGTCTGCACTGGCTAGACGTTGTTTTGCGGCGCGAGGGATCTGAAGCGGCTTGAGATGGATGACTACCTGCGTAACCGGGCCGCAGTAAACGGTCTGTTTTGCGATTGCGTATTCGAACCCCTTTGTGACTTCGATCTCGACCCGACCTGCGGGGACGCTCAAGTCGGATCGTCCCTTGCTGTGAAAGTAGTGGGATTCGAAAGGACGCTCTGAGCGGACGAAATTATCTTCGGCATGCATCCAGACATCCCCTGGTGCATAGGCGCGAGAATCCTCTCCTGTAACGGAGATGCGGGCGGGTGTTGGTTTTCCAAATGGATCGAGAACCGTGATGCCGAGACTGGCCATCGGCTTGAGATAGCGCCGGTCTTTCGCGATGATTGGGTGCTGCGCTCCGCCGATGACCTGCTGAACCCAGAGTGAAGTGTTGCCTGTGCGGTTGGAGATGAAAGCAATATGTGTACCGTCGGGTGACCAGCGCGGGTTGATGTTGTCGTAATCGCCGTAAGAAATGGGGAAGGAATCGCCCCCGCTCACAGGCATAAGCCACAGTTGATGCCATTGGTTGCCGAGATATGAGGCGTACACGATGCGCCTGCCGTCCGGGGATAATTCAGGGCGAGTCTTCCACGAGGTCTCCTCGTAATGAATCTCATGTGCATTCGCGCCAGGCTCGGCTTTCACACGCCAGATGCCACCGGTCCCATAGACGTGGTCGTGGTTCGAAATGAAGATCAGGTCCTGCGAGTCAGACGACCATGCAGGGCTGATCTCATGGTCGAACTGGCTGTAGTAGAAACGGGGAAGGCTGCTTTGGGTCTCCCCAGTAATACGGTGAATGTTGGTCAGTTGCCCGTTCGAGAAGTCACCGACGAAGATGTGAAAGCGACCCTTGTAGGAGGTGGAGACGAAAGCGAGTCGATTGCCGTCGGGGGAGATGCGGGGATCAACGTTGACCGCGCCGCTTGATGTGAGTGGATGTGACTGGTGAGACCGCACGTTTAGCGCCCAGAGTTCCATGGCGTCGTGCAGATATGTGGCGTAGACGATCCAGCGACCGTCGGCAGAGCAGTCGGGCTGGTAGTCGTAGCCGGGCCCCGCGGTGAGTTGCTCGGCCCTGTCGGAATCGAGTGACTGTTGCCAAAGCGTGCCGCCCATCGAGTAGATCAGTGAATGTGAATCCGGCGTCCAGGCGGCCGAACTTGGGCCGGTCGTGAGTTGGGGCAAATACATTTCGCGATAGTAGTAGCGATGAGGAAGATCGATCTGCTTGAGGACAGGGTCGCGCTGCGCGGCGAGGGAGAGCGCAGAAGCAAGAAGCAGAAGAAAGGCGGCCTGGGATGATTTCAGGAATCGCCGCGCTATGAGCGCTGATTGAGGGGTGGGGTGCATGGGGTTGGGAAGAGTGTAGCCCAACGCACCTTACGCAGGCTGTGCTCTCTTGTTCCCACCCAAACAGCAGAACCGGCCGCCTGGGGGAAAGAGATTATCCAACTTACTGAACTACTGGACCGAGTAGGAGACGTGGGCTCGGTGGAGGACGTTGTAGCTTTTATCGAGGTCGATCACGGTGACTGTATGTGATCCCGGAGAGAGATTGAAGTACTGGTTGACGCTGGAGCCATAGTAGCGGCCGAGTTTGTGGCCGTTATCCCAGACCTGCACCTGGCTGACAGGAACCGACTCGGTTGCGTTTGCGACGACGTGCACCGTGGTCATGTTGAAGGTTTCTCCTGGTGTGGGTGAGCTGACCTTTACGCCGTCGACCGCGGCCTCGACGATGTGAGTCACGGACGCCTGGTGAAGCAAGTTGTAGGAAGAATCGAAATCGACGACAGTCGTTGTATGCGTGCCCGGGGCCAGGTTATAGACCGCGTCAATTTGTGTTCCATAAACTCCAAGCTTCTTTCCGTTATCCCAGACCTGGGTCTGGCTGACGGTCTTGGTTTCAGAAGCAGTGGCGATCAGGCGGACGGTACCACTTTCGGTCGAGCCATTGCCGGGCGTTGAGATGATGATGCTGTTGCTGGGGGAGTCGGGGCCAGATGATTTAAAGAAGTCGGCCATGGGTGCTGCGTTTGCCGCGGCGCCGGGGCAAGGGGAGAGGCCCATTGCGGCGCAGATCGTTTTGAGCACATTTTCATTGTGATAATTGATGGTGGATTTGTAGCCCGATTTGATTTGCGGGCCGATGACGAGGTTCGCAGTGCGTCCGCCGCAGCCGGTGGAATCGCTGGCAGAGCAGCGGTTGTCCGTGGAGAGGGTGCCTTCGTCCCAGACGATGAAGAGAAGGCCGTCGCCGCCGGGTGCAAACTCGGGGAGCGCGAGGATCGCAGGAAGATGGGCCTGCAGCCACTGATCGGCAGATGAGAGAGTGCCGTCGTGCGCGTCTTCGTCGCCATCGGGCGTGACGTAAGCGAAGTTAGGAGTTTTGTCGTTGGCGATGTCGGTTGCGAGCTGCGAGTAGGGGACGCTTCTTTTGTCCTGCCCGGTTCCGGGGCAGACGTCGGAGAAGTCGATCAGCGGATTGTGGCGACGGTAGTAAGCGTTGGTATCGCCGCTTTTTAATCCTTGATATCCGGCGTAGGGCAGGTTCTGCTGGTAGGTCTTCCAGGTGTAGCCGTGTTTTAGAAGTTCGCGGACAACATTGTCGTGGGTATGAAGGCAGGAGATGGTGTCGTTGTTGAGCTCAACGGGAGCTCCCGCCACGAACCACATCAAGGCCGGGAGAGAACTGTGTTGATTGGCGTAGAACTGGGTGGCCAGCCCGTACTTCTTGATGAGTTCGTTGTAATAGGGCATTGCCGAATTGCCAACGATGTTTTCGTAGCTGTGGTTTTCTTCAGTGATGATCCAGACGTGCGAGGATCGCGGCACGGTTTGCGCATGAATGAATCCGGTGAGGACAACGAAGAAGAGCACGGACACACGTAGAGCATTCGACCGCATATAGGGCCCCAGTCAAAATTGATTTTGAGTCAGGACTATGTATACAACGAGAGTTGTAGAGACACGATGAAGTTTTAGTGAATGGGGAGTGACGAAAGTCTTGATTGATGCGAAAGGTGCTGGCTGTGAATGGGCTTTCGTAACTCATGCAGGACTCTGTCGCGGCACCTTGCAGATTGCGGTGATTTCCGCGTCGTTCTGGAACGGCGAGTGCGGACTACTCGACTGAGCAGGAGACGTGGTGCGATGGAGGACGTTGTAGTTCTGGTCGAGGTCGAGCACGGTTGGCAGGTGCGGGCAAGAGAGTTCAGCGCGGGGGCGGGATGCGAACAACGACTGCCCGGCAGGAACGGATGGATCCGCATTGGATCGGCTTGAGGGTCTTATCAAGGCAGATTTCAACGGCGGTGAGATAGTTATTCCCGCAGCTGACAGCGAGACTCTCGCGGGGAATTTTCGGGTTGTCCACCATGAAGAGGTTCATGATCTGGTTCGGAGACATGGAGGTCTGGCTAGTCAGAGTTTCAAGTTTGTTCGGGACTACGACGGACTTATAGGCATTGCGGGCCGTGTTCAGGAAATCGCCGGCGGAGAGACCGGAGCAAGTGCCGTGAGTGCGCCACTCGTGCTGAAGCAGGCCCTGGTCGGGGTAAATGTCTTTGTAGGACGAGGGGTCGGATGGGCCGGGTGCGTTGGAGCAATTCTCAGGATAGGTGCCGTCGTAGTTCTGCGGCCAGAGGCCGTGGAGGACGAAGGTAGAGTGTGCGGCGCACTCGGCGGCGTCGGGGTGGGAATGACAAAACTCAGGCGACCAGGAGAGGTTGAGGAGATAGTAGTCGAAGCCTGAGCCAACAGGAAGAGAAGCGCGCTGGGGCGATTTGTCGCCTGAGGCAGCGGAGGTAGAGGACTTGCAGGCGTTCAGCGAAAAAGAGAGCGCGAGGAGGGCGATGGAGGCCGCGAGCTTCATGGGCGGAAGAATAGCAGGAAGAACCAGCTTTGATCCGGCAGCGATTAGCTCTCGGCTACTTTGTCGGTGAGAAGCTCCGGAGTTGTATTCCATGCGGCTTAATTTTTGAAAACTGATCCAAGGAAAACGCGAAAGAGAACGCGGATCGGCTCTGGGCTAACGTGCGATGGCCCTCTTCTTTTCGCGCTTTTCTTTGTACATTGCCTTGTCGGCGCGGGCGACGACGGTTTTCAGCGGCTCGCCGGAGCCAGATTCAGTGGACGCATAACCGAGACTGAGAGAGAGGCTTTGACCATCCATCACGTTTCTGGTGGCTGCGGCGGAGCGTAGCCGGTCGATGGCAGTTTGAATTTCAAGTGGATCGAACATTCCGGCAACGACGAACTCATCACCACCGAGGCGGCCGATCACATCGGTTTCTCGAAATGTGGAAGACAGCAGCTTCGCGGTTTCGACGAGGAAGACTGAGCCCGCGCTGTGACCCAGTGTGTCGTTGATGACTTTCAAATTGTCCATGTCCACGAAGAGAACACCGAATGGCAGGCGCGATCGAGCTGCGAGGCGGTAGGCCTGTTCAGCGAAGAGATTGAAGCCGCGGAAGTTGTAGAGGCCGGTGAGTTCGTCGCGGAGGTTCAGCTGCTGGACTTCTGACTGCATGCGAAGGATCAAACGCGAAAGGGCGAAGAGCAGAACGAAGGAAATGAGAGTCGCGGAGGAGGAGAGAATCGCAGTGGCGTAGCGGGCTGGAACGAGATGAGAATCAAGCACGCGGGCCCTGCAGATCTCGCGAATGATCGGCAACGAGAGCAGAATCGGCGCAACGATCCGCGCGACCTGACCCTCGATTCCGCCAGAGAGCAAGAAAGAAAAGACACCGTGCTCGGCGCGGCGGAGAACTGCAGTCAAGGTGAGGAGCGCGAGACAGGCGAGCGTAGGGATTTTAATCGGGCCATAAACGGAAGAGCCGGGGACTTGCACCAGCCCGAAAAGGAATTCGGAGAAGAGGACCAATACGATGAAGGCGAGCAGACACGCGAGACCATCGGCGATCTGACTCAAGGGCGAGCTGCTTGTTCGAAGAAGAAAAATTACGAGGCCGAGGAGTAGAAAGGCGAATGGCGCGAGAGAAACCTGTCCGATCTGCGGATCTCCGCCGGAAAGGCTGGGACTGGAGGCGTGGAGACCCAGAGCAACAGCGGCAATGATTCCGGTTATGGCACCGAGAAGGTGACCGATGTAGCGGAGCCGTTCGGTTCTTCCGCTTTCCAGCAAGAAGAGCGCAACCGATGCGCAGAGCGCTGCCAGAGCGGACGATGGCCGCATGTGGAGCAACGGTGAGGGCAGAAACTGTTCGATCGAAGCAAATAGCGAGGCGAGGACATTGAGGAGCGCAATCTGGATCGAAATGATGAGGGAGATTTGCTCGAGGAAGAAGACGCCGTGACGCAGCTCGTGGTTCGGCTCGTGAATATTCAATACCCGAAATGGCATGACAACAACCCGAACGCACGCAAAAAGGGCAAGAGCGTCTCAGAAGAGAGTTTTATGGTTTTAGCCTTCCCTTGCTTATAGCAGCTTGCATCACGTTCGATGGTGCAACTTTCGTAGGAGTGTACAGATGGGTTCGTGAGAGCGGGTTCGAATGGCCGACTATGCTGAGCAATCATCGAAGGACGGCGGGCGGTGCTTCGAAGTTCGAGAGCTCACGGAAGAAATCGTCGGAGAGTTTCAGGGATGCGGAGGCGATGTTGTCTTCGAGGTGGGCGACGGAGGATGTGCCGGGAATGGGAAGCATCATGCGGGAGCGGGAGAGGAGCCAGGCGAGCGCGACCTGCATGGGAGTGGCGCCGAGTTCAGCGGCGATACGGTTGAGGAGGTCGTGGGCCTGGCGATTCTGGCCGAGGGGAGCCCAGGGGATGAAGGCGATGCCGAGTTTTTCGCAGTGGTCGAGGAGGTAGTCCCACTCGCGGTCGGCGAAGCTGTAGCGGTTCTGGACGGAGACGATGGGGACGATTTTGCGAGCGCGCTCGAGGTGTTCGAGGGTGACGTTGGATAGGGCAACGTACTGGATTTTTCCGTGGGAGCGCATGTCGGCGAGGCACTCCATGGAGGCGTCGAAGGAGACGGCGGGGTCGGGGATGTGGAGCTGGTAGACGGCGATGCGGTCAACGCGGAGGCGCTTGAGGCTGCCTTCGACGGCTTCGCGCAGGTGATTGGGGCTGGCGTTGTGGATCCACTGGGCGGGACCGACGCGTTGCCATCCGCCCTTGGTGGCGACTACGAGATCGGCTGGGTAGGGATGGAGGGCTTCGGCGATGAGTTCTTCGGAGACGTTGGGGCCGTAGGAATCGGCGGTATCGATGAAGTTGACTCCGAGTTCGACGGCGCGGCGGAGAGTGGCGATGGCGGCATCGCGATCGGCGGGCGGTCCCCAGATGCCTTTGCCGGTGATGCGCATTGCTCCGTAGCCGAGCCGGTTCACGGTGAGTTTGCCGAGAGAGACGGTTCCGGCGGTGGCAGCGGGCCTGGCGGGAGAGGCTGGGGGCATGAGGACTCCTGTTGACTAGGATGTGGGGTGGCGGGATGGGGGCGCAAGGGGGAAAAACAGCTATTAGCTGCTAGCCATTAGCTTTTAGCTCGATTGTTGCGGACGGGATGGATGCGGCGCACGTCTTCCTTGAGGAAAAGCAACTGCGGGCTGATTCGCTGCGGTCGCAGGCTCGACCTTTGGTCGAAATGACGGCCGTTTTTGCGACGAGAGGAGTACCGGCTGGATCTGCACCAGCCGAGACGGAGCGGCTGAATCTTGCAGGGTGAGGGCACGTCTAAAATCAATAGAGATGGCAGATACGCTTTATTTGAGTTTGTGGTACCCGAATTTGCGGTTGGCGGGTTTGGCGGAGAAGCTGACGGCGGTGCTGAACGCGTTTGCAAAGCATGGCGGGGGGGCGCGGGTGTATTCGGCGACGGTGTGGCCGGTGAGTTGGAGCGAGACGCCGGTTTTTCAGCGGGTGTATGGATACGGCGAGCGCGGTGCTGAGCCTCGGTTGACAGTGGAGGACGCGCTGGAACTGCTGCACGAGGACTATGCGTACGAGTTCCAGATTGAGTGGTCGTTGTGGGAATTTGAACCCCAGGGACAAGGACCCGTCGCCGGGAAATCCGAGTTGGAGATAGCGGGCAGCGGCCTCGATGCGCGCTGGGTGAGGGAGCCGCGGCTGCTGCGTGTTGTTGGATACGGGCCGTTATTTGATGCCGGAGCGTATGAGCAGGACGGACATGTCCGGATTGACTTTGGAAGCGACGCGGCATTCCTGGATGAGGAGATTGAGCTCAATCCCGATACGGCGAGACACGTGGAAGAGAATGTGCGGCAACTGGTGGATTTGACGGCAGCGTTGGAGAAGGAGTCAGGCGCGACGGCACGGTTGCTTTGGAGCGAGCTGGGCGAGAGCCTTGCGCAGAGGCTGGCGGCACGTCTGGGTATGACGAACTGAGAGGAACGGTGCGCTTCACGATCGAGCGGCTGCGTACGTTGGTGCTGGTGGCTGGAGTGCTGCTGGTGATTGCGCTCGGGGTGTTTCTGGGGCTGGGGAAATACAGAAACCGATTCATCCGAAAAGATCTTCCCCATGCCCTAGGGCTCGGGATTCAAGAAGAAGCGAATGGGTTTGTTTATACGCATGAGGTGCGGGGACACACGCTCTACCGGATTCGCGCGTCGAAGCAACTGCAATTGAAGAAGGAAGGGAAGGTCTTTCTGCAGTTGCATGATGTTTCGATTGAGCTGTACGCCGAGGATGGGAGCCGGGTAGACCGGATCGAAGGGGGCGAGTTCGAGTACAACCCGGGTGTTGGAATCGCGAAAGCGATGGGGCCTGTGGAGATCACGTTGATGAAGCCGACGGTGGCTCCTGCGATTGCGCCGAATGCAAAGGCGGAGAATGCACTGGGGTCGAAGCAGGTGCCGGAGAAGCTGGCGTCGGCGGCGCAGTCAGCAGCGAGCGGCGAGATTCATGTGAAGACCAGCGGACTGATTTTCAACCGCGAAAGTGGAGAGGCTTCGACCGAGAACAAGGTGGAGTTCTCGCTGACGCAGGGAAATGGCAGCGCGGTGGGAGCGAAGTACGACGCTCATGACGGCGTGCTGGTGCTTGACCATGACGTGGAGCTAAGTATCGAGCGGGGCGCTCAGCCGTTGAAGATGTTCGCGCGGCACGCTGAATTCAATCGCGATGACCAGGCATGCACGCTGCGGGCGGCGACCTTGCGGTATGGCAACAATGCCTCGAGCGCGGAGACAGCGAAGATAACCTTTCGCAATGATGGTTCGGCGCAACGGCTGGATGCAATGGGTGGCATTTCTGTGACAACGCTGACGGGCGGGCGGCTGTCGGCGCCAAAGGGAACACTGGCTTTCGATGAGCACAATGAGCCGCTGCATGCGCGCCTGGAAGGCGGCGTGTCGATTGATTCAGATCGAGACGGACGGAAGGTTCATGGCGGCGCGCCGTCGATGGAACTGGTGTTCGCGGGAAAGGGTGTATTGCGGAGCGCTCACCTGGAGAAGGGCGTGCAGATCGAGAGCGACGAGACGCAGGGGACAACGAGGGCGCACCGTGGCTGGACATCGCCGGTGCTGGATATTGCTTTCAAGGAAGCCGGGAGGGGGAAGGTCGAACCCGCTTCGATGCATGGAACGGACGGCGTGGTTGTGACGGCGTTTACACAGCGCGGGGGTAAGGCGGCGATTCCGGAAAGGCTGGTTGCGGACGATGTAACGGGGGAGTTCGGGCCGCATGGGGCCCTGACCGGGTTCAGAGGCCACGGTCATACGACGATCACGCAGAGCACGGCGGCAGGGGTGCAGCAATCGACCAGCGGTGATGACCTGGTTGCGCATCTGGGTCCGGCGGAGGGAACCACGGGAAAGAACGGGCAGCAGGGCGGAGTGCAGATACATTCGGCGACAGTGGACGGGCATGTGGTCCTGGTGCAGCAGCCAGCGCCGAAAGCCGGGGTAGCGCAGGCTGCAGTGCGGGCGACGGCAGGCCACGCGGATTACGGGCAGGGAGGGCAGTGGCTGCACCTGACTGGAAACCCGCGGGTGACTGACGGTGGGCTGGAGCTCTCCGCGGACAAGTTGAATGTATCGCAAGAGTCCGGCGATTCTCTGGCGCAGGGGAACGTGAAGGGCACCTGGAAGGGGGATCCGAAGCGAAGCAGCGCAGGCGGTCAGAGTATCGATCTCGGAGCAGGAGGTCCGGTGCATGCGGTAGCACAAGAGGCGGAGCTGAAGCGATCGACCGGGGCGGCAACGTTCAGAGGGAACGTCCGGTTGTGGCAGGAAGGGAATTCAATTGAAGCGCCGGTGGTTGTGCTGGACCGGACGAAGCAGACCCTGATGGCGCAGACTTCCAGTGCAAAGACGCCGGTGCAGGTTGTGCTGGTGAGCGCGATGGCAGCGATTCCGGGGCAGCAAGCGAAGCAAAGCGATCCTTCCGTCATCAGAGTGACGGGGGGAGAGCTGAGGTATTCGGGCTCGGAACGGAAAGCGGTGATGCGGTCGGGTGCGGCGGGGGTGGTTGTGGCAAGCACTGCAGACGCGAACACGAGATCGAACGAGGTTGAGCTGGTACTGCTGCCGGCAGGAAATCATGCGCGTAATGTGGGGGCAGGGGGGCAGGTGGACCGTATGACTTCGCAGGGACATGTGGAGGTGGCTTCAGCCGGACGTCGCGGAGTCGGCGAAAAGCTTGTCTATACGAATGACACGGGTGATTTTGTTTTAACTGGCACGGCCAGTGCGCCGCCTCAATTAATTGATCCGGCGCATGGTACGGTGACAGGGCAAGCTTTGATTTTCAACAGTCGCAATGATAGCGTCAGAGTCGACGGCGAGGGGCATAAGACAACGACGATGACGACTTCGCCGAAGTAACGGAACAAGGGGCCGCGAGCATGACGGGCCCGAGAGTTTGATGGACACACTGATCGCTGAGGGAATCGGCAAGACATACAAGGGGCGCCAAGTCGTAAGGGGAGTGACCCTGAAGATTTCGCGCGGCGAGGTCGTTGGCCTGCTGGGGCCGAACGGCGCGGGGAAGACGACGAGCTTCTACATGATCGTGGGGCTGGTTCCGCCGGAGACCGGACGAATTTTGGTGGATGACAACGATATAACGCACGTGCCGATGTACCTTCGAGCGCGCAATTTTGGAATCAGCTACCTGCCGCAGGAGCCGTCGGTGTTTCGCAAGCTGACGGTGGAGGAGAACATCCTGGCGGTGCTGGAGGCGCAGGCGCTGGACACGCGCGAGCGGAAGACGCGGGCGGAGCGGCTGATTGCGCAGTTGAACCTGGGGCACATTCGAAGCACGAAAGGGTATGCGTTATCGGGCGGCGAGCGGCGGAGGGTGGAAATTGCGCGATCGCTCTGCATCCAGCCCAATTTCATTTTGCTGGATGAGCCGTTCAGCGGGATCGATCCAATTGCAGTGGCGGAGTTGCAGAAGATTATTTTCGATTTGAAATCGAGCGGGATTGGGATTCTGATCACCGATCACAATGTTCGGGAGACGCTCAGCGTGACGGACCGCGCCTACATTATTTCGGAAGGTCTGATTTTCAGGGCCGGGACCCCGCATGAACTGGGGAATGATGTCGAGGTGCGCAGGATCTACCTTGGTGAGGGGTTCTCGCTGAATTGAGACAGCGCTCAGCTCCTAGCTATTAGCTCTTAGCTTCGGTGTTGGAGACCAAAGCTGCGATCGATTCGGCTATGACGCGTCCACTTTATCCCCATCCCACCCATTCTGCAAAGGCGGCAGAATGAAGGGGCACCGCGCGATGCTCCCATAAGAACAACAGGTTAGGGGCATTTTGCCGTAAAGAGGTTTAACACGTTAGCGGGTGCATGGAACCTGCTACCCGATTACACTAGTGGGTAGTCCTAAAGGGAATCGAGTTGGTCGAATGGCGCTGCTGCAACCCAGACTGAATTTGAAGGTGGCACAACGCCAGGTCCTCACGCCGGGCCTGATGCAGATGGTGAGCGTTCTTGCGCTCAACAAGCTCGAGCTGAAGGAGATGATCGATGCCGAGATGGTGGAGAACCCCGTCCTGGAAGAGATTGACGAATCGGTTCCAATGCTGGATGAGGTGGCAAGCAAGCAGGAGCAGGACCTGCTTCCGGAGCGGGTGGACGGGCAGGCGGATGCCACGACCGAGCCCAAGGATCCATTCGCCGAGATTGATTTTGGGTCGTACTTTCAGGAGTACCTTGACCCGGGCTATCGGACCCAGCCGGAGTACGAGGACAGCGAGAAGCCGTCGTTCGAGAACTTTCTTTCGCAACCTACTACGCTCACCGATCACCTGGCGTGGCAGCTGGGAGCACTGACGCTGGAGCCGGAGCTGGAGATTGCGGCCGAGTTCATCATCGGCAATCTGGATGAAGACGGGTACCTGACGGTCAACCGGGATGAGCTGATCGAGGCTTTCGCACAGTTTCCGGAAAACAGGGATAAGGACAGAGATGCGCTGGGCGGACAGGTTATGCGCGGTATCGACCTGGTGCAGCACCTCGACCCTGCCGGAGTGGGCGCGGCAGATCTGAAGGACTGCCTTTTGATCCAGATTGCGGCGCAGAAAGTGGAGTTGAAGCACGTTTACGCCAAGCAAGATGACGAAGGGGACGAGGATCTTGCCGATAATCTGAGGGCGGAAGCGGATGCGAAGCTCGAGGAACGACGCCGGTCGATGGAGATTGCCGCGCAGATCGTGCAGAGCCATTTGCAGCTACTGCAGAAGCGGGATGTGAAGGACCTGGCGAAGGCGCTGCATGTGAGCCCGGAAGAGGCGCATGCCGGTGTGGAGTTTATCCGAACGCTGGAGCCTCGTCCCGGAAGACTGTACAACCGCGAGCAGACGAGGCTGATCGAGCCGGATGTGGTGTTCACGAAGCGGGGCGGGGAATGGGTGGTCTCGATGAATGAAGAAGAACTGCCCAGCCTGCGATTGAGTGCCCGCTATCGACGGATGTTGACGGCGCAAGGGACCGAGAAGGAAGTCAAGGAGTACGTTAAGGAGCGGTTCCGGTCTGCGATGCAACTGATGCGCAACATCGCGCAGCGCAAGAGCACAATTCTGCGGACGTGCGAAGTGATCGTGCGGCGGCAGCAGGATTTTCTCGATCAGGGAATCGAAGCGCTTCGGCCAATGATGATCAAAGAAGTGGCGGAAGAGATCGGGGTTCATCCGTCCACTGTGAGCCGGGCGGTGGCGAATAAGTACGCGCTCACGCCTCAGGGAGTGATTGAGCTGCGGTTCTTCTTCTCAGAGGGTGCGAATGGGCCGGAAGGCGCGGATACTCCGCTGCTGCTGCTGAAGCGAAAGGTGCGGAAGCTGATCGACGATGAAGACCCGAAGAAGCCGCTGACCGATGACCAGCTTGCGGCGGAGCTGCAGCGCCAGGGAATCCAGCTGACGCGCCGGACGGTGGCGAAGTATCGCGAGGATATGAACATTCCGTCGACGCACCAACGGCGCAAGCGGGACGAATAGGCGCTGCCGGAGCGCAGCAGACGAGGATCGGATCCGCTCCGCTGCAGCAAGGCGGTTATGGGAACATTTCAACCGTTTCAGACTCTTGTCTTTTTGTTGCAATCGGCTTCCCCCAAGCCGTACCATCACATCACCACGTAAGTTCAAGAGCCTGCTCGCTTTCCCCCCGTTCGTGATGGCATCAGAATTGTGCAAGTGGATTCAGGATGCGATGAGGTCATTTCGTGCCTGTGCTGAAGACAAGTTTTTCTGAAGGCGAATTGATCGCAGGCAATTACCGCGTGCTCTCGATTGCGGGCTCGGGTGGGATGGGTGTGGTGTACAGGGCGCGCGATGAGCGTCTTGGACGGACAGTCGCGCTGAAGTTTCTGCCCACAGATCTGAATGCAAGCGAGAAGGAAAAAGAGCGCTTTCTTCGGGAGGCGCGGACGGCGTCGTCGCTGGATCATCCGAACATCGGAGTGATTCACGGAATCGATCAGACGGAGGACGGGCTCACGTTTATCGTGATGGCGTTCTATGACGGTTCTTCGCTCGCGCAGCGGATCGCAAATGGGCGGCTGAATATTCATCAAGCGATGGGGATCGCGCGGCAGATGGCGCTCGGCCTGGGCGAAGCGCATTCGCAAGGGATCGTGCACCGCGATGTGAAGCCTTCGAATGTGATGTTGACGGCATCGGGGCTGGTGAAGATCGTCGACTTCGGGTTGGCGCGAGCCATGACGGAGGCGACGGCATCGCACACGGGAGTGACGGGCACGGTGCGGTATATGTCGCCGGAGCAGGCAATGGATCGCACGGTGGATCAGCGGTGCGACATCTGGGCGCTGGGCGTAGTGCTCGCGGAGATGCTGACGGGCAATTCGCCGTTCCATGCGGAGAGCATTACGGGGATGCTGTTCGCAATCCTGAACGAGCCGCCGAAGGGGCTGGATACGGTTCATCCTTCGCTACAGCCGCTGCTGTATCGGGCGCTGGCGAAGGATCAAGAGAAGAGATACGGGTCGTGCAAGGAGTTCCTGAGCGATCTGGACGCGGCGGCAAAAGAGATTCCGGCGGATGTGGTCGGTGCAGAGGCCACGCAGAAACTGCCAACCTCGATGCTGGGCGGACGAACGAATGCGCAGACGAAGCGGCTGATTGCGGAGGCATCGCGGACTGCGTGGGGACCGGCGAAGAGCCACAGATCGCCCTTGAGGAATTGGCTGCTGGGAGCGCTTGTGGTGGTGCTGGCTGTCGGGCTGGCAGTGGGGTTTATCACTCCGTTGCGGGAGAGGCTGGTTGCGCTGCTGACAGGTGCGCCGAATGAGAAGCATGTGGCTGTGCTGCCGTTTGACAACATCGGAAGCAATCCTGAGAACGCGGCGCTGGCCGATGGGTTGATGGAGTCGCTGGCAGGAAGGTTGACAAATCTGGATGTAGGAAATCAGGCTCTGTGGATCGTGCCTACGAGCGAGGTACGGCGGCAGCATGTGACGGATCCGGCGGATGCGCTGAAAAATCTTGGCGCGAATTTCGTGATCAAGGGCGCGGTGGAGCGTAATGGAAACGATATTCACCTGACCGTGAATCTTATTGACACGAAGAACCTGCGCCAGATGGGATCAGCAATGCTGGAAAACCCGGCGGGTGATTTGTCGACGCTGGAAGACGAGGCAATATCGCGGCTGGCGAAATTGATGAACATCACGGTGACGGCCGACATGCTTCGGAACACTGGCGGCCGAGTGAATCCCGCGGCGTATGAGGGATATCTGACTGCGCTGGGATTGATGCAGCGTTATGACAAGCCGGGCAATCTCGATCAGGCAATTGAGTCGCTGCAGAATTCATTGAAGACGGATCCGGGATTTGCGCTGGGGTATGCGCAGATTGGGGAGGCATACCGGATCAAGAGCATCGTGGAACAGAATCGGCGGTGGCTTGTGCAGGCGGAGGGGAATGCCAGGAAGGCGGTTGAACTGGACAATCGCATTCCTTCTGTTTATGTCACATTGGGGCGGATGCATGACTCGGCGGGGAAACACGATCTGGCGCTGGAGGAGTTCAAGCATGCGCTGCAGCTCGACCCGCGCAACGGTACGGCGATGGCGGGGATGGGGCGAGCCTATGAGTTGGCCGGCCGAGCGAATGATGCGGAGGCGTCGTTCCGCAAGGCTGTTGACCTGCAGCCGAATGACTGGGACGCGCACAACAACCTCGCGATGTTTCTGGACCGGCAGGGGAAGTATGAACCCTCATTTGCGGAATACAAGAGGGCATTGGAACTGGCTCCGGACAATGCGCAGGTGCTTTTCAACCTGGGAGCCACCTACATTGATTCAGGACAGGCGAAGTACTTCGGTGAAGCTGAGTCCATTCTGAAGCGGTCGATTGCCATCAATCCGAGTTTTCCGGCGTACGCCAATTTAGGTGCTCTGTACGACCGTGAAGGAAAGTATCAGCAGGCATCAGAGATGACGCAGAAGGCTCTGGAGATGAATGCGGAGAACTACATCGTATGGTCGAACCTGCGTATCGATTATGAATGGCTGAAGCAGCCTGAAAAAGCCGCGGCGGCGCGGCGGCGGGAGATTCCACTGCTGGAGCAGGCGATTCAGCAGCACCCGCGGGATGCCGAGCCCTATGCTCAGCTTGCGAATCTGTTTGCGGAAGAGGGACTGCGGGAGAAGGCGATTGCGAATTTGCGAACCGCAGTTGCGCTGGATCCGAATAATCCCAGAGTTCTCGACCAGGGGGCGGACACCTACGAGAAGCTGGGCGACCGCAAGCAGGCCATTGAGTTCATAGGGAAGGCACTGCGCGCGGGCTATACGAAAGATGAGTTGATCGCTGATCCGGAGTTACAGGATGCGATGAGAGATCCCGCAGTGAAGGCTTTGCTGAAGTAATTGCCGCGTCGAATGGGGCGTGGATGACGAAACGCTGTTCAGCCTTAGAAAGGGACACACGAAATGCAATGCTATTCAATCACTATCCCCGGACACGCAGACGTAACAATGCAAGAAGGCGATGAACTCACAATTACGTTCCATGGCAATGACCAGTTTTGCATCAGCGGAGGAAGTGCGAGCGACTTTTCTCCGGCACTCCCGGTTGGCCAGCAACAACAAACCGGCAATTCGTGGACCGGGAAGGCGGTGGTAACGAATGCGACGATTCAGTACTCGCACGTTCCGAACGGCAATCAGTGCGGATCAAGTCCTGCAGCGGGCGTACCCGGCACGATCAAGATCGGAACAGGGAAGTAGCTGTGCTTTTTCGAGATAGGCCCCGATATCCCCGATCGGGGCTGGTTACAGTTGGTTAGCTATTTGCTTTTCTTGATCAGCGCGTCGACGGCGAATCCGCCGTTGGGATCGCGCGTGGCGCTGAAAGCGACACTGGGAGAAACCTGGTATTGGCCCTGAATTGTCTGACCCTGCGTGGTGGTGACGTTGCTGGAGAAGGTGATAAAGAGATTGCCGGTGACGCGCTGCTGGATGGTGATATTGGCGCCCGCGTTCTGACCTCCTCCGTTTGCCAGAACGGGATTGACCGAGAGCTGCGAGATGCCGGCGACTTTGGAGATGCGGCTGGTGACCTGGCTTGAGACTTGATTCGCAACCAGGGTTTCAGCGGCCTGGTTTGCGGGCGTGGAGTTCATTGCGCTTGCCTCGGAGGTTTGACCGAAGGCCAGGAGATGAATGATGTCAGCCTGGGGCAACGCGGGGTTCGCGGTGTATTGCGTTCGGAGCTGATCGACAGGACCTTCGAAGCGGAGACTGATCTCGTATTGCTGGATGGTGGTGGTGACGGTGAGATTGACGACGGGCTGCGTCATGACGGGATTGACGAACTGGATGGTTCCACCGGTGAGCAGATAGCGGTTGCCGTTGAGGATGATGTCGCCGCCGCTCAGGTTGATGCGGCCGAGGATGACGGGTTCAGCGGCGGTGCCGCGGACTTGAAGATTTGCCGTGCCGCCGACGCTGAGGGTGCGGCTGACGAGATTGACGGCGTTCGATGAGCGGACAGAAAGATTGAGTCCGAGGTTCTGGGCGAATCCCTGCGTGGGCGGGGCTTCAACACCGCCGGAGAACTGACCGATGAAGTTGCTGAGGTCGAAGCCTTGCGTGAAGGAGAGGTCCGTGAGATTCACGGTGCCGCCGAGGAGAGCAGCCTCGGTGGTGCCGGTGAGGCGGAGATTGGCGCCGATGGACTCGCGCATTCCCTGGGGGTAGAGCATGCGGACGCCGCGGGCAGAAAGCCCCATGTCGAACTGAATGGAGGGGCGAAGTGCGACTCCGCCCTGAGCGGTGAGAGTGCCGCCGCCAACCTGGCCCTGGAAACTCGTGATGTTTAGGCGGTCATTGGTTAGAGCAAGTGTGCCATTGCCGTTTTGCAAGCCGACAGGGAGGTCCGGCGAGGCAAAGGAGGCGTTGACGATATCGATTGTGCCTTGAACACCAGGAGCATGAGCGGCGCCGTAGGAGTTGACGTTGAACTTGATCTGGCCGCCGGTGCGGAGGTCGGGATCGAAGAGCTGCGCGATGTGGAGATCGAGGGAACCGAGCAATAGTACGGACATCGGTGCGTCGCCGGTGGTGGGAATGTGGCCCTGGAACTGGATGTCGGTATCGGTGCCTTTGATCGCGGAGCGCTGCACGTCGACAATGCCATCTTTGTAGTCGATTTTGATGGGCGCGGTGGCTGCGAGCTGGATTTCAGTGCCGTACGCGAGCTTGAGGACCGGGATGGTGGCGTGGGCTTCGAGGAGCTTCTTGTTCTTGAGGGGGCCGTGCAATGTGGCGTGGAGTTCGGTCTGGCCGGAGAAGTTGCCGGCCTGATCGGGCGCGTAGACGGCGAGCAGTGGCGCGAGAGGAATGCCCTGCGTGTCGAAGGTAGCTTCGGCGGGATAGTCGCCGGTAAGAGCAATTTTTGCGTTGGCTTTGATCGCCGTGTTCACGGCAGATGAGGTGAGCTGGGCGGTTGCGAAATGATTCGCGATGTTGGCATGAAGCCGGATGTCGGAGATGGTCTGTTTCTGGACGGCGAGGGTGGGAATCTCAATGTTTGCGTCGAGGCCCGGGTTGTCGAAAGTGCCCTGGCCTTTCGCGTTGATGGCGACGACTCCGGTTGGCTTGGCGCTGCTTGACTGAAGCTGCTGAATCTTGTCGAGGTGGATGCCAGAAGAGGTTAGCTCGGCGGTGTAGGTTCTGCGGTTGGGACTGACGGTCACTTTGCCATTGATGCTTCCGGCCGCAGCGGCGATGGCGAGATTGGCATGTGCTTCGTCGCCGCTGCCGTCGAAGGTGATCTTCGCGGTATTGAGCGGCTCGCCGTAGGCTGCGGCCTTGGTGAGAGTCACGTTGCCGTTGCCGATGGGGTTCTGCACGCTGCCATGCATGGAGACGTTGGCGGCGAGTGTGCCGGTGACGGGCGCCTGCTGGCCGGCAAGTTTAGCGAGTTCGCTGATGTCGAGCTGCGAGGCGTTGAGCTGAACCTGGACGGGACTGGTTTTGTCGAACGACCATTTCTTGAGCTGCGCGCTGGCGTTGAGAGCGATGCGGCCTTGTGATGCGGGTTCGAGTTCGGCGTTCTGCAACGCGACGCGCGAAGGGCTGGCATCGACATTGGTGCGGATGAGCTTCCACGTTGAGCCGTGAATCTGAAGATTGTTCGCGGCGAGCTGACCGGTGAGGTGCGGAGCTGAGGTTGATCCGCGGACGACACCGTTGAATGTTGCGGTGCCGGCGAGGCCGAGTGGCTGCGGAGCCGGTTGGCCGGGAGTTGTTGTACGGAAAAGGTCGGCGACGGTTTCGAGTTCGCGAAGGTCGTTGGCCTTGAGCTGAATGGTGAGGCTGGAGTTTTTGCTTACGGTTCCATTGAGGTCGATGTTGGTCTGCGGCGTGCGGAAGTAGCTGCGCTCTACGGCGAGTTGCTGATTCGCGCCGTTGTAGGTGGCGTGGAGAGCGCCGTTGATGGGGACAGTGCCGGGAGCCGGCGTGGTGGGCGCTGGTGCTGAGGCATTGACGACGTGGGGCTGCTGCGGGTTGGAGACATTTGCGTTGATGGTGGCGTCTGCCTTGGCGATGAGGTCGTTGATGGTCTTGCCCCAGGATGCGGTGGCGGTGCCGTTGAGAGATCCGGCGATAACGACCGGGCCAGTGGAGGCGGCATTGCCAGCCATGCGTTTTGCCTGGGCGAGGGAGACGTTGTGGATGGCGGCGCTGAGGTTGTTTCGTGCTGCATCGGTGCCGAGATTTTTCATCGTGCCCTGGGCAGTGATTTCCCCGCCGAGGAGGGTGGCGCGGAAGTCGCGCAGGTTGGCATTGCCGTTGGCGAGGGAGTAGTGAGCAGCGATGTTGGACACCTCGGCGCGGAGTGAAGGAGTTTTGGTGACGAGCTGGCGGCTGTGCAGATCGCCATTGACGATGAGCGACTGCAGCAAGGGACGGTTCGGATTGGAGTGATATTGGGCAGTGCCGGAGACAGCGACGAGTCCGGCGGGAATGGAGGGGTTGTGGAGGAAGCCGGCGAAGGTCTGGCCGTCAACGGTGGCGTTGTATTCGGCCTGAATGTAGGGATCGCTGTAGTTGTTGACGGTTGCGACGATGGAGACGTTGGAATCGCCCATCGCGATCTTTGCAGATGAGAAGTGAGCGGTGTTGGGATCGGCGTCGAACTGGACGTTGAGCGTGTGCGGCGGGGCCTGGCTGCCTGCGTAGTTGAGCTGGCCATTGGAGTAGCTGAGAGTGCCGGAGTAGCGCTTCGGGCCAGGGTCAAAAGTGGCGTTGAAATTGAGGTCGTTGAGGTCGGCTGCAAGCGCGCTGGGCTGACTGTTGTAGAAGACCACTCCGTTGGTGAGGATGGCGCGGCGGATGCCGAGATCGAAGATGGAGGTGTTGCTGCTGGAGTTGCTGCTTGTGAGCGTGGGGATGTTGGAGACGCCGTTCTTGTCGACGTAGACCTGTATGACGGGGTTGTCGATGCGGATGCTGTCGAAGTACCACTTGGCTCCGAAGACGGAGACAAAGCGGACGCCTGCCTGCGCGTGCTGCACCTGGAGGAGGGGCGGATTGGTATGAGGGCTGGCTCCGTCTACTTTGAGTCCGTAAAGGTCGACGCTGAGGGCGGAGAGATGGAGATTGAAGTTCTGGAGGTGCACCCCGGTATTCAACGCTTTTGTGGCGTGGTCCTGGATCTGGCCGAGGAGGTAAGCGTGTCCGCGGGAGCTGTTCAGCAGGACCATCGCGATGATGAAGCCGAAGATGGTGGGGAAGACCACGATCGCGGCGAACAATCTGGCGGCGATAAGGATGCGATGGCGCGCGGGACGCGATGGGCGGGGTTCGTTGCTATCGGATGAAAGATGAAAGAGCGCCACGGGAAAACTCCTAGAATGCCTGGCCGATGCTGATGAAATATTGCGTTGATTTCACGCCTGGGACCGGATTGAGGTTATGTCCGAGGTCGACGCGGATGGGACCGACCGGCGTGGAATAGCGGAGGCCGATGCCTACGTTGTTGGAATAGAGAGACGTGAAATCGTGAAAGCCGATGTTCGGGAAGACGTTGCCGCCATCGTAGAAGGGAACGATGCTGAGGCCTTTTTTGATGGGCAGCGGGATGCGGGATTCGAGGTTGATGATGAGTTGCTCATTGCCGCCTCTGGGAACATTGATCTGCGGACAGTTGGGGGCCGTCTCATCCGGGCTGCAGACGAATATGTTGCGCTGAGGGCCGGCACCATCGAGCGGGAAGCCGCGGAGGGAGTCGCCACCGCCCGTGAAGAAGCGCTCGCTGAGAGGCACGCGGCTGTCTGCAAAGGGTTGCGCCAGACCAATACGGATGCTGCCCGCCCAAACGATATCGTGGAACTTCTGCCGGTAGATCGCGGCCTGGGTGGTGAGTTTGGCGAAGTCGACGCTGGATCCGAGCTTGGTTGAGTTGAGGTCGAGCTCGAGCGAATTCAGTACGCCTTTGTGTGCATCGAGGACGTTATCTCGCGAGTCGCGAGTGAGGTTCGCACCGAAACCGGAGAGGCGGACGTTGCGATCTTCGACGGGAACGAGGTCCGGGATCTCGATGCGCGTGAGGTCCGTCTTGCTGAAGCTATAGCGGACAAAGAAGAGGCTCTTCTTGTCGTGGTCGATAAAGCGCTGCATCTGCCAGGTGCCGACTTCCTGCTGTGAGGAGAAGATGGGGTTCTGTTCGTTGCGCTCGCCGGTGAAGGAGAATGTAGATTTCCATGATGACCAGCGGAAGTTTGGGTTGATATAGAAAACCCCAAGGCGTTGATCGAGGCGGCCGGCAAAGGCGGTGAAGGAGAGAGACTCGCCCTTGCCTCGGAAGTTATTACGCGTGTATTGAAACGAGCCGCGGGGACCATAGAACGTGTTCTGGCTTGTCTTGAAGTTGGACGGCAGGCCCACGGGCGGAAGATTGGGTACGGCGGCGGTTCCGCTGGGGATGCTGCCACCACGATTGATGAGCTCGAATCCGACGCCATAGGTGAAGTCGTTGCGTTTGGCTTCGTGGACTTTGACGAGCACGTCCTCGCTGGTCTGGGTCGTGATCTGGCGTTTGGGATCAACTTCGGCCCAGTCGAAGACGCCGGTGTGGTCGTAGAGGTTGCTGCCAGCGGTAAGGAGATTTGTTTCGGTGAGGGGCTGATCGGGGTTGAGGATGTTTACGTCTCGATCGATGAGGCGCTGGCGCGTGTAGTTGCGACCGAGAGTGAGAACGTCGCCGGTGAAGACGCGAGGGCCTTCGTAGATGTGGTAGATGACGTTGATGTGGTGGGGATCGTTCTTGGAAACCTGCGCTGCGGTTTCGCGGAAGCTGGCGGTCAGATAGCCGGCCCTGAAGTAGTTGGCCATGATGCCGGCGCGGTCGGATTGAACGTGGGCCTGGGAATAGGGCTGGCCCTCCGCAAGCTTCAAACCTTTGGGTGCGAACTGCGACTGCGGGAACGTGTTGGCGCCCTGAATTGCAAGCGAGCTGACGACGTCGCGCGGACCCTCTGTAACGTGGAAGGTGACTTCAATATCGCCGTCGTGGTTGATCACGTTGGATGTGACCTGAACGTTGCTGAAGCCTTGCGACTGATAGACTCCTTTGAGATTCTTGATGCTGGCGCGAACGAGCTGATCGCTGAACTGGCCGTGAGAGAGGAAGTGTTTCTTCTGTACGGCTATATGCGGTGTAAGGTCATCGGCCTTGAGCTGCTGCTCGCCGGCGATGTGGACGTCAGCGACGCTGTGCTTTTTGCCTTTGGCCACGCGATAGATGACTGTGCGCAGCTGATCGTTGCCCGAAGTCTCCGACGAGACCTTGATATCGAAATAGCCTTTCTTCTGGTAATAGGAACCGAGTGCCTGCTCGCCTTCCTGAACAGTTTCAGGATCGACTCCGACGCCCTGGTAAACGGGCAGGAGCGCCTTCTTCGTCCAAGGCCAGAGGTGCGCACCCTCGATCTGCACCTTGGTTTTCGACCCGGGAGCTGCGTTGAACTGGATGTCGGCGCGATTGTTGTCAGCATGAAATTGCGCGCCTGAAAGCTTGACCTGAGCCGCGAGATAGCCCTGCTTCTGGAGGTGGGATTCGAGACGCCGCGTGGCCTTATTAAGGGTGGTTCGCTTATAGGTCTTGCCGTGGCGAACGGCGGCGCCGCGAAAACGCGCCAAGGTGCCGGTGACCTGGTCGTGGAGATCTTTTTGCTGATCGGCAGAGACGCCGGTAACGGTGACGTCACCAAACTTCGCTTTTTTACCAAGGTCGGACTGGAAGATCACGTTCACAATGCCGTGCTTGGTGTCGGTCTGGAGGCTGGTTGTAACCTCGGCCTTGAAGTGGCCCTCCTGACGGAAGAAGCGAAGAAGGCGCTGACGGTCCTGCTCGACCGTGGCGGCGTCGTAGGGGATCTGAGAGGTGTAGTTGGAGACCTGAATAAGGCGGGAGTAGGGGTAACGCTCGGCGCCGGGGAACTGGAAGATGCCGTAGTAGACAGCAGGGTCGAGGATGAAAAGAACGCGGAGACCGTTCGATAAGGGCTCGACCTGAACGCGGACATTCTGGAATTGACCTGAGGATTTGAGAGCAGCCAGAGTGGCGTCAACCTTCTCACGAGCAAAGGGCTGGCCGGTTTTCTGCACGAATTTGGGCTCGAAGTCGGAGGTCTTGAGGTCGGGGCGGCCGGCTATCTCGACGGAGGTCACCGCCTGACCTTCATAGGACGAAAGAATTTGTTCAGCGGGAGGGGTATTGGAGTCCTGCGGTGTCTTCTTCGGCTCGGTGGATTGCGCGGACGGGGCCTGCGCAGGGGCGGCGAGAGCGCATGGTGAGATCAAGTAAGAAGGGAAAAGGCAAAGCAAGGCGGCGATCCGAATGAAGGAGGGGAAGGGCTTGCATACACTACCGGCTAAACACACCATTGGGTGTTTCGATGCAGGTGGTATGTAGGCGTTTGCTCAATAGATCGAAGGAGCTGAGGGAAAAGCCTGGAGGCGATCCGAGTCCATCTGGTACTCGGGATGCAGCATCTAAGTGATCGAATTGGGCAAGGGAGTTGTCATGGGCCAGGCTGAACACATTTCCGATTCGGTTCCGAACATCAATAAGACTCTGCCACGCCATGAACGACGTATTTGGGAGACCGTATTCCGAACGCCGCTGAAGTCTTTCTGGGATCTGAAAGATATCCCATATAACCGGGTGGGGAAGCGAGTGTGGCGGGGCCTGTTTGAAGACCGGGTATTTGGCTGGGCGGCTGAACTGGGGTTCTATTTCTTGTTTGCGCTGTTTCCGACTTTAATCTGCGCGAGTTCGATTCTTGGGCTTGTGGCGCAGTCGGCGCATCAGTTCTACGGGCAGCTATTAGGACACCTGGCGATTGTGATCCCGACGTCAGCCATGGGCGCGGTGCTGAAGACATTCAACGAGACGACGACAGCTGCCACGTCAGGGAAGGTGACATTTGGATTGATTGCGGCAATCTGGTCTGCGTCCGTGGGAGTTTCTGCAATCCAGGAGACACTGAACGCCGTATACAAGATTGAGGACCGACGTTCGTATCTAATTGCGCGCCTGCAGGCAATTGGACTGACCATCCTGCTGATCGTGATGGTGTCAGCGGGCCTGGGATCGATGCTGGCGGGAGATTATTTTGCGCACCTGATCGGGGTCCAGGTACATGACACGATTCTGCGGGTGGCGGGGATTGGGGCGATACGGCTTGTGAGCTGGATTGGGGCGGGTGTTCTGCTGGCGCTGACGTTCGCGGTGCTTTACTACTGGGCACCGGATTGCAATATGAAGTGGCATTGGATTACGCCGGGCGCGGTGATTGGGATCGCGGGCTGGATGCTGGCCTCGCTGGGATTCAGGCTGTATCTGCATTACTTCAATACGTACAGCGTGACGTATGGGTCGCTGGGGGCGGTTGTGATTCTCCTGATGTGGTTCTACATCACCGGCCTGATGCTGCTGTTTGGGGCCGAGGTGAACAGCAAGATCGAGGCAGCTGCAGCGGAGAGAAGCCTGGAACTGCACGATAGCGGTTCGAGCGGGGTACACGCACAGGCGGTGGCGGCATCGCGGAGCTGAGGATCGCCCTTCACCAGGAAAATCGTACAATTTTCTTCACACTCGGATTGCGGCGTTTCGCGCTGCGAGGCGGGATGCGGTAGAATCCGAGTCTCTCAGGCGGGTGTGAAACGACTGAGAGGGAAGAGCGGAGGCTGACGATGGAAGTGGAGTTTACCGCGAGACAAGTTAGCGTTCCGAAGGCAGTGCGTTCCCAAGCCGAAGAGGGATTGGAACGGATTGCCCGCATTCTGGGTAGAGGAGCACGCGCGAGCGTGGTATTTCGCGCGCAAAGACATCTGCAAATTGCCGAACTGACGATCAAGGCGAGGTTGCAGACGATTGAGGCAGAGGGCAAAGCCGACACGCTGGAAGCGGCCTTGCGCATCGCGATTCAGCATGCGGAGAACCAGGCACTGAAGTATCGCGACAGGCAGTTTGAGAGAAAGCGCATGCCGAAATTGGATAAGGAGCTGACGGCGCCGCCGGTAGCGATGGCAAAACGTGGAGCGCAGCCCGAGGGAATGCATGAGAACGGGAAGTTGACCCGGGCGAAGGTGAAAACGGCGATTCCCGTGCATTCGTTCCCGGCAAGCACGGCGTTCGTGGAGCCGCACATTCTGGCCAGCGGCGAGGCGATCGCGGTGAAGCCGATGACGATTGAAGAGGCGGTGAAAGATGCCGAATTCCGCGATAAGGATCTGCTGATCTTCAGGAATCGCGCCGGCGATTTGTATGTCCTGCATCGCAGACGCGATGGGCAGATGGAGCTGGTAGAAGTTCCATGAGATGAAACCGGCGTTACTCCGGTGACGCCGTTGCTCTTTGTTGACGTGCGCTCCTGATTCAGGATGCTAGGATGTGCGCATGGTGCCCAAGCAGTCCAAGACAGGTGTGCGCCGCCGCGGCCAGCCGGGGAAGTCGGCAAAACCATCCGGGAAAGAGCTGATCATTCTCACTGGAATTTCCGGTGCCGGGAAGGCGTCTGCTCTCAAGGCGTTTGAGGATCTCGGGTACCAGGCTGTCGACAATCTGCCGCTCGAATTGATGCAGGAGTTTGCCGGCCTGGTAGCGAAGTCGAAAGATATTGAGCGCGCGGCAATTGTGGTGGATGTGCGCGAGGGACAGGCGCTCGATCGACTGCCGGAGATTATCAAGCACGTGAAGCGTGTGCTGCCGACGCGCGTGGTGTTTCTGGATGCGCAGGACCCGGTGCTGGTGCGGCGCTATTCTGAGACGCGGAGACCGCACCCCTTGCGGCGTTCGGAGAGCGTTTCGCGTTCGATTGTGGAAGAGCGGCAGATGCTCGACACGGTGCGCAACGTGGCTGACACACAGATCGATACGTCACGATTCAACGTGCACGAATTGCGCGAAGAGATCTTGAAGAGGTTCGGACACGGGAATCAGACGGAGCGTCTTCTGATTTCGTGTCTTAGCTTCGGGTTCAAGAATGGCGTTCCGCTGGATGCGGACCTGGTGTTTGATGTGCGCTTCTTGCCGAATCCGCACTTTGTTCCGGAGTTCAAAGAGAAGACGGGGCTGGATCCGAGAGTCGCCAGTTACGTGAAGGGATTCTCGCAGACCGGAGAGTTTCTGGACAAGGTGACGGACCTGATGCTCTACCTGATGCCGCATTACGTAAAGGAAGGGAAGAGCTATCTGACAATCGCGTTTGGCTGCACCGGCGGGCAACACCGCAGCGTGATGATGGCGGAGGAGATTGCGAAGCGGCTTTCGAAGGCTGGTTACGTGGCCAAGGCTGTGCACCGGGATATGCCGCGGTAGTTCTATTTTGCTGGTTTCTGCAACTGGTCGAGAAATGCGGAGAGAGAGCTGCTGTACTGTTGTTCGTCATCGAGTGACTTGCTGAGCCAGACGATGGTTTTGCGTGCCGGCACGCTTCGATAAGTCTGAGGAGCTTCGCCTTCCAGCGCCGTCATCGAGGCCGGAGCCCAATAAATCCAGAGTGAAGGGATGAGCAGGTTTGACGCGGTGGCGTTTGTGTCCCAGCGATCGCCGACGAGCAGGTGCGCAGGAACGAGGCGGGCTCGCGGATCGTTGAAGATGGTGGCGGTGGGGTTCTCGTCGGGCTGTTCGAGGACGATGCCAGCGAGATCGGGGTGGGCAGCGGCGATTTCGAGAGCAAGATCTGCACCGAGGTAGCGGCCTATGAGGATTATGGACGAAGCAGGGATGTGGCGGGTGCCGCTGAGGTATTGCAATGCGAATTCCGCGTCTTCGCGCCAGCGTTTTTCGCTGGGGCGCTCAAAGTGGCTCTGGCCATAGCCGCGGTAATCGAACGCGAAAATGTTGAGGCCGGCATCGTGAAACGGTAAGAGCTCGTCGACGGTGTCCCCGAGATTACCGGTCTGATCGTGAAGATAGACGGCGGTGAAATGCGGCTGCGACGATGCCGGGATCCACCATCCGCGAAGCTGCGGTTCGCCGGAGGCGTTGGTGGCGAAGCCGATGGATTCGAAGGGGAGATTTACGTTTGCGGGAGTTTTCGTCACTGCGGATGTGGGGTGATAAAGCAACTGCCAATTGCCTTGCCAGAAGAGAATGCAGAGGGTTCCCCAGGCGCACAGCAATGCGGCAAGGAGTGTGAGACCAAGTCCGCTGAGCAGCCACGTGCCGGAGACAGTGGGGGGCGCTGGCTGGCTTTGTGGAGATGAACGCGCAGAAGCGGGTCGAGGTGTCGCTGCTGGACGGGATTGACGGGCCTTTGACTTGCTCATCTGTTTACCACTTGCGGGGGCAGCCTATCTTGTTCATGACTTCTCTTGCCTGCGAAGGGCAGCACAGATTTATGCTAATTGGGCTGATCGAGGGACGCGAGACATCGTTGAATGAGGAGAGATGAAGAATGACGGATTTTGTGCGGATTTGTGCGCAGGGGGAGATTCCGGCGGCCGGAAAGGTCAAGGAATTTGTTATCGAGGGACGCGCGCTTTGTGTTGCGAACGTCGATGGTGCGGTATGCGTGCTGGACGGGACATGTCCGCATGAAGGAGGACCGCTGGGGGAGGGAACGATCGAGGGCGGTAAGCTGGTGTGTCCGTGGCACGCCTACGCGTTCGATGTGACGACCGGAGGCACGGACGAGGATCCCGATGTGAAGGCCGAGGTACTGGAGGCGAAAGTCGAAGGCGGGGAACTGCGCGCGAAGATTTAGTTGTTGTGCGAATGAGCGGCCGATCCAGTGGGGCATCGATCTGGATCGGCCGCGTAGAGATAATGTCGAGCGGTAGTAGGCGCAGGATCGCGCCGTGCCCCAGGTTGCATTTGTCTACTTTTTCTTTGACGGAACCTTTTTGCCTTCGTGACGTGCTTCGGAGAGGCCGATG
>Ga0207671_10000959_pt1 | contig 35829 bp, 17 predicted proteins | sample KBSC24metaG_FD_184352 | JGI IMG/M metagenome (GOLD analysis project Ga0207671, IMG submission 184352) | Corn rhizosphere microbial communities from Kellogg Biological Station, Michigan, USA - KBS C2-4 metaG (SPAdes) (version 2) | ecosystem: Host-associated > Plants > Roots > Rhizosphere > Soil...
AGATCAACGTAAAAGAGGTTTTGTTAGAAGTAAAATATATATCAGCTAAATCCAAACCGCTGCCTTTGAGTAAAACAGTTCCGGCTGATCCACCTGGACTGGCAGTCATGAGGACATCCAATTGCTTCAATTGCCATAACTTTAACAGTAAATCTATTGGCCCTTCTTTTTATGATATCGGCAAACGTTACCCCGTTACAAAAGCTAACACAGATTCTTTGATCAAACGCATCAAACAAGGCTCTGCCGGTATTTGGGAAGGCCGCGAAAAAATGCCCGCGCATCCTGAATTATCTGCCGATGAGATCAAAAGCACAGTTCAATGGATCATGAAGAATGCCTTAAACCCGGATGTGACTTATTACATCGGCACTGAAGGAACATTTAAGGTTAATCCTAACAAAAATGGGACCTACCTACTCACAGCGAGCTACATAGATCATGGGCAAAAAAACGATCCAAAAGCTCAAAGATTAAAAGGGCAGGATGTGGTTGTTATCGCTCCCAAAAAATAAGCGATAATGCCGGTGTCTACTTAATTATATATTTCACCCGGTAAATATCTGTACGCCCTACGCTATTATTTAAATGCGAACTGAAGTACAAGTACCCCGGCTCTTTAAAATTGACTGATGGCCCCAATGTCCAAAACTCAGAAGCGTTGATTAGAGCGGATAGTTTTTCCGGTGCCGTAAATGCGCCGGCCTTTTTGCAGGAAAGATACAGATCAGCTTTTTTGTCCTTGTTCCGGCAAGAGGTAAATATCAAACTGCCATCCGGCAAAACCGCTGCATCAAAATCATCATCTGGCCCATTGATGTTTGGGCCGAGATTTTCAGGCTTACCATAACTGGATGGCAACATATCTGCTTTAAAAAGATCCTCGCCGCCGAAACCGCCATGCCCGTCGGATGCGAAAATGAGATATTTTGCGGATGCATCGGTAATCGGCGCCCATTCATTACCGGGTGTGTTAATGCCGCTCCCCAGGTTTACAGCCGTGCCGAAAGTGTTGGTTGTGTTATTGTAGGGCACAAAGTAAATGTCATCCCCACCAAAACCACCTGGACGATTAGAGAAGAAATAAACTCCTTTGCCATCTGGTAAAAAGTAGGGGTCAAAGTCATCCGAATCCGTATCAAAGGATACCCGTGTTGGTTTCCCCCATTTTCCGTTTACCCTGTCCGACTGCCAGATATCGTTATCCTTTTTACCTGCTATCCAATCAATACCTCCCCAAAGCATTTTTTTGCCATCGGGACTAAAAGTGATCTTCACGTCCGCATTTTTCGTCGATACCAGGTCGGGCATAAAAACCTTAGCGCTATCGGCAAAGCTTATCTGCTGACCCTTAGCATAAGTCGTGATTACAATTACCAATAAAAGCAATAAAAGATACTTAGATATCAGCTTCATATTTCAAATATAAGGTTTATAGAAAAAGTCGATGTGCGATAACTCTTTATAACATTTTAAATACATCAATACATCATTTATCAATGATATATCCTATTGGCTTGTTGCTTAGCTTTGCTATATGGAAAATCTCAATGTATTTACCATTACCTCCGCGCTGGCCGATCCGGTCAGGCTTTCGGTCATGATGTACCTGATCCGCGGTTCTGCTTCGGTCACCGAGATCATGCATCACCTGGATGTTTCCCAGAGTAATTTGTCCAACCATTTAGCGGTGCTGAAAAATGCCAATCTCATCAAATCAACCGCATCCGGCAGGCAAAAGATATACGAGCTGGCGAGCCCGGAGGTAGCCCAGCTGATTGAGTTGTTATTGAACCTCCAAAGCATCACCCCCAAAAAAAACAAAGAGATCAAACCCACACAGTTCGCCCGTACATGTTATGATCACCTGGCCGGGAAACTTGGAGTAGCGATCTTTGATACACTTGTGAACGAAAATGCCATTCAATACCTCGACAATTCAGCCCCCAAAGACAAAGACCTGCTTTCCCGCGAAATAGAACTCGGCCCGGACGCAAAACAAGTTTTCGGAAAATTAGGCATTGACTTGTCAGCCTTAAAAAACGCGCGTCGCCGGTTTGCCTTCGGCTGTATAGACTGGACGGAAAGAACCCCTCACCTGGCCGGCGCATTGGGTGCAGCGATTTGCCACGAGTTTTTAGAAAAAAAATGGATCGCCCGGAAGAAAGATACAAGAGCTATCGCACTTACCAATACCGGCAAACAGGCGTTAAAGGATTTAATCGGTTTAAACATAGCATCACACCTGTAAATGTAATAAATAGGGTGTGCCATTTAGAATGTGTGAACCTATTTCGGGACCAGGCAACTGTAGCGCAAGTCTTGTACCTTTTTCTACTAATTATCCACCCAAAACACCGAATTACCAGTACCATATTGATTTTGTTCCCAAAGCTTATTGTCCGGATCGCGTATCCAATCATCGCCCACAATAAACTTGTAGAGGCATTTACCGGGTTTGATCCTTACGCTGATCACCCAGTCGTCACCGTCGCGATTCATCACATAACCGCTTTTATCCCAGCCGTTAAAATTACCGGACAATCGTACAGATTTGGCGCTCCCATAACCTTTCAGCCGGAAGGTATGATTGGGTTTTATAGCCAAAAACGAATTGGTAATGCCTCCTTCACGCGCGTAATAAGGGTTTGTGGGATCGGTAATCCAGCCGCCATCCACCACAAATTTATATTGATAATTACCTGCGGCAAAGGTGTAGGATAGCACCCATTCATTTCCCACCTTTTTCATAGGCAGATTGTTGGGTACCCATTTATTGAAATTACCTGCCAGGTATACCTGCCTGGCGTTCTCATGGCCGCTTAGCCTGAAAGTAACCGTTTCGCCAAGCTTTAAAACCGAAGTTTGTTCGCCTGAGGCATCTTTATGGGTAGCCCTATTTGCCGGGTCGGTAACCGCTGTGCCATCCACCAAAAAGCGGTAAAGGTGCACTCCGTCATGCAGGTATAAATTCAGTGTCCACTCATCAGCTACCCGGTTCATGATCAGTTCGCCTTCGTTCCATTTGTTGAAACTGCCTGCCACCACCACGCGGTGCGCGTCCGTAAATCCGGTCAGCTTGAAACTGGAGTTATAGCGATAATAAATGGAGTTACGGTTTCCAACGCCATCATCCTGCGACCTGTTATTGTTTTCATCCATTCTCCAGCGGCCATCAATGATATACTTATAAGCGTAAACGCCCGGTTCCAGGCTGAGATCTTTTACCCAGCCACTGTCCGTTTTGCTCATCAAACCTTGCAGGGTACTCCAGTTGTTAAAGCTGCCGCTCAGCATCACCCTTTTGGCGCGCTGGTTTCCCGGCACAAAAAATCTCGTCAATCCGTTAGGCAACTCATGCACGGTTATTCGCGCGAAATTATTCACGCCATACAGCACATCAGCAGGATAACCCGGCTTAAGCCCCATGCGCGGCAGGTCTGAAGTTACCATAAATGACTTTCCACCGGAAATATCGGCCATCGAGCGATCTATCCGCAACAACTTACCCGCCATTGGCAATACATTCCAGCCCTCTTTTTGCAGGGAAGCGTAATTGCCTCTTTTGATCATTTTAATATCAGGCTTATCTATCCCTGCTGTTTTGAGCAGGCTGTCGAGCATGTGATCAGGCGAATGCAGGTCGAGCAATAAAATGAGATGGTCATCGGCCATAATGATGTCATTATGCTTTTGAGCATGAGCATTTAAGCAGATGCCTGTCAGCAACAGCAGCAATAGCCAGATATGTTTTACCCGTTCCATCATTTATCCTGGTAGGTGTAAATGTACATTTCCAATTCTTTTTTCACGAAATTGATCGTGAATATGCCGCGCGAGAAAAAATCGTGCCCCAATATTGCGTCAACTGAATACCCATAAGAATTGCCGATCTGGTCCAGTTGCGTAAACAAAATATGGTTACGCTTAAATAAGTAGTTACCAATGATCAGCTTATCAAATACCGCATATTGGCGCTCATACTTCTTGCCGCCAACCCCGGTTATAATCGCTTTGCTTAGCACCTGCATTTTTTTGGCCACTTTTCTGAAATTATCGGCATCCAGCAAATTGCTTTCGGCACCGGTATCAAAGGCAAACCACATCGAATAATCATCCACGCTGCCCTTAATAAATATCACATCATTGAATAGTTTGAACGAGGTTTTCATATCGGGCTGGCTAAACACCTTTTCGCCCGGCATGATCTCGCCTTTATCGTCCAGTTTGTGAATGTAAAGGATACTATGAAAAAGGTCGACCGTTATAGCCAGTTTTGCAAACAGGCGGGTACCCAGCAGCCCCAATATTTTGATGCCCTTGCTGTTTTCAATGCCCGATAGGTCGGTCACATCGGCGGTAAGCCGGTCGTAATGCAGGTCGAGCAGCGAGAAATTGCGAACAACCGTAGTAAAAGTATGACCCGCATCCCCGTTAATGCCACCTGATTCTTTGTATTCGATATGTGGGGCGTCCCTGAAATAAGTTTGATTAAGGATGAGCCCCGGCGCGCCGGTGTCCAGTATAAAATTACCCGTCATCGTATCCAGCTGGGCTTCCACCACGATCAGGTTTCCCGCCATTTTGATCGGTATCGCCAGTGTTCGGAAGTCGCCATGAGGATCGGGATCGGTATTGATAACCCTGTCGCCTTTACTATCTCTGCTGATGATCAACCGGTCGGCGCCCAAAGCCCGGCCACTCCAAAAACAGGAGAGGAGCAATAGGATGAAAAGGCCGGCCTTGTACATTTTAAACTTTACTTATAGCTATGTAATAGACGGGTTTTAATGATGGTATGTTACAGATTTAAGTATATTTAATAATTAAAATAGTGTGCGAAATACACTATTAAATATTTGTTATAATCGCTAACTTTAATAGATTTGGAAACCAATTATAAACCCAGTTATAATCCCTTGATATGAAAAGACAATTTACTGCCGCCTGCATTGCGTTTATAGCAGCCGGTGTATCGTTTTCGGGTACTGCAAACGCCCAAAAGGCCACGGTATATAACCCGAAAAATAAAAGCGTAAAGGTGTATGTTACCGAGAAAGGCACCGACAATAAACTAACCGCTACAGAAACCCTGCATTTCACACCCAAAGCGCAGCCGGTTGAAACAGAGGTGGCGGTGTTTGTCGATCCTTCAAAATCGTTTCAGACTATGCTGGGCATAGGCGGCGCTTTGACGGATGCTTCCGCTGAGACTTTTTACAAGTTGCCGAAGGATAAGCAGAAGGAGATCATGACCGCTTTGTATGACAAGAATAAAGGGATAGGCTATACTTTGGCCCGTACCAATATCCAAAGCTGTGATTTTTCAAGCGATAGCTACAGCTATGTAAAGGATGGTGATAAGGACCTGAAAACTTTTGATATTATCCATGATAAAAAATTCCGTATTCCTTTTATCAAGGAAGCAATGGCTGCGGCCGGGGGTAAACTAACCCTATTCGCCAGTCCATGGAGCCCACCTGGATGGATGAAAACCAACAACAACGTTCTGCATGGTGGTAAACTGAAAAAAGAATACGACCAAAGCTGGGCTAATTTTTATGTGAAATTTATAAAGGCGTATGAAAAAATAGGCATTCCAATCTGGGGACTATCCGTTCAAAACGAACCGATGGCTACCCAAACCTGGGAATCATGTTTGTACACCGCCGAAGAAGAACGCGATTTTGTAAAGAATTTCCTCGGGCCAACTTTGACCAAAAGTGGAATGGCAGGCAAAAAACTGATTGTTTGGGATCATAACCGCGACCTGATGTACCAGCGTGCAAGCACTATTTTAGAAGACCCGGCCGCTGCAAAATATGTTTGGGGGGTAGGCTACCATTGGTACGAAACCTGGACTGGTGCCAACATGAATTTTGAAAATGAAAGACTGGTTCACCAGGCATTCCCCAATACGAACCTCATCTTTACCGAAGGCTGTGCCGAAAGCTTTAATGCCGAGCATTTGAATGACTGGTCGCTGGGCGAGAAATACGGTCAATCTATTATTAATGACCTTAACGCTGGTACTGTAGGCTGGACCGACTGGAATGTATTGCTTGACGAAAAAGGCGGACCGAACCACGTAGGTAATTTCTGCTTTGCACCGGTGCATGCCGATACGAAAACAGGCGTTATCACTTATACCAACTCTTATTATTACATCGGGCAAATATCAAAATTCATACATCCCGGAGCGAAACGTATTGCCGCCGCTGCAAGCAGGGATAAACTTCTGACTACCGCCTACAGGAACCCTGATGGCAAGTTAGCCGTAGTGGTAATGAACAAGAATGATGAGAAGATCGAGTATTATCTTTGGATCAAAGGACAGGCTGCTAAAGTAACTGCCAATCCGCATTCTATCGCTACACTGATCGTTGAATAATAAAATAGCAGATCATATTTTAAGCCACCCGGATCATTTCCGGGTGGCTTAATTTTTTGTGGCGAGATATTCAGCTATTGCTTCATACTTCTTTTTGGTGGCTTCATCAAAGCTTTCCTCGTTTTTCATATGTTCCGCCCACCCGGAAGGTGTTCCATCATAAATCTTGTCTGCCACATCCAATTTTGCCCCTGATTCAACCAACAATTTTACCGAATCTAATGAACCCGAACTCACCGCCTGATGAAGCGGCGTCGCATGTGAATGAAATCCGCTGCTGCTTTTTGGATAACCATTTGGATCAACACCTTTCCCTAATAAATAAGCGATCATGCGTGAATTTCCAAAAAAGGCAGCTGCGGTTAGTGCAGCTAATAGCTCGTCCTTATCTGCCGGGGGTACCAGCCGTTCTACATCTTCCATATTATCCAGGCAAACCGCAGCTGCCAGGGTAAGTTTACCACCGCGTTTGATCAAATGCCTGCCTGCCTCAATGTTTCCGTTAGCAAAGGCGCCTAATCCACCGCCTACTTTTGCGCCGGCATCTATCAGCAGATCCATCATTTCTATCTGTACGCCGCATTCCCTGGGGATTCTTCCCGTCGCAACCAATCCAAGGGCATAGTCCAGTTGCTGCTGCGTTGTGTCTGTTGCTTCACGTTTTACCGCATCGATCAAAAAACGGGTGATCGCTACAATATTAGGCGGCAGTTTCTCATTGCGGATAGGGTTATCAGCAACAAACCACAGCAGGTAAGGGTCTTTAAAATAAGCCCCTTCCGGGTAATTGAGCCTGTTTCTTACTAGTTCAGGATGCTCGTTCAATAAGCTTTCCAATGCAGGAAGGTCACCGGCATCTATCGCCTCGACGGCTTGCCGGAACAATGGATCGGAAATTTCAGAATTCTTCATGTCTTACTCTTTTTCAAACTCTCTTCGGGAGCCATAGCTCATTCTGATCGAAGGCTCTTCACAGGGTTCACTATCGCCGCTTTAAAACATTGCGCCGATATGAGTATAAATGCTGTTATCAAAATAAAGAAACAAACAAAAATATAAGGCACAAAACTTTGGTTCACCCGGTAAGCATAGCTTTCCAGCCATTTGCTTGTGATAATAAAAGCCAGCGGCCAGGCAATAATGTTCGAGATAAAGATCAATACACCATACTCTTTCAGGAAGATGGAAATGATATTCTTCACATCTGCGCCCAGCACCTTACGCACAGCAATTTCTTTGGTACGCTTCGTCAATGTAAAAGCCACCACACCAAAAATACCCATGAAAACGATCAGCAGGTTTAGGCCTGTGGCGATATCGGTTGCCTTTTTTAGCTGCAGTTCGGATGCATACAGCGCCTGGAACTTATCATCCATAAAGGTGTACTCAAAGCCGGCATCCGGGAATAATTCCTTGCATTTTTGCTGTAGATTATTAATGGTATTGCCGATATCAGAGGTGTTGAGTTTGAGGGAATAATAACGATAAGCGCCGCCGGTAACATCACCAACGATGAGCGGCTGTATCTTTTTCTGTAGCGATTCGAAGTGATAATCTTTCACCACGCCCACAATGGTTTGCGGCGGGCTATTTGTTGCCCCTAACTTAATGGTTTTGCCTACTGCCGATGTCCATCCCAGGGCCTTTACAGCAGCCTCATTCAGCACAATGTTGTTTTGCGAATTAACGCTGGCATTGTACTTCAGGAATACGCCTTCCTGCATTTGAATCCCATATACTTTCGCAAAATCAGCATCAGCGCCGATGATCTGCATATTTACAGGACTATTATTGTTTTGTTGATAGGCAGCGATATTACCGCCATTGCCATCGGGTATATCATAAGAAAGTGTTGCGCTTCTTACTCCCGGCACTGATAATAATTGTGTCTTCACATTTTCCATCTTCGCTACGCCTGCGGAGTCAAATTGACGTGGCAGCGATGAAATGATCATCACCTGTTCCTTATTATAACCCAAATTGTTATTGAAAAAATAAGATACCTGTTTGGATACTGTAATGGCACTGATAAAAACCACGATGGCTAAGGTGAATTGGATAACAAGCAAAGTTTTCCGAAGGGTTAATCCGCCTTTGCTGGTGTTGATCTTTCCTTTTATCGCCATGAGAACATTGGAAGAGCTTAACACGAATGCCGGGTAAATTCCTGCTGAAAACCCGACTGCAACCACCAATATAAAAATGAATAGTAGTTTATCAACCCCAAATTGCCAGAAATGACCGAGCGATGTGTTCAGCAGTTGATTGAAAACAGGTAACAATACTTCGTATAATCCCAATGAGATAACCGCAGCGGTAATGGTCAATATTAATGCTTCAGTAATATGCTGTGTGATCAGCTGAATTTTGGCGCCGCCAAATACTTTCCGCAAGCCGATTTCCTTTAAGCGATGTACAGAGGTGCCAATGCTGATATTGATAAAATTGATAATAGCCAGAAGCAATATAAAGCCAGCGACCAATGAAAGTGTAGTCAGCATTTTTTGGACAGCGCCATTGTTATCTTTTATATAATAATTGCTCATCCCGGCCAGCTCGATCTTTAAATTGCCTTTTACAAATGCTGGTTGGTATTTTTCAAGCGTTTGAGCGAACGGCTTTTCAAGCTGATCAACAGTAACCCCCTTTTTCAATTGCAGCATGCTCACCATGTATATATTCTGCCAATTATCGCCCTTATCCCCTCCCTGGAAATATTGGTTGGCATCCATCGGCAGGTACACCTGGTAAGGTGTATTGGTGAAATTGCTTACCGTATTGGTTGGAAGATTTTTCAGGATAGCTGTAATAACAAAATTGTGTTTATTGCCATCTGACGGCGTTTGTATGGTGATCACTTTATCAATAGCATCGGCCTTGCCAAAAAATTTCATAGCGAAATCCTGCGTTACCACGGCCGACTGATTATTGCGAAATGCCTGGTTGGGATTGCCATAGGCCAATGGGAAGCCATACATGGAAACCAGTGTAGTATCGCCTACGGCTATTTGTGTGCGGAAATGCTTTTCGCCGACTGATATGATGTTGACCACCGGGTCAAACCGGTAATAATTCTGAACCAGGTTCGGATATTCGTCCTTCATGGTTTTGGCCAGCGGACCGAGGGTAGTGATAGGTATGCCCTGGTTCTCCTCCTTCCATTTGCTTTTGATCACATACTGGTCGCCAATGTCTTTGATGTTTGAGTTAACATCTTCCGCATTCAAAACATAAACGCCGATCAGCAAAGAAAAGGTAATGCCCAGGGCCAGGCAGAAAATATTGATGATAGAGAAGCCCTTGCTTCTCCACAAATTGCGCCAGGCAATCTTAAAGTAATTCTGCAGCATAGGATAATGAATTAAAGCTCTAATATACAAGCCCTATACGCTAAATACTATGCCGCAAATGTTAAATACGGAGTGCTAAATGTTAAATATCCAAAGCACCTGATTAACTAATCACTAGTCTCTGATTTCTAATCAACAACCTACTCGCTCTTCAGGCTTTTTGCAGGGTTAGCCATTGCCGCTTTAACCGAGCGGAAGCTGATGGTTATAAAGGCGATCAGGATAGCGATAAAGCCTGCTGCCAGGAACACCCACCAATGGATGTTTATGCGGTAGGCGAATTCCTGCAGCCATTTACTCATGGCAAACCAGGCCAATGGCGCGGCGATCACGGTGGCTAATAACACCAATTGGATAAGCTCTTTTGATAACAGGGCGACGATATTTTTAATGCTGGCGCCCAAAACTTTCCGGATGCCGATCTCTTTTACACGCTGTTCTGCAGTAAAGGTAACCAGGCCAAATAACCCAAGGCAGGCAATACTGATGGCCAGTATGGTGAAGATTAGTAATAAATTTCCTTGTTTTTGCTCCGACTGGTATTGATTGGCGAAATTCTGGTCAAGAAAATGATAGTCGATCTTATTCTCATTATCGAACCGGGCATAAACCGTTTGAAGATAACTAAGCGCTGCCGGGATGTTTTTTTTGCTCAGTCGCACATACAAATTATCTTTATCATTAGCAGTCTGAGGCAGCAGCAAGGCCAGCGGTATAATTTTATGCTGAAGGGAATAAGTATTAAAGTCCTTCACCACTCCTACGATGGTCGAAAAGCTCACTACCCCGTGGTCAACGCCTGTTCTTACACGTTTGCCAACAGGGTTTTTCCATCCCAGTTCTTTAATCAGGGTTTCATTTACCAAAATGGCATTATTGGCGCTGTCTGCAACACCTTTTGAAAAGTTACGACCCTCGGCCATTTTAATCTGCATAGCCGGGATAAAGTCCTCATCAATCACGAGGTTTTCAACCAGCTTGGTGTCCGGAGCGGTATTACCGTCAGGGCCGAGATTAAAATTATTTAAACCGATATCATTATTCCCGATAGGATTGCCCGCTGCTGCCACGCTTTCGATCAACGGACTTTGCAGCAACTGGCTTTTAATAGCATCCACTTTGGCACGCGCCGTTCTGCTGTGAATATGGAAGGTAAGCATCTGGGATTTATTAAAACCCAGGTCTTTGTTCATCACATAATGAAGTTGCTGGTAGATCACACAAGAGCCGATGATCATCACTATCGTCGTAACAAATTGGAAGGTGACCAGCGATTTCCTGAAAATAATGGTTGAGGATTGATTGCCCAACTGACCTTTCATCGCCGGTATAGTACGGAAACCCGACAGGAACAATGCAGGATATATGCCGCTTAACATCCCGGTTATAAAAGCAAATCCTGCGAAGATGATCAACGATTTGGTTACCCCGAAATACCAGATGCCTAAAGATTTGCCGGACAACTGGTTAAAATACGGCATTACAGCCTGGATGAGAAACAATGCCACCCCGGTAGCCAGTACAGCCAACAATACCGATTCAGCAAAAAACATCACCATCAAATGGCTCCTGCCCGAACCGATCACTTTACGGATACCGATCTCTTTGATCCTGACAGATGAGCGGGCCGTGGTAAGGTTAACGTAATTGATCACCGCAATGGCCAGGATCAGCAAAGCCACAATGCTGAACACGTATACATAAGTAATATTGCCATTGTTTCCCATCTCATAATCCAGGTGCGAGTGTAGATGGATAGAAGTAAGCGGTTGCATCTCCAGCCTGAACTTTATATGATCGAAGGCAGTTTTTAAATGTTTGTTGTAAAAATCACCTGTGCGGGCTTCGATCTTTTTATAATCATCTGCATTTTTTAGCAATACGTAGGTAAATACGTGTGCCTGGCCCCAGTTTTCATTGATGTTGCTGTCGAAAGACCGCAGCGCGCTAAATTTAAAATGCGAATTTTTAGGGACATCATCTATTACGCCGGTAACCAGGTTGGGTGTGTTGCCATTAAATACGATGGTTTTATCCATAGCCGAAGAGGCATCGCCAAATAGTTTTTCGGCCAGGGTTTTTGTCAGCACGATTGATTTGGGCCTGGATAAAGCGGTGACCGGATCGCCCGATAAAAAATGATAGGTGAAAATATCGAATATCGAATTGTCGGCCACTGATATGTCGCCCTGCATAATTTGCTTATCGGCGTAGGTAATCTTCCCGCCGCCTTCCAGGTCGATACGAACAGCATCCTCTACTTCCGGGTAATCGGTTTTCAGCGCCGCTGCATAAGGCATCGATGTGATGGCCAGGTCAAAGTTGCCGCCGTTCCACTTGCCGTGCTGGGCAACCCTGAATATGCGGTCGGCTTTTTCATGATAGCGATCATAGCTCCATTCATCGGTTACGTACAAAGCAATCAGCCAGAAGGTAGCTACCCCGATAGCCAGTCCGCAAATATTTACCAGGGAAAAGAAACGGTGCTTGTTCAGGTTTCTCCAGGCGATCTTTAAATAGTTCTGTATCATGGCTCAAATTCTAAATACTAAAATATTCAATATAAATCAGTTATGCTATCAGCATCAACTGTTTATTGTTAACCAAAGCAGGTGCCATAGTTAAATGCATTGAATATCAAGCAAATAGAAAAGCGGGCGATTTTAATGTCGTCCGCTTTTGATACAAAGTGTGTGCGGTTTTGGGTTAAATTGAATAGTGAGTGGTGAATAGTGAGTTTTTTAAATTGCCCATTCCCCATTAACCACTCACCAAATCACTCGGAGCGAAGGCTCTTTATCGGGTTCATTACAGCTGCTTTGATGGATTGGAAGCTGACTGTGAATAAAGCAATAGCTATTGCTACAAGGCCGGATAGCGCAAAAATCCACCAACTGATAGGGATCTTATAGGCAAAATCCTGCAGCCATTTGGTCATGGCCCACCAGGCTATTGGCGAGGCGATCACAATGGCGATCAGTACCAATTTTATAAAATCATAGGATAGCAGAACAGTTATATTGGTAATCGTTGCACCCAATACCTTACGGATACCAATTTCCTTGCCGCGCTGCTCGGCCATAAAGGCTGATAAGGCAAATAATCCAAGACAGGCGATGATGATAGCCAGCAATGCAAAACTGGTAAATATACTCCCGGTGCGCTGCACATCAGCATACATATTGGCAAATTGCTCGTCGAGGAAAGTATAACGGATGGGCTGGTCCGGTGAGTATTGCCGCCACAGCGCGCTGATATTTTCAATAGTGCTCTTCATATCCTTACCACTTACCTTAACCGATACAATAGAAGGACTAATGCCAAAATGCAGCGCTATCGGGTCGATATTACCGCGCATGGATTCGAAATTAAAATCCTCTACAACACCCACAATCGGGTAAATACCGTAGCCATTGGTGATACGCTTACCTATAGGATCTTTCAGGTTAAGCTTTTTTGCCATGCTCTGATTGATGATAATCGCGTTTGAGTTTGAATCAGATGCAATGTCATAGGAGAAATTTCTGCCGGCAATCAATTTAATACCCAGCGTTTTTAAATAGGTATCATCTATTTGCCAAAACTGGCCACCCACGCCGGCATCTATTTTTGATTTCCCTTCGTTGTAGAAGGTGTTGCCGTTACGCTTGGTTCCGTTTACAGGCAAATAATCACTTATGGATACACTTTTTACCGACGACAGCTTTGCCAGTTCGGTTTTAAAGGTTTTTATTTTATCATCACCCAGGGTATTGGTGCCCTGTATCAGCATTACCTGGTCCTTGTCAAATCCTATCTTTTTGTTCAGGATAAATTTCATCTGGTTGTAGATGACAAAGGTGCTGATGATCAATATAATGGATGCGGTGAACTGGAAAACAACAAGGCTATTCCGCAGTATTGAGCTTTTACTGCCCGTACTGATGCTGCCTTTTAAAACCTGCACGGGCTTAAAGCCAGAAAGATAAAATGCCGGGTATATGCCTGCTACGATACCTACGATAAATGCAGAAAATGCAAGGGTTGGGAAAAGCCACCATTCGTTCCAGGGCATGGTTAATTGCTTGGAGGCAAGCGTATTGAAATACGGTAATAGCAGCCATGCTAATATAATGCCTAATCCGAAGGAAAAGAGGCTGTAGATCAGCGATTCGGTTAAAAACTGGTTGATGAGGCTGCTGCGCAATGAACCTACCACTTTTCTTAAACCTACTTCTTTAGCCCGGTTGGCTGATTTTGCGGTGGACAGGTTGATGAAATTGATACAGGCGATCACCAGGATAAAGCCTGCTACAGCACCAAACAACCAAACGAACCTGACATCGCCATGCGGCGTTTCATCATATATATCGTATGAGTATAAATTAATATCCGGAACGGCTTGCAATCGCAGACTGAATTTTGCGACCTCTTTTTCAGCATCCTTAACGCCGCCTTTGAGCATCACGGGTAAATAATAATTTTTAATAATGTCGCTGGTCATCTTTTTTTCAAATTGCGCGATGTTTGTTCCTGCCTTCAGTAGGATGTAATCGGGGTAGTTACTGGCGTTCCAATTATTTTGTTCTCCATTGTAAAACTCGACACCTTTTAAAGTCAGCAGGAAATCAAATTTGTGGAGATGAGAAGTTTCGGGAATATCCTGCATTACCCCACCTATCCGGTAAGGGTGTTGTTTATCATTATTCAAGAACATTATTTTTCCCACAGGATCTTCGCCGGGGAAATACTTATCCGCTTTCCGTTTGGATATTACCATGGTCAGCGGATCTTTCAAGGCAGTTTCGCGTTTGCCATAAGCCATGGGTAGTTTTAAGATGTCCAGCATTTCCTGGTCGGCGTAGGTAAAACCTTCCTCGTAAGAGTTTTGCACTTTGTCAGCACGTCGTACCTCGTTGCTGCCGGCTTTATCGAATAATGAATTGGGCATCAGCCTCCCTGATATTTCCACCTCCGGAAAATCGGTTTTCAGCGCTTTACCCATTGGTGCCGGCCAGTCGACCCCTTTTTCTACCTTTCCATCAGTGTTATAGTAGCCGATCACCCTGTAAATACGGTCGGCATCGGGGTAGGAGCGGTCATAACTAACTTCGTTCCTGATATATAAACCTATCAATAAACAGGCAGCTATGCCCATCGCAAAGCCACCGATCTTGATGGCGGCATACAATTTTTGTTTGCGCAATTGCCTTAGGGCGATCTTTAAATAATTCCTGAACATGGGTTTTACGTTTTATGTTGTACGTGTTACGTTGGTCTTTTTACTGATCTGATCACTCTGTACGCAAGCTTTTTATCGGGTTAGCGGTAGCGGCCTTAATACTTTGGTAGCTTACCGTTAATAGGGTGATGAGCATCGCGCCAAAAGCAGTCAACCCGAATATCCACCATGATAGGGGGGCGTGGTATTTATATCTTATCAACCAGCCCGACATGAAATGATAAGCGATTGGCGTAGCTATCACCAGGGAGATAAATACAAGCACCACAAATTCCTTTGACATCAGTCCCCACAAATTGGCTACGGATGCGCCCAATACTTTTCTTACCCCAATTTCTTTGGTACGCTGCTCTGCCATGAAGGATGCCATACCAAACAGACCCAGGCAACTGATAAAGATGGCGAGGAAGGTGAAAAAGCCCGCGAGTTTGCCGGTGCGTTCTTCGTTCTCAAATTTCTGGGCATATTCGGTGTCAGTAAATTTATAGTTAAACGGACTTCCGGGATCATATTGTTTGAAAACGTCCTCCACCTTCTTAAGCGCCTCAGCGGTGCTGATGTTTGGGTTAATCCTCACATTGGTCAGGCTGCCTTCAGAATTTAAGCGCCAAAACACAGTTGGCCTGATAGGCTCATAAGGCGATTGCATTACCATATCGTTTACTATGCCAATGATTTTGTAATTGCCGCCATTCCACTTGATAGGTTTATTTATAGGATCTTTCAACCCCATAAATTTCACTGCAGCTTCGTTTACCACCAGGCCCGATGAGTCGCTTACAAATTCTTTTGAAAAATCGCGGCCATTTTTGATATGCCAGCCAACTGTTTTGCCGAAATCAGTAGTAACGCCAACCACATTCATATCAGGCTGCAGGCTGGGGGGCATACCTTCCCACGAAAAACCATCCTGATCAGACCATATCTCGGTTACCGGGCTGCTCGACTCGGCCATGGAAGTGATCGCACCGGACCTAACGAGATCGTATTTTACTGCTTCGAAATGGTTATGAATATCCGGTGTTTGATGATATACCTGTATCATGCCTGCGCGATTGTAACCAACCGGGCGGTTTTTGGTGTATTGCACCTGCTGGAAAACCACTATTGTACCTATGATTAAAATTGCTGAAACTTTAAATTGCAATACCACCAATATTTTGCGTGGTAAGGCTGCCAGGCGGCCGGCACGGAAGGTCCCTTTAAGCACTTTTACCGGTTGGAAAGATGACAGATAAAACGCCGGGTAGCTGCCCGCTATTACGCCGGTGATCAGGCTGAACACTAAACCCATGAGCCAGAATACCGGGCTGGCCCACATAATGCCCATTTCTTTATCGGCAACCTGGTTGAACCAGGGCAGTGCCAACATGACCAGGATGATCGCAAATACAAAAGCAAAGACCGATACCAATATCGACTCGCTAAAAAATTGCGTAATCAGTTGCTGGCGTAAAGAGCCCAGTGTTTTACGGATACCTACTTCCTTGGCCCGTTTTTCGGAGCGGGCGGTGCTGAGGTTCATAAAGTTGATGCAGGCCAGCAGTAATACAAATGTTCCGATAATACCAAACATCCATACAAATTCTATATTTCCGCCTACGATCACCCCTTCTTTAAATTCAGAGTAGAGGTGCCATTTGGTCATCGGGTGTACAAACAAAGCCGGTTTAAAGCTGAGGCTAAGTTTGTCATTTACCGCAGTCAGCGCATTTAATTTCAAATCCTTGATATGTGCTGAAACCTGGTCGATATTGACATTGGGATTTACCTGGGCAAATATCTGCCATGAGTTGTTGCCCCATTCAGCCATATTCCTTTTGGTCCATGGATTGGTAGAAAGATACAGATCCCATGGAAGGATAAGGGTCATATTATTAAATGAAGTATTGTGCGGAAAGTCTTCAAATACCCCGGTCACTTTTACCAGTGTTTTATTATCCATCTTTACCATTTGGCCCATAGGATCGGCATCATCAAAAAGCGCTTTGGCAAGTTTGGCCGATAAGAGTATGGATGACGGATCTTTTAATCCATCGCGCGTGCCTTTCAGCATTTTCAAAGACAGCATTTCGGTTGCTTCGGGCTGCATGTAATTGCCGTCGCGGTTCAGTTTCTTGTCCTTGTAGGCAATAATGTGCCCCTGTGTCCAGGTTGAATTTACAACGTACTTAAAATCTTTGTCAGGCCCTGTATAGTCTGAACGTAATTTCGGGCCAAGCGGTAATGGAATGGACGTTTGTGAGCCTCGTTCGCCGTTAAATGTTTGGTGCTGCCATACCTGCACAATATGATCGTAATTTTGGAAGTATTTATCGTAGGATAATTCATCATATATCCAAAGCCCGATAAGCATAGCCACCGCCATACCTACAGACAGGCCCGCGACATTTATAAAGGTATGGGCCTTGTTTTTTACCAGGTTGCGCCAGGCGATTTTCAAATAATTCTTTATCATGGTTAGTTTATTCGTTCATTAGTCATTAGTTCATTGGTCTTTTCTGGCTTTTAGCTTCGTCTTTATGCTTTTCGCTTTACTCACTCCTCAAACTCTCTTCGAGAGCCGTAGCTCACTCTGAGCGAAGGCTCTTTACCGGGTTCATTAATGCAGCTTTGATGCTTTGGTAGCTCACGGTAAATAAGGTGATCAGCATTGCGCCGGCTGCCGTAACTGCAAACACCCACCAGGATATTTCTGAACGGTAAGTATAATTCTGCAGCCAGTTGTGCATAAAGTAATAAGCCACCGGCGATGCGATCACCAGGGAGATAATTACCAGCAATACAAAATCCTTCGACAGCAATCCCCAAAGGTTAAGCACGGATGCACCCAATACTTTGCGAACACCGATTTCTTTGATGCGTTGTTCTGCCGTGAAGGATGCCATACCAAACAAGCCCAGGCAACTGATAAAAATGGCCAGCCCCGCGAACGCGCTTGCCAGTTTGCCTACCCGCTCTTCGTCGCCGAATTTTTGTGCATAATCCTCATCTACAAAATGGTATTCAAAAGGCTGGGCAGGATTGTAGGTTTTGTAAGCCTTTTCAATTTTACCCAATGCCTCGTGGGCACTCATTTTTGGATTGATCCGGACAATAACGTAATCGCCACCACCTTTTAACAGGTGGAAAAGTGTTGGCCTTACGGGGAAATAGGGCGATTCGGATACCATATCCTTTACCACGCCAATAACATGATAAGGTATGCCGTCCCATTTCACAACTTCGCCGACAGGGTTTTTGAGGCCCATAAATTTGGCGGCAGTTTCATTGATGATAAATGCCAGTGAGTCGCTGAGATAAGCTGTAGATAGATCACGGCCCGCTGCTACCTGCCAGTTGACGGTTTTGCCATAATCAGGCGAGATATCGATATTAGGGAACTCAACCCCCTGGCTGGGATCCTTGCCTTTCCAGTCGAAGCCGCTATTGGATGAATAGTCGCCCGTTGTAGGGCTGCCCGACTCAGATATGGATACCACAGCCCGGCTTTTTTCCAGGTCGGCCTTAAAGGCGGTGAATTGTTTATGGATATCGCCGGTAACCATCGGCAAGGTAACCAAGCCGTTGCGGCTGTAACCAACCGGGCGGTTTTTGGCAAACTGTACCTGGCGGAAAACAACAATAGTGCCAATGATCAGGACAACCGAAACAGTAAACTGTAATACGACGAGCACTTTACGTGGTATAGATGCCAAACGACCTACCCGGAAAGTTCCCTTCAGTACTTTTACCGGCTGGAATGAAGATAAATATAATGCAGGGTAGCTGCCCGATATCAAACCAGTGATTAAACTAAAACTGATACCAGCCAGCCAGAAAGCGGGACTACTCCACAAGACGGACATTTGTTTGCCTGATACATCATTAAAGAAGGGGAGTGCCAGCTGCACGAAAAGTATCGACAATGCAAACGCAAATAAGGCCACCAGCAATGATTCACTCAAAAATTGGTAGATGAGTTGCGTGCGTAGTGAACCGATGGCTTTGCGGATACCCACTTCTTTTGCGCGTTTTTCGGAGCGGGCTGTGCTCAGGTTCATGAAATTGATACACGCCAGCAGCAGTACAAAAACACCGATAGTGCCAAACAGCCAAACATACTGTATGCGGCCACCTACGATGACACCGTTTTTGAAATCAGAATATAAGTGCCAGTTTTTCATCGGGTTGAGGAAAACCTGGGTTTTTTGTTTCAGCTCGATCTTGTTTACCTTATCATGTTTGATGTCTTTGATCTTTGCCGACACCTGTTTGGTGTCAACATTGTCAGCCACCTGGGCATAGGCGAAATAGCAGTTGCAGCGCCAGGTGTCCGTTTGTTTTTTTAGGTTGTTGGCGTTGGAGAATTGTTCCCAGGGGGCCACAAAATTCACCCCGGCGAAAGAAGAGTTCTGGGGCATATCAGCGTAAACACCTGTTACTTTTACCACCTGGTTGTTGTCAACCTTCATCACCTTATCAATAGGATCAGTATTGCCGAAATAGGCTTTTGCCGTTGATTGGGATAGCATGATGGCAGATGGATCATTGAGGCTGCTTTTGCTTCCCTTAAGTATTTTAAAGGACAATATATCGAGCGCTGAGGGTTCGAAATAAGTCCCGCTAATGTTTAGTTTTTTGTCGCCATAACTCAGGATATGCCCATTGTTGTAGGTAGCCATGGTGATGGCCTTAAAATCGCTGCCAAACTCCTTGCGCAAGGCATCACCCATGGGCCAGGGTACACTGTTACCCGTACCCACCTCGCCATTCATGGTGTTGTTTTGCATCACCGTGGTTATGCGGTCGTAGTTTTTAAAGTTCTTATCAAACGATAACTCGTCCCATATCCACAGGCCGATCAGCATAGCTACAGCCATACCTACAGCAAGCCCACCAATATTGATGAGCGAAGAAACCTTGTTTTTTACCAGGTTTCTCCAGGCGATCTTCAAATAGTTCTTTATCATGGCGTTGGTTGATTAGTTCAATATCTATTAGTCGCACTTTTTAGAAGAAAAGTTGCAGCAGTACTGCATTTTTCTTACTCTGTCTTCAAACTTTTTACCGGGTTCATTAAGGCCGCTTTAATCGCCTGGTAGCTTACGGTTACCAATGTGATCATGACAATGACCGAGCCTGTGATCACGAATGTTCCGATGTTAATATGGATACGATAAGCGAAATTTCGCAGCCAGGCATCCAACGCCCACAATGACAATGGGATGGCTACAAAGAAGGCGATCAATACCAGCTTTAAAAAATCGATCGATAACATAGCCGCAATATTGCTGACTGATGCTCCTACTACTTTCCGGATACCAATTTCTTTCTGTCTTTTCTGTGCTGTAAATGCGGCTAAACCAAACAATCCCAGGCAGGAAATAAGAATGGCGATCCCCGCAAACCATTGAGACAAAACAGCGACCCTTTGTTCGGAAGCATAAAGTAACTGGTAATCTTCATCCAAAAACCGGTATTCAAATGGGAGCCCGGTATTGTATTTCTTATACAGCGTTTCAATGCTGGTTAAAGTTTCTTTTTCAGTTCCTGCTTTGATCTTTACAATGATGTTAGATGAGTTTTTTTGATAGCTTAAAAAGAAGGGCCCCACCGTTTTATAGAGCGACTCAAAATTGAAGTCCTTTACAACGGCTATGATATGTTTTTTAGTTCCCCAGAGCTTAACTTCTTTGCCGACCGGATTTTTCAGCCCCATCATTTTGACAGCCGTTTCATTGAAAATAACCCCGGTACTATCAGCCCCAAAGCTTTTGGAAAACATATGGCCTTCTCGTAGTTTTAAGCTCATTGTTTCCATAAAACCATAATCAACATACAATCCGCTGAATTCGATCCGGTTGGTTTTTCCGGGCCAGTCTATGCCACCGCCGCCGCTGTGGTTACCAAACATATCGCCTTCCATATCCGAAGCGTTTACTACACCCGGTATGTTTTTTAACTCAGAAAGGAACACTGGTAGATTTTGCTGGATTTTGCCTTCATTTGAAAAGCGGACAACATTGTCTTTACTATATCCCAGGTTTTTAGTTTGCACCAGTTTCATTTGCTGGTATACTATCAACACTGATATGATCAATACTACCGACATGCTGAACTGGAATACCACCAGGCCCTTCCTTATCCACGACGCACCGGCAGAAGTATTCAATTTCCCTCGCAATATTACGGCAGGTTTAAAACCCGACAGGTACAACGCCGGGTAACTGCCCGCAATTAAACCGGTGATGATGGTAATTGCTGAAACAGAAAGAATGAGGTTGGTATCCAGGTCGAGGATGATATTTTTCCCTGTGATCTGTTTGAACGCAGGGAGTGAAAGCTCGACAAGCAGTATGGCGAGGGCCATTGAAAGCAAAGCCATCAGGGTTGATTCTCCAAGGTATTGAAGGATCAGCGAACGTCTGCCGGCGCCTATTGCTTTTTTTATACCTACTTCTTTTAATCTTCCTGATGCTTTAGCGGTTGAAAGGTTCATGAAATTGATGCAGGCGATCAGCAGGATGAAAGCAGCGATTATGGAAAACAGCTTTACGTATTCAATACGCCCGCCTGAAACTACCCCATTTTCGTAGCGGTTATGCAAGTATTTCTCCGAATAGCGCTGAAGGAATAAAGTACCGGTATATTTCGTCTCGTGAGTCTTTGACTGCAGGAAACCTTTTATCTTAGTATTAATGTCTTCCGGATTAATACCCTTTTTCAATACCACATAAGTGAAAGGATTGCTGCTGTACCAGTTGATATCCTGGCTGGAAGTTTTGACATATAATTCATGAGAAAATATAAGATCGAACTGAAGCGAAGAGTTGGAGGAAGGCGCTTCAAAAATACCGGAAACTACATAGGTGCCATTTACCTTTTGCTTCAATCCACGATACCATATCAACGTTTTGCCAATCACATTGGTGGAATGAAAAAGCTTCTTTGCCAATTGGTCAGAAAGGATTACATTCTCTTTGCCTGAAAGTACTTTATTCCTGTCGCCGCTAAGTAACTTGTACCGGAAGACATCGAAAAAGTTATCCGTAGCAAATAATTCCTTTGCTTTGAGGCTCTTTTGGCCATAGGTTAGGATACCGGCAGCGTTTTCATCATCATCAGGCGATTTTGTGATGACTGTAGCTTCAACTCCGGGTATTTCTTCGCTTAGGGCATTTGCTAAAATATCCGGGGTACTGCCTGTTGTCATTATGTTTTTGTCGGCCAGCGGTACATTTTGCATTACCTGGTAAAGCTGTTTATCCTGGAACTGGTCTATCTTTAACTCACCACTAACCCATAGCCAGATCAATAGCGTACAAGCCAAACCTGAGGACAGGCCAATTAAATTAAGAATGGTGAACTGGCGATCTTTGATCAAATTCCGCCAGGCGATCTTTAAATAGTTCCGTATCATAAGTTTTACGTTTTATGTTATACGTTTGACGTTTTGTCTTTTTTACTAATCTCTAATTAACCAATCTCTAACCCTACTCCGTTTTTAAACTCTTTACCGGGTTCATTAACGCCGCTTTGATACTTTGATAGCTCACTGTTATTAAAGTGATGGCCATTGCGCCGACACCCGTTACCGCAAATATCCACCAGGCGATGCCCGAGTGATACTGGTAATTTTGCAGCCAGCTATGCATCAGGTAATAGCCTATAGGTGTGGCAAAAGCCAGGGAAATGATGACCAACATGATAAAGTCTTTTGAAAGCAGGCTCCACAAGTTAAATACCGATGCGCCTAAAACTTTGCGCACACCAATTTCCTTGATGCGTTGCTCGGCCATAAAGGAAGCCATACCGAACAAGCCCAGGCAGCTGATAAAAATAGCCAGGCCCGCAAATGCGCTTGCCAGTTTGCCGATACGCTCCTCATTGCCGAATTTTTTGGCGTAATCCTGGTCTACAAACTGGTATTCAAATGGCTGTTCGGGGTTGTATGATTTAAAGGCAGTTTCGATCTTACCCAACGCCTCGCTGGTACTTGCTTTGGGATTGATCTTTAATAATACTACACTGCTTGGATCTTTGGAAAGGAAATAAACGGTCGGCCTCACCTGCCCATAAGGGGATTCAACCACCATATCCTTTGCTACACCGATCACCTTGAATTGATTGCCGTAATATTTAATATTTGAGTTGATCGGGTTTTTCAATCCCATAAAATGTACGGCAGTTTCATTAAGCACCACAGCAGATGAGTCTGACAAAAATGTTCTTGAAAAGTCGCGACCTTCTTTAAATTGCCAGCCGATGGTTTTGCCGTAATCATAAGAAACATTGTTTTGTGGAAAATCTACGCTCAGGTTAGGGTCTTTTCCCTCCCATTCAATAGCGCTTGTGCTTCCGGCATTGCCTGTGGGTGGTGACCCGGCTTCGGCCATATCGGCTATTGCGCCATTACTTATGAGGCTGGATTTAACGGCATCGAAATGCTTGTGAATATTATCAGTCACCATGGATACATAAACCAGTCCGTCACGACTATAGCCTACCGGGCGGTTCTTGGCATATTGTATCTGCCGGAAAACCACAATGGTGCAGATAATCAGCGTAACAGAAACGGTGAACTGCAATACAACCAGCACCTTGCGTGGAATGGCAGCCAGACGGCCAACCCTGAATGAGCCTTTGAGTACCTTAATAGGTTTGAACGATGATAAATAAAAAGCAGGGTAACTGCCGGTGATCAGCCCGGTAATCAGGCTAAAGCCGATACCCATCAGCCAGAATAAAGGATTGTTCCATAGAATGGAAACCTGTTTATCGGCTATTTCATTAAAGAAAGGAAGGGCTAATTGAACCAACAGCAACGACAAGCCAAAAGCAAAGAACACACACAATAGTGATTCGCTGAAGAACTGGTAAACCAATTGACTGCGTAATGAGCCGATGGCTTTGCGAATACCTACCTCGCGGGCACGTTTTTCTGATCGGGCCGTGCTCAAATTCATAAAATTGATGCAGGCCAGCAGCAATACAAATACCCCTACGATACCAAAAAGCCAAACATATTGTATGCGCCCGCCGGTATTGACGCCATTTTTGAACTCATCATACAGGTGCCATTTGCTCATCGGTTGCAGGAACAGGGCCGGTTTCTTTTTGGCGAGAAACGCATTAACGTGACGCAATTTTTCGTCCTTTATCTTTAGCGATACCGTAGCCAGGTCGGCCTTATCGGTAAGTTGAACATATATGCTGGCAAAATTAGGGCGCCAGGGCTCATTCATTTTGGCCAACTGGTTATCAGCGGCGAAACGGTCCCACGGAGCAATGAAAGCAATATTTGCCAGTGTAGAATTCAATGGCAGATCTTCATAAACCCCCGCGACTTTTAAACTGCTCTGATTGTCAATTTTGAGAATTTTACCCATCGGGTCTGCATCTCCAAAAAAAGCTTTTGCAGCAGAAGCTGATATTACAAATGAAGAGGGATCTTTTAATGCGTCCCTGTTTCCTTTGAGCATATTAAAGGAAAATAATTCCAATGCGTCCGGCTCAAAATAGCCGCCTGGTTTGTTCAATTTTTTATCGCCCAACGCCAATGTATGAGTTCCACCTCCGGCAGACATTACCACATGCTTAAAATCACTGCTATAGCTTTTGCGAAGCTCTGCAGCAAGCGGGTATGGCAAAGAAAACCAGGTTTGCACCTCGCCGTTGTTGGTGACGTTTTGCTGGACCTGGGCTATCCGGTCGTAATTTTTATGGTATTTGTCGAATGATAGTTCATCCCAGATCCATAGACCGATCAATATCACTACAGACATGCCCACGGCAAGCCCACCGATGTTAATTAAGGAAGAAACCTTGTTTTTAATAAGGTTTCTCCAGGCGATTTTTAAATAGTTCTTTATCATGGTTGGTTCATTAGTTCAACGGTTCATTAGTTTATTGGTATTGGCGATCTGCCTCACTCGGTTTTTAGGCTCTTTACAGGGTTTGCCAGGGCTGCTTTTATACTTTGATAGCTTACTGTAGCCAGCGTAATCAGTATAGCGCCGATGGCGGTTATGGCAAATATCCACCAGGTTATGGCTGACCGGTATTGATAATTCTGTAGCCAACTATGCATGAAATAGTAAGCTACCGGTGTAGCTATTATTAGTGCTATGATTACCAATACGATAAAATCTTTTGATAATAGCCGCCAAAGGTTGAATACAGATGCACCCAGCACTTTGCGGACACCTATTTCTTTGATGCGCTGTTCGGCGGTGAATGATGCCATGCCGAATAAGCCCAGGCAGCTGATAAAAATAGCAAGTCCGGCAAATGTGCTTGCCAGTTTGCCGATACGTTCCTCATTATCAAACTTTTTGGCGTAGTCGTCATCAGCAAAACCATATTCGAATGGGGTAGAAGGATCGTACTTCTTAAAAATAGCCCCGACCTTACTGATGGCATCATGTGCGCTTATATTGGGGTTGATCCGGATATCGACATTGTTTAAGCCTTTGCGCAGGTAATAGAAAGTTTGCTGCACCGGCTTATAAGCCGACTCGCTAACCATATCTTTTACTACCCCGATGATCTTGTATTTGCCATTGCCAAGCCAGGTAATGGTTTGACCGACGGGGTTTTTGAAGCCCAGGTATTTTACACAAGCTTCATTGATTATAAAACCTGAGGAGTCGCTCAATAAGGTGGCATTGAAGTCACGGCCTTCTTTTATTTGCCATTTGACGGTCTTACCAAATTCAGGGGAAATGCCAAGACTCTTGAAATTCTCTTGCAGGGCCGGGTCTTTCCCCTGCCAGGCAAACCCTCCATTTGTTACATTGCCATCAGTTATACGTGTTTCTGACCTGGAAATCGATGCGGCTACACCACTTGCCATCAAGTCGTTTTTTACTGCATCATATTGTTTGGCAATAATGTCTGTTTGTAGCGGCACAACCATGAGGCTATTGACGTTATAACCAATGGGCCGGTTTTTGGCATATTGTATTTGGTTAAAAACAATGATGGTGCCGATAATCAATACGATCGAAACCGTAAACTGCACTACTACCAAAACCTTTCGAGGTATCGATGCAAAACGGCCCGCACGGAAAGCGCCTTTCAATACCTTTACCGGGTTAAAAGACGACAAGTACAAAGCCGGGTAACTGCCGGCTATAAGTCCTGTTAATAGGGTAAAGGCAATACCGGCCAACCAAAATGAGGAATAGGCCCAGGGCATCGACATTTTTTTTCCGGCTACCTCATTAAACAGGGGTAGCGTCAATTGCACAAACAATAAGGCGAACAGGAATGAGCAAACAGCAATCAGCAACGATTCGCAATAGAATTGGGCGATCAGCTGAGAGCGGGCTGAGCCTACCGACTTGCGTATACCTACTTCCTTGGCGCGTTTTTCGGAACGGGCCGTGCTGAGGTTCATGAAATTGATACATGCCAGCAACAGCACAAAAACGCCTATAATACCGAACAGCCATACATACTGAATAGCCCCGCCTGTGTTTATGCCATTTTTAAAATCGGAATACAGGTGCCATTTATTCATGGGGTGGAGGAAAATCACAGGTTTGAACCGGGCGTCGCTGTTATTGGTCCGGGTAAGATCTTTCATCTTGATATCTTTGATCTTAACAGATACATTATTCATATCAGACTTATCTGCAATTTGTACCATGGTTTGAAACCAGCTTGCACCCCAGGGATTATTAAACCGGGTATCATAATGCTGGTCTTTTACCAGCAGCTGCCATGGCGAGATAAAGGTCAGATCGCCAAAGGATGAATTTTCAGGAAGATCCTGATATATCCCAGTTACTTTTACAGTAAGCACATCATCGTGGTCGATCTTGATGATCTTATCCATCGGATCGGCATCACCGAATATGGCTTTGGCCGATGATTGAGAAAGCAGGATCGATTTAGGGTCGTTTAAACCATTATGGCTGCCTTTAATAAGTTTTAGCGACAACATATCCGTAATACCCGGCTCCATAAAGTTGCCGGTTATTTTCAGGTTTTTATCAGCATAGGATATAATGTGTCCGCCTGTCCATGAAGACATGATCACATGCTTAAAATCATTGCCATATACGCGCCTAAGTTCAGAACCCAGTGGATAGGCCTGGCTGTTCCAGGTGTCAGTTTCATTGTTGATCCACTGATTTTGCATGACCATGGCGATACGGTCATGGTTCGTGAAGTTTTTATCGTAAGATAGTTCGCTGTATATCCATAAACCGATCAGCATAGCTACTGCCATGCCCACAGCAAGGCCACCGATATTAATAAACGAAGAAGCCTTATTTTTAATAAGGTTCCGCCAGGCGATTTTTAAATAGTTCTTTATCATGGGCCCCTCCTAACCTCCCCAAAGGGGAGGAATTTTAATGTTAGTTTTATAATTTAAATCCTAATCTCTAATTAACTGATCTCTAATCACTCGCTCCGCAAACTTTTTACCGGGTTAGCTAAAGCCGCTTTTATGGCCTGGAAACTTATCGTGAACAAGGTTATTATGATAGCTGCAAAGGCTGACAGGATAAATACCTCCGGTCCGATTTTAATGTGGTAATCATACTTCTGTAACCAGTTCTGTAAAAAGTAAAAGGCCATGGGGGAAGCAATGATACAGCTGATGGTAACCAGTAAAATAAAGTCCCCGGACAGCAATAACCAAACCTGCGCGACTGTAGCACCCAGTACTTTACGGATGCCGATTTCTTTATTACGCTGCTCGGCTACATAAGCGGCCAGGCCAAACAGGCCCAGGCAGGAAATGAATATTGCCAGTGCGGCAAAAATTCCGGATAATTTGCCTACCAGTACCTCTTCACTAAATTTCTGGTTATATTCTTCATCCACAAAAGTGTACTGGAACGGATAACTGGGACTGTACTTGGTGAATATTGGAACAAGTTTCTCAATGGCATCATGTGTTTTAACATTAGGTGCCAGGCGGTACATTAAATAATCACCTTTACCATATTCAAACATAGTCGGGTCTGCATTGGCAAATGGTGAGTTCATCAAGGCATCTTTTACTATACCAATTATTCTGTATTGCTTGCCGTTCTGTTTGATGATCTGGTTTAAGGGTTCTTTAAGACGAAGACGTTTAACTGCCGCCTCATTTAGCACGGCGTTAGCAGTGTCGGATATCGTGTTTGAAAAATCTCTGCCAGCTTTCATTTGCATACCGAGCGTTTTAAAATAATCGGCGGTAGTAGTAATCTCACCCATTTCTACCGTTTCGCCGGTGTATTTTCCAGGCCAGTAATCCAGGTTCATGTGTGCCTGTACTTCTGTCGCCGGACTTGAAGCCGACGTGACAGATTGTACAATACCACTTTTTAATAACTCGTTTTTAAGCACGCGCTGGTTAGCGATCAGGTCATCATTCATATTGGAAGTGAGTAAACGGCTTACCTGGTATCCCGCAGGCCTGTCTTTGGCGTATTGAATTTGCCGGTAAATTACCACCGTGCTGATGATCAATGCTATTGAGCAGCTGAATTGCGTAACCACCAACACCTTACGGGATAATGAGGCTGATTTACCAATCTGTATGGTGCCCTTCAATACTTTAACCGGGTTAAATGATGACAGGTAAAATGCAGGTTTGGCACCAGCCAACAAACCGGTGATGAATACACAACTCAATATTGCCAGCCAAAAACCAAAATTGGTATAAGGCAAACTGATCACCGTGCCGGTAAGCTGATTGAAGGCAGGCAATGCCATCTGAACAAATATTAGTGAAAACAAAAATGAGATAAAGGTAACAAGGGTGGATTCAGTCAAAAATTGAAAAATAAGGTCTTTTCTTTGTGATCCGATGGCTTTTCTTACGCCTACTTCCCTTGCCCTTTTTTCAGATCGCGCTGTTGAAAGGTTAATGAAGTTGATACAGGCGATCAATAGTACCAAGGCGCCAATGATGCTAAATATCCGCACGTATTGGATAAAGCCATCAGTTGCTTTGCCGTTTTTGTAATCGCCGTAAAGATGCCAATCCTTCATAGGCTGCATTATCACGTTGGAATGCATGGCGTTAACGCTGCCTTTTTCCACTTTTTCGATATTTTTAATCTTAGGTGCTACCTGTGCGTAAGTAATGCCGGGTTTTAATTCGGCATATAGCTGAAATGCATTGTCACCAAAACTGCCTGTACGGACTTGCTTCACCCAATTTTGAGTTTGTTCCATATAGCTGAATGGAATAATAAAATTGGTGTACCGCAAACTGGAATTGGCAGGAAGATCCTTCATTACCCCCGTTACTTTCAAATTGTCACGATTGTCAACCCTAATCATTTTGTTTAAAGGGTTTTCATTGCCAAATAAGGCTTTAGCAATTTTCTCGCTCAGAACAATTGAATAAGGATCATTTAGTGCGACATCGACATTCCCATAAACCATCGGGTAACGGAACATTTTTAAAAAATCGCCGCCTGCCTGCAAGCCATAGGGAAATAGTTTTTTATCTCCTACCACAAGGCCATGGGGTGCTGTCCAGTCAGTTTCGGCTACATGTGCAATTTCAGGTATGTTATTGCGGAGTGCGTCAGCTAATTTCAGGGAGGTAGATCCAAAAGTCAGCGTATCGCCATTGCTGTTAAAATTTCGCCGTACCTGGTAAAGCTGACCATAATTTGGAATAAACTTATCGAACGAATATTCGTACTGTACCCATAACGCTATCAACAGTGCAACGGCCATGCCGGAAGCTAATCCAAGTATATTCAATGCACTATAAACCTTGTTGTTTAGAATGTTCCGCCAGGCGATTTTTAAATAGTTCTTTATCATGGTGTTTTAGTCATTGGTCATTAGTCATTGGTCTTTTCCGCTTCACAAACTCTCTTCGAGAGCCATAGCTCACTCTGAGCGAAGGCTCCTCACGGGGTTGGCAATGGCCGCTTTAATACTTTGGTAGCTGATGGTTATTATTGTAATTATTATGGTAGCGATACCTGCCAGCAGGAATACGCCGATATTCAGATCGATCCTATAGGCGAAGCTCTGCAGCCAGTTGCTCATCAGGTACCAGGATATAGGGAAAGCAATCAGCAGCGATATCAATACCAGCTTCAGAAAATCTTTGGATAACATCAGGGTAATGCCCTGAACTGATGCGCCTACTACCTTGCGTATGCCGATCTCTTTTTGCCGTTTTTGTGCGGTAAAGGCGGCTAATCCGAACAAGCCGAGGCAGGAAATAAGAATGGCGAGCCCCGAAAAATATTTGGACAAAACACTTACCCGCACTTCGGTTTCGTATTGCTTTTGATAAGCTTCGTCGAGGAAGTCATAGGTGAAAGGGAAACCCGGATTAGACGACTCATATAAATGTTTGATCTGTTCGATGGTTTCATTTTGCTGCCCGCCTTTGATCCGTACCACAAATTTGATCCAGGGATTGGCTTCTTCGTGCATTGGCATGAAATAAGCCGGTTTTACAGGCTCGTGCAACGACTCGAAATGGAAGTCTTTTACCACTCCGATAATCCGCACATTCTGACCGAATTTCTTTATGTTTTTGCCGACCGGGTTTTTGAGATGCATTACAGCTACAGCGGCCTCGTTTACCATTATTGCAGAATCGTCGGCCCCGTAGCCGCGGTTAAAGCTGCGCCCTTGCATCATGTGCATGCCCATGGTTTCTACAAAGCCATATCCGCCTCCAAAGCCTTCGAAATAGATATTTTCGTTGGGGTTTTTGCCGTCCCAATCCAGGCCGTTGTTGCCGAAATTACGCCCAACCATATTGTTGAATGTAAAACTCGCGTTCACCACGCCGGGTATGGTTTTCAGCCGGGCAACAAATACATCCTGTTTGCCCTGCAACTTTCCATCGGAATCAAACCTGACAATGTTATCCTTATTGTATCCCGGATCGGCTGACTGAATAAATTTTATTTGCCGGTAAACCACCAAAACAGAGACAATGAGTATGACAGAAAGCGTAAACTGGAATACCACCAGCCCTTTACGGGAGATCATCGCACCGAACGATGTGCTAACCTTGCTTTTTAATACGGCCAGGGGATTGAATTTTGATAAATAAAGGGCGGGATAGCTGCCGGATACTAAACCGGTAAACAAACTAATCCCGATAAGAGCAAGAGCAAGCTGAATGCTGATATCAAGTGTTAGCTGCTTGCCGGTTATTTGGTTAAACTGAGGCAACAACAACCAGGTTATTCCAAGCGCCAATAATACAGAAAGTACTGCCATTAACATTGATTCCGATAAAAACTGGATGATCAACTGTCCGCGCTCGGCGCCGATGACCTTTTTGATGCCCACTTCCTTCATTCTGCCGGATGCCTTGGCGGTGGATAGGTTCATGAAATTAATGCAGGCGATGATCAGAATGAACAAAGCGATCAATGAAAACAAGCGCACATAAACCACTTTACTGCCCGTTTTGGAGCCATGACTGAATGTATTGAGCAGGTAATTGTCTGAAAACTTTGTTGCAAAGGGGCTGCGGGTAGTGGTCTTATTGAATTCGGTGATCACATTGGAGATCTTTTTGTTGAAATCTTTAACATCAGTGCCTTCCTTCAGCAAAACAAAATTGTGCGGGCCGGTATTGCTCCAGCTTTTAACCCAGCTTTGTACACTGTACAGATAATCGAACGACAACACAAAATCAAATTGCTGTGAAGAATTGGCAGACGTTTTTTCGAACACTCCTGAAACAAAGAAATCCTGCTGGTGCTGGAAGTGAACTACTTTCCCGATAAGATTTTGCGTAGTGCCGAACAGTTTGTTCGCTAATTCATCGGATATCACAATTGAATTTTTATCAGCCAGTACTTTATCTCTTTTACCATCGAACAGCTTGAAAGGGAAAATATTGAAATAGTCCTTACCAGCATATTGGCCGGATGCCTTGATGTTTTTATCCCCGGATGAAAGCGTGAACTTCTGGAACCAATCGGCGGGCGCTACCGCCGCGGCGTATTTTATCTCCGGTCTTCTGAGCGGGAGAATATCGCTGATGAGCCCGGTGGATTCATCGCTAATCGTGGCGTCGTTATCCGCCGTCCCATGTTCCATTACCTGGTATATCTGGTCGTTATTGGCGAAGAATTTATCTACGCTCATTTCGTCGCGTACCCACAAATAGATCAAGAGGGTACAAGCAATGCCCGTAGCTAAACCAAGCAGGTTGAGCACAGCGAACTGGCGGTCCTTAAGGAAACTGCGCCACGCGATCTTGAGATTGTTTTTGAACATTGGCCCCTCCTAAATCCCCTCCGCTGGTTAGCGGAAGGACTTTAAATATTTGTTTATAATTTAAATCCTAATCTCTAATTAACTGATCTCTAATCACTCGGAACGCAGGCTCTTCACCGGATTAGCCAGAGCCGCTTTTATGGCCTGGAAACTGATGGTGATCAACGTGATCAGGATCGTCACAATAGCCGATAACACAAATACGCCGGGCCCCATGGTTATCCGGTAATCATATTTTTGCAACCAGTTGCTAAGAAAATATAAAGCAATAGGCGAAGCGATTACGCAGCTTATAGTTACCAATAGAATAAAATCACCTGATAGCAGTATCCACACCCTTGTTATAGAGGCGCCCAATACTTTGCGGACGGCAATCTCTTTGGTGCGTTGTTCGGCTACGTAAGCTGCCAAACCAAATAAGCCCAGGCAGGATACGAAAATGGCAAGGCCGGCAAAGATGCCTGCAAGTTTGCCCACTAATGTTTCCAGGTTGAATTTATGATCGTAAGCTTCATTCACAAACGAATAGGTGAAAGGAAAAGCCGGGTTATATTTATCAAATATCTTCCCGATCTTTTCGATGGCTTCATGCGGATTATTACCAGGCGCCAAACGATAGATCACCTGGGTGCCAAACTGGCCGTGGGTAAATACCAGGGGCTCCACAGGTGTAAACGGCGATTCCATCAATGCATCTTTCACAACACCAATGATGCGCGAGCGGCCATTGATACCATTAAAACCGATCAATTGATTAATAGGGTTTTTCAGGCCCATGCGTTTAACGGCTGCCTCATTAACAATAATATTATTGGCGTCTTTATTAAAATCAGTCGAAAAATTCTGTCCGTCAATGAGCTTCATACCGACAGTTTTAAAATAATTGTCGTCAGTAATTATGGCGCCAACGTTTATGGCTTGCTCGCCAGCTGTTTGCCCCGGCCAGCCTGCGATGCCAGTATGCCAGCCTATACTGGTAACCGGGCTTGATGCTTTCGTGACGCTCTCCACTGTACCCGAAGCTAACAGGTCATTTCTAAATGAGTCATAATGATCGGCCAGGTCTTTGGTCATGGAAGTAGATACTAACCTGTCGGCACTATACCCTGTGGGGCGATCCTTGGCATATTGAATTTGCTGGTAAATGATCACGGTGCTGATAATAAATGCGACCGAACAGCTGAACTGTAGTACCACCAATATTTTCCGGGGCAGTGCCGCGGCCTTGCCTATTTGTATACTGCCTTTTAATACTTTTACCGGGTTAAATGATGACAGGTAAAATGCCGGCCTGCTGCCCGCCAGCAAACCGGTGGCAAGTACATAACTGATCATGATGCACCAGAAAACAGGGTTGCGGTAAGGGATTTGTATCAAACTGCCGGTAAGCGTGTTGAACTCGGGAAGAGCTAACTGCACAAAAACGACTGATAGCAAGAAGGCAAGAAATGTTACCAAAACGGATTCTGTCAGGAACTGGAAGATCAGGTCGCGGCGATTGGAACCGATCGCTTTACGAACTCCAACCTCGCGCGCACGTTTTTCGGAACGGGCTGTAGACAGGTTTACGAAATTGATACATGCAATGAGCAATACCAATGCGCCAATAATACCGAACATCCGTACATAATCAATAAAACCACCTGTGGCCTTGCCGTTTTTAAAATCGGAATACAGGTGCCAGTCTTTTAAAGGGTAGAGAAAAACTTCCGGCTTAAAAGCACGGACGTTAGGATTGTTTTTATAAACCAGGTCTTTGATCTTATCGGCAACTTGTGCGTTGGTGACACCGGGCTGCAATCCCACAAAAATTTCGAACGAGGAATTGTCCCATTGGTTGCGGGCATTTTTCACCCAATCCGCAGTCTGCTCCGCATAGCTGAAGGGCATCAGGAAATGGAACTGCAAGGATGTGTTAGCCGGAAAATCCTTCATCAGCCCGGTAACCTTCACATCGTGCATGTTATCGATCTTGATGGTTTTGCCTATCGGATCATCATCGCCAAATAAGGATTTCGCGGTTGATTCATCAAGTACAATGGAGTAAGGGTCCTTTAATACACTGTTTACATTACCTTTTATCAGCGGATACTGGAATATGTGCAGAAAATCAGGCGCCACAGTGCCGCCGTTGATGAGCAATTTCTTATCGCCTACCATGAAATCGCGCGTTTGAAAATCATCCATGTCGGCCTCGGCCACATACTTTATACCGGGAATGGTAGTCCGGAGCACATCAGCCAGCGGAATAGCTACTGTATTATGTGTGCTTACACCATCATGCTGACTGGTATAATTAACTTTAACCGCATAGGCCTGCTCATAACCCGGCAGGAAACGGTCATACGAATACTGGTTAAAAACCCAAAGGCCTATAAGTAAGGCAACAGCCATACCCGTAGCAAGGCCAACAATATTTAGCGCGCTATAAACTTTATTGTTCAGCATGTTGCGCCAGGCGATCTTTAAATAGTTCTTTATCATGGTTAGTTCATTGGTTCATTAGTCATTAGTTCATTGGTCTTTTCTGTCTATTCGCTTCGCAGGCTTTCTTCGAGAGCCGTAGCTCATTCTGAACGAAGGCTCTTCACCGGGTTTGCTATAGACGCCTTTATTGCCTGGTAGCCTATTGTACTTAATGCGATTAATAGTGCAATCAAGCCCGCTATGCCGAATACCCACCAGCTGATCGTGATCCTGTAAGCGAAATCCTGCAGCCAGTGATGCATGATCAACCACGAAGCTGGGGCGGCGATAATAAACGAGATGATCACAAGCAATAAAAAGTCTTTCGACAGTATGAACACTACGTTTTGTACAGATGCCCCGAGCACTTTGCGGATGCCAACTTCTTTGGTGCGCTGTAAAATATTATAGGCCGATAAGCCGATCAACCCAAAACAGGCGATGAGTATGGAAAGAAAAGCAAATAGCGTAAACATCTCGCCAAAACGCTGATCATTCTGGTATTGTGCGTTAAACTCATCGTCAAGAAAGAAATAATTGAAAGGATCATTTGGAAAGTATTTGTTCCACGAACTTTTTACAGCAGCTATTGTGCTTTGCAAATCTTTGGTTTGCAATTTAATAGAATAAGCCTGGCGTGCGTTTGGACGCAGGGTTATCAGTTGCGGGTCAATGGGTTTTTGAAGCCCCAGGTGATGGAAGCTTTGCACCACACCGATCACCGTCAGCGTATCGCCGTTGGATATTTTTTTACCAATAGCATCCTGGGGGTCTTTGAAGCCCATTTGTGCCAGCGCCCGGTCATTTAGAATAGCGGCCTTTTTATCAGTTGGGAAGTCCCTGGAAAAATTTCTTCCTGCCAGCAATTTCATTTCAAACTGGGGTATAAAGTCATAATCAATACCGAGGCGGTAAACCGTTGAGCCGCCAAGTTCTTTATGATCAAGGCTTTGAAAACCATTCGTCCAATAGATCTCCTGGCCCATAACATTTGTCGACGCAGTTATGCTTTTTATTCCGGGGGTTTTCAGCAGTTCTGTTTTGAAAGGCTGTAATACATTCTGGTACACCGAATCCGTAAGGGATTGTGCACCGTTAAGTACTAAAGTTTGGTTGATATTGACCCCGAGTTTTTGGCTTCGCATGAAGTTGACCTGCTGGTACACGATGATTGTACCGGCGATCAATACCAC